>JACCDQ010943869.1_pt1 | contig 12226 bp, 10 predicted proteins | sample 7446031 | NCBI WGS metagenome assembly JACCDQ01 (sample SAMN15323442, study PRJNA562643) | freshwater metagenome | isolation source: river surface water | place: USA:Blue River Watershed | collected 2017-08-17
AGGAGCGCCACTGCACGCCGTAGACCGGGCCGAGGTCGCCGTCGTCGCGGGCCCATTCGTCCCAGATCGTCACGCCGCGGTCCTGCAGCCACTGCACGTTGGAGTCACCGCGCAGGAACCACAGCAGTTCCAGGATGATGCTTTTGAGGTGCACCTTCTTGGGGGTCGCCAGCGGGGAACCTTCACTCAGGTCGAAGCGCATCTGGTGGCCGAACACGCTGCGGGTGCCGGTGCCGGTGCGGTCGCCCTTGGCCACGCCGTGCTCGTACACATGGCGCATGAAGTCTTCGTACTGGTGGCGGACGGGGCGGTTCACGGTCAGGCTTCCAAAACGGCCGATTTTATGTGGGTTGGGTGTGGCGGCGTGCCGGCTTTACGGTCACGCCTGTGCTAGTTGGGCAAACCGCGCCAGCAGCGTGGCTGCCTCCGGCGTGTCGGCCACGTGCGGTGCGGGTTGGCTGGCGTCGGCATGCAGGCGCACGTAGGCGGCGGTGGCCGCTGCGCTGAACTCGGGGTGAAACTGCACGCCCCAGGCGTGACGGCCAGCGCGGAAGGCCTGGTGCGGCTCGAACGCGTTGCCGGCCAGCCGCACGGCACCGGGTGGCAGACACCGCACGTGCTGGCGGTGGGCGGCTTGTCCGCCAAACTGCGCAGGCAGTGGGTGGAACAGCGGGTCGCCTTGAGTGGCCTGCGCGTCCAGTTCCACGGTGACCGTGCCCAGCTCAATGCCTTCTGGGTGAAAGTCCACCGTGCCGCCCAAGGCGTGGGCCAGCAATTGGTGGCCGTAGCAAATGCCCAGCACCGGCAGGTCGGATGCCACAGCGAGGCGCAGCCAGTCGGCGGTCTGTTCGCTCCAGGGTTCACGGTCGGTCACCATGCTGTGCGAGCCCGTGACCACCGCTCCAGCCACCTCGGCCGGGTTGGGCAAAGGCGTGCCGTCGCGCGGGTCCACCACCCGAACCCGTGCCGGCTCCATGCCCAGTCCTGCGGCAATCCAGTCCTCGAAATCGCCCCATTCGGCGGCGATCTCCGGGTGGGTGCTGCCGGTCTTGACGATCAGCAGTGGCTTCACTTGTAAAACACCTCGACCGTGCCTTTGAGCTTGATCAGCAAGGGTTGGCCTTTGCGGTCCAGCGTTTTGCCGGCCGGCACGCGCACCCAGCCTTCGCTGACGCAGTACTCGGCCACGTCAAAGCGTTCTTTGCCGTTGTGGAGGATGCCGACGTCGTGCTCGAACACGGCGGCCACGTGGTGCGGGCTGCGCGGGTCGATGGACAGGCGGTCGGGCAGGGTGGGGCGTTCGGTCGTCATGGTTTCAATCGCAAAAAGGCGCGCAGCTTACAGCACGCGCCCGGGGTTGAGTATGCCTCGCGGGTCCAGCGCGGCTTTGATGGCGCGCATCATCTGCAAGGCCGTGGGGTCTTTGTAGTGTGGCAGCGTGTCGCGCTTGAGGCTGCCGATGCCGTGCTCGGCGCTGATGGAGCCCCCGTGGCGGCGCACCGCGTCGAACACCAGCGTGTTGACGTGGTGTTCGTGCGCCTGCAAAAAGGCGGCGCTGTCCACGCCCGCCGGGCATTGCACGTTGTAGTGCAGGTTGCCATCGCCCAGGTGGCCGAAGTTGACCAGCCGCACGCCGGGCAAGGCTTGGGCCAGCAAGGCATCGGTTTCGGCGCAGAAGGTGGGAATGCGCGACACCGGCAGGCTGATGTCGTGCTTGATGTTCAGGCCTTCTTCCGACTGTGCGAGCGAAATGCTTTCGCGGATGTGCCACAGGTTGCGCGCCTGGGCCAGGCTTTCGGCCACCACGGCGTCGGTCACGCAGCCCATGTCCAGCGCGGATGCCAGCACCGCCTCGAACCGGTCGCGGACGTGCGCTTCGCTTTCGGTGTCGCTGTTTTCCAGCAACACGCAGTAGGGTGTGTCGCGCCACAGCGGCACCCGCAGGTGGGGAAAGTGCCGGTCCACCAGGCTCAGGGCGAACTGGCCCATCACCTCGTAGCCGGTGAGGCCCGGCCCCAGGTGGCGTTGCGCCAGGCCCAAGAGGGCCACCGCCGCGTCCAGCGATGGCACGGCCGCCCAAGCCGTCAATTGCGCTGCCGGGCGCGGGAACAGTTTGAGCGTGGCCCCGGTGATGATGCCCAAAGTGCCTTCGCTGCCCACCATCAGGTGCCGCAGGTCATAGCCGGTGTTGTCTTTGCGCAGACCGGTCAGGCCGTTCCACACCTCGCCCTGCGGAGTCACCACTTCCAAGCCCAGGCACAGGTCGCGCGCGTTGCCAAAGCGCAGCACCTGGGTGCCGCCCGCGTTGGTGGCCAGGTTGCCGCCGATGGTGCAACTGCCTTCCGAACCTAGGCTCAGCGGCAGCCACAGGCCTTCGGCCTCGGCGGCCTGTTGGGCGGCTTGCAGCACACAGCCGGCGTCCACGGTCAGGGTCAGGTTCTCACGGTCCAGTTGGCGCACGCGGTGCATGCGTTGCAGGTTGAGCACCACCTGGGTGCCGGTGGTGTCGGGCACGCCGCCCACCACCAGCCCGGTGTTGCCCCCCTGGGGCACCACGCTGGCGCCCACGGCGGCGCAGGCTTGCACCACCTGGGCGACCTCTGCGGTGGTGCCGGGGCGCACCACGGCCAGCGCGCGGCCACGGTGGCGCTTGCGCCAATCCTGTTCGTAAGAACTCAAATCTGCCGTGTTGTCCGCCGTCAACACATGGGCCGCGCCCACGGCCGCACGCAAGCGATCCAACAGGTGGGCGGTGGCGGGTGTCTGTGCCATGACGTTGGGCTGGGCGTTCAGGCGTTGGGCGTGGCTTCGGCGGCCTTGGCGGCGCGCAGGCGCAAGCGCACGTGCAGCGCGCAAGCCACGAACAGCACCACACACAACACCACTTGTCCCCAGGCCAAGCCGCTGGACAGGCCGCCTTCACTGGTGGCCCGAACAATGCCTTCGGTGAAATACAGCCACACCATCAGGCTGAGCCAGCGGTAGGTGTACATGCGGTGCTTCAGCAGCCCGGCCAGCGGCCAGGTCAGCGGCAGCACTTTCAGCGCCCACCAAGAGCCACCGTCGCGCAGCGGCGCCAGCCACAGCTCCCAGGCCAGGCCCAGCGCAATCAGCGCCAGCAGGCAGCCCACCGCGAGGGCGCGGGTCCAGCCGGCGGCGGCGGTGCCATCGGGCGTGGGACTGGGGCTGGGGGTGGCGGGCGAGGGGGTGGCGGAAGCGGAGTGGGTTTTCATGGCGGGGCAATGTCGGTGGCATGATACCGGTATGCGGGGCAAAGACATTTATTTCGGGCTTTGGACGCGGGCCCGGCGGCGGGCCCGCGTGTTCTGGAGCGACTTTTTGCGGTTTCCGTGGCAAACCACGGCCCAGACGCTGCGCGAGCGGTTTCGCGAGGACCGCTTGGGTGTCACCGCCGGCAGCCTGACTTTCACCACCACCATTTCCCTGGTGCCCCTGTTCACGGTGGCGCTGGCCATCTTCAGTGCGTTCCCCATGTTCGGCCGCATGGAGATGATGTTACAGAAGTGGTTGGTGCAGAGCTTGGTGCCCGAAAACATCGCGCGCCAGGTGTCGAACTACCTGCTGCAGTTTGCCAACAAGGCGGGGCAGATGGGGTGGGCCGGAGCGTTGGTGTTGCTGGTGACCGCGTTGGCCCTGATTTTGACGATCGACCGCAAGCTCAACGACATTTGGCGGGTGCGCAAATTGCGACCTTTAACGCAGCGGGTGCTGGTGTACTGGGCCCTGCTGACGTTGGGGCCCTTGTTGATCGGCTTGAGTTTGAGCCTGAGTTCGTACGCCGTGTCGTCGTCGCGCGGTTGGGTGGGCGGCATGGGCACCGGCTTGCGCTTGGTGCTGGATGGGCTGGAGTTTCTGGTGGTGATTGGCGCGGTGGGGGCGCTGTACCGCTACGTGCCGCACGCGCACGTGCGCTGGACCCACGCGCTCGTGGGCGGGCTGTTCGTGTCGTTGACGCTGGAAGGCGCCAAGCGGCTGCTGACTTGGTACCTTGCGTCGGTGCCCACCTATTCGGTGGTGTACGGCACTTTCGCCACGCTGCCCATCCTGCTGATCTGGCTCTACCTGGCCTGGGTGATTGTGTTGCTGGGGGCGGTGGTGACGGCTTACTTGCCCGCGCTGCTGGCTGGCATTGCGCGCCGGGGCGATGCGCCCGGCTGGTCGTTCCAGTTGGCGTTGGAGGTGCTCTCGGTGTTGCGCCAAGACCGCGCGTTGAACGGTGCGGGTGTGCCCCTGCAGGCCGTGGCGCAACGCCTGCAGGTGGACCCGCTGCAACTGGAGACCCCGGTGGAAACCTTGCTGGCTTTGCAATGGGTGGGGCGGCTGGAAAGCGTGGACGGACAAGAAGGCGCGCTGGTGCTGCTGGCCGAGCCGGCCGCCACGCCATTGGCCCCGTTGGTGGAGCGTTTGCTGCTGCCCCGCGACACCAGCACCGCCGCCGCCTGGCGTGCCAGCGCCTGGGACGCCCGACAGTTGGCCGACGCCTTGCCGTCAGCACCCTGACGGCCCTTCGCTTCAGCGGGTGGCCAGGGCCATGCCTTTGCGGGCCAGGGTGTCCACCTCGGAGCTGATGTTGGCCAAGGTGTTGGCCACCACCGAAAACTCGCGGCCCACCGCGCCCGCCCGGGCTGCGATCACCTGCGCGTTGAAGGACACGATTTTGGCCTCGCGCGCCACCGACTGGATGTCGCCCACGATGCCTTTGAGCTCCCGCATGATGGCGGCCTCCTTGGCGGTGCCCAGCTCGTCGAACGCGCTGGTGGCCTGGTTGAGGGCCTGCAACACCGTGTCCATCGAAGCCACCAGTCGGTCCACCGCGCCGCCGTTGCGCTGGGCCTGCGCTGCCATGTCCAGCGCCGAGCGGGCGTCGCGGATGAACGTGTCCACCGTGCGCGCCACCTGACCCGGCTCAAAATACACCGCCCGCAGCCGGTTGCCGTCGGCGCCGTTGAGTTGCCGGGCGCTTTGCACCAATTGCTGCTGGCTGGACTCGAACGTGTCCAGCGTGCTCCGCGCGGCAGCAAGTTGGCCGTCACGTCCTTCGGAGGCGAGGATGATTTGCAGCGTCAGCCGTTGCGACAGCATGCGCTGGCGCGCCGCGAGGTTGACGATGGACATGCCTGATTGCAAGGTGGTGGTGGGCTGGGCGTTCATGGCGGTGGCTTTGCAAAGGGGGTCAACGGGGCATGAGGCGCACTTGCCCCAAGCTGTCCAGCGGCCGGGGTTCGCCCAAGTGGAAGCCCTGGGCGTAGTCCACCCCGATGTCGCGGATGCGCTCCAGGATCGCTTCGCTGGACACGTACTCGGCGATGGTTTTCAGGCCCATCACGTGGCCGATGGCGTTGATGGCCTGCACCATCGCCAGGTCGATCGGGTCGGTCTCGATGTCTTTCACAAAACCGCCGTCGATCTTGAGGAAATCCACCGGCAGGTTTTTCAGATAAGCGAACGACGACAGGCCGCTGCCGAAGTCGTCCAGCGCGAACAGGCAGCCCAGTTGCTTGACCTCGCCAATGAAATGCACCACTTTGGAGAGGTTGGCGACCGCGGCGGTTTCGGTGATTTCAAAGCACACGGTGCCGGTGGGCAGGTGCAGTTGCTCCAGCGTGGCGTGCAAGCTCTGGCGGAAGCGTTCGTCCGACAGCGATGCACCAGACAGGTTCATGCAGAACACCCCGTCCAGCGCACCATTTCGGCGCAGTTGGTCGCCCATCCAGGCCAGGGTGTTGTTCACCACCCATTGGTCGATGCGGGGCATCAGGCCATAACGCTCGGCGGCGGGCAGAAAGGCGCCGGGCAGCACCAGCTTGCCGTCTTCCTCCAGGCGCACCAGAATTTCAAAATGCATCCGGTCGTCCGGGCCGGGAAACAGCGGGAAGATGGGTTGCACGAACAGCCGCAGCCGGTCCTGGTCGAGGGCTGATTGCAGGCGCGACACCCACTGCATCTGCCCCTGCTGTTCGATCAGTCGCGAATCGTCCACCTGGTACAGGTGCACCCGGTTGCGCCCGCCTTCTTTGGCAGCGTAACAGGCCGCGTCGGCGCTGGCCAGCAGCAGCCCCAGGTCGCGCTGGGTGTCGTCGATCACCACCAGGCCGATCGACACCCCGATGGAGAAGGATTTGCCTTCCCACGCAAAGCGGAAGTCCGCGATTGCTTCGCGCAGGGTGTTGGCGAGTTGCAAGGCGCGCTCCACCGGGCAGCTTTGCAGGATCAGGCCAAATTCGTCGCCGCCCAGCCGTGCCAGTGTGTCGGCGGCACGCAGCAGGTTGCGCATGAGTTGGGTGACTTGGCGCAGCAGTTCGTCGCCCGCCACGTGGCCGCAGGTGTCGTTGACGATTTTGAACTGGTCCAGGTCCAGGTAGCACAGCACATGGTGCTGGCCCGGCCGCTCGGGGCGCTCCAACAGTTCCTTCAGCCGGCGCTCAAACTCGCGCCGGTTGGGGATGCCCGTCAACGCGTCGTGGGTGGCCTGGTGGGTCAGTTCGCGCGCCAGGTTCAGCGTCACCGTCACGTCGTGGAACACCAGCACCGCGCCGATCAAGATGCCGTCGCGCGAGCGGATGGGGGCAGCCGTGTCGAGCACCGGCACGCTGTCCAGGTCGCGCCGGAGCAGCAGGGCGTGTTCGCGCCGTGGCACCAACTGGCTGCGCTTGAGCACTTCGCGCACCGGGTTGGGCAGGGGCTGGCGCGAGGTTTCGTCTTGCAGGTTGTAGACCGCTGTGATCAACTGCCCCTTGGCCTGGTGCGCAGGCCAGCCGGTCAGGCGGGCAGCCACCGGGTTGATGTACTGGATGACCCCAGTTTCGTCCGTCGTGATGACGCCGTCGCCAATGGACGCGAGCGTGACCTGCGCCAGATCGCGTTCGCGGTGGAGCTGGGCTTCAACCATCTTGCGGTCGGTGATGTCGCGCAGGGTGCCGGTGTAGCGCAGTTCGTCGCCGGTGTGGTTTTCGCTGACCGAGACCTCGTAATGCGCCTTCTGGCCGCCGGGGCGTGCCATGCGCAGTTCCAGCTTGGTGCCCGGGCGGCACAGCGTGCCGGGCTCCAGCGTGTCGGGGTGGCCCGCTTCGCGCAGCACCTGGGTCAACGGGCGTCCGGTGACCGCGCCGGCGGTGGCACCCAGCAGTTTTTCGGCGCCCGGGTTCAGGCTGGTCAGCACCCCCTCCTGGGTGAAGGTGACGATGCCTTCGCGCATGTCCCGCACGATCGACAGCGTGCGGTGCGTGGCCTGTTCCAGCGCGGCAATCACCCGGTTGTAGGCCTTGGCCACCTGGCCCACCTCGGTGAAGTCTTCCTCGGGCACGCGCTGGCTCAGGTTGTTCGAATTGCGCTGGGCTTCCATGGCGTCCAGCAGGTCGATCAGTTCGGTGCGCGCGCCGTGTTCGGCCACGTTCAGGCCGTTGCGTTCGTCCTCCACGCTCACGCGCAAGCCGTTGTCGCGCACCCAGGGTCGCAGCAGCACCCAAGTGGCGCCAGTGCACCACAGGCCGCACACCACCACGCCCAGTGCTTGCACCCCCACCTGTTCCAGGCGGGTGTTGCCGGTGGCCAGCAGGTCCAGGTCGCCGAACAAGCCCACCGCCAGCGTGCCCCAGATGCCTGCCACCAAGTGGGCCGGTATCGCACCCACCGCGTCGTCAATGCGGCGCTCCATCAACTTTTGGTGCGCCCAAGCCATCAGCAATGCCCCGGTGGCGCCGATGAAGATGGCCTCTTTGCCACTGACCACGTGCGCGCTCGCGGTGATGGCCACCAGGCCGGCGATCATCCCGTTGATCAGGTACAGCGTTTCGTAATAGCCGTGCCACACCCGGCCCACCACCATGCCGGTGGTGCAGCCGGCCACGGCGGCCAAGGTGGTGTTGAGCAGGATGCTGGGCACACTGCCGTCGAACGCCAGCGTGCTGCCGCCGTTGAAGCCGAGCCAGCCGAAGAACAGCAGCAAGGTGCCCAGCATGGCCATGGGCAGGTTGCCGGCGGGAATCACCGCTGGCGCCTGCCCTTCGGCGAAGCGCCCGGTGCGCGGGCCGATCAGCCACACCGCCACCAGCGCCACCCAGCCGCCCACGCTGTGCACCACGGTGGAACCGGCAAAATCCACAAATCCGAGGGCGCGCAGCCAGCCGCTGCCTTCGCTCAGCACGCCGCCCCAGGCCCAATGGCCAAACACCGGGTAGATGAGCACCGACACGCAAGCCGACAGGGCCAGGTAGGCGCCAAACCGCATGCGCTCCGCCACCGCCCCCGACACGATGGTGGCCGCCGTGGCGCAGAACATCATTTGGAACAGCACAAAGGTCAGCAGGGCGGGTTCGTTGCCGATCTGGTCGAATGCGCCGAAGTGGTCGGCGCCCAGCCAGCCGCCTTGCGACCAGCCGAACATCAGCCCGAAGCCGATCAACCAGTACAGCAGGCTGGCGATGGCGAAGTCCGAGATGTTCTTGGCCGCCACGTTGATGGAGTTCTTGCTGCGGGTGAGCCCGGATTCCAGGCAGAGGAAGCCGGCTTGCATCAGAAACACCAGCCCCGCACACAGGAGCACCCAAATGATGTCGATCGGTAGTTGGCTGGCCATGACCAGCTTTAGCAATTACCGTTCCACCCCCAAGGGGTAGGGGTGTGTCAGACCGAAAACGGCGCCGACAGAAAGCCCCGAAATCGCGCCCGGCCGCCGCGTTGGGGTGGTGCGGTCAGTCGGTGGTCGGTGAAGCGGGTCAGGAAACGGCCCAGGGCAATGCGGCCTTCCAACCGTGCGAGGCTCAGGCCGGCGCACTGGTGCACCCCAAAGCCGAACGCCAAGTGGCGGTTGGGGTCGCGCCGCAGGTCCAGGGTTTGCGGGTTGGGAAACTGTGCCGGATCGCGGTTGGCCGCGCCAATGCAAAGGGTCACCAAGGTGCCGGCCGGCAAGGCCGTGCCGCCGATTTCACATTCGCGCACCGCGCGCCGGTTGCCCAGCTGGTTGGACGATTCAAAGCGCAGGAACTCGTCCACCGCCAACGTCAAGGTCAGGTTCTGCGCCTCGGGGTCGCGGCGTTCGTCGCGCAGGCGTTGCTGCAGTTCGGCCTTTTGCGCAGGCCATTCGTGCAAGCAGACCAGGGCGTTGCCGATCAGGTTGGTGGTGGTTTCGTGCCCGGCGTTGAGCAGGAAGATGCAGTTGTGCAGCAGCTCTTTCTGGCTCAGACGTTCGCCACTGTCTTCGCCCTGAATCAAGCGGGTCAGCACGTCGTGCTCCGGGTCGCCCGGGTGGCGTCGGCGGTGGGCGATCAGGTCGTGCAGGTAGTCCTCAAATTCGTGCACGCTGCTTTCGCCCACAGCCTGCTGTTGCGGAGTCAGCACCGGCTCCAGCGCGCCCAGAATGGCGAGCGACCAGCGCCGCAGCGGTTCCCGGTCCTGATGCGGCACGCCCAGCAGGTTGCCGATGATTTCAACCGGGATGGCGGCGGCAAAGTCCTCGATCTAGTCGCCACCGCCTTGGCTTTCGATGACGTCCAGCAGCGTGTCGACCAGTTGCACCAGGCCGGGCTCCAGGTCGGCGATGGCGCGGCGGGTGAGGGCGCCCATGATGAGCCGGCGCACCCGGGTGTGCAGGGGCGGATCGTTGAACACCAGGCTGTGGGTGTGGTGTTCAAACAGCAGCGATTCGGGCCCATACTTGGGCGCAAATTCAATGCGCTTGTCAGAGCTGAAGGTGGCCGCATCGCGGTAGACCTGCACCAGATCGGCGTAGCGGGTCAGAAACACCGAGCCGTCGCTCATGCGGCGCACGGGTTCATTGGCTTGCAGTTGGGCGTAAACCAGGTAGGGGTTGGCGAGAAAGTCTGCGGGCAGGGCGCGCAGGTCGAACGACCGGGCCACTTCTTGCACGCGGGCCGGCGACATCGGCGGGGTGATGTCCGCCGCCGTGACCGCTGGGCGTTCGGTGTTCGTCATGGCGCGCGTTGCAGAAAGTCGCGGATGGCGCACAGGGTGGCGTCGGGGGCCTCGGTCATTTGGTGGTGGCCTACGGGCAGCGTGACCACTTGCAGGGTGCGTCCGGTGGTGCGTGCCGCTTGGATGAGGGTTTGGGCGGCTTTGGGCGGGGTCATCTGGTCCAGCGCGCCCAGCACGAACAACACCGGGCAGGTGACCGTGGCGATCGCAGTGTCGCCGTTGGCATAGCGGTCGCAGGCCACAAAACCCCGGTGGAACACGTTCACCCGAGGGTTGCTGCGCAGCACCCGCCGGCCCAGAGCCAAGCTGGCCCCGTACACCCAGGTGCCCGGGCCCAGCGCAGAGGGTGGCGCGGCCAGTGTCGAGCGGGAAAACACGTTGACCAAGGTCAGCGCCTTCTCAGGGTCGTTCAGCGATGCGTCGATCAAGGCGGGCGAGACCTTCATGGGGAACGCGGTGCCCACCAGCACCAGGTGGCTGACCCGCTGCTGAAGCCGTGCGGCGGCTTCCAGTGCGATGAGCGAGCCCCAACTGTGCCCCACCAGCGCTGCCTGCTGCACACCCGCTGCGTCGAGCAACGCAGCCACAAAGTCGGCCGCTTCTTCCACGGACGACGGCGCTTCGCCCGCGCTGCGGCCATGGCCCGGCAGGTCCACCGCCAGCACGTTGAAGCCATGGTTCGCCAGGTAGCGGCTCTGCAAAATCCACACACTGTGGTCGTTGACCACGCCGTGGATGAAGACGACCGTGGGCTTGGCTGCGTCGAAAGGCTTGCCGCCGGTGTAACAGTAGGTTTTGGCGCCGTTGACGGTGAGTTCCATGGTCAGGTCCCCGCTTTCTCGGCGGCCTTGAGTGCGCGCTTCAGGTCGTCGATCAGGTCGTCCGGGTCTTCCAGGCCGATGGACAGGCGGATGGTGCCAGGGCCGATGCCTGCACCCGCCAGCGCCTCGTCGCTCATGCGGAAGTGGGTGGTGCTGGCGGGGTGAATCACTAGCGAGCGGCAGTCGCCCACGTTGGCCAGGTGACTGAAAATCTTCAGTGCTTCGATGAAAGCCTTGCCCTGTTCGCGCGATCCTTGAATGTCGAAACTGAACACCGAGCCGGCCCCTTTGGCTCCGTGCTTTAGCAGCTTGTTGGCCAGCGCGTGGCTGGGGTGCGATTCGAGCAGCGGGTGACCGACGCGGCCCACGAGCGGGTGGCTGGCCAGGAATCCCACCACCTTTTCGGTGTTGCTCATGTGCCGCTCCATGCGCAGCGGCAGCGTTTCCAGTCCCTGCAGGATCAGCCAAGCGCTGTGCGGCGAGAGGCAGGCGCCGAAGTCGCGCAGCCCTTCGCGGCGGGCGCGCAACAGGAAAGCGCCCACGGTGCTCTCCTCGCTGAAGGTCATGCCGTGAAAGCCGTCGTACGGTTCGGTCAGCTCCGGGTACTTGCCCGAGGCGTCCCAGTCAAAGCTGCCCGCATCCACTACCACGCCCCCAATCACGGTACCGTGGCCGGAGAGGAACTTGGTGGCCGAGTGGTAGACCAGATCGGCGCCCAGTTCAAACGGTTTGACCAAGTAGGGCGTGGTCAAGGTGGAATCGACCAGCAGCGGCACCTTGGCTTCCTGCGCAATCTGCGCCACCGTGGGAATGTCCAGCACGTCGAGCCCCGGGTTGCCCACGGTTTCGCCGAAGAACAGTTTGGTGTTCGGGCGCTCGGCGGCTTTCCAGCCGTCGATATCACCCGGTTTGACAAAGGTGGTTTCGATGCCAAAGCGGCGCAGCGTGTAGTGCAGCAGGTTCTGGCTGCCCCCGTACAGTGCGGTGCTGGCCACGATGTGCGAACCCGCGCCCATCAGCGTCGCAATGCTCAGGTGCAGCGCAGCTTGGCCGCTGGCCACGCTGATCGCGCCAATGCCGCCTTCCAGAGCCGCCATGCGCTGCTCGAACACCGCGTTGGTCGGGTTGCTGATGCGGCTGTATACATGGCCTGCCCGCTCCAGGTTGAACAACGTGGCAGCGTGGTCGCTGGACTCGAAAACGAACGAGGTGGTCAGGTGGATCGGTACCGCGCGGGCGCCGGTGCTGGGGTCGGGCGCGGCGCCGGCGTGCAACGCGAGGGTGTCAAAGCCAGGATCGGCGTGGCCGGGCATGGTGTCTCCTTGTAGTTTTGGCCCGATTGTGAGCTATATTGAGAACCGAACTCGCCGTGTGTGCGACAGAGGAGAAAACATGAAAGTCAGCGATATTCTTCGTGTCAAAGGCGGCACGCTGTACACCATTTCGCCCGACGA
>JACCDQ011122475.1_pt1 | contig 12226 bp, 10 predicted proteins | sample 7446031 | NCBI WGS metagenome assembly JACCDQ01 (sample SAMN15323442, study PRJNA562643) | freshwater metagenome | isolation source: river surface water | place: USA:Blue River Watershed | collected 2017-08-17
ACTTAGTGGTTTACTTTGAGAATGAGTTTGTAAAAACCTTTGGGGCTCCAAAGAGTGCAAGGGCTCTCAAAGAGCAGCACAAGTCTAGATTATCTATTGTGCCATCTCGGAGGTTCTGATTATGGCATTCGAGACGATTTACTATCAAGAGTTCAATAAGACGACAGATCAGCTTCAAGCTGATGGAATTTTAGCACCTGGAGGATGGCTTCGTTTTAACAATCAAAAGATTGCATCAGGAAATTATGTCATTACGCTTGTTTACAAAAAAGATTTTGCTGTTAATCGGGGTTATTTGCTAATTGATAGTAGATTCACTCCTAGCGACGCAATAGAAACAATACCAGCAGAGTCATGCTTTTTTAACCTTTGGGATTATAAGAATTACGATTTTTACATTGCATCTGGAACGAATAAATGGTATGGCTTTAATGATTCTCCGGATGATCCAAATGATGAGGTAATAATAAAAATTGAAATTGATTTATACAGGAAAACTTCAAGTGTGCATAGGAATGGACTATTTATGTATTCCGAGCGGCTGAGATATGATGAATACGGAAATATTCCATTTGAGGATTTCATATTCAGTTTTTGGGCTGAAGAAAGTCCAAATTATCCAAATGCTGTTGGTGGGCTAATAAAGTCGCTGAAGATTGAAAATGAAAGAACATTTGAAACATTGTTCTATATGGAGGTTGAGAAATCGAACCAAGCATAACTGGAAGGACCTTCCTCAGATGAAGACATCGGTCCTGGTGTAATTATTGGTGCGGAAAAGACAACTAGACCATCTTACAACATATTTGAATTTAATAATGGTGGGACTGTTTCTGGGTTTTATAGAATTACCAGAAAATACAGAAGAAGTAATAGCTTTTCATTTGATGAGTTTTTTTATGACAAGATTAGGGATTACCCATTCTACACACTGGGAAATTATGTAGATGTTACTGGTGATGATTTGAGTATATTATTTGCGTACATAAATACTAATGATATCGATAAACCAATCTCAAACTTTTCAGAAATAAGAAGTGATGGCTCTTTCTCAACAGAGGACACGTCTCAAGAGGGGCAAATTCGAGAACTAATTTATGAATTCGATTTTGATAATAGAGTATTCTCAATTCGCAGAGACGGCATAAATTTATTCTCTGGATATATTGCTCCTGATGCTAATAAATTCCTTGAGAAGTTTAGGTTCGACTTGCAGTATAGGGTTGGTGTTGAATACTATACACACTACATAAAGATTGAAAAGAAGATTAAGGCAATTGAGTTAGCCTTCTGGAAGAACCTAAGAAACTGCACGGAGACATAAGAATGAGCAAGATTAATCCATACGTAAAGAAGTTCAAAGGGATTGTCAACAATGCTGACCCAATGGGTATCGGCTGGTCTGCCCTCAAAGAAGCCGTCAATATGGACATCTCGAATAACGGGCACTTGCAAGTTCGAGATGGATACAAGAAAGTTCTTGCTGGAGACTTCCATAGTCCCTACACAAACCAAGCACGGGACAAGATGTTTGTGGTCAAAGACGACTTCTTGTGTGTCTACGGGAAGTCTACGGGCTACCAGATGAAGCAGCTATTTAAGGTCGTGGGGAATGTCTACTATGCCCAGCTGAACCAAGATGTCTATGTGAACGATGGGGAGACCTTTGGGTATGTCAACAAGGACAACCAGTTCATCAGTCTGATGGATGAGCCTGCACTCCCTCCAAAGTTATCTGCAACAGAGGGTTCTTTGGAGCCAGGTCTCTACCAGGTAGCCTGCACGACAACCCTAGCAGATGGGCGAGAGGGTCCTTGTTTTCATAGTGCAAGTATTGAGATTGCGGAGGGTCAAGCACTTCAGATGGATGCCATACCTGTGGTGGATGGAAGAGACACCCTTGTCTATATTTGCCCAGCCAATAGCACTGTCTATCAGCTTGCTTTTGTTAGTCCAGGTGAGCAGGCAATTTGGAATGGAAGTGTGAATGACTTGGGAATCGAGCTATCTGGCTTTAACAAGCAATGCCTACCTAAGGAGTGCTCTTACATCACATTTCATAAGGGGAGGCTGTATGCTGCTTACAATAATAAAGAGAATAGCTCTTGCACCATTTTTTATTCTGATGCACTTACTCCTCATGTGTTTAGTCTTTCATCGGATTTTTTTAATCTTGACGGGGATTGCACTGTCCTGTGTGATGCTGGTTCGGCTGTTTTACTAGGAACAGAACATAGTATTTACTCTTGGAATGAAGAGGTATTAAATCAGGAGGCAGATTTTGGAGCAACGCACGGGAATGCTTGCTCCAGAGAAACTATTGCGAATAATAGTGTCAAGGTGCTATTATGGACAAGTAGAGGGCTTTGCTCTGCATTCCCAATTCAAATGCTTACAGACAGCACGATTAGTGTTGAGAAAGCAGATTTTGCATATGGCGGCATTGTAGAAAAAGATGGAGGCAAGCGCTTTATTGCTTCCATCAAGTATCAAGGAAAACCTTTTAATAAATATTACGGAGATTAAATATGAAATTAAATAAAAGTCTAAAAACAAATATGCTCGGCTCTGTTGGGTTTGCTGGCTCTTTCATTGGTGCAGAGTTGCGTTTGTTCTCTGGTGCTCAGCCCGCTACTGCTGACGCTGCTCAGACTGGAACACTGATTGCCATTGCCAAGCCTGCTTCTGGCGATATGACCTTTACGGCACTTGACGGAAAAGTTTCTTCTGATGGCTTATGGGAGTTCACGACATTGGCAACTGGAACGATTGGCTATGCACGTCTTTGCAAAACCTCTGATAGCGGTGTGTCTGATGAGCAGTCTCCAAGATGTGATGTGGCAGTAGCTAAGAGTGGCTCCGAGTTGAATATTCCTAACAACGTTGTAACCATCGTAGGTCAACTAGGACACATCTCCAGATTTGAGTTTGAGTTGCTGTAATAGGAGGGCACTATGTTATCTATTTCAACAGGGCTATTAAACAGCGTCCTTACAGGTGGGTCTATTGCAGACTCTTTGTATGGTGCTCAATTTGTCATTTACTCTGGAACTATTCCTGCTCACGCTAACCAGCCTATTAGTGATGACTCGGTAATTCTTTGTGTTATCAAGGATCCAACTTCTAGTCATATTACTTGGGTTCCATCGGCTGATGGTTCCACCTTTTTGTCCAAGCCTGACACAGAAGAGTGGAGTGGTCTTGTTCTTGCCAGTGGTGTTGCAAAGTATTTTCGTATTGAGTTCTCTGGAGACACTAAAGAGTATTCTACGGACGAAGCAAGAATTCAAGGAACAGTAGACAACGGATTGGCAATCTTAAATATGAACCCTGAGTTCGTAGAGGGTCAAAAGAAGTTCATCGACTACTTTTCTCTAGGATATCCAAAGCCTGCAAACGCTTAATCACACAAGGAGTGTGATATGCCTATTAGTAAAGTAATCAACGGGGGAGAGAGGCACCTTGCATTTGCAAACAATAGACTCGACAACTTTCTTAAGTTTTGTAAAGCACAGAAGCTAGATAACTTCCGTCAAACATTTATGATGGAAGACGGAACATTGATTACTTGCGTCAAGAGTGGCGAGAACATCTCTTTGCTGATAAATGAGCCAGCAGATATGTGTGTAAAAACACTATATCGGTATGATAACTCAAACTACTATGGCTATTACAGGCTCAATAGTTTCAATGGAGAGTACAAGCTTGGGGACTATCTGTATACCAAAGAAACTCTTGCTTACGCATCGGACAAAACAATTTTTCTTAATGACTATGCCCCTAGATATCTTGGCTCAAGAGTTTCTCTGTTCATAAATCCATTGGGAACAAAAGGCTCTGGAAGTTACGCTGACGAGCTCCTTAACAAAAACATAGAGGCAATCATATCTGTTAACGGAGGAGCTAACTCCACAAAATACTCTGACATTGTTTTTCCAACTGGCTGTGAAGCTGCTTATGGAGGAACAAACGGAGGGGGTATATTATTTACAGAGTTTCCTGCTGGCATATGGTCAGTAGATACAGAGATTACGGATGGTAATGGGCAAGTCACTATCCAAAAGAAAGACAAACAAGTCTTTGGTTTGATGACTGTCTACTATGTAACAGATAGAATTAAGTGGCACTATATTCTATATTTTACCTATGATGGATATTATCTAGAAGATAAGATAGAGAGATTTGCTCCTTTTGATATTGGCTACAACAGCAGTGTGTCGTTTAGATTCATAGACCAGATCACGTACACTAGATTAGACAATGAGGATATGGTCTCATTTGTAGCCATCCCTGATTACGATGGGGCTGCCCCATATGACAATACTTCTCTTTCAGTTTTCCCGAATGATGGTCTAGAGCTACCTGTGATTGTTAGAAAGTTTTCTTATGGATACTCCAAGAAAATCTTTGAGCCATTTTTAGATGTCAACAAGAATAATGCTTATGTAAAAAATGTGGTGATGGGGACCGATGATGTCCCTAAGTTTCTTCCTTTTTTGAAATACACATTGTTTGAACCAAAGATTGTTTATATCGGAGACGATGGGGGAGAGCATAGATTTATAGTGATATTCACTAGCAAACACATTAAAGATAATAAATCTTTGAGTGGAATAACTTACACGGATAACGAATATAAAAACTACATTTACTTGACTGATAAAAACTTCAATGTCATTAGGAAGATAACCCATCCATTTGAGAGTTTTTCCAATACGGCATTGATTACAGGCAATAGAGGACACAATCCTCACAATCTTTGTTATGGAAATGGAAGCATTGCAATTCCAATAATTACCATTGATGCCGGTATCCATAAACACGGCTTTATGTATTCCGATGACTTTGGTTCTACTTGGTCAACCACATATCCACTTGACGGAACTCTAATGACCGAGGGTTTTGCAGTAGTTAGAGCAAAACAGATTGATGAATCAAACCAAGAAGTTAGTGCAATATTTTGTGCAGTGAAATATGAAGGCGTAGATACTGCAACCAATCTTGTTAAGTATTCTTACTACAGGTCTTCAAATGGCTTTGAGAAATGGATAAAAACAAAGGGTGATGTTTCAAAAAAAGTTGTCAATGATACAAAGTATGGTTCCAATATTTATCTTAATTATACGGGACTTACAAAAACAAAATCTCCCTATTACATTGCATTCCCAAATATGGTTGAATATAAGGAAACTTACTTTGACCCGAAAGATTTTATAAGAGATGCAAATGACTATAAGCCTCTAGGAGCATAAGATGATTACAACACAATTAAATACCAACAGGCTTGAAAAAGACCCATCTTTTGTAGTGATTCAGGAGTATGACCCAGGCTTTCCTGGAATACCTGCAATGGAAGGATACTGGACTACTGAGACTACATTTAAGGCTAAGGAATATACAATTGTTGAAAAGACTTCAAATTACAATATGGATATTGACACTGGTGATACTGAGTTCATAAATTCAACACAATATGTAAGAAAAGTTAATTGTTCGGAAGCTACAACAAAGCGTGTGTGGGTTCCTCCTAGAGCAGAGGTTCCACCTATTCCTGAGACCCTTGCAGTTCTCGAAGAGGCAGTCAACTGGAATGCAGGAGCTATCAGCAACCCAGTTATTCCATCTTCCACAAACTTTGGGTTTCACTTTCAGGTGTCCGACAAGATGCGCGGAAGTCTTGTCGGTATTGGTCCAGAGGGAAGCCTCAACGAGTTCTACGGTCTAGAAGACAAGCCAGAATTTCAATCGATTTTTTCTGGAGTTTACTTTGAGCAGAAGAAAGACTACTTTGGAAACCCATCGACCATTGGGAAGATATACCAGAAGCGTAAGATAGATGGCGTCTACCAGACCATCACAACAGGTTCATTTGCTCATCTTCCGGGCAATCTATACACCTTAGAGCGTATCAATGGGCTGACAAAGTTATTTGTGAACTCCATTGAGGTCTATCAGTATGCCTCAGAGACTTCCGTTGATAGCAGCATCTATGCCTCTTTGTTTGAGGGTGGAGACGCAATTGTCAACGCTACTTATTATGAAATTCAGCCAGACTTATCCAATTCTGTTGAGACAACTCCAGTCTTTGAGAACACTGAGGGGACCATTCCAGTGGTTGATTACATACAGGAAGATGCATCAAACCTTGCTCCAGAGGTGGTATCTGGTCTTGCATCCTTTCCGATGTTTACCGCTTTGGGTTCTGGGACGGAGCAGTGGGCAGTCTATGGAGGTGTTCCATACCCAGACCTATCAGCCTTTGGTTATGAGACGCCAGTTTCTACCAGCATCAAGATTCCACTTCCACTTTTTGTAGCGGCTGGTGGTCAGCAAGGGGAGCGTGTTGCATATGTTGACGAGAATGGAGTGACGCAATACGCAATCATTGGAACAAAGACGGGTCTTACTTACAAGACAAATATCTATGACGCTTATTCGGTTATAGCAGATGGTGCATTAGTGAACACGGGCTCGATGAGCATTTCTTACCAACCATCTTATTCTGTGAATGCATATGGTGCTGGCGTTGGGTATATAGCCTCAAACGCCTACAAAATGACGGCTTCTGGTGAGTTAATAGGGCAAGCCTACGCTTACGCTACATATGGCTCTTATAGAGCATCAGCAGATGGTCTTTTAATTGAACCAGGTGAAGCCATAGTGTCCCATGGAGACTACAGAGCCTATGGATACTCTGCTGGTGAGTTCATTGGTTCCTATAAGGCAAGACCAACTGTTGTATCCACAGGAGAGCTCCAGCAGGTATCTGCCGCTTTTGTGAACTACAAGAAATACAAGGTATCTGCAAGTGGCTATCTATTGATTACAGGTGAGGCTTACTTTAAGGGTGGTCGAATGGTTGCTGTTCCAGAGAATAATCTATATACAAAATATGGTGATTATGATGTAATAGCCTTAGGAGAATTAGATGAATAAGGGTCAAAAGTCAAAGGCATACAGCACAAACTTAATTCCTACCAATACAAGGGATGGGGCTGATAACTTTCAGACCACGGAGTATTGCAACTTTGACTTTAATGGTATTGTAAAGCTTGATGGAAAGTATTATGCTTTTAATCAAGATGGAATGTATGAATTAGGTGGTTGTGTTGATGATAACTGCGAAATCAGTTGGAACTTTAAGACCCATATTGACACCTTTGGAAGAAACAACGTAAAGACCCCAAGGTATGCCTATGTAACTGGAAGATACTCTGCGGAAACGCAGGTTGTCTTGCAGATTGGTGAAGATGATTACGCTCAGTATAACTACCACACGGTTGACCTGAATGCCGCTGGAGTAGGGCGTGTTGTCTTTGGTCGTGGAAACAAGGCAACCTATTACGCCATCGGAATGTCTGGGACGGGTCCAGCACAGATAGATACCATAAAACTTGACATCGATGTGTTAAGCAGGGAGATTAAATAATGGCTAGTGAAGCAGAAAAATTACTATCAGAACAAAGACTTCGTGCAGATAATCTAAGAATTGAAGCTCAAGAGGCTGCTTCTGCTGCCCAATCTGCTCTGACTACTTTTTCAACGACCTCTAATTACGTAATTAACCAGCTTGCTGATGTTTCCAATGACTTGGAAATTGATGCAACGCCTGACTCTGCAATGCTCACAAAGCTAGAAGCCGTTGAAACAAAGATTGATGCAGATTTGACGGAGGCAGATGCTGACTTTGATGAACTAGGGACTGCTCTTGATAACGGCTTGTCTACCATTGACGCCCAGCTGGAAAGCCTTAATTTAGATTTTCCAGACTTAGAAGAATTCCAGTCCTCCGTGGAGTTCCCTAACGCCCCATCGGTTGTCGTTAATAACTTTACGAAACCCCAAGAGGCTGACCTTGCTGATGTCGCCCCGTTAGCCCCCAGTATCAATGTGGACTCCATCTTGAATGGCATTGGAAACGAGCCAGAAATCTTAGAGCAACTCAATGCGATTACCTTGCCAGAGTTTGCCGCATTGGAAGCCATTGAGGCTCCAACCATTATTACCCCTACGTTTGACGCTGTGTTTGACGCAGATGCTCCCAGTAAGCCCACTATCACACAAGACAGTTACCAAGAAATCTACAAGTCTTTCTCCGAGGAGCTAAGGGGTTCCATCGTTGCCGAGATGGACGCTTACATCGAGAAGCACAACCCAGAGTTTTTCTCCCAGATTTCCTTGCTGAACCAGAAGCTAGCCGATATGGCAGAGGGCAAGCTTGGGATTACTCCTGCTCAGGAGAATCAGTTCTTGGAGCGTGCCAAGGATAGAAACTTTGCAGAGTATCGCAGAGCCGTAGAGACTGCCTACAAGGACAGTGCAAGACGAGGCTTCACGATGCCAGGAGGAGCCATCTTCTCTGCCGTGAACCAAGCACGCCAGTCTTTGGCTGACACGAACGCTCGCTCTAGCAATGAGATGGCGATTAAACAAGCAGAGCTTCAACAAGAGCGTATTAAGTTTGGCATCCAGATGTTGTCCACTGGCATTGAGTCTATGAGACAAAATGCCTTGAATTACTATGCTCAAACCCTAAGCACCTTGCAGTTGTCTATGGAATACTCCAAGGCGGTTATCGCATCGATTATCGACATCTACAACCTAGAAGTTAAGGTCTTTGAGGTCAAGTTAGAGAAGTTCAAAGCGGAAGCCTATGTGTATGAAACCAAGGTAAAAGCCGCTTTGGCTGCCGTTGAGATTTTCACTGCACAAATCAATGCACAAGCCAACCAGATTCGTCTGAATGAAAGCCAGTTGAACCTAGCAAGAACTCGCATTGATATCTACAAGACGATTGCTGATGTCTATCGGTATCGCATCGAGTCTGCTGCTGCCAAGGCGAACATTCAGAAGTTAAAGCTGGAGCAGTATGGAGAGCAACTTAGAGGCTACCAGGTCAGGGTCGATAAGTATCGTGCAGATATAGAGAAGTTCAATACCAACATTCGTGCTCAGGAAGCTGATGCCAATATCGACAAGGTGAAGTTGGATGTCTATCTAGGAACCATTGAGGCTTCTAAGGCTAGGCTTGATGCAGAGTTAAGAAAATACCAGATTCGCTCGCAGGCTATCAAGGACAAGATTGAGGCTGCAAAAGTCAAGGTAGATGCTGTTCGGTCTATCGCAAGTGTTCTGTCGGACAGAGCACGGGTCACTGGTGAGATTGTGAACTCCAAGGCTTCTCTTAGTAAAGCCAAGTTGGATGCCGTTGTGTTAGCCGCTAAGGTGCGCTCTGAAGATAAAGCCTCAACGAATAGCGCAAAGATTGTCGAGTATAGAGCCAAGATTGACGCTGCGATTAAAAAGGTGGACTTTACGATTAGAACACAAGATGCCTTGGTGTCTACCAATACGACCTTGGCGAATATCGTATCGAGTTCTGCAACGGCGGCATACAGCAGTATGGTATCTCTTGCACAGGTATCTGCAAGTCAATAATATATAGATATATGGAGTAAATTATGACCGAAGAAGAAAAGAAGAAAAAATATAAGAGTGGTTCTGCTGTTGGTGCTATTGAATCTCTTGCATCATCTGTTGGTGATTACTACGATAGACTATCTAGAGATACTGCGCTTGGTAATTCTGCAAAAAATTTTGCAGAATTTGGAGACCAGTCATTCAAGGACTCAGGTAAAAGTTTTGATGCTGGAAATAATGCAAAGGGAGTTGGTCAGCTTACAAAAGGTGTAGTTCAAGGAGCTATCGGTGGTGTTGTTGCGCCTCCTTTAGCTGTTGTTGAAGATGTAGGAAGAGGGGCTATTGGAGGAATAGCTGATTTTGGATCTGGATTGTTTGGTATTAAAGATGCGCCTGTAAATGGGAGCACGCAAAGAAATAAACCCGCGCCAACACCCTCTATTGATAAATCTGCTATTCCAAGTCTTAAAAAACCTGGGCAAGATGGTATTTCTTCAATGGACCCCGTTTCTGACGGAAAGACGACACCAGCATCCCCTAGCTCAGATGCTCCTAATAATGGCATTACAAGAGTAGGAAATACTTTCTCTGGGGACTTCTCCAAGTCAACGAACATTCCGTCCATCGGCTATATGACAACTCCAGAAGCCTTGATGAGAACAGGCATCGATAGGTATGGCGAGAAGGCTGCATATGCAGAGCAACAAATGAAAGCCTCTGATATGCAAAGATTAAGAGAACTCCAAGAGTTTGCAAGACGCAAAGCTGAAACCGGTGGATTTACAAATAGAGAGAACAGGGCTTTTACCGCTGCCTCTGGTATCGGTCAGAACTTGATTGGTGCCCCTAACGACTCTCGTCAGGCACTTCTTGATAGCGTAAAGATGCAAAGCGAAGAGAACCTTGCATCTAACAATCAGCAAAAAGATATGATTAACCAGCGGATTGAAGCAGAAAAGCAAAGACGCTTAGCTATGAGTGATGGCGTAAGCCTTTCAAAGGGTATTGTTGACTTAGAGCAATCCAAGATGATGAATGAGGCACAGAACAGGCTTAACACGCAGTCCATTACCTCTGGTGATTATAAACTTATCGAGGCGAAAAGACGTTTGGAAAACCCAGAATTATATCGTGATAAGGTTAAGTACAATACGGTCAAGGGTGATGGAATGTCTGAGGGATATATTGTTTCTGAAACAGGTATCGGAGCTGGAGGTTTGCCAATAGTAATGACGCTACCTGAAGTTCAAAAAAGAAACAGTGATGCAGATAGACTTGTCCGTGCTAATGAGTTGCAGGCTAAATACCCAAACAAGAGCAAGGAAGAAATCTTCAAAATGCTTGAGGATAAAAAATAAGTATCGCCCATTAACATTGTTGCCTATTGCCCCAAATTATTATAGTATAAAGGAATAATAATATGGGGTGCATATGGCTGGCATTAACAAAGGACTTCAGGGATACTTCGACGAGCAAGATAAAAGACTAAAAGACTTATCTGAAAGTTTTTCTAAAAAAACCAAGGCATCTTCCACTGGAAATGAGATTACCCTTGAAGACTTGCGTGCATATGATGCAAGTAAAACAGCAGCCGCTCAAGAAGAGTCATCTGGAAGTGCCATTGGAAATCTTATCAATGACACCTTGGTCACTGGTGCAAGAGTCCCAGTCCAGACCGCTAAGGTCTACCAAGACGTAGGGAACCTTAGTGGTGACCTAGTGGGCATCGACGCACCAATCTCTAGAGCATTAAATGCAACATTAGGCGGAGACCTTGGCGATGCCGACAACTATGTCTCAGAGGGCTACTCCGAGGGAACACGAAAGGCTCGTCAAGAGCTAGCAGATGCTAAGGGAGCAGGGGAGACTATTGGTGCATTTGCAAGAAACCCCCGTTTACTGCTAACTGAGGGCATCCCAGTCGTAGGCTCAATGATTGGCTCTGCTGGTCTTGGTTTAGGTCTTAAGGGGGCTGGTGTTGCTTCAAGACTTGCGGCTCCAATTGCAGAAGGTGCAACCATTGCTGGCTCTATCGCTGACAACATCCGCAGCGAAGACGAAGATGGGTCCTTGACTTATGGTCAGATTGGAAGTGCTCTCGCTGGCGGTGCCCTTAGTGGTCTTGTGACACGTGGAGCCTCCAAGATTGCCAACAAGGCTGGTGTTGGAGATATAGATGAAATTCTAGTTGGCAATATTGGTGCTGGAATTAAAGGAAGTATGGCAGGAAAAGCCCTGACTTCTGGATTGGTTGAGGGTGGTGAGGAGGCTGTCCAATCTTCCGTTGAAACAATGGCAGCTAACGTTGGTCTAGGAAAGGACATTACAGAAGGTGTTGCAAAAGATGCAACTATTGGTGCCATTCTAGGCAGTATGACTGGTGCTGCTGGTGGTGCTATTAGCTCTAGAACAGGAAAAGACATCTCAAAAGAAGACCAAAAGAAACTTAAGTTCGAGCAGGCTCTTCAAAATGCTGACAAGAACTATATCTCGGAGGAAGACTACCAGAGAGCAATTGATGAGCAAGCACTTGCTGAGCAAGAAGCCTTAAAGAAACAAGCAGAACTTGAGCAACAAAGAATCGAAGAGCAACAAAAAGCCAAAGAAGCTCAAGGAGCTTATGTAGCAGAACTCTTCAAAGAGCGTCAAAGAAAACAAGAAGAAGAGCAGCAGAAATCTCAGATGGTTCCTGCGTTATACCAAGAGCCTCAAACTGGAATGGAGCCTCTTGGACCTCCCATTCCAGACATTAACAATGAGGACCCTAACACTATCGATATTCAGGCTCGTGAAGTCAAGGATAGTG
>JACCDQ011607208.1_pt1 | contig 12225 bp, 11 predicted proteins | sample 7446031 | NCBI WGS metagenome assembly JACCDQ01 (sample SAMN15323442, study PRJNA562643) | freshwater metagenome | isolation source: river surface water | place: USA:Blue River Watershed | collected 2017-08-17
AGTCACTACCTGCGCGCGCTGCTCCTGCTGCAACTCGGCCGCCTGCCTGAAGCGGAGGCCTCTCTCACCCGGGCTGCGGAACTTTTGCCCGACTCCGTGCAGGTTCGCCTGGTGCTCGCGGAACTGCTGGCCCGGCAGCGCAAGTTCGCCGAGGCCGCGGCCGCCTACGAAGCCGTCATCGCATTGCGACCCGCCAGCGCCGAGGCCCACGCCGGGCTCGGCTACATGCGGGCCCTGACCGGCCGGCGCGATGACGCCATTCGCCACTGGGAAGAGGCCCTGCGCCTACAACCCGACTTCCCCGGCCTACGCGAGCGCCTGCAGCGTCTCCGGCCCTAACGTAAGACCGGGGGATCGTTTTACTTCCGGCCGCTGCCGGTTAGCTTGGCTGCTTACCCCATGCGTCCGCTGCTCGCCTTTCTGTTGCTCTACACGTTCGCGCAGGCGGAGAACGTTATTCGCGATCTCACGTTTGCGCAGGTCGGAGACACCACGCTCAAACTCGACCTTTACCGGCCGGAGGGGCCCACGGCCGGCGTCATCGTCTGGGTCCACGGCGGCGCCTGGCGCAGCGGCACGCGGGCGAGCGTGGACCTCAAGGGACTCACCGCCTACGGCTGGGCCGTGGCGAGCGTGGATTACCGCCTGTCCACTCAGGCGAAATTCCCGGCGCAGATCCACGACATCAAGGCCGCCATCCGCCACTTGCGTGCGCAAGCCCGCACCCTCGGTCTGCCCGCGGACCGATTCGTCATCGCCGGTTCCTCCGCCGGCGCCCACCTCGCCGCGCTGGTTGGCGTGAGCAACAAGCATCCCGAACTGGAGGGCACCGTCGGCGCCGACCTGAAAACATCCTCCGACGTGCAGGTCATCGTCGATCTCTACGGCGCGAGCAACCTCATGACCATTCTCAAGCAGTCCACTCCGCACGGTTTGAGCGTGCGGGTGCCGGCGCTCGACCTGTTCCTCGGCGGCCAGCCCGAGGCCGTGCCGGAACTTGCGCGGCTTGCCAGCCCGGTCTTCCACGTGGACGCGCACGACCCGCCGTTGCTGATGATGCACGGCGATCAGGACCCGCAAATGCCGATCAACCAGTCGCACGAGCTGGCCGGCGCCTACCAAGCTACCGGCCGGCCCGTCGTTTTCAAGGTCCAGCACGGTTCCGCCCACGGTGGCCCGGCCTTCACCAGCGCGGAGAGTCTGCGCCTGATCGACGCGTTTCTGCGCGAGCATTTGCCGCGTTGAAGGGCTCCGGACCGGCGCAGGCCGCCGGCGGCCGAGCATTTTTATTCAAAGGATTTTTGCAGAACATTCGGCAACCGGGCGTTTCCAAGGAGAAACCACCGAAGAGATGACTTCCTCCGCTCCTTTCGTTCCTGCCGCCGCAAGCTTCCGTCCCAAGACACGGCCGCTGCGTATCCTCTACGCCGAAGACGTGCGCGAACTGCGCGAACTCATGGGCCATGTGGTGTGTGCCGACGGGCACCTCCTGGAGACGTGCAGCAACGGGATGCTCGCCTGCACGCACCTGCGACTGCTGCCTTTCACCTATGATCTTGTGATCACCGATCACCACATGCCCGTGATGAACGGCCTGGAACTGGTGAAGGAAATCCGTCAGCTGCCCTACCCGGGCCGCATCATCGTCTTCAGCTCCGAGCTCAACGAATCCGTGCACGACGAGTATCTCGCGCTCGGTGTGGACCGCGTGTTGGCCAAACCGGTCCGCCCTCACGAGCTGCGCGCGGTGATCGCCGAGCTGTTTCCCGACCTGTGATCGGGCAGAGCCGGCCCGGAAGCGGGCGGCTAATTTATGACACTTGCCTTCGGGCGAGCGGGGGACTGTGTTTTTGGGCAAAATCTGCATGAATATCTCATTCGGTCTGTGTCCTCTGCCTGTTCTGAGCCTCGCCCTGCTGGCCATCCTGCCCGGCAGCGCGACCCCCGCCCTCGCCTCTCTCATGCCCGCCAACCCCCTCCTCGCCCCCAGCCCGCTGCCCTACCACCTGCCGCCCTTCGAGTTAATCAAGGACGAGCACTTCCCGCCCGCCTTTGAGCAGGGCATGGCGGAAAACCTCCGGGAAATCGACGCCATCACGTCCAATTCCGCCGCCCCCACGTTCGAGAACACGATTATCGCCCTCGAACGCACACGCTCCCTGCTCAACCGAACGCAGATCGCCTTTGAAACCCTCGTCCGCGGCGACACCAACCCGACGCTGGACCGGCTCGACGCGATCATGGCCCCGCGGCTCGCGGCACACACTGATGCCATCAACCTGAACCGTGCGCTGTTCACGCGCATCAAGGTCCTGCACGAGCGTCGCGCCACCCTCGGGCTCGACCCCGAGTCGCTCCGCCTGCTGGAGCGCTACTACAAGGACTTCGTCCGCGCCGGCGCGCTGCTGCCAGAGTCCGACCAGACCCTGCTGAAGGCCATGAACACCGAACTCGCGTCGCTTTTCACGCAGTTCAAGCAGAACGTCCTGAAGGAAATCAGTGCCTCGGCCGTGCTCGTGGACACCCGTGAGGAGCTCGCGGGTCTGTCCGAGCCCGCCATCACGGCGGCCGCCAACGCCGCCAAGGCCGCCGGCCACGAGGGCAAGTTCCTCCTGCGCCTCACCAACACCACCGGCCAGCCCCCGCTCGACTCCCTGCAGAACCGCGCCGTGCGCGAGCGCGTCATGGCCGCCTCCCTCGCCCGCGGCAGCCGCGGCGGGGAGTTCGACAACCGCACCCTTGTCACCCGCATGGCCCGCCTCCGCGCCGAGCGCGCCGCCCTGCTCGGCCACCCCAACCACGCCGCCTACCAGCTGACGGAACAGACGGCCGGCTCGGTGGCCGCCGTCAACCGGCTCCTGACCCAGCTCGCCGCGCCCGCCGTGGCCAACGCCCGCCGTGAGGCCGCTGACATGCAGAAGCTCATCGACGCCTCCGGCACCTCCTACCCCCTGGGCGCCGCCGACTGGGCGCTCAACGCCGAGCGCGTCCGCCAGGAACGCTACGCCTTCGACGAAAACGATCTCCGCCCTTACTACGAACTCAGGAGCGTCCTGGAGAACGGCGCGTTCTACGCCGCCACGCGGCTCTTCGGCATCACCTTCAAGGCCCGGCCCGACCTGAAGGGCTACAACCCCGACATGCTGGTTTACGAGGTCTTCAACGAGGACGGCACTCCGCTGGCGCTCTTCCTCGGAGATTTCTACGCCCGGCCCAACAAACGCGGCGGCGCGTGGATGGACGCCTACGTCCCGCAGAACGGCCTCGAGGGCAACCGCCCCGTCATCGCCAACCACCAGAACATCCCGAAGCCGCCCGCCGGCCAGCCCACCCTGCTGACCCACGACGAGGTCGAGACGCTCTTCCACGAGTTTGGCCACGCCCTGCACGGCATGTTCTCCGCCACCCGTTACCCGAAATTCGCCGGCACCAACGTCCCGCACGACTTCGTGGAGTTCCCCTCCCAAGTGAACGAAATGTGGTTCACGTGGCCCGAGGTGCTCCGCAACTACGCGAAGCACCACCAGACCGGCGAACCCATCCCGCAGGCCCTCCTCGACAAGCTCGAGGCCGCCGAGAAGTTTAACCAGGGCTTCAAGACCACCGAGCTCGTCGCCGCCAACGTCATCGACCAGGCCTGGCACCAGCTGAAACCCGACGAGGTGCCCGCGCCCGACCAGGTCGCCGCCTTCGAGACCGCCGCCCTCCAGCGGGCGGGCGTGGACTTCGCTCCCGTGCCCCCGCGTTACCGCAGCACTTATTTCTCGCACATCTTCTCCAGCGACGACTACTCCGCCGGCTACTACTCCTACTTCTGGAGCGAGGTGCTCGACGCACACACCGTCGAGTGGATCAGGCAGAACGGCGGTCTCACCCGCGCCAACGGCGACCGGTTCCGTTCGGCCCTATTGTCGCGCGGCGGCAGTCGCGACGCGATGGACCTCTTCCGCGCCTTCACCGGCAGCGAACCCGATATCCGCCCGCTGCTGATCCGGCTCGGCCTCGTGCCCGAGCCCTCGAAGTAGCGCCCCAAGGGATTGGCAGGTTTTTGACAGAAGCCTGCGCGACAACCGGGAACTATTGTGTTACCGGTTGTCTTGTTCCCCTCATGGTCATGTCCACCTCCGTCACCGGTTCTGCAAATTCAGGGAGCACCCGCAAATCCCTCCGGGTGCTCTATGCGGACGACATGAAGGAGCTCCGGCAGCTGATGGAGATCGTGCTCGGCCGCGACGGCCACCACGTGGACTCGGTTGCCGACGGCAGCCTCGCGCTGGAACTCCTGCGCAAGGACCTGCGGGCCTACGACGTCGTCATCACCGACCACCACATGCCCATGATCAGCGGGCTCGAGCTCGTGGCCGGCCTGCGCGAGTTGCACTATCCCGGCAAGGTCATCGTCTTCAGCTCCGAGCTGAGCATGGTGGTGGACGAGGCCTACCGCAGCCACCGCGTGGACCATATCCTGCCGAAACCGATTTTCCCGTCCGACCTGCGCGCGATCTTCGCTTCGCTCTGAGTCGGTTATGCCGTGGAGCGCGCACGTGCGCGCTGCCCACGGTTCGAGACGCTCCGCGAATCCGGTTGAAACCCGCCCGCCCTCTCGGCCATACCGTGCGCGATGATGCGCCTGCTCCCCTTCCTGCTGTTCTCGATGCTGCTCGCCGGCTGCGCCTCGTATCAGACCATGCCGGGTTCGACGCACCGGCTCGAGGGCCGGCAACGCTACTTCGTGGTCGCCAACAGCAACGACAGCCGCGGGCTCGAACACCGCATCGTGGCTTCACTGCGCGCCCGCGGGCTGACCGCCGAGTCTGGCCCGCAGACGATGATGCCCGACGACACCCAGGCCGCCGTCACCTACCGGGATCACTGGGCCTGGGACTTCGGCGAACGCCTGGTGCATCTGGAAATTTCCGTGCTGGAGCGGGGCACGCCGCAACCCATCGCCACGACCAGCTACAGCGCCAAAGTCCCCGGCCGCCAGTCCGCGGCGGAGATCGTGGATGCGCTGATCGGCCGGCTGGTGCCCGCCGCCCCGCGCTGAGCGCACCCGTCGTCAGGCGAAAACCGCCGCACGCTCCGGGGCGGTCAATTCGCACCATTGCCCCGGGGGCAGGTCGCCCAGAAAAAACTGTCCGACGCGCACGCGCACGAGCCGCAGCGTGGGGTGTCCGACGGCGGCGGTCATGCGGCGCACCTGCCGGTTCTTCCCCTCGGTGAGTTCGAGCGCGAGCCAACTGTCGGGCACGGATTTCCGCACCCGGATCGGCGGATCGCGCGGCGCGACCGACGGCGCCGGCTCCAGCTTCCGCGCGATGCAGGGCTGCGTGCGGTAGCCCCCGATGCTCACGCCCGCCGCCAATTTCGCCAGCGCCTCCGCCGCCGGCACGCCCTCAACCTGCACCCAATACTCGCGCCGGTGTCCGGCCTCCGGATCGAGCAGCCGGGAGTTGAGGCCGGCCTCGTCCGAGAGCAGCAGCAGGCCCTCGGAGTCCGCATCCAGCCGCCCCAGCGCATAGACGCGCGACGGCAGCTGGAAATCCGCAAGCGTGCGCCACCGCGAACCTGGCTCCGGCGTGAACTGCGAGAGGACGCCGTAGGGCTTGTGGAGAGCGAGGAGCACGGCCGGAGAAAGTTATGAGTTATTCGGTATGAGTTAAGTGGACGATTCACGCAGGCGCACTTCCCCCAACCAATAACTGAGCTGAGCCCCCGGCGCTCAGCGCTTCAACACGCCCCAGGTGAAGTTTGGATTGCGGTCGTTGCGGATCGCGAGGCGGATCCACATCAGCGCGAGCGGCTCGAGGCTGCGCGCCATGCCGAGGCCGCCGGTGTCCACCGGCTCGAAGCCGAGGTCCGTGGCGAGTTTCTCGACAATCCCCTTCGCCTCGTCGTCGTCGCTGCAATGGAACATCGCCGGCTTGAGCCCGCCGTAGCCCGGGTAGCTCGGGTTGGCGAAGTTCTCCCAGCCGTAGGTGTTGAACGCCTTGGCCACACGCGCTCCGTCCGCCAGGCGCGCGATTTCCTCGGCCCCGGAGGTGGACGAGCCGAGCGAGAGACTGAGGCTGCCCTCGGCGTTCAGGGAAAGCGGGTTGGTGGCGTCGATGATGATCTTGTTGCGCACGTCGCCCATCGCGCCGATCACCTCCGCCACCGCCTGCCACGGCGTGGCAAGCACCACGACATCGCCGGCGCGAGCGGCATCGGGGATGATCGCGGAACTCGCGGCCGCGCCTATCTCCGCCAGCGGCGGCTGCGTCTTGCCGGCTCCGGGATCGCGCACGCCGAAGATGATCGTGTGCCCCGCCTTTGCCCAGCTGCGTCCGAGCGCTCCACCCAGATTGCCCGCCCCGATGATCGCAATTTTCATGGTGTCCGCAGGTTGACGTTTCCCCGGGCTTTGGCAACCACACAGGCGCAACGCCCTCCCCTCCGCATCATGGTTCATCCGGAAATCATCACCTCCCTGCCCAAGCGCGCGACCGAGCTGCGGGAATTGCTCGTCCGTTGGTGCAACCAGAACTCCGGCAGCGCCAGCCCCGCCGGGCTCGCCGCCATGCTGAAGCTCCTGCAGGCCGAATTCGCGCGGCTCGGATCGGCCGAGGCGGTAGCCTTGGACGGCACTTCCGCCCAAGCGCTGCGCGTGCGCGTGCGGCCGGCCGCCCCGCTGCAGATCCTGCTCAGCGGGCACTACGACACGGTCTATGACGCCGACCACCCCTTCCAGACCTGCACCCAGCTTTCACCGGAGAAACTGCGCGGCCCCGGCACCGCCGACATGAAGGGCGGCCTCGTCGTGATGCTGGCCGCGCTGCAGGCCTTTGAGAAGACTCCGCACGCCGCGCGCCTCGGCTACGAGATCCTGCTCGGACCCGACGAGGAAACCGGTTCGCAGGGCACCGCACCGCTGCTGGAGGAGGCCGCGAAACGCCACCGCTTCGCGCTCGTGTTCGAACCGGCCCGTGCCAACGGCGACCTCGTGAAGTCCCGCAAGGGCACCGGTATTTTCACGCTCACCTGCCACGGCCGCGCGGCTCATGCCGGCCGGGCCCCCGAGGCCGGACGCAATGCCATCCTCGCCCTGTGCGACATCCTGCCGCGCGCCGAAGCCCTCACCCGCGAACTGCCCGGCGTGATGGTGAACATCGGGTCCATCCGTGGCGGTGGCGCGGCCAACATTGTGCCCGACCACGCCGAGGCCGTGATCAACGCCCGCGTCACCCGCGCCGGCGACGACGCCCTTTTCCTGAAGCGCCTGCACGAGATCTGCGCCCCGTGGCACGCCCGCGAGGGTTACCGGCTGGAGATCGGCGGCGGCTTCAACCGCGGCCCCAAGGTCGAGACGCCGGCCGAGGTCACGCTCTTTGCCGAGTGGCGCAAAGGCGCGCGCGAACTGGGCGTAGATTTCGACTGGCAGCACGTCGGCGGCGGCTCCGACGGCAACATCCTCTCCGCCGCCGGCCTGCCCAACCTCGACGGCCTCGGCTGCGTGGGCGACCACCTGCACAGCCCCGAGGAGTTCTGCCATCTGCCAAGCCTCACGCAGCGCGCACAGATCGCCGCGCTCTTCCTGCACCGCGTGGCCGCGGGCGAAATCGCGCTGCCGGCGAAGTAGGACGGACCGACCTGCCACGCCATCTCCCTCCTGGTCGCGCCGTAGCTTCAGCGAAGGCGGATCAGTGCGCCACGTGGCAGAAATCGTCGTCGATGTGCCGCAACCGGCGGGCGAGATCCCGCGCGATGTTCAGCATCACGATGCCGTATTGGTCCGGGCGCTGCCGGTAGAGCTTGTAGAAATCCACGCCGCGGAGCGTGCTGACCTGCGTCGGTTCCAGCGCGATCACACTGGCGGAGCGCGCCACGCTCTCCACCAGACTCATCTCGCCAAAGAAATCCCCTGGGCCGAACTCCGCCAGCTGCACCGCGGGCTCCTTGACCACGCGCACCCGGCCCGAGCGCAAGAAATACACCCGGTCGCCCGGCGCGCCTTCGCGCACGATGACGACGCCAGCCGGATGCGTTTCCTCGACGGCCAAGCCTTGGAGAAACTGCGCCGCTTCATCGTCCAGTCCGGCCATGACCGGCAGACGGCGGATGAAATTGTCAGTCGCAGCGGACATGGGGTGATGCGCCTTCCGGTGAACGGAAGCTAGGCCTGCATCGGACGAAAAGCAATGGCGACGCTGCGTCGAAGCTCAGTCCCCCGACGGAACGACGTGGAAGAACACCGCCGCCCAGTGGCAGATGCTGCCGGCCAGCACGAACAGGTGCCAGATGGCGTGATGGTAGGGCAGCCGTTTCCAGAGATAAAACACCGCCCCGCCCGTGTAGCAGAGCCCGCCCGCCACGAGCAGCTTCATGCCGTCCGCGGACAGCGCCGCCATGAGAGGCTTGATCGCAACCATCACGAGCCAGCCCATGGCGAGATAGATGAGCGTCGAAACCACACGGAAGCGGCCCGCGAACCAAAACTTCAGCGTCACGCCGACGACTGCGAGTCCCCAGACGACGCCGAACAGGCTCCAGCCCCACGCGCCGCGCAGAGTCACGAGCACGAACGGCGTGTAGGTGCCCGCGATGAGCAGGAAGATCGCCGCGTGGTCGAACTTGCGCAGCAGGAGACGCAGCTTCTCGCCCTCGACGCTGTGGTAGGCGGTGGACGCCGTGTAGAGCAGCACCAGCGTCGTGCCGAAGATCGCGGTGCTGACGACGTGCCACGCATCCCCGTGCCGTGCCGACGCCACGACCATCAGCACCAGCCCCGCCACGCCGAGCAAGGCGCCCACCCCATGCGTGAGCCGGTTGGCAATCTCTTCGGATCGCGGATAGCTGCTGGCAGTGCTCATGGTGGACAGAAAGGCACAGCGCAGCCACCGGCACGAGCGCAAAGCCCGCCACCCGATCAACGCGACAATGCGCGGGTGCGCGCCAGCGCTTCGGCAATTTCGCGATCACCGGGGCGGGCGCGGGCCAGAATCTCCAGATGCGTCCGCGCCTCGGCCGGGCGGTTGAGATGCAGCAGCAACAGCAAGGCCAGGGTGCGGCGCGGCGCGAAATAGTCCGGCCGGTGGCGTAGCGCCGTTTCGAACTCGCCCAAGGCCTCGGGCAACCGGTCGAGTTCGAGCAGGGTGTTGCCGAGATTGTTGTGCGCCTCCGCGTAGGCCGGCTGCAACCGCACCGCTTCCCGGTAGTAAGCAGCCGCCGCCTCAAAACGCCCAAGCGCCGCGCAGGCGTTGCCGGCGCTGAAATGAAACTCACCGACCCCGGGCTGCGCCCGGATCGCACCTTCATACTCGGCGAGGGCTTCGGCCGGACGGTCGGTTTCCATCAGCAAATCACCCAGGTTGCGCCGCGACGCGCCATGGGCGGGTTCCAAACGGAGAACTTCACGGTAGGCAGCGAGCGCCTCCTGCCGACGACCCGCGCGAGCGAGAACAACCCCGAGGTTGTAGTGCGGCTCAGGCGCCGCCGGATCGAGCTCCACAGCCCGCCGCAAATGTTGCTCCGCCTCGGGCAAACGACCTGCGGCCAGCTCGGCGAGACCGAGGTTGTGATGGGCGCGGACATTGGCGGGGCGTTTCGCGAGCGTGTCGGCCCACAGGGCTTGCACCGTCGCGTAGTCGGCATTGCGCGCATGCGTTGCCCCCGCCCAGATCACCGCCAGCCCCGCCGCCGCGATCCAGGCCCGCGCCCCGAGCAGCCGGTGGAAGCCGATCACGATCAGCAGGACCGGCGCGATCAGCGCCAGATACATGCGGTGCTCAGCCATCGTCTGGGTCGCCACCGGCACAAAACTTGAGCTGGGCGCCAACAGCCCGAAAAACCAAGCCCCGACGAAGCCAACCACGGGACGCCGCACCACAGCATACCCGACGGCCACCCCCAATCCCACGATGGCGGTTGCTTGCCACCAGACTTCACCCAAACCCGCAACCGTGGCCGTGCCGTAGTCAAAAACGAGCGGTTGCGGCCATAGCGTCAGAAGCAGGTAGTGGAGAATGGCCTCACATTGGGTGAGCGCATAAGTCCAGGGCGAAGCCTCGGCACCAAAACCCGCCGTGCCGCCGCGGCCACCGGTGCCGGCCACGAGCCAGGCGAGCAGCAACCACGTGGCCGCGAGTTGGAGGTAAAACTTCCAACGCAGCTGCCAAGCCCGGCCAAAGGCGCCCGCCACAAAGGTCCGGTCATACAAAAAAATCATCAACGGCGCCGTCACCATGACCTCCTTGCAGGCCATGCCGGCCAGACAGGCCGCCACCGACACCACTAGCCAGGGCAGTCTTCCCTCCTCAGGTTTCAGGTTTCCGGTTTCAGGTTTCTCCGTCGCCCGGATGAACGAATACAGCGCGAGCAGGTAACACAGTCCCATCATCGCCTCCGCCCGCTGGACGACATAGGTTACCGCCGCCGTCTGCAGCGGATGCAAGGCCCAGAGCGCCGCCACAGCCAGGGCCAGTGGCAGGGCCCGCGCCCCGAATCGCGGGGCCACGACGGCTTGGAGCAGACTGCGTCGGACCACCCCGAACAGCAAAAGCGCCGAAGCGGCGTGAATCAGGAAATTGAACACGTGGTAGCCGGTCACGGATTCACCCCCGAGGGAGTAATTCAGCGCCAGACTCAGGTTCACCAAGGGCCGCCCGCTGACCGTCACGCCGCCGTCGCCCAACTCCGGCGCCAGCACCCGGGACAACGGCCAGAGCGAACGGATGCTCTCATTGTGGACGATCGCCGGCAGATCATCGAACACGAAGGGCCCCTTGAAACTGCCCTGATACGCCAGCCCCAGCAGGAGGAGCAGCCCCGCCGCGCCCAACCAGACGCCACGGCGGTCAACAGGCTTGGGCAGGGGTGTCTGGGTCACGCATCGGGATACGAAGCGGGATTGCGCGCGATGAAAACAGTTTTCCGCAGGTTCCCGGTTCGGACAAAAGACTGCACATGTTTGGCAAAATGTATGCTCACGCCCTTCAACCTAGCCTACGTTACAGCCACGCAACATCCCGCCATTGTCAGCAATTAGTGGGGGTTGGGAGCTTGACTATGACACGGCCGAGGCGTTCGCTCCGCCCGTTCAATGGATCGGGTCACCTACCTGACAACGTTAGCAAACAACTGCATCACACCATGCAAAAATCGTTCCTAAAATCGTTAGTCCTCGCCGTGATCACGGGCTTCGCCCTGACACTCTCTCCCAGCGCTCTGGCCCAGCTTGTTTCCTCGGGTCTGACTGGAACCATCCGCGGTTCCGATGGCAATCCGGTGGCCGGCGCCTCCGTGACCGCCATCTATACGCCGACGAACGCCACGTTCACCGCCGTGACCAATGCCGCCGGCCGCTACAACTTCCGCGGCCTGCCCGTCGGCGGTCCCTACACTCTCAGCGCCAGCTCCACGGGCTACGCCGACGGCAAGGTTGAGGAGATCACCTCCGCACTCGGCACCGACATCGAGGTGAATCTCACCCTGAAGTCCGATGTCCTCCAGCTCGAGAAACTCGTCGTCGGCGGCGACCAGACCGACCTCGACGCCTCGGCCACCGGCTCCGGCACGATCATTGGCAGCGACAAGCTCGGCAGCAAGCCGACCTCGGAGCGCTCCCTCGCCGACATGATCAGCGCCTCGCCGCTCGTCACCCTCCGCGACACCTTCGGCGACCGCGAAGAGTCGCAGATCACCGCCGTCGGCCAGAACAACCGCTACAATTCCATCCAGATCGACGGTTCGCGCATCAACGACATGTTCGGCCTGAATGCGACCGGCATGGCCTCGTTCTTCAACCCGCTCTCCCTCGACACGCTTGAGCAGCTGGCCGTCGCCGTCTCCCCCTACGATGTCCGCCAGGCCGGCTTCACCGGCGCCTCGATCAACGCCGTGACCAAGACCGGCACGAACAAGTTCAAGGGCTCCGTCTATTACTACTACCGCAGCGACTCGCTCGGCAGCCTCGATCTCCAGGGCAACAACCCCCGCGAAGAGACGCTCACCGGCGCCAAGATTCTCCCTCGCCTCGACCGCGAGACCATCGGCGCCACCCTCGGCGGCCCGATCATCAAGGACAAGCTGTTCTTCTTCGTGAACTATGAGAAATTCGAGAGCACCATCGCCGGCCGCGACGCGATCTTCGCCCCCGCCAACGAGCAGCAGCTCCTCGACCGCCTGAACGCCATCGCCACGGCCTCCGGCAAGTCCATTGACTGGGGCTCCGCCGTCACCGGCCAGACC
>JACCDQ011727144.1_pt1 | contig 12223 bp, 8 predicted proteins | sample 7446031 | NCBI WGS metagenome assembly JACCDQ01 (sample SAMN15323442, study PRJNA562643) | freshwater metagenome | isolation source: river surface water | place: USA:Blue River Watershed | collected 2017-08-17
ACTTTGGCCGCCATGCAGCAACGCGGTCCCAAGGCCCAGGCGGTTGAATTTGCAGGTGTGGGGCATGCACCCACCCTGGTGGCGGCCGACCAAGTGGCGGTGGTTCAATCGTTTTTGGATTCACCATGAGGACGGGTTTGGAAAAGGCGCCGGCACCGCTGGACGCTGTTGAAACGACCGCAGCACATTTGGGCACGGACTTGGGGCAACTGCCATTGAGCCCCATAGTGGCTGCCACCCGTGCGGCTGGGCAACGCGAATCCCAAGCGCTTGCCCGTGCACGGGCTTTTGCCGAGCCTTTGATAGACACCGAAACCCTGGACACCGGCGAAAATATTCTTGCGCACGCCGACGCCATGGTCGCGATCTTGGACATGATGGGGGCCTCGCAAGAGATGCAGGCTGCCACCTATTTGGTGTATGCCAGCCAATACCTGCACCGCCCTCAGGAGGTGATTGCCAAAGCTTTTGGCGACAATTACGCCGCTTTGGCTGTAGAAACCACCAAACTGCTGCAATTGCAGCGGCAAGCCCGGCAAAGAAGCGCGCACAGTACGGTTGCGGCCAGCAGCAAAGGGCCCGTCTCGGAACTTGACGCCAGCCAGACCGAAAACATCCGAAAAATGCTGCTTGCGTTTTCTCGCGATCTTCGGGTGGTGATGTTGCGCTTGGCTTCCCGTTTGCAAACACTGCGCTACCACGCTGCCACCAAGCGGTTGCCAGAGCCGGTGCTTGCCCGCGAGTCTTTGCATGTGTTTGCGCCCCTGGCCAATCGGCTTGGCATTTGGCAAATCAAGTGGGAGATGGAGGATCTGGCCTTTCGTTTTCTCGAGCCAGACACCTACAAAGCCATAGCCAAGCTGCTTGATGAGAAGCGCGTAGAGCGCGAAAGCCATGTCGAGCAGGTGCGTTGTCAACTCGAGACGGCTTTGGCCAGCCAAGGCGTGGCGGCTTCGGTGCAGGGGCGCCCCAAGCACATTTACAGCATTGTTAAAAAAATGCGTGGCAAGTCGCTCGACTTTGACCGCGTGTTTGATATTCGCGCCTTGCGGGTGGTGCTGCAAAACACCGACGATTGTTATGCGGTGTTGGCCTACGTGCACGGGCATTTCAACCCCGTGCCCGAGGAATTTGACGACTACATTGCCAAACCCAAGGCCAACGGCTACCAGTCTTTGCACACGGTGGTGCGTGACGAATTAGGCCGCGCCTTCGAAATCCAGATCCGCACCCAAGCCATGCATGAGCATGCGGAGCATGGTGTGGCTGCCCATTGGGCCTACAAAGAAGCCGGCACCAAAGGTTATGCGGGTGTTACTGCCAGTTCAGACTACGACGCCAAGATTGCCGTTTTGCGCCAGTTGTTGGCCTGGCAAAACGACTTGAGTGGCGCTTCGCACGCCCTGTTCGATGATTGCATTTACGTGCTCACACCGCAGGCCGCGATCGTGGAGTTGCCCAGCGGTGCCACCCCCGTCGACTTTGCCTACACGGTGCACACCAACCTCGGGCACCGGTGCCGAGGTGCCAAGGTGGATGGTGTCATGGTCACCCTCAACACCCCGCTCAAAAGTGGGCAGACGGTGGAAATTGTGTCCGCCAAAGAGGGCGGGCCTTCGCGTGACTGGCTCAATCCTGACTTGGCGTACTTGGTCAGCCACCGCGCTAAATGCAAGGTGCGGGCTTGGTTCAACGCCATGGCCGCAGAAGAAAACGCAGCCCGAGGGCGCGAGGCGGTTGAGAAACTGTTGCAGCGCGAAGGCAAAACCGCCACCCGGTTGGAGGATTTGGCCGCCGGCATGGGCTTTGATGCGCCGCAAGAGTTGTTTGAAGCGGTTGGAAAAGACGAACTGTCTTTGCGGGCACTGGAGCAGTGGTTAACGCCCCCCGAAAGCGTCCCGGTATCCGAAGAACTGGTGTTGAAGAAGGCCCGTTCCGACTCCCGAGGTGGAAGCGGCAATGTGCTGGTGGTGGGGGTGGATTCCCTGTTGACCCAACTGGCAAAGTGTTGCAAACCGGCTCCGCCCGACGATATTCGCGGCTTCGTCACCCGGGGCAGGGGGGTCAGCATTCACCGCACCGACTGCCCGGATTTCAAGCACTTGACCAACAAACTCCCCGACCGGGTGATCGACGTTCAGTGGAGCATGTCGCCCAAAGTCAAGGGCCCGCTTGCGGCTGTGTACCCAGTGGATGTGGCGGTAGAAGCCAATGACAGGCAAGGCCTTTTGCGCGATATTTCTGATGTGTTTGCCCGCGAAAAAATCAATGTCATTGGGGTTCAAACCCAATCGGTCAAGGGTGTGGCCTGGATGACCTTCACCGTCGAAGTGTCTGACGCACTGCGGGTGGCCAAAGTGATGTCCGCGGTGGGGGATGTTCCGGGAATCAAGCGGGTCAGACGCCGTTGAAGTCCAGCTCTGTTATGGTTTGTCCATCAAGGTCTGCATTTTGAAGGGGTTGTTGTGTTACGTCTGAATCAAATTGGCCGGATTTTTGCCGGCTTGGCGTGGGTGTGTTTGATGGCGGGCTGCGCCACGTCCAACCCAGATGTGGTGTCGCGCCAGCAGGCCCAGCGCCCGTTGCCCGTGCAGCGCGCAACGATTGAGTCCATAAGGCAGGTCACCATCGAAGGCACACAGTCGGGGGTGGGCGGGGCAACCGGCGCTGTGATCGGCGGGATTGCAGGGTCTTCGGCAGGCAACCGGCGCGACGGCGCGGTGGTGGGTATTTTGGGCACCGTGCTGGGCGGTGTGCTGGGCAATGCCATTGAAAAGGCCAGCACCAACGAGAGCGCCGTTGAAATGATTTTGGTGTTGCAGGACGGGCGACGTGTGGCGGTCGTGCAAGGCGAGGGCAGTCAAGGCTTGAAACCCGGAGATGCCGTGAACCTGATCGGTTACCAGGGGAATTACCGGGTCACCAAGTTCAACCCGCAGTGAAGCGCCTGCTTGGGGGCGCCGCGTTGTTGCGGAACAACATGAAATGGAGCGGGCGATGGGAATCGAACCCACGTTATTTGCTTGGGAAGCAAGAGTCCTACCATTGAACGACGCCCGCGATCGCTGAAGTGTAAACCAAGAATTGCCCTTTCCGGGGGTAGCTCGCCTGTGTGCTTGGTTGGCATTCAGGCTTCTTTTATTGTTCAACTGGGCCCCAAGCGTGACAGCACGATCACTGCAACACTCCATTTTCCCTTTTGTGGCCATGCAGTCGCTGTTGTCGACCATGCTTGGGTTTGCGGCGGTACTGGTTTACGCGGACCACGGCATGCGTGGGGCCGTGGTGTTCGCTGCGGTGGTGCTCACAGTCATTATGCTGGGCGTGTGCGCACCGCTCGTGGCGGGGCGGTGGCTCAGGTTCACGCCGGCAGGGTTGGTCCGAGTCGCGTTTTTGCTGCCGGGTTTGGCTTTGTTTTGGGCGGCCGGGCACATTGAGTGGTTGGCGCTGGTGGTGGGTGGGTTTATGGGGCTGACTTGGGGTGCCCGCCATTGGCTGGAGTTGAGTTTGTTGGAAGATGCGCAAAGGGACCGCTACGCCACCACGGCCTCCACAACAGCCGTGTTGAGCAGCTTGGTGGGGTCGTTGATCGCCGCGGCGGTGTTGAGCGGCTCTGGCGAATCGGCCAAAATCTTGTATTGGGCTTATGCCTTGATGGCGCTTTGGGGCGCGTGGTGGGCCCCCCGAAAACTGCCGGTCTTGCCCCCGCTGGGGCTGGTGTCACTTCGGACGGTGGCTTCGCAGCCCAGCTATTGGCGCACATTGCCTTTGTATTTTCTGGAATCTGGCATGTGGGGCATGGCGATGGTGCTGGGGGCCAGTGGCGCGGTAAGGTCGTTGGGGGCGGCCAGCCATTTTGGTTGGGTCACCAGCATGGCCACTGTGTTGGGCGCGTTTGCTTTGTACGCTTTGCGCAAACAAAGGCATGGCGGTAACCGGGTTCGCTGGATGGGGATGGCCGCTCTGGGCATGGCGTTGGCCCACGCGGCTTTGGGTGCCAGCATTTGGTGGGCCGGATTTTTTGTGATGCATTTGCTGACGCAAGCGGTTGCGCAACCATTTTGGATGGCCAGCGAACAGGTGCTCAACCAACGCGCCTTGGATTTGCAGGGCGCCATCACCGACCGTGTAGTGCTGCGCGAGTTGACGTTGTGGACGCTTCGCTTGGCCACCCTGGGTGTGTTTTGGGCAACAGTGCACGACTGGCCCTGGGAGCGCACCCTGGTGCTGGGTTCGGGGTTTATGGTGCTGGTGACTTTGCTGGAATGGCTGGTGGGCAGCTATTGGTTGCGCGCTGAACGCCACCAATAGCGCCCTGGAATACAAACGCCGATTACTTCAGCACGTCGCCAATGCACAGGTACTTGATCTCAAGGTAATCGTCCATGCCGTGGTGTGAACCTTCGCGGCCCAAACCCGACTGTTTGACACCCCCAAACGGCACATGTTCGGTGGCCAATATGCCCACATTGATGCCCACCATGCCGTACTCCAGCGCCTCCGCCACCCGGTAAATGCGGCCAATGTCGCGGCTGTAGAAGTAGCTGGCCAGGCCAAATTCGGTGTTGTTGGCGGCGTCAATGGCTTCTTGTTCGGTTTGGAACTTGAACACCGGCGCAAAGGGGCCAAAAGTTTCTTCTCTGGCGCACAGCATGTCGGCGGTGGCGTCGGCCACCACGGTGGGCTCAAAAAATTGCCCGCTGCCCAAGGTCGAAATCCGCTGGCCACCCACGAGCACGCGGCCCCCTTTGGCCTTTGCATCGTCTACATGCCGCTGCACTTTTTCCAGGGCGGCCTCTTCAATCAATGGGCCTTGGTTCACGCCTTCTTCAAAGCCGTTGCCCACCTGGGCCGTGGCCACTTTGGCTGCAAATTTGTTCACAAAACTGTCGTACACACCGGCCTGCACGTAAATGCGGTTGCTGCACACGCAGGTTTGGCCGGCGTTGCGGTATTTGCTGGCAAACGCGCCTTCCACCGCAGAGTCGATGTCGGCGTCGTCGAAAACGATAAAGGGAGCGTTGCCGCCGAGTTCGAGCGACATTTTTTTCACCGTCGGGGCGCTTTGCGCCATCAGGATACGGCCGACCTCCGTGGACCCTGTGAAGCTGATGTGGCGTACCACGTCGCTGGCGCACAGCGCTTTGCCCACGGCTATGGAGTTGTTGCTGTCGGCGGTGACGATGTTGATGACGCCCGCCGGCATTCCGGCGCGAACGGCCAGCTCGGCAGCTGCCAGCGCCGTGAGCGGTGTGAGTTCGGCGGGTTTGATGACCACGGGGCAACCCGCGGCCAAGGCAGGGGCCACTTTGCGAGTGATCATGGCCAGCGGAAAGTTCCACGGCGTGATCGCTGCGCACACGCCAATGGGCTGTTTGAGCACCATCAGACGGCGGTTGTTGTCGAACTGGGGCAGGGTCTCGCCGTTGACACGTTTGGCTTCTTCGGCAAACCACTCCACAAAACTGGCACCGTAGGCAATCTCGCCCTTGGCTTCGGGGTAGGGCTTGCCCTGCTCAGCGGTCAGGATACGGGCAAGGTCATCTTGGTGGGCCAGCAGCAAGTCATACCACTTGCGCATCAGATTGCTTCGCTCTTTGGCGGTTTTGGCCTTCCAAGCCGGCCAAGCTGCGTTGGCCGCGGCCACCGCGTTTTCGGCCTCTGCAGAGCCCAAGTTGGCTACAGTGGCCAGCAGTTGGTGGGTTGCCGGGTCGCGCACCTCAAAGCGGTGTGGGCCGGCCACCCATTGGCCGTTGATCAGTGCGTCGGTTTTGAGCAGGCTGGGGTCGTTCAGTAAAGCCAACGGAGAAGCTTGGGTCATAAGGCACGCAAAAGTTGACGATCAGACCGTGAGCGTAACGTGAAATACCAAAGCCGGCAGTCGTGCAAATACCAATAGGTGGCTTTCGTGTGTAGAATCCGGCGCTCACCCATTGTTCAACAGTCGCCAGGGGAGCCCTAGTGGGGCTGAGAGTGCAACGGCTTCGTTGCAGACCCTGGAACCTGATCCGGTTGATACCGGCGGAGGAAGCGCGACATGCTATACGCCACTTTGGCCGCCCTGAGTGCGGCACTTTTGTTTTTTGTCTGGATTGGTCTGCGTGCCCGAACCGAGGGCGGCGACCTGGACGAGTACCTCACCGCCCGAAATTCCCAGTCGGCCACCACGCTGGGCATGTCTTTCCTGGCCTCCGGGTTGGGGGCGTGGATATTGTTTGCACCCCCTGAAGTGGGGGCATTTGTAGGCCCGGTGGCCGTTGCGGGTTACGCCCTTGGTGCCGCCTTGCCGTTTGCTGTTTTGGCGTGGTGCGGGCCTGCCATCAGGCGCCTGCTGCCGCAGGGCCGCAGCATCACCGAATACGCCCAGTCGCGTTTCGGTACTGGCCTCAGGCTCTGGGTGTCATTTATCTCGGTGCTGTACATGGCGTGCTTTCTCACGGCAGAGCTGTCGGCCATTGGCGCGATCACGTCCATGTTGTCGCCTGTGCCCGGCTGGGTGGCTGTGCTGGGCGTTGCGGTTGCAACACTGGTTTACACGGCTTGGGGCGGTTTGCGCGCCAGTTTGATCACCGACAGCTGGCAGGCTTGGTTGCTGTTGGCCCTGCTGGTGGTGGTGTTGGGCGTGGCCTGGCAGCACCAACCGGTTCAAACACAACCCTTGAATTGGCCCTCAGCTCCTGTAGGCGATGCGTTGTCGGTGGCGCTGACTTTGGTGATTGCCGTGACCGCAGCGAACATGTTCCACCAAGGGTATTGGCAGCGGGTGTGGTCTGCCAGCAGCGAAAAAGCGCTGTCACGCGCTGCATGGCTGGGCGGTTTGACCACCGTGGTTGTGGTGGCCGTGGTGGGCATGGTGGGGGTGTGGGTCGCAGCCACCGGCCGGGACATGGGCAGTCCGCCAATTCCATTTTTCACCTTGGTGGCTGCAGCACCTGCGTGGCTGGCTTTGCCCACTTTGCTGTTGGCGGTGGCGTTGGTGGCATCGTCGGTGGATACTTTGGAAAATGCCATGGCATCGGTGGTGGTAACCGCGGGCAAAGGGCAAACCCTGTCTGCAGCGCGTTGGACCACGGTGTTGTTGATGGTGCCCGTGGTGTTGGTGGCCTTGCAAGGCGTTTCGGTGCTGCGTTTGTTTCTGATTGCCGACTTGCTGTGCGCCACTGCGGTGGTGCCGGTGCTGCTGGGCCTGTGGCAGCGCATGACACCGCTGGCCGCCATGTCCGGGGCCGTGGCCGGTGTGGTGGGCGCGGTGTTGCCGGGGTGGTGGGCGCAGGGCGACTTTGCCCAAGGCCTGCTGATGACCAGTTTCCCCAACAGCATTCCCACTTTGGCGCCTTTTGTCGGTGCTTTGGCAGCGTCGTCTGCTGTGAGTTTGCTGGTGGTGTTTGCCCGGCCCCGGCAGCGTTAAAAGCTGGCAGAGCTGAAGGCGCTGCCCTCAGCTTTTGGCAGCAGCCAGGGCATCGCCCAGCAGGACCAAGCCCTCTTTGAGCAGCGCGTCACTTACGGTGATGGGCACCAGAATGCGGATGACGTTGGCGTACACCCCGCAGGACAACAGCACCAGGCCCCGTTTGATGGCCTCGGCGCAGACGCGTTTGGTCAGGTCGGCGTCGGGTTGTTGGGTGTCGCCGTTTTTGAAGAGCTCGATGGCCACCATGCTGCCCAAACCCCGCACGTCTTGAATCTCAACATGCTGCTGGGCCAAGGCACGCAGACCTGCAAACAATTGCTGGCCAATGGCGAGCGACCGTTCAAGCAGTTGCTCTTCTTCAAACACGTCCAGCACGGCCAAAGCCGCTGCACAGGCCAAGGGGTTGCCGGCGTAGGTGCCACCCAGGCCGCCCGGCAGGGGCTTGTCCATGATCTCGGCCTTGCCTATGACGGCTGAAATAGGGAAGCCCCCCGCCATGCTCTTGGCCATGGTGACCAGGTCTGGCGCCACGCCCCATTGCTCGCAAGCCAGCCAAGTGCCGGTGCGCCCTGCGCCGGTTTGCACCTCGTCGGCGATCAACACAATGCCATGTTGGTCGCACAATTTGCGCAGGGCTTGCGCAAATTCGGGAGGGGCCACGTAGAAGCCACCTTCACCTTGCACCGGCTCCAGAATAATGGCGGCCACCCGGGCGGGCTCTACGTCGTATTTGAAAATGTGTTCCAGCGAACGCATGGCGTCTGCGACGCTGATGCCGTGCAGCGGGTTGGGGAATTCGGCGTGGTAGATCTCGGCCGGGAAAGGGCCAAAACCGGCTTTGTAAGGGGCCACTTTGCCCGTGAGCGCCATGCCCAGCAACGTGCGGCCGTGAAAGCCGCCACCAAATGCGATCACGGCCTGGCGCTGTGTGGCGGCGCGGGCAATTTTCACGGCGTTTTCCACGGCTTCGGCGCCGGATGACAGGAAATAGGCCTTTTTGGCAAATGGCCCCGGGGTTTTGGCGATCAGCCGTTCGGCCAGTTCCACATAAGGTTCATAGGCCACCACCTGAAAGCAGGTGTGGTGGTAGCGGTCCAGTTGGGCCTTGACGGCTTCCACTATTTTGGGGTGGCGGTGGCCGGTGTTGAGCACCGCAATGCCGCCGGCGAAGTCGATGTAGCGCTTGCCCTCCACATCCCAAATTTCGGAACCTTCGGCCCGGGCGGCAAACACCTCGTAGGTTTGCCCCAGGCCGGCGGGCAGGGCGGCGCGGCGGCGGGCCATGAGGTCGGCGTTGCTGGACTGTTTGGGCAGATGGGGGTCGCGGTGCATGAACGGCTCCAGAATAGGTTGAACGCTGCAGTTGACAATGTAGCACCGGCCGTGCCGGTGCCTCAGACGGCCCAGGTCGAGCCGTGTTCGGGCACCATGGCGTGCCAGTGCAGTTCGTTTTCAATGCGTCTTCGCAGGGTGTCGGAGGCTTGGGCATCGCCGTGCACCACAAATGCGCGGTGAGGGTGGCCTGGCACCGCGCGCAGCCAGTTCATCAGCTGGTTCGCATCGGCATGGGCCGAAGCGGATGCCAATTGCACCAGTTCCGCACGCACGGGCACGTCTTGTCCATGGATTCGAATGCCGGGGGCGCCTTCCAGCAGGGTGGCGCCCCGCGTGCCTGGGGCTTGGTAGCCGGTGAGTATGACCATGTTGCGGTGATCCCCCAGGTATTGGATCAAATGGTGCAACACCCGCCCGCCAGTGGCCATGCCGCTGGCAGCCAATATGATTTTCGGGCCATGGTGCCGCGCAATTGCTTTCGATTCGTCGGGGGACCGCACCATGGTGGCTGCGTGCGCCATGTCGCGGCATTGCGCAGCGTCCAGCCGGTGTTCGCCCAGGTGTTTGGCAAAGAGTTCGGTGCTGTGTATTGCCATGGGGCTGTCCAGATACACCGGCAGGCTGTGTGGAATGGTGCCATTTGCTTTGAGCTGGGCGATGGCATGCAACAAGGCTTGGGCGCGGCCCACGGCAAACACCGGAACAACCGCAGTCCCACCGCGGGCGGCCACCCGGGTCAAGGCTGGGGCCAGTTCTTGCAACAAATCGGTTGGTGGGTGTGAGCGGTCGCCGTAGGTGGACTCCACCACCACGGCATCGGCGGCCGGGGGTGGCTCGGGGGGGTACATCAGGAAGTCGTCGTTTCGGCCCAGGTCGCCTGAGAACAACAGCCGCTTGCCCCCTACCTCTAGACTCAGGCTGGAGGCACCCAAAATATGCCCAGCGCCATAAAACCGTGCGTTCCAGCCGCGGACGGGTTCAAACGCGGCAAAGGTGGGCACCGTGTGCAGGTGCTTGAGGGCTGCCTTGGCGTCCTCCACGGTGTACAGCGGCAACGCGGGGTTGTGTTTTGAAAAGCCGTGCCGGTTGGCGTAGGCGGCATCTTCTTCTTGGATGTGCCCGCTGTCGGGCAGCAAAATCTCGCACAAATCGCGGGTGCCCGCGGTGGCCCACACCTTGCCCTTGAAACCTTCTTTGACCAGCAGGGGCAGGTAGCCGCTGTGGTCCAAATGGGCATGGGTCAACGCAACAGCGTCGAGTTTGTTGGGCAAAAAGGGCAGGGGGTTGCGGTTGCGCAGCCTCAACTGCTTGTAGCCCTGGAACAATCCGCAATCCACCAGCAGACTTTTGCCGTCGTGTTGCACCAGGTATTTGGAGCCGGTGACGGTGCCCGCTCCCCCCAGAAACGTGATGTTGACAGTCATGTGCAAATTGAATCACGTTTGCAGGCGCTTTGCCACCGCCAGTGGGAAGGTCCGGGGGATTTTTAAGAGAAAAACTCCTTGGCCTTTTCAAACCAGCCCTTGTCATTGGGGCTGTGTTTGTAGCCGCCTTTTTTGAACGACTCGTCCAACTCCTTGAGCAGCTTGCGTTGGTGTTCGGTGAGTTTGACCGGTGTTTCCACGGCAACATGGCAGTACAGATCGCCTGGGTAGCTGCTGCGCACCCCTTTGATGCCACGCCCGCGCAGCCGGAAGGTTTTGCCGTTTTGGGTGCCTTCGGGGATGTCGATGGTGGCTTTGCCGCCCAAGGTGGGCACGGCAATTTCGCCACCCAGCGCCGCGGTGGTGATGCTGACCGGCACTTGGCAATGCAGGTCATCGCCATCGCGCTCAAAAATATCGTGTTTGCGGGTGCGGATTTCGATGAACAAATCGCCTGCCGGCCCGCCGTTGCGGCCCGGTTCTCCGTTGCCAGCGGAGCGGATGCGCATGCCGTCATCAATGCCTGCAGGGATTTTGATTTCGAGCGTTTTGTGCTTTTTGAGCTTGCCTTGGCCGTTGCAGGCGGTGCAGGGTTCGGGGATGACCTTGCCGCTGCCATGGCAATGCGGGCAGGTTTGCTGCACGCTGAAAAAGCCCTGGCGCATTTGCACCACGCCTGCCCCGTTGCAGCTGGGGCAGGTTTTGACGCTGGTGCCCGGTTTGGCGCCGCTGCCTTTGCAGGTGTCGCAGTCGTCCCAGCTGGGAATGCGGATTTGGGCATCCTTGCCCGCTGCGGCTTCTTCCAGTGTGACTTCCATGGCGTAGGAGAGATCGCTGCCACGGTACACCTGCCGCCCGCGTTGCCCCCCACGTTGGCCGCCAAAAATATCGCCAAAAATGTCGCCGAAAGCTTCCGAGAAACCCCCAAAACCCTCGGCACCGCCCGGGCCACCGCGCATGTTGGGGTCCACGCCGGCGTGGCCGTATTGGTCGTAAGCGGCCCGCTTTTGCGGGTCGCTCAGCATTTCGTAGGCCTCTTTGGCTTCTTTGAACTTTTCTTCGGCGGCCTTGGCCGCATCACCCTGGTTGCGGTCAGGGTGGTGCTTCATCGCCAGTTTGCGATACGCCTTCTTGATTTCGTCGTCACTGGCGTTCTTGGCCACGCCCAGGATTTCGTAAAAGTCTCTTTTGGCCATAGGAATTCAGGCTTGCGGGTTGAGTACAAACGCCGCGTTGGGTCATGAACTGACTCCAAACGCGGCGAATGGCCACGGGTATGCCCCCTGCGACAAGGGCGGGCTAGAGCGACATCAGTCCTTCTTGACTTCTTTCACTTCAGCGTCCACCACGTCATCGTCGGCCGGGCGGCTGCCACCGGCGGACTGGGCGCTTTCTGCTGCACCGGCAGCCCCAGCTGCCTGGTTGGCTTGCATGTCGGCGTACATTTTCTCACCCAGCTTTTGGCTGGCGGTCATCAGGGCGTTGGTTTTGGCCTCAATGGCGGCCTTGTCGTCACCTTTGATGGCTTCTTCCACGTCCTTGATGGCGGCTTCGATGGCTTCTTTCTCGCCGGCGTCCAGCTTGTCACCGTATTCGGTGAGGCTCTTGCGCACCGAACTGATCAAAGAGTCGCCTTGGTTGCGGGCCTGCACCAATTCCACTTTTTTGTGGTCTTCAGCGGCATTCAACTCGGCGTCTTTCACCATTTTCTGGATTTCCTCCTCGGTCAGGCCCGAGTTGGCTTTGATGGTGATTTTGTTTTCCTTGCCCGTGCCTTTATCTTTGGCGCCCACGTGCAGGATGCCGTTGGCGTCAATGTCAAACGACACTTCGATTTGCGGAATGCCGCGCGGTGCCGGCGGGATGCCTTCGAGGTTGAATTCGCCCAGCAGTTTGTTGCCAGCGGCCACTTCGCGCTCGCCTTGGAACACCTTGATGGTCACGGCGGGCTGGTTGTCGTCGGCGGTGGAGAACACTTGCGCAAACTTGGTCGGGATGGTGGTGTTCTTGGTGATCATCTTGGTCATCACACCGCCCATGGTCTCAATGCCCA
>JACCDQ011592339.1_pt1 | contig 12222 bp, 10 predicted proteins | sample 7446031 | NCBI WGS metagenome assembly JACCDQ01 (sample SAMN15323442, study PRJNA562643) | freshwater metagenome | isolation source: river surface water | place: USA:Blue River Watershed | collected 2017-08-17
AAAAAAATGCCGCCTCCACCCCGCCACCGCCACCGCCACCGCTTTTTTTGTTTCCCCCGATCATTCCAACCTTTTTGTTGTGGTCCCGTCAAGTTCTTCTATTTTTTTCGAACCAAAGAACAAGAACGAGGACATTCGTGCACAGCAAAGCACAGCAAAGCAACGTTGAACCGAATTGAACTGAATTGAATTGAATTGAACCGAAACAAGAGAAGTCGTGGAATCCAGAAGATGTTGAGCATCGTGCCTCGCACTGCGGTGTCGCCCAAAGTGGTGTATGTGACGAGTCGTCGTCACTTGGAATCAATGATGCGCACGATGCACGACTGTATTGTGGAATTCATGGTGAGTCCAGTTTTGCGTCGCCGGTACGGCCATTTGCGCTTCCAGTCTATCGACGAGGCGGTGCGTGGCGACATGACCAAGGCGCAGAAACGTGCGCACATCGCATCTCGGTTTGCGGATTATGTGGATGCTGGCTTTTTCGTGCATCGCCACGTGATATTGTTGCCCGACTTGTCGTTGCTGTTCCGGACACTGCCGTTGTGGGTGTTTCCGCTGGCCCATTGGGACATGAAGCACGTGCGGCGAGTGGATTTTATGTTTGCAGGGTGTGTGTTGCTGAACATTCCCTTGCCGTGGGACATGCGCCAGGTGGAAAGTGCGGCTGGATTGTTTGCCGGATGTGTTTCCTTCAATCAACGCTTGGCGTGGGATTTGCGCAAGTGTGGGGACGTCAGTCAACTGTGTCATGGATGCACGTCCTGGCATCTGCCGCTTGACCAATGTCGCTTCGCCTCGTTGGCCACGCGACATGTGCGCATCCTGGGCATGTTGTTCGGTACACACATACCGATGCAGTCGGTGCATTTTCCAGGCGCATCTTTGTCCCCGCGACAATTGCACCAGTATTTGTTTGCCAATGTTCCCACGCCATCCCACGTGACGATGAGTCCTCCGGAGTTGATGGAGGTGTCCGCCCTGTTTCCTCACGCGCGTCCAAACACCCAAACCGTGTATGCTGCTTCCGCGCCGGCGTCTGTGGCGAAGTACACTCCCCACATGATGATGTCCGACGCGGCGTTGCATGGCGCCCAGAACGAGGTCTCTTCCGAACCGTGGGAAGCAGCGGCCGTTTCCGCGGCGGCGGCACTGGGACAACCTTCCCTCGCCTTTGCGCAAAACGTGTTTGATGACGAGGATGTGGAGGAGGACGAGGAAAAGAAGGGGGAGCAGCACCAGAGGAAGAAACGGAATCGATTGTCGGCGGACGAACAGGACGTGTTGGATGCACTCGCCGAGTCGGATGCGGAAGATATTCCTCCCACACGTCGCCTCCGCAGCAGCAGCCGCAGCAGCAGCCCAGCAGCATCATCGTTCGCGGCAGAGGAACAAGACGTGCTCGATGCACTCGCCGAGTCGGAGTCGGAGTCAGAACTTGAGGGTGTTGCAGACAACAACGAAGAAGCCTTGGACTGGGACGACGATTGGCTTGACGATGAAGAAACCGCTGCCCTTTTGTTTTCAGAGAGTGGCGGCGGCGAACACACTAATCGAAGAAAAACAACACGTTGTAAAAGACGTGGAAGTAAAAGACGAGGAAGACACGATCGAAAAAATGTTGGACGCGGCAAAATATGTCACACACGCACGAAGAGGAGGAGAAGAACTGTTCGTCGCCATCGTAACAAAACGCGAGGAAAGCGAACCCAGTGAGTGATGGACGCGACATCGGGACCAAAAAACGCGCAAAAAAATTGATTTGGTGGTCGGTTTCGACAGGGCTCGAACCTGCGACCTTCACATTAACAGTGTGATGCTCTACCTACTGAGCTACGAAACCAAAGGTTGCGACAGATATTGTTTCGCAATAAAAACAGTGGATGTAATTCAATTGTGTACCGGAATCCCGAAAATCCGAAATTCCGAAAATGCGGGATGACACGTGTGGTTGTGGTGGGGGGGGAGGACTCACACACACACACACACACCATCAAGTGGTGTGGAAAGAGGTGTTTTTTTTTGTTGGGAGAGGGTAGGGGAGAGGTGAGTGTCCGGGAGTAGTTCCACATAAAACTTGGGACAGTGTGAGTTCTCCAACTCACCAACTCACCAACTCACCAACTCACCAACGAATAGGCAGATAGATATCGATCATGTGCAGTGTTTTCGTGATTTGCAATGTTGGCGAATTGTTTGCCGCCAGATCCACCGCGTTGGTCCAAGCCGCATTTGACAAAGGTCGATCGCGTTTCCCTGCCGTCGTTTCATGTCCTTCTCCGTGCTCTTCTCTTTACTCCACCCCATGCTCTTCTGCATCGAATTCCTCGCGACTCTATTGCGCGGACAATGATGGCGGCATGTTGTTCCAAGGGGGACACGTGCAATTGTGCATGGATGGCGTCGAGTTGATGTGCGACGGTGAAATCTACAATTATCGCGAATTGTTGTTTGACATGGGGATATCATCCTTGTCCACGGGCAACGATTGCGAAGTCATCGTCCATCTCTACCGCCGGTATGGCATCGATCAAACCCTGGCAATGCTAGACGGCGTCTTTTCCCTGGTCTTGCACGATCGCGCCAAGCAACTGCTCTTCGTCGCGCGCGATCCACTGGGGGTGCGGCCACTGTACAGTCTGGTGTCACCCATCTTCGTGGGCTTTGCGTCGGAGTTGAAAATGTTGCACCCATTCCACCAACAATCGGGAGGCTTGACTGCGGTGCGCGCGTTCCCGCCGGGACACGTGGTGTCTCTGCGCAAAGGTGGTCATCTGGACACTCATCATTCGTCCGAAGATCACTTGTGGCGGAAAGTGTCGGAGCGCTGCTACTTCACGTTGGCGCAACCCACGATGGTGGTGCGCGACGTGTTTGCCGTCGGCGCAACCACGGTGCCCAACTACCTGCAAGACATTCGGGTGCTGTTGACCAGCGCCGTCCAAAAACGATGTGGTGGGACAGAACCGCGGAGAAGAAGCGAGGAGATGGAAGAACAAATTGAAGCACAATACCACGAACAATACCAAGAACACAAAGCCGACGTCGCCGACACGGAGGAAGACCATTTCCACACGAGGTCCTCCTCTTCATCATCCTCTTTTCGCAGTGTCTCCACGGTTGCGTGTCTGCTGTCTGGGGGACTGGATAGTAGTTTGGTTGCGGCATTGGCAGCGCAACAGCGCGCTCGTGGCAATGGCGTCGTTAATGGCGTCGTCAATGGAAGTCGTTCGTCCCCTCCCCCGCCTTTGCGCACCTTCTGCATTGGCCTGGAGGGAGGAGAATCCGAGGATGTTCGATGCGCGGAATTGGTGGCGGCGCACATCCAGAGTCAACATACCACCGTCTTGGTGACCGAAGCCGCGATGGTGGAAGCTATCCCCCGGGTGATTGCCGCGATTGAATCGTTCGACGTCACCACGGTGCGCGCCAGTTTGGGCCACTTCCTGTTGGCCGAACACATCGCGCAAAAGCATCCTGAAGTGCGTTCCGTGCTGACCGGCGACGGGGCCGACGAACTGTTTGGAGGATACCTGTATTTCCACCGCTGTCGCGACAGCATTCAATTTGACCAAGAATGTCGTCGGCTGCTGCGGGAGATGCATCATTTCGACCTCCTCCGCGCCGACAAATGTTTGGCGGCCCACGGGCTGCAATTGCGCGCCCCATTCCTCGATCAGGTGTTGGTGCAAAGTGTGCTGTCGATGCCGGCGCGCGCCCGCAACTGGACTGCGTTCGCAACGGGCCGCATGGAAAAGCAGGTGCTGCGCCACAGTTTTGTGCATGCCAAGGACCACGACGACCAGCGCCCGTTGCTGCCCAATTCCATTCTCTTCCGCCGCAAAGAAGCCTTCAGCGATGGCGTCAGTGGAAAGACGCGATCGCTCTACGTGGTGCTGCAAGAACACATTGCGCGCCACTACGATCAACTACATCCGCGGGATGCACCACATTCTCCTTGCGTGGAGCTGGAGAAACGGTACTACCGCGAATGTTTTGACACCTTGTACACTCGTTGCGCCGCCGACATTGTCCCGCATCAGTGGATGCCACGGTTTGGCGCCGAACAGGAAACCTCGGATCCGAGTGCGCGCACCTTGGCGGTGTACCATTCAGAGGACACGATGGACGTCAGCTACGAATCACCCGTCTCTCCTCCGCGCATCCGGATTTGACCATCTATTTCAACACAAATCAGTTTTTTTTTGTTTGCGTATATTCACGTGATGTATGTATGTGGTGTGTATAACTGAAAATAAATCATGTCGAACATGGTACACGCGTGTAACTTCATTAACTCAATTTACATAACTGCTATAAAAAGGTGGGAAAAGTTTTTTCTTGCGAATACTTTGCTTGTCACTGCAGTTGGTCCCCGTCGGCTGTTGGTCCCCGTCGTCCGTGGTCAGGGTCGCGTTGACTGCGTTCGGCCAGTGGTTGTCTGCAACAATTTCATTCCACTCGCTTGGTCCATGATGCCGTCGTAAATCATCGCGAAACCACACGCAATTGGAAATACTTTGCGGTATGGGGATCCAGTAGAACAATTCCCAATAGATCGCGACGTGCTGCGCAAGTTTGTGGTGAATGTTTTTCCGTGCAGCCCATCGAAAAAAGCGCTTTCGGTATTCTGCCAAGGTGTGTGGAAATGCGACACCATCTTTCTTGATTGCATTGGAGGTTGCATCGGCTGTGGCGGCCTTAGACTTCACTCGTTTTTTCTTTGCGTACATGTAAGCGTACATGTGAAAGAGAGCAAACGTCGAACGCAACGGAAGGAGGGAAAGAAAGAAAGAAAGGTGAGAAGGAAAGAAAAGAAACAAAGATAAGAAAGTGATGAATTGGTGGTTGCACAATTACCAGGAACGGGTGTTCACGGTGGCCATCGTCGCCATCTATGCTTTGCTCGGCTTGTCGTACGCCGGGGTGTTTCCCGCCGCGACCGAATTCTTGGCGACGATCGATTACTACCTGCGCATCTACGTGTGTCTCTTTCTCTTGTGGCGCTTCCGCCCCTTCCGCGACAAATATATCTTCACCGAATTGGACCGCAAGATTGCCTTCAGCGCCGGATTGCTGATACTCACCACGTCCGCACTCAATCGTTACGTGGAATCGATCAAGCAGGTGTTCGCACGGCCTTCGCAACCTTCGCAACCTTCGCAACCTCTGCAACCTTCGTAACTCATTTGCCAAAAAAACGGCCCTCCCCCCGTTTTTTCAGGGATCCGTGGCGGCGGCGACGCGTCGTGTGCGCGTACTGCTTCTGCGCAATGTTGAACGATGGTGTCTGCGAATGCGCGCGGTGACATGTTTGGTGGTTGTGGGGAAACAAACTGGATGAATGTGGGATCGGCGCGGTGGTCGTCGCACGCGCCGAGGAAACGATCGACCGCTGCCGCTGCCGCCGCCAACTGGATCTTTTCCGGTGGATGGAGGAACATCTGCTGCTGTGTTGACATGTGCAACAGTGTCTTTCGTGGTGGCGGCATGTTGCGCAAAAAAGGTTTGCAAGTGGCTCACGAGGCGCTTGCCAACAATGACATCCACGTCGTACTCTTCGAGCGATTTGGGTTCGACCAAGTGCGCATATCGCTGCATGCGCAGCATCATTTGGTGTATCACTGCGGGGGACACCGTGAACGGTGTTCTCCTCCTTCCGTTGTTGCCGTTCTTGCTGGTGTGGTTCTGGTTGATGGACGGTGCGGAAAACGACTGCAACAATCGATCCCGTATGTCGTCCAGCGCCAAATCGTGTCGATAGGGTTTCACCCGGATGTAATAGATGTGTTCGTGCACCATTTGAGGATGCAGCGTGTCGTCAATAAAACAGATTTGCGCCGTTTCGGGGAGTCGGGTGCAGCGAATCAAGTCCTGGTGTGACTTGTGGTGCGACGTGCGCCCCAACTCCACGGTTTGTCCATTGACTTTGAACGCCGCAATGACTTGGTCAAACAAGGTCCCAGGAATGCGACGTTCGCTTCCTCTATCTCTCTCACCAAGTCCAACACCCACTCCCACTCCCACTCCTTCTTCTCCATCCGCTTCTTGGAAGGAAGAAGACAATTGCGCGTCGAAATAGCGCACAATGTGTTCTGCCCAACTCCGGGGACCATTGTTGTTCGTGTAAATCATGACCTTGCTGCACCGACGCAGGACTTTCTGTTGTTGGATGTAGTGCAAAATGGACATGATGTTCGGCCGCAAATACTCCGGAAACTGGTCCAGCAAAGCATCAAAGGCTGATTGTGTCGCCGCCTGTTCACCAACCACATCTATCCAAGCATCCCACACCACGCCAAACTGGGTGAAATAGCCCAGCGTCTCATCCAAATCAAACACAACGATGTTCATTACCGCGACACACACAAATCACAAAGAGACAAATCAACAAACAAACAAACAAACAAACAAACAAAAAAAACGAACAGAAACGCGTTTCTGTCCTATGGTGAACAAACGACAATGATACGAACAATCCAGAGAGGCTGGTTTGTCGGGGGCGGGGAGGGAAAGGTGGAAAGGGAAGCGGTACGGCGATTATTTTGTTCGGCAAAGCTATACATATCAGAAGAAAACAGTTTCGCGTTCCACCTGCAGCATCTTCTTGTATTTCTTTTGGCGCGACGTTTTTCGTTTTTGTGAACGAACCGCACACACCCCGAACTTCAGTTGAAGAAACGAAAACAAACAAACAAACAAACTGACACGATAGGTTGAATTTCCATTTAGTTGTTACACGACGATTACACACACACAGACATACACCATTTCACACAAACTACAACTTACACAAAACTTGCACACGTAACTTACACACATGACATTGACACGTAAAGACCACGAAGCCATTTTGCGCTATTACCGTCTTCCCATCCCTAAAACAGCTTCGGTCGTACGCACCAAAGCAGAAGCGATTTTAGCCACCAAACTGTGTCACTGCATTTCCTCGGTTTCTTCCACACCCTCGTCTTCCACTCTTTCCAAACGCAGCCGCAGCCGCAGCCGCAGCAGTGGCCGCAGTCGAAGTCGCACTAAGGAGAACAACAGTCGCGCTGTTGCCATTTGCACCAACAACCTTTTCAACCGCAACGGCATCGTGCGCGGCGCTTTTCACTGCAAAAAACGGCCCCGCGTAACCATTTCCACCAAATTCACCTCCAAAATCTTTCGAAGACGTCGTGGCGATGGCATCACGCGTCGTCGGCGCTAACCACGGTAAGGCACGCAGCCTTTTGTACACCTTCTGTACCATCATCCGTAGTCTTGTTGTCGTGTTTCCGTTTTCGTTTTTGTTTTTGAGTGTTTGCAGTGGCAGTGGCAGTGGCAGTAACAGTAACAGTGGCAGTGGCAGTGGCAGTGGCAGTGTATGCTTCTTTCTCGGCCAGCATGCGCTCGATGTGTGCAATGTCGTCTTCCGTGATTTGCGCCGCGTGTTTGCATGGCGCAAAGGACTTACGATGCCACTGGGTGATACCGAATTGGCGAATGCCGTCCATGTGCACTTTTGCGCCGTACCCTTTGTTGCTCGCCAACCCGTAGCAATGATGCAAAAAGGGATGTTCGTGGCACAGGTCGCGCACGTATTGGTCCCGCGCAACCTTCGCAAGAATGGACGCCGCCGCGATGGAGGCAAACGTGCTGTCTCCTTTTTCGACGGTGGTGTGCGACAATTCGTGAAACTTGTGCAGCTTCGGATCAAAATACGTGAGTGTGTGAAATTGGTTTCCGTCGATCAGGAGGGAAAACTGACACTGCAGGTGCGGTGGCACAGTATCCCCTCCTTCACTCCCCTTTTCGCGGAATTGCCGGATGGTTTCCAAGATGCTGTCTTTCATCGACATCATCGTGGCTTTGAGAATGTTGACATGATCAATGACGTGCTCCCCTTTGTAATCCACCGCATAGGCCAGCGCGTGGGCACGAATGTATTCCGCCGCCTCCTCGATTTTGCGCTGCGAATGGAACAGTTTGCTGTCCTTCACTTTGCTCACGTCGAATCCCTGTTTAGGCAGGATGACCGCCGCAGTGTACACACGTCCAAACAACGGGCCGCGACCCACTTCGTCCACGCCGATTTCCACCACCGTTGGATCGTCGTTCAGAAACGGACGCAACGGAATGCGCGAAGGGGAGGTTGCGCGACTCGACACCACGCTGGTGCACGCAGAAGCGGAAAGCACGTCGTTGTCCATGTGTTTTTTTTTGTTTGGAAATGATGATTTATGACCATGGATTGACACACGACCGATACTTGCTTTTTTTTTCAACAACCAAAGTACACACGGCCACTACATAGTTCTCCTGTTTCTCCACATACCCACCCAACTCCGTTTCTTTTTTTCCCTGTTTGTTTGTTCGTTTTTTTTCGTGAATTCACTCAAATTCGTGCGCCCATGAAACTTGGCGGATTGTTTCGCAACACTAAATCCTTCTGGATCTTTGTCGGGTTGTTGGCGGCATTGATCGTGGCATGTATGGGCTGCACGCTCACCTTGGAAGGTCTGCAGACGCAGCAAGGACAAGGATTGACGCGCCCACCTTCGACTGGATCGACCGTAACATCACCTGTGTACAATCCGATGTTGCCCGCCGATTTGCAATCTGCGGCAGGGTCGAGCACCTCCCCGCCTCCACCCTACCCCACCGGTACCTCCGGCATCCCCAAGAGTCAAATTCCGCCGGGACAAGAAGATTTGTATGTCCTCAAGTCGTCCATCGCCGGATTGCAACAACAAGCGGCCTGCGGTGCAGCCTCCGCCGAAAGCAAGTGCCCGCCATGCCCCGCTTGCGCACGATGTCCCGAACCAGCCTTTGATTGCAAGAAAGTTCCCAACTACCGCGCTTTGAACAACGATTACCTACCCACCCCCGTCTTGAACGACTTTTCCACCTTCGGCATGTGAGAGTAACAAAGCGCATGCACTGGTTGGTTGATTAGTTGTTGGTTATTCTCCTCCTTCGGCACTTCCCTCTCGTTGGCCGCGCTGTTTGATGCACTTGGCGTCCATTTGGAAGGTCGATTGTTTCACTTCTTGCGGCACGATGTTGATAATGCATTTGGATTTCTTGCCGTACAGTGGTTCGGTGCACCCTTTTTCTTTGCCTTTGCCTTTGCCTATGCCTATGCCTATGCCTTTGCCTTTGCCGTTGTTTGTCATGGTTTGGCCGCGAATCGATACGCGCCGGTGGACAGGGACGCGACGAAACGTGAACAGTTTGGGGCGCTCCTCGGTGCAACGCGATCGGAAATGTTCGTATCGCTCGCGCACATCGCAGTACGACAACCCCGATTTCTTTTTCAACATTTTGTTGACCAGTTCATGCAACTCGTAGATGTACCGCGAAAAGGCATCCCGGTTTCGCAAGTGACACATTTGCAGAGGCTTTTTGCGCAAATTGTTCGCCAGATTCATGCGACAATATTTGCACGGCAGTACATGTTGCAGCTGCAAAATGAAGTCGCGGTAATGGCGTTTGTCAGTCGCGGTGGGATGCACCGGGTAGTTGAAACTCATCGTGTGCAAATAGTGCCACATGGCTGGCCCCCATACCGTGGTCAGCATGCCATCCCCCGACAAATAATCTTTCCGAGTATACGTGCGCGAGTGCGGTTGTCGTTGAGTTTGCCGCCGTTGCTGCGGACGACGACGAGTGATTCTCCTGGTCATGACCAATAATATGGTTGCTTCCCTCTCTCTCTCTCTCTCTCTCGGTTTCTGTGGTCTTTCAACGTTAACGCACCTGTTTGAAGTGAACGTCGAAAAAAAAACACATTGTTCCCCGTCGTGTATCTGTGTCTTCAGGTCAGTCAGGACAACGCTCCGCGCAAACTGGCCACGGGCATGGACGTGTTGCGTGTGCTGGCGTCACACAAGTCACGCGTGGAACATGCAGAAAGGGCTGGAGGAGAAGAGGTGGAAGGCGGCACGGAAGGCGGCATGGTCAATCGCATCACCTCGCGGTGAAAGGCGCGGTTATCGTGGAACCACTCGGGTCGCAGTTCGATCAACCTTCCTGAAAGCATGCGCACAAGCATCGCGACAAACAAAAACCAGATGACTGTGAAGAACAAGTGTGAAGAACAAGAAGAAGAAGAAGAAGAAGAAGTTGTTAGAAGCACTTCCAAAGAAGACGTGATGAGAATGAAGACAAGAAACAGAAGAAACAGAAGAAACGTGCTTCGTGAAAACAAACAATCGTTCTTTAAGTTGTTACAGAGTCGTGGTTGTCCGCAGCGGCAGCGGCAGCATTGTGATCATCTCAAGACGGTGGAAACAGGTCAAACACCGTGTGTCCATCTTGGGTGCGCAACTCGCACATCGGGTGTGCCACAATTAGGTCGAACGTTACACGCGTGTACCCTCTTCTCCACTCCCGTCTGTCGTCGTTTCTTCTTGTTCTTCCTCGTCTTCACCGTTGGGCGTTGGTCGAATGCTGAAGATGTGATAAAGGCCTACAGTGGACATCATGTCATTGTGCAGGTGCACGTGGCGCGTTTGCATGCGCACCTGATTGTTGAGCAACGCACTGTCTTCGCAGATCAAGCGCAATCGATAGGGGATGGATTGTGAGTGGGGGATGAGGATGTATTGTGAGTGGGGGATGATGTGGCTGTGTCCAATGCCGCGCGTCGCGCGCGAGACGAGGTGTGGCCACGTTGGCACGGTCGTGAGGGAAGTAGTCATGGCTAAACATCGCGCGCCCGCGTGGCAATTGAATGCCAGCGCCGGGGCAAGAAAACTGGTGTCTTGGTTGAAACTGTGCGCCGACCAAAACATGTCGTTCACCTCCACCCGTGGGTGCAATTTCCACGACGACAACGGTTGGTTGAATGCGTGCGCGTTGGCGAACATGGCGCACAGAGATTGCGCATTGTACACATTCCATCGATCAAGTGGCTGATTGAAGCGAACGCAGTGCTTGAACATGCTGTCGAAACATCGCACCTCACTCACATCCCACGTGTTCAGAGATTGATTGAACACACAGCACTCCTCGAACATCCTTCGCGCGTTGCGCAACGAGCGGGTGTTCCATTGATCGAGGGGTTGGTTAAATTGCGCACAGTTCCGAAACATGTTCGTCGAGATTTCGATCGACTTCACATTCCACCCATTCAATGGTTGGTTGAACAAGACGCAGCCCCCAAACATGCCTTCACAATCTCGGAAATTTGCCGTGTTCCACCGCTCGAGGGGCTGATTGAAAGTGCGACACTCTTGAAACATGATCGCGGCATCGCGCACTTGCCCCACGTCCCACCACTCAATGTTGCAATTGAATGGGCGAAAGGCAAATAGATTTGTCGTATTGGTGACTTGCTGCGTTTGCCACTCCTCGATAGGTCCAAACAGGTATCGTATGCGAAGATTTTCTTCCACCGACACAGTTTCATCGTCCGCAAAATAACTTGTTATCGCCACGCGCAAGGATTTGTTGTTGAAAACAAGATGGTGAGCAAACAACCACACCATGTCGATCAGGTGTGCGCACACTCCGCGCCCACACAAAACTTGTGTCAACAAGCAATGGCGTTGGCGCACATGAGGATGCAACAGAGACAGCGCTGCGGCAGACATTTTTCACATGGAGGCTGATGGACTAGTGTGATCAACGTGACGCAAATGCAGCGCAAAAAAAACAATGGTGAAAAAATATGAGTACATGCACGGTTTCTTTAAATGGTGCAACGACCTTACGTCAGAAGTTTGGTACAATGAAATGAGGTACATTAGAGGTGTTGTGCCGCGGCGGAGGTGGTTGTTTGGCGAGGCCGGACACTGATTACCGTGCGAGTTCCTCCGCCAATGATTGCGGGCAGGGAGAATTTTTGGAAGCCGTACACTTCCATCGTCGGAATGAGGTTGCCGTCGGGCATCAATCCGCTGAGGTAACACAACTTGCGCAAGGCATCCATCACTGATTCGTGTCGGTCGATCACAATATCTGTCCACGTTGGCACGATGGTGAGAGACTCCGCCAAAACGAGACAGTGTTCCCAAGAGTGGGACGTTTCGGTTGCCAGCACGGGGAGGAGGAATTGAGTGTCCTGGTTAAAGCTACTTGCGCGGAAAAACATTGATTGCACACACGCGTCTTTGGAAATTGTCCAGGACGACAACGGTTGATTGAATGCAAAGGCACACTCGAACATCATGCTCAAACTGCACACATTCGAGACATCCCACGAGTCCAGCGGCTGGTTGAACTTCCTGCAAT
>JACCDQ010102079.1_pt1 | contig 12221 bp, 9 predicted proteins | sample 7446031 | NCBI WGS metagenome assembly JACCDQ01 (sample SAMN15323442, study PRJNA562643) | freshwater metagenome | isolation source: river surface water | place: USA:Blue River Watershed | collected 2017-08-17
AGCAAGTCGATTCGTTCATCGATAAGGCAGTTGAGCTTACGCAGTATCAAGCGCTGGCCTAGAGCTGCCCTCGCTGCTGCTGTCAGCGTTGGACTGCTGGGCACTCCATCGGTGCCCGCTGATGCTCAGCAGCCGATCTCGCCGTCAGGTAACTCGATTCCAATTCACGCCGACACCTCGGCATCCTGGGCGTTGGGAAAGCTTCCCGTTAAAGGGCGAGCTCCCAAGACGGGCTATTCTCGGGATCTGTTCAGTGATGGCTGGGGTGATTACCAGGGGTGTGATATGCGAAACGTGATATTGACCAGAGATCTAACCAAACTGACTTTCAAATCTGATGGTTGCACGGTCCTCAGCGGAACCTTAACCGACCCCTACACGGGCAAGGTAATCAACTTCACTCGCGGAGTGGGAAGCTCGTTGGCGGTTCAAATCGACCACGTGGTTGCCGTCAGCGACGCCTGGCAGAAAGGCGCGCAGAACCTAAGCGCGAGCGCTCGGTACTCGTTCTACAACGACCCCCTCAACTTGCTTGCGGTGGACGGCCCCACGAACGGGCGCAAGAGCGACTCCGATGCTGCCAGTTGGCTTCCGCCCAGTAAGGGCTACCGCTGCAACTATGTGGCCCGTCAGGTGGCCGTCAAACGCAAGTATTCGCTCTGGGTGACGGCTGCCGAAAAGAGCGCGATTGCCAAAGTCCTTGCTGGCTGCAAGGGTCAAAAACTCCCCAAAGGTTAAAATGGAGTGTTGCCAAGGCAGCGTTTACTAGTTTCGGGTTGAAAGAGGTCGCGCAGTGGGTCGTCACGCCGCCTATAAACCCGGCTACTCAACGCGGGCGAATAATGTTTTCCAGGCCTGGTTGGACCGGCACAACCTTCGACTACCCAAGCTGCCAACAATCCCGAAACGCAAGTTACGTCCGACAGAGGCTTTTCTAAGCGTTCTCGGACTCCTCCTGGTTTCGGTAGTAGATCCTTACGCTGGCAGCTACGTTTATGCCTCCAGCCTGGACTTCTCTGTTTCAAACGCGCCCACGAATCAGGCCTTCGACGTAATCAACCCAACGCAGGTTAGCTTTGCTCGCGGCGGTTTCACGGTGGTGAGTACCTCATCAAACCTGTTCGTGGCGGATGCCGGCATCCCAGACCCGGGAACAGCCAAGGCTTTCGCCTTCAAATTGGCGCAACAACTCGGCTGGGGACAGGATCAGTATTCCTGCCTGGTCAAACTCTGGGAGCGCGAGTCAAACTGGCGAGTCAATGCTGAAAACCCGAGTTCGGGAGCCTATGGAATCCCGCAATCCCTTCCGGGCAGCAAGATGGCATCGGAGGGAAACGATTGGAAAACCAACCCTCAAACTCAGATTCGCTGGGGTGTGAAATACATTCAGGGCCGCTACAAGACTCCCTGTACGGCACTTGTCCACTCCGACAGCCTCGGTTGGTACTAGCGTGCCCAGATCCAATCGTCCTAAACGCGGTAAACGTGAACCCGAGGTACAGGAGCTAAACCTAGATTTAGTTCGGATGGGTATCCGCCGAACCGTAATCAAGCGTGACACTGAATACACGGTGCAGACCACAACTGGGGCGAATGCCGACGATGACAAAGTTTGGGTCTGCCCGCACTGCAGCCTGCAAATCGCCAAGGGAACCAGTCACACGGTCGCGTGGGACTCGGTTCGCGGACTGCAAACCAGACGCCACTTCCACAATCACTGCTGGACAGCCTTTCAAGGCCCTCTGTTATGACAACAATCGAGATCCGTTCGAGCGTGGAACTTCCAAGTATGCGAGAGCCACTGGTGCTTCATACCGAGGATGGGGAAGCTCTGGTTGGCGAGCTAGCGATGCCGGCAACTGGTGAACCTGAAGCCACGCTGATTTGCCTGCACCCGCTACCGACTCACGGCGGATTCATGGACTCTCACATCATGCGAAAGGCCGCGAACCGACTTCCGGCTCTGGCTAATCTTGCAGTTCTTCGCTTCAATACCCGTGGAACTTCATCGCCTCACGGAACCTCCACTGGCTCTTTTGACGAAGGAATTTCCGAACGCTACGACGTTGAGGCTGCCGTCCGCTTCGCTGTAGCCAGGAATCTTCCAAATCTCTGGCTGCTCGGTTGGTCGTTTGGAACCGAGTTGGCTTTGAAGTACGGAGCTGACCTACCAATTCGCGGCGCGATTTTGCTGTCTCCACCGCTGCACCGCGCAAACCAGTCTGATCTCGAGCGTTGGAATCACGTGGACAAGCGAGTGGTCGGGCTCATCCCAGAGTTTGATGACTATCTAACCCCACCCGAAGCGGTTACTGCCTTTGCTATTCTGCGCAAGTTTGAACAGGTTGACGTGGCTGAGGCGAAGCATCTGTGGGTCGGTGAGGAGGCGACATCTCGGGTTCTAAATGAGATCTGCAAGGTGGTTGCACCGCAGGTGGTCCCGCTTCCAACCCATTACGAAATGCCGAACTAAAAACTCAGTTCTTAGCGGGTGTTCTGTCTAGGCATGACTACTTGACGCAGAATCAAAATCACCGATGCCGCCACTGGAATGGCCACCAGCGCTCCCAAAATACCTAGCAGAGCTCCTCCGGCCAGCGCTGCGATGACGACAACTGCTCCCGGAATCGCGACTGCCTTGTTCATGACTCTAGGGCTAATCACGTAAGCCTCAATTTGCATGTAGATCAGATAGTAAATCGCGTAAATCAAGGCCGCTGTTGGGTTAACCGTCAGTGCGATAGCGGTCACCAGGGTTCCGGCAATCAGGCTTCCCACCAGTGGAACTAGGGCGAGTACGAAAGTGATTGCCCCCAACACCACCGCGTAGGGAACATTCAGGATCAGCATGACCGTGAGTGCGGCTAAAGCGTTAATGGCTGCAATTGAAAGTTGTCCAATAACGTAACGACCTACGGCGTGTGCAATCTGCTCCGCAATTTCGGTGAAGGTTTCACGTCGAGTCGAGGGGACTAGACCGTAAACAAATCGCTTAAATGACTTGAGCGAGGCCATGAAGTACAGGCTCAGAATGATGATGATGATCATGGCAACTACGCCATTTACGATTCCTAGGCCTAGCTGGACTACTCCGCCCAGCAGTGTTGGCCAGTTTGAACTGTCACCCAACAGCGAGCCCCAGTTCAGAAGGTTCCGGCTAATGGCACCATCAAACTTTGCATCGAGCGAGAGAATCAGGGGAAGCTGAGAAAAACTCTCAAGGATGCCTGGCGCGCTCTCAATCAGGTGAGCCGATTCGCTGATTAGCGCGGGTGCAAAGGCAGTCAATATTCCTGCGAGAGAACCGAAAACCACCAAAAAAACGGCTCCGATGCCCAGGGGGCGCTTTAGCCCTTTTTGCTCCAGCCAACTCACTATTGGGTCGAGGCCAAGAGCGATGAAAATGGCTGCAAACACGTAGGTCAACACGCTGGCGATAGTAATCACCATGTTGCCAATCAAGAGAGCTGTCAGGACACCCAGCCCGCCCAGAAGCCCAAGTTGAAATGCGTTGGAAACTTTCATTGGACTTCCAGACATGTCATACCCCCGGGGTTATCTTGGTTGCTGAATTGACCTTGTTGGCTTCATCAACTACAGCCTTGAGGTTCTTGATGTAAGCGCCTGCGGAATCGCGTTCGGTCACAATCTTTCGAAGTGTTGCCTCTGCTTCTCGAATAGCAGCCGCTGCTTTGGTCTGTGCCTCGGTGATGATGGTTCGAGCTTCAGCCTCTGCTGCGGCAATCGTGGCATCAGCCTTGGCTCTGGACTGCTCAGTGACAGTTTTTGTCATCGAACGAGCGGCGGCTTCAAGAGTTTCTGCTTCAAGACGGGCAGCATTGGTCCGAGTGAGCGCAAGCGAGAGCTGTTGGTTGGCATCGTCCAAGTACTTTTGAGTGGTTGCGACGGCTTCTTGATGCTTGCGCAGGTACTCCGCCTCTGCTTCGGCTCGCCGAGCAGTTAGTTCCAGGTCGAGGTCAATCCGAGCCTGTTCGCTTACCAGCTGCTCAGCCCGCTCTGCATCGAGATTTGCGGTCTTGTCGCGCTGAGCGATAAGGGCTCGCTCAGCGAGGTCGCGCTCCACCTTTGTCTTGAGGGTTTCAACTTCGCGGCGAGCAGCGGCTCGAAGCTTTGCTACCTCGGTCGCAGTGGCACCCCTGATGGCGCCAGCCTCTCGAGTTGCCTCAGCAACTAATCTTGCTGCTTCACTGCGGGCTTGGGCTATTAACTCGTCGTAGTCGGATTTCGCCTGCGCGAGTGTGCGATCCGCTCGTCGCTGTGCCTCGGCAACCAGAGAATCGTAATAACCCTTGGCTTCGCCGTGGAGTTCCTGAACCTGCTCATGGGTTTCCGCGAGGATACGATCGCGCTCGGCCTGCGCCTCCGAGACCAAGCGAAGAGCCATGTCTTCACTTGTGCTCAGAACAAGTGCTGCTTTTGCACCTACTCCGGCGTAAGAGGGTTCCCCAACTTCATCGAGTTGAGCCTGCACTTCGGCCAGTTTAGAAACGGTCTCGCGCAACTCGTTCGCAAGCTGGGCATTTTGCGAGCCCAGGGTGAGAAGTTCCTTGCGAAGGTCGCGAACTGCGTCGTCTACCGCGCCACGGTCATAGCCGCGCAGTGCTCCAGGAAATTCGCCTTCGCTGTTGCTCAAGGGCTACTCCTGACGGGGTTCGGTAAACTAACTAAAGGCTGTCAAGCCTCGCCTAAGTTTAGCCTGAATGGATTTCACATGCGCTTTTTAACCGCTGCTGTGCTGTTCGTCATAGCGCTGGCACTGGGGTTAGTAGGAGTTGCGCAACAGACCATTTGGCTACCTCCTAAAGCGCATGTGATCACCCTGGAAACCTCAGGTACTGAACCACTGATGGTCGTGTCACACAGTGCCCTGAGCCTATTCCCAGGCAACCCGAGTATTCAGGTTTCTGGCTCAGAGAAAGTGTTCGTGGCAACTGGGCGAGAGTCCGATATTTCGGCTTGGGTTGGGCAGACCAACCATCGGATGGTTGGTGTTAAAGGTCGTCAACTCGTGGCTAACTCAATGGCCGGCGGTGGATTGCCTGCAAATCCAGCTGGTAGCGACCTTTGGCGGTTCGAGACTGAGAGCCAAACCTCGGTGGAAACCAAGCTTGATGTTTCTCAGGACGGTGCTGTGCTGATTGCGACCGATGGAACCCAACCGGCCCCCACCGAGATTCAGCTCACCTGGCGAATTCCTTTCGATGCCACCTGGAGTCGAATTTTGGTGTACTCGGGTCTCGGCTTCCTGCTCTTGGCCATCCTTGTGAACATCTGGGCCTGGTACAGCATGCGTAAGGAACGTGGCCCGCGTCGTCGCACCCCGAAGCCACCGCGTGGACCTAAGTATCGTTATCGTGCAAGTAAGTCGAACGTTCCGGTTCGCGGGCGCAGATCGACACGGAACGCCAAGGTCGCGATTGGGCTAGTTGCTTCCGTGGCATTCCTCGGGGGCTGTGCAAGTCCAGCCTCAAACCCATCGCCAACTCCGTCTGTCAGCCCCTCGGAAAATCTTCAGCCGGCGGTGGTGACCACCGCGCAGGTAGAGCGAATCGTTCATCGCATCGCTGCGGTCGTAAAGCGTGCTGATCAGTCCAAGGACGCCAAGCAGCTGGCTAGCCGAGTGACAGGACCGGCTTTCAACGCCAGGCAGGCCCACTACGCGCTTCAGGGTCTGGGTGACAAAATCAAGTCGCTTCAGGCAATCAATGCCGATGAGATTTCTTTTGTCTTGCCAGCGGCAACCACGCAGTGGCCGAGGACAGTCATGGCAGTGACAGCCGCTCAATCGGAAGCGGATTTACCGCAGATGCTTGTGCTCGAACAAGAGGGACCTAGGTCTCCATACATCCTGTGGTACCTGATCGACATGCTTCCCGGCGTCCAGACCCCGGAGGTTGCGGCTGCTGACATCGGTGCGATCCCAGTGGCTCCGGACTCAAAGTTCCTCAAGCTTTCCCCGAACGCACTGCCCACCGCTTTTGGAAACCTAATCGACTTGGGAACCGCCAGCTTGAGTGCACCAAGTTTTGATTTGTCCAACGATGAGTTCTACAAGCAGGTAGCGGCGGCTCAGGCACAGCAAATTTCCAGCCTCAAGAAGGCAAAAGTCACGGTGTCGCACACCCTGGGTAACGCCAACGTGCTGTCTCTCTCCACAGCTAACAGCGGTGCTCTGGTAGCGGTCTACATGATTGACACCTACGTAATCAAGCCAACTAAGCGCAATTCCGCTGTTGCAGTGAGCGGAAACGAGAAACTTCTGCTTGGTTCAACCGGAAGTACCACCGGCATTCGTTCGGTGTACGGCGACATGCTGCTGTTTTATGTGCCTGCGGTAAGCAGCAAGGACCGCATTGTGACCCTTGGCGCAACTCAGGGTCTCCTGAGCGTGAGGAGTCTGTAGTGGCAGATATCCCGAACTCTGCGGGAGCATTCGATCTCTCCGCTCTGAAGCAACCGGAGAGAACATCCACGATGCAGCCGGGCATCGCAGCCGAACCGGCAGGGGCTGTGATGCAGGTCAAGGTCCCGAGCCTCGTTATGGAGGCTGACCAGAGCAATTTACGGGACTTTCTCCAGTTATCAGCCAGCGTTCCGATACTGATTGACCTCTACACGAATCGTGTCGAGGCCAGTGTCTCACTCAGCGAAAAGCTAATTGCCGAGGTCACTCGCCGGGGTGGTCAGGTTCTCTTGCTGAGAATCGATGCAGATAAGTCGGGGGAGCTAGCTCAGGCGTTCCAGGTTACTCAGATTCCTGCAGTCGTGGGCCTGCTCCGCAGCCAACCCGTGCCACTCTTTGCGGGAGATCAGCCTGCCGAATCCATTTCACTAGTTATCGACAAATTGCTTGAAGTAGCCAGTAGTAATGGCGTAACCGGAACGGCGCTTTCGGAGACCGCGGAGACCCCGGAGCTGAAGTTGCCACCGAGGCACCAGGCCGCCGCCGATGCGATAGATCGTGGTGACTACGCGGGAGCAGTGGCGGAGTTTGAAGCCGCCATCGCGGAGGCACCAGCCGATGCCATTGCAGCCGCCGGCTTGGCCCAGGCCAAGCTGCTGCAGCGCACCGTGGAGCTCGACTACGAGCAGGTGTTAGCTAGCGATCCAGGAGACCTGGAGGCGACCTTGAAGAAAGCGGACGCGCTGACAAGCATCGGAGAATTCGAGGCAGCTTTCACGAGCATCTTGGACCGCTTTGAACAGCACATCGGTGAACGCGATACTCTTCGCAACCACCTGCTCGAGTTGTTCAAAGTCGCTGGTCCTGATCAGCCTTCGGTGACTGCAGCCCGAGCCAGGCTAACTAATCTGCTTTACTAGTTTTTTCTTGGTGCCAGCCGGCTTCTTCGCCTCAGGCTTCGAAGTCGCAACGGGTTTCAACCAAATCGCAGCTAGTGGTGGGACTGTGATTTCGGCATGGAACGGTTGCCCCTGTGCACCTTCACCGCCCGCGGTGATAAATCCTCCGTTACCAACTCCTGAACCTCCGAACTCGGCGGCATCCGTGTTGAGAATCTCCTGCCACTGTCCCTCAATCGGCAATCCGACCCAGAAGTCGTGATGAGGATTGCCCGCAAAGTTGACCACTACCGCAATCTGGTTGCCTTCCGAATCCTTGCGCAGGAAACTGACTGTGTTTGCACCAGCATTGCCGCCATCAATCCACGTGAAGCCCTCGGGGGAGTGGTCGAGTTCGAACATCGCAGGGTTATCTTGGTAAATCCGGTTCAGGGAAACCACCAGCGACTGAATCGCACTGTGACTTGGCTGCTCGGTTATCCACCAGTCCAGGCCACGCTCGCTTGACCACTCGCTGAGCTGTCCGAATTCGCTTCCCATGAAAAGAAGCTGCTTGCCAGGGTGCGCCCACATGTAGGCCAGGAACGCGCGCAGATTCGCCAGCTGCTGCCAGCGGTCACCCGGCATCTTGGCAAGTAGCGAACCCTTTCCGTGAACAACTTCGTCGTGGCTAATCGGTAGCACAAAATTCTCGTTATAGGCGTAGAGCATGCTGAAGGTGAGCTCGCCGTGGTGGTAGCGACGGTACATCGGGTTTTTCTGGATGTACTCGAGGGTGTCGTGCATCCAACCCATGTTCCACTTGAATCCAAAGCCGAGACCGCCTCCATCGGTGGGCGCGCTGACACCTCCCCAACTCGTCGATTCTTCGGCAATCATCATCACGCCAGGGTTGCGCTTGTAAACCGTGGCGTTGGTCTCCTGCATGAAACGAATCGCATCTAGGTTTTCCCGACCTCCGAACTGGTTCGGCAACCACTGGTCGGCTTCACGCGAGTAGTCGAGGTAGAGCATCGAAGCCACGGCGTCGACCCGCAGACCATCGATGTGGAATTCCTCGATCCAATACAGCGCGTTGGCTACCAGGAAGTTGCGTACTTCGGTTCGACCGAAGTCAAAGATGTACGTACCCCAGTCTGGGTGTTCGCCTCGGCGAGGATCTTCATGCTCATAAAGCGGGCGGCCATCGAAGCGAGCAAGCGCCCAGTCATCCTTGGGGAAGTGGGCAGGGACCCAGTCGAGAATCACTCCGATGCCTGCCTGGTGCAACCGATCGACCAGGTACTTGAAGTCGTCTGGGCTGCCGAAACGAGACGTCGGGGCGTAGTAACCAGTCACCTGGTATCCCCAACTTGGGGCGTAGGGGTGCTCAGCGAGCGGCATGAACTCCACGTGAGTGAAGCCCAGGTAGTTGACGTACTCGATGAGCTCGTCTGCAATGGTTCGGTAGTTCAGTCCCGGCCGCCAGGAGCCAAGGTGGAGTTCGTAGATGCTCATCGGCGCCTTCAGTGCATCCCGCTTCTTTCGCGCGGTTAGCCACTTGCTGTCGCCCCATTTGTGAGAGCTTTCGACAACCACCGATGCCGTGGCTGGCGGCACTTCCGTAGCCCGAGCCAGCGGGTCGATTTTGGTCGCCCAATGGCCATCTCGAGAGAGAATGTCGTACTTGTACTTCGCGCCTACTCCGATGCCGGGGATAAACAGCTCCCAGATTCCGCTGGCCCCCATGGCGCGCATCGAGTGGGCGACGCCATTCCAGTGGTTGAAGTCACCGACCACTCGAACCGCCTGGGCGTTGGGCGCCCAGACAGCGAAGCGAACGCCAGTTGAGTCGCCCAGAGCGCTCGGTACCGTGTGAAGATGTGAACCGAGGGCGCACCAAAGTTCTTCGTGACGTCCTTCCCGAATCAGGTGCAGATCGAATTCACTTACCGTTGGAAGGTAGTGGTAGGGGTCGTCCACTAGCCATTCGGCGTCGTTGTCGTATGTGGCGCGGATGCGGTAATCGGGAACCGTCTTGGTGGCAAGCACGCCCTGCCAAACGCCGTGCTGCAAGTGCTCGAGCTCAACTTCTAACCCGCCACTCAGCTGAACGAAAACTTGACGAGCGAGCGGCTTAAAACTGCGGAAGACGACTCCACCAGGAATCTCGTGGGCACCCAGGATTGAGTGCGGGTTGTGGTGCGATCCAACCGAAACTTTCCAGAGGTCTTGGCCATCGGGGGTTGGTGCTGTGAGTGCCGCAGTTGATTTAGCCATGGTTTCCCCTAGTTGTGGTTGACGCGCAGAATATGTGCGGGCTGAGTGAAAGGATCAAGCCGCACGTAGTTGTTTTCCCCCCAGTTGAAGGTTTTGTCGGAAAGCGCATCGGTGACTTCAAACTTAGTTCCGTAAGGTAGCCCGAGTTTGCCCAAATCTAGGCGGACCGTGGTTTCACGAACCGAGTGCGGATCGAGGTTGACCACGACAATCACAGTGCTTGGTTTGCCATCGGGGGTGTATTGAGCATCCATGTGCTTGCTGAAGCACAGGATGTTGCTGTCATCGCTTCCCTGAATCTCCATGTTGCGCAGTTGCTGAAGAGCCGCATTCTCGTTTCGAATTTTGTTCAGGCGAGTGATGAATGGGGCCAATGACTTTCCAGCAGCCTCCGCGGCTTTCCAGTCGCGAGGCTTGTACTGGAACTTCTCGCTGTCGATGTGTTCCTCAGCGCCTGGTCTAGCTACCGCCTCGACCAACTCGTAACCCGCATACATTCCCCAGTTCGGGGTTGCCATGGCGGCGAGTACCGCACGGATCTGGTGACCCGCTTTCCCGCCGAACTGCAGGTATTCGGTGAGGATGTCCGGGGTGCTAACCCAGAAATTCGGGCGGAAGAATTCGGCACTGTGATGTGCGACCTCGTTGAAGTACGCCTCAATCTCCGCTCTGTGGTTGCGCCACGTGAAGTAGGTGTAGCTCTGCTGGAAGCCGATTTTTCCCAGCGTGTGCATCATCGATGGCCGCGTGAAAGCCTCGGCGAGAAAGATTACCTCGGGGTGTTTTGCGTTTACCGAACCGATCAGCCACTCCCAGAAGTTGACCGGCTTCGTGTGCGGGTTGTCAACGCGAAAAACTTTGACTCCCTTGGAAATCCAGAGTTCCACTACTCGCAAGACCTCTTGGTAGATCCCCGAAGCATCATTGTCGAAGTTGATTGGGAAGATGTCTTGGTACTTTTTGGGTGGGTTCTCCGCGTAGGCGATGCTTCCATCGGCTCGAGTCGTAAACCACTCGGGGTGTTCGGCTACCCAGGGGTGATCCGGCGATGCCTGGAGTGCAAGATCCATAGCAATCTCGAGACCAAGCTCGTTAGCATGCTTCACAAACTCTTCGAAATCGGCCATTGTTCCAAGGTCCGGGTGGATGGCGTCATGCCCTCCCTCAGCCGCACCGATGGCCCATGGTGATCCCGGATCCTGCGGACCAGGGGTAAGAGTATTGTTAGGGCCTTTACGAAAGGCGCGACCGATTGGATGAATCGGTGGCATGTAGAGAATGTCGAATCCCATGTCGGCAACCGCGGTCAGTCTCTTGGTCGCAGTCTTGAATGTTCCGCTGGTCCAGACCCCTGTTTTTGCGTCGAGCTTTGCGCCTTCGCTGCGTGGGAAGAACTCGTACCAGGCTCCGTAGCCCGAGAGTTTGCGCTCGGAGCGGATTAAGTATTCGTTGCTGAGGGTTTCAAGTGAGCGAATCGGCTCGTTGCGCAGCATTTCCAGGAGGTCTGGCTGCTCGGCCAGTGCAAGTCTGCCTGCTGCGGTCTCGCCCGCGTCGGACATCGCATCGGCCAGCGCTTTCAGGGACTTAGCGCTTGCCTTACCGCGACTCTTCTCTGCGGCAGCGCGGGTGAATAGGTTCACACCTTCTGCGATCATCAGTTCTTCGTCGATTCCTGCCGCGATTTTCACCGATGCCGCGTGGTGCCAGGTCTCGTAATCATCGGCGTAGGCGCGAATTCGGAAAGTGTAGGTGCCCTGTTCAGGTAACTGGGCCTTGCAGTACCAGCGGTCGGTGCCGGGAGCGCCCGGGTTCATCGGGATTATTGAAGTTTGCCCGCTTGGGCTGGTGAGTAGAACTTCGGCTGCAACCGCGTCATGACCCTCGCGAAAAACATTCGCACTGAACGGGATGACTTCGCCTTCGAATGCCTTGGCAGGCCAGCGCCCGTTTTCAACTACCGGGGTCACTCCAAGAATTGGGATGCGCCCAATTTGAGTGTTTTCAATGGCGCTGGGCGACGTTTTGCTCACAGTTCGTAATTTACCTTTGAACCTCGGGTGTATTTCTGGTTTCTGGAAGCCTTTACAGACTCGTTGTAGAAACCTGCTCCACGCGGTAGAGCTGCATCGAGGTACCCGCAAGTGTGACGCCAACAGCGGGTTTGATGATCTGTCCAGGGGTTGGCGGCAGCGGATGGGCGCTGTCCCAGAGCAGTTCGTAACTGGCCTCGCCGATTTCAACAGGCAGAACCACGCGCTGCGCCTGTTCCGACCCGTGAACGATAAGCAGCATTTGGTCGATGCTTCCGTCTTCGTTCAGGTGCTGGGTCCAGCGCTGTACCGTTCGATTCTCGCCGTGCTGCCAGTCGTGGTCCGTTGCTAACTCACCGTGCAGGTTGTACCAGCGGATTCGGTCTAGCCCGAAATCTAGGGTCTCGAACGATCCAAAGTTGTTTGGTCTTAGGACCGGGTGTTGTTTGCGGAGTTTGGTGAGGTGCGCGACCGTCTCTTCTAGTTCCAGCTCGGTGGTCGTAGGGGTCCAGTTCACCCAACTGAGCTGGGAGTCCTGACAGTAGGCGTTGTTGTTTCCGTTTTGCGTCTTTCCGCGCTCATCACCCGCGGTGAGCATGGGAATACCCG
>JACCDQ010029957.1_pt1 | contig 12218 bp, 13 predicted proteins | sample 7446031 | NCBI WGS metagenome assembly JACCDQ01 (sample SAMN15323442, study PRJNA562643) | freshwater metagenome | isolation source: river surface water | place: USA:Blue River Watershed | collected 2017-08-17
CAGTCCTTCTTTCGTAACCCCATTGGTATACTTTTGCAAATCATAACCGGACATCAGTTTTCTCTCTCTTTGATAGACTTTGAGAGAAAGTTCATTACAATAATTCCAAACCTGATTAACATCAAAAGCCATAGATTTTAGGGCTTTTGCATGTTTATCTTTAATTCTTAACCTTAAGGTTCGAATAGATAAATCAGAAGGTTTAGAAATATTGTTTTTCATCAAAATATAATATAAAAATTATCAATTTATGTCAACAGCAAACCTACACTACGGTTGCGGTTTGGCGTGCTTATATCACCGACCTGAAGGACGGTGCTTTACGCACGGTAGGGGGTAAATCTTGAGATATGTTTAATAATTAATTAAGCCCGTTGAATATCTAAGATTTTAGTGTATTGAGAACCATAGTCTTGTTCAAATGTTTCAATGATTTCTTTTTCGCAACTTGAATCAGACCAAAGATAAAATCGTTGTTGATTATTGTTTATATCAAAAAAAGTAATACAAAATTTTATTGCCATATTTATATCTCCTAAAAAATTAAGGGCTGCATTATAACTATATTTTTATTTAATTTAATTAAATTTTTAAGTTAATAGTGAAATTTTTTTATTTTGCAATCATTTCTGTTAAATTTAAACAAATAAATAACATAACCCCATTGAAAAGATTTTAAAAATCTAACAACAGGGGTTGTTTTAAGCATCATCGTGACAATGTGAGCAAACTTCGTTTTGGAAGTTTTCTTTTTTATCATAATTCCAGCATCTTGGGCATTTATGATAATCACTATTAAGGTTTAGATTATAAAGTTCAACATTTTGTTCTTCGCTTAAAGAAACTGTAAGTAAGCTCACGCCTAACCAATATTGATAAGGCATTACCTTACTTAATTGGTTCCATTTTTCAACACCTTGAGTGTTGAGTTTAAAGTTACAATGTAATTGGTTGCTTCCCTTTACAAGTTTTTGTTGCTGCATAGGTTCCAATTTGGCATTCATCATTTTTCTTAATTCTGTAGCAAAATCCCAATCTAGTTTTGGTTTGTATGTTCTGTTTACAGTGGGAAGTAAGAAAACACTACCAAAATAATTAAATGAAGTTTCTTCAAAGAACTCTTCTGCAACAAAAGGACAAAAAACAGAAACCATTTTAAGCATTTGATACAATAACTCATAAGCACATGTTTGAACCATAAGTTTTTCTGTAGTTTCTTCCCCTTTTAAATATAGAGGTTGCTTCATTACTTCAAACACATATTGGCTTAGAAACTTATCACTAAAGAAATAAAGTAGTTGTAAGGCTTTTTTGTATTCAAATTTTGCTAAAGCATTTGAGAATTCTTTTTTAACTTCCTCCATTTTTGATAAAGAATAGTTATAAAAATCAAATTCTTCATCTAACATGAATCTATCTAAATTATTTTGATGCTCTTCAAAAGTTTTTTGATAAGCATTGCTAGACAAGAATCTTAAACTTAGTCTCAATCTTTGATAGTAAGTTTTAGCTTCATTCATTTTGCTGTCGGAAAATACTGCATCAGTATGTTCTTCTTGCATAGCTGCCCAAAGTCTTAGCATATCAGACCCAAACAAGTCCACAGCTTGTTTCGCTGTTAATCCGTTGCCAGAAGATTTGGAAAACTTCATTTTCTTTTCATCTAGAACGAAACCATGAACTAAGAGGTTTTTGTATGGAAGTTCATTGTAGTGAACTGCTTGCATCCATAATAATGATTGAAACCATCCACGATATTGATCTTTACCTTCAAGTGCCATATCTGCTTGTTCAAATCCCATTTCAGAACCTAAAGCAAATACCACATTGCCAGAATCAAACCAAACATCTAGTACATCTTTAACGGGATAAAGGTTTGGGTTTTGCTCCAATAGTTCTTCCGCTTTCTCTGCTTTTCCTTGAGAATGAAATTCAAGGTATTGTGATGTAAGTGGGCTTAAGTGTTGAGTTTCCTTATCAACAAGCAAATTCAATTCTGTTCCCCAATAACGTTGGCGACTTAAACACCAATGAGGCCGCCCTAATAGCATAGACTTTAAGTTATTGCAAGCATAGTCACTTAAAGAGCTATTCTCTAACATGTGAGCAACTCTTGGTTTTAGTTTTTCCAAATCTAGAAATACTTGCCATGTTGCTTGATAATAGACTTTTGTTTTATGTCTCCAACAATGTGCTGTTTCAACTTGTGTAGATACTGTTTCAACTAAAAAATCAGCAAGTTGTTTAACAACCAAATCATTTACAGATGTATTCTTTTGCCCCCAAAATTCTTGATGTAAAGATTGATTTTCTTCATATCTGCCATTTTTATCTAAAAAGTTTAAGGGAGTTAAACCGTTAGATACCACTAACTCATAATCTTCTACACCGTGGGCACCAGCAACATGAACAAAACCAGTTTGACCAGTTAATACAAAATCTCCGTGAAGAACAGATGTTTCTTGATGAAGTAGAGGGGAAAGACCTTTTTTTCCTACAAAAAATTCACCACTTACAACATGGCTTTGAAGGTATCCTTTTTCAAGCATCATAGACTTAACATATTCAGAAGAATTTTCATCAACATAAACGACTTCTTCTTTTTTTGTCCAAACTTGATAGTTAAAGTTCTTATTAAAAGCCAATGCTTGGTTCATTGGAAGAGTCCAAGGTGTTGTTGTCCAAACAAGAGCAAATTCATTAGAACCTAAACTATATTTAAAATAAAGTTCTAATCTTTCTTTGTTAGAGTATTCAAGTTCAGCTTCGGCAAGAGAAGAGCCACAAGCAGGGCAGTGATGAACTGGCCACATTTTGTATTTAAGTAAATCTTGTTCATACATTGCCTTAACTGTCTTCCAACTTGCTTGTCTCATTTTGGGAGAAAGTGTAAGGTACGGATTGTTCCAATCAGCATGAACACCTAATGCTTTAAAGTCTTGTCTTTGTAGTGAAACACTGCGTAAAGCAAGGTTTTTACAATACTTCTTTTTATCTTCTACGGAAGAATTTTGATATTTTTTATCTACTTGTAGTTCAAGAGGTAGTCCGTGACAATCCCAGCCTGGTGTCCATTGAACTTCATTATCTAAGAACCATTGAGATTTAACAGTTAAGTCTTTCCATACTTTATTTAAGACATGTCCTAAGTGAGCACCACCATTTGCATAAGGAGGGCCGTCAACGAAAACGAAAGGCTTTTTGTTTTCTTTATGTAAATTTTGATTTACAGCAGTATATAGATTTAAATTATTCCATTTTTTTAAAACAGAATTAGCATATTCTTTATCTTGCTGAACGGGACGCCCACTTTGAGCCATATATAATTTAAAATTTTTTTCCATGATTATTCTCCAATTTGTATTCAATTTAATTTTTTGATTGCGGTCTAACTGTTGTACCCAGACCAGGGTTGAATAAAATAATAACTATCGCTTAAGCGATAATTATATTGGAGATAATTATGTTGGAAACGAACACAAAAGAGCCATCAAAGGACATTGCATCCTTTGCTTTCTGCTCTAATGTGGTTTGCTGAAATTGCATTATTTGTTTCCATTAAATATATGTTTTAATTCTATCTTGAAAATATCGTATTTGTCAATGAGATTTTTTAAACACCCAAATTAATTAATTTTATATAGATTTTATATCTTTAATTAACTATAATATAAAAATGAGTATCCTAAAGGAAAAATTATGCAGTTGTATTATGGCAATTTGATTGAAAAAGCTAAATCTGGTGAGTTTGATGTGATTGTGCAAGGTTGTAATGCTTTTCATACAATGGGTGCTGGTATCGCCAAACACATTAAGGCTGCTTTTCCAGAAGCATATGACGCAGATAAAAAAACAGGTTATGGCGATAAAAATAAGCTAGGAACTTTTAGTGAAGCAACTGTAAATATTAATGGGCATAATCTAACCATTATTAATGCCTATACTCAATATCGTTATGGCACAGATAAAGACCATTTTGAATACGATAGTTTTCCTAAGTTGTTAAAATCTATTAAAGAAAAATATGGGGATAAGCGAATTGGTTTACCTTTAATTGGTTGTGGTTTAGCTGGTGGGGATGAGCCTAGAATTCTCAAAATGATTCGTGAGAACTTAGTGGGGGTTGATTATAAATTGGTTGAAATTGATATTAATCGTAAATTGAATTTAGGAACTCAAGATGATTTGGTAAAAGAAGTTAAAGACAATGTTATTGCTTTTACAAAAGTATCAATGCCTTTTGGTTGGATGGGTAATATGGCACCGTATCCTATTACCTATGAGGGAATTGAATACAAAACAACTGAAGCATTGTTCCAATCATTAAGGTTTGGAAAACATCCAACAATTCAAGATGAAGTTCGCAATCAGAAATCTCCAATGGCGGCAAAAATGATTGCAAAGCAATATAAAGATTTATTGGTTGCAGATGGATTTGAGGTTTTAGGTGCTAAAGATGTTGAAAACATGAAACTTTGTGTTCAATTAAAATTAGAGCAGCATCCATATTTAGCCCAACAACTTATTGAAACTGAAGATAGTCTTATCATTGAAGATTGTTCCGGCAGACCTCAAGGCTCTGGTTTGTTTTGGGGGGCTGCTTATCAAAATAATAAATGGGTTGGAAAAAATGTATTAGGTGAAATTCTAATGGAAGCTAGAGCAAAATTACAAAACAATCTTACTGATAAATCTCAAGTTTCTCAGTTAGTTGAACAGCCCAAAGAATATACTTTCTTTTTTAATTTAAATTCTCCATTTAGTAATTTCCATCCTGCTAAATTTGAATACAAGGGTTACACCTTTATTTCTAATGAACAGTTCATGATGTTCAGTAAAGCTAAAAACTTTAATGATGAAGTCTCTGCTCAAAAAATAATTGAAATCAACAATGACCCTTTGGCTAAAGATTTTATTGAAGGTAGAATTTCAAGAGAACAAATTGTTAAAGATCGAGATCTTTCTACACAATGGCAAAATCTCATGATGAAAGCCAAAAAGTTGGGTCGTGGTGTTCAAAATTATGATGACACATTTTGGAATAAAAGGCGTGAAAAAATTGTTCTTTTTGGGGCAAGAGAAAAGTTCAATCAAAATCCAGACTTAAAAGAAATTCTTTTGTCCACAGGAAATAACTTAATGGTTGAAGCTGCGCCCAGAGATTCAATATGGGGCATTGGCTTATCTGAATATGATGCTAAAAGAACACCACCAGAGCAATGGCCCGGACAAAATCTTTTAGGTAAAGTGTTAGATACTCTTAAATCTGAACTTAAAAATGAATGTCTTAAAAGACCAAAACCTTAAATTAAAATGTTATAGCTTATTTTTTTCTAAAAAGTTTTTCAGTGATTGAATTGCTCTAAAGCAGTGTGTTTTAACACTACCTTCTGAACAGTTCATTGCTTGTGCTGTTTCTTCTACACTTAAATCTTGCAGGTAACGAAAAAGAAAAGCTTCCCTTTGTCTTTCTGGTAGTTCTTTCAATCCCGCCTCGATAATTTGTAGAGATTCTTTTTGAGAAAAGTCAAAAGAAGCATCTTTTTCAAAATTGCCATTTGCATATAAAATATTGTCCTTTAAACTCTCGGGGTCTTCGTCTTCTGATTCTCCAATGGTTACAAAAGTTTTCTTTTCAAAACTAGAGCGTCTCAAGAAATCCATTAAACAATTATTTAAGATTGTGTGAAACAATAATGGTATTTCAGTAATTGGTTTATCTTGATAGTTTTGAATTAATTTAATCATTGCATCTTGCACAATATCAAGAGCATTATCTTCATTTTGAATTTGATAATTAATTTTTCTAAAAGCTTTCTTCTCATTATCTTTAAAAAATTGCTCAAATTCTTTTTGAGTAGCCAAGGAGATTCTCCAAAAAAAATAGAATGCTTATTGTACACTAAAAATATAAAAAAGTGCAAATTTTAAATAACAATAATTCTTGTAAACCAAATTGCTACATATTCGTTAGTCTATTGTTGATATAAAAATATTGTATTTAATTTTATATTGTTATCTAGATTTAAATCAATTTTTATATTATAATTCAAACAGCAGGTTGGTAATGCCTGCAAATAATTCTTTGGAGAAAATTAAGTGTTACCGCCACAAAAAAACGAAGATAAAGATGAAATTTTTGCTAAAAAGATCATTGAAATTTTAGAAAAAGAAATAACTGTTAGCGATGCAACTGCTAACCGTTTGGCTTTAGCTCGTCAAAAGGCTTTAACAAAACTCAAAACATCTGAAGAAGTAAGTGTTTTAACTAATGAAGTTTTTGCCAAACAAGTTGTTGGTGTTTTAAAAGAAAATAATTCAGTCAATTCTGATGTTGAGAAACAATTAACCGTTTCTAGACAAAAAGCTTTAAGTTATTTGAGAGAATCTAAAAAAGAAAAGAATTTATTAAATAAATTTGTTGATTTATTTAAAGAAAAATTAAATGTCCAAATTATGACGGGACTTACGACTGCTGCAACAGTATGTTTTGCATTGGTTGGAGTTTTTGCAATGGATGCAGAGAATGAAATTGTTTATGAAAATAATTTGGTAGCTATACAAGCCCATTTTGATAATGCTGATGACATTAACAAAGATGTGGGAGAAGTTTTAACAACTGATGATGAAGAAGAAGAGGATAATACGATATGAATAAGTTTAGTTTTATATCTATGATTGCTGTGTGTTCATTTTTTTTAGTGGCTTGTAATAAAGAATTTACTGAGCAAATACCTTCTAAAGAAGAAAAAAAAGAAACTGTCAATAAAATTAAAGAACCAGTATATCCTTTAATTGATTCAAGATTTGAAAAGTTAAAACTTGTTACTTTGGAATATGTTAGTAAAAGAAAAGAATTGTTGAGAAAAGAAGAAGATTGTATAAAAAAATCTACTAATCGTGAACAAATGAAAAAGTGTTTGGATGATGCAAATGAAGAAAGAAAAAATGTTGGTGAAAAAATTAAAAATAAGAAAAAAGAAGTAAGGAAAGAACCTGTGGTCAATGAGAGCAAGGAAAATGTTGAAAATAAAGAAGTAGTGCAAAGTAAATAACCCCTTCTCTAGCCTTAATAAAATAAACCCGCATTAGTTTTAATGTGGGTTTATTTTTTATCAATCTGCTGTGGGAACCACAGTCAATGCCCGTCGAGGAAATGTAAGACCAAATAAGATGAAGAAAATCATTTCTAAATCTTTAGAGGCTGTTTCCAACGAAGCGGGAATCACCGTTACCTAGGTCGGAAGACTTGAGGTTGTTTTTTGTCCTTTAGGGCGGAGAGGTTCAAATAATTAGTTGACTAATCAATTATATTTTTTAAATTCATTGAGATGAAAATTGGATTATTATTATTTAAAAATGTGATTGGTGGTGTTGAAACTGTCAATTTAGAATTAGCTAACATGCTTAAATCAAAAGGGCATGATGTTTTTTTAATATTCCCAGGAATACATTCTGCTGAAAATATAGATAAAATGTATGAATCTGGTTCTGATGGATTCTTCAATGTTTATGAAAATCAAGGTGAAGATGCATCAGTTAAAGTAATGATTCAGTTTATCTCAAAGGTTTTAAATGTTGAAAAACCTGATTATGTGATTAGTAGTTTTATAGAAGAAACTTATATTTTATTAAAAGCTAAAAAATATATAGAAAAAGATTTTGAAATCATCAATGTAAATCATTCTGGTTCTTGTCATATTTATAAACCATTTTGGAATAATAGAGTGATTGAAATTTATAATCAATCTAAAGTCTTAGTCACAATAACGAAGGTGGACGAAATATTTTATAAAAAAGAAGTTGATGTTCCTATTGTAACCATTCCCAATATGCCTCGTGAAGAGTTTTATTCAAATATTAATCCATTTGATAATAACAGAAGAGGTAAAAAAATACTTTCGCTTGGAAGATTGGTTAAAACAAAAGGATTTGATATTTTAATTAAATCTTTTGCAAACATTAATTCTTTAGATTGGACACTACACATATATGGTGATGGTCCAGAAAAAGAATCTTTAAAATCTTTAATTAAATCATTAAGTTTAGAAAATAAAGTATTTCTTTATCCTGCAATAAAGCAAGTGGCACAAGTCATGAATGAGCATGATTTTTTTGTGTTTCCATCATTAGTAGAGTCATATGGAATGGTGTTACTTGAAGCATTGCTGATGGGTTTGCCTTGTATATCTTTTGATTGTCCGAATGGTCCTGCTGTAATTGAATCAGAGTTACCAGGAAGTGTGATTTTGGTTCCGAATGGTGATGAGGTTATTTTAGGAAAAGAAATACAGTTTTTAATTCACAATGCTGAAAGAAGAGCAGAGCTAAGGTTATTAGCTCCCAAGTATAGAGAAATAATTAACAAAGATAACAATATTAAATTGTGGAATAATATATTAATTTAAAAAAACCCCCTCAAAGGGGTTTTTCATATGATTGGTTGACTTTTAAATTAAGGTTTTCAAAATATCAATCACTTCAAAAGAGGGTATACTTAATAAAGCGACAAGAGCCTTAACAAAGGGTTGTGTAATCATGCTCAATATTCCAGTAAATGCAAGACCTAAAATAATAAACATGCCATAATCTTCCAAGAATTTTAAGTGGTTAGAAAATTTATAGGGCAATGTAAATTGAAGCACTCGCCCACCGTCTAATGGTGGAATTGGAAGTAAGTTAAAAATCATTAATGCGCAATTAATAAAAATACCTATTTTTGCCATATCAAAAAGTCCCAGACCTAATGGAAGTTCTGTAAAATAACTCACCAAAATAGATAGCGGCCATATGAGTGACCATCCAATTGCCATTAAAAGATTAGAGAGTGGTCCAGCTAAGGAAACTTTAATGGAATCAGACTTGTAATTGCGAAGATTTGAAAAGTTGACTGGAACTGGTTTTGCCCAACCAAAAATAAATCCTCCAAAAATAAAACCAATCAGTGGAACAACAATAGTTCCTAGTGGGTCGATATGATTAATGGGATTTAGTGTTAGTCTTCCAGAAAGATAAGCTGTGGGATCTCCATAGCGTTTAGCAGCCCATCCATGTGCATATTCATGAACAGTAATGGCAAATAAAACAGGTATTATTGCAATAATGATTTGATATATGTCAACAGACATTAGATTCTCCAATAGTATTTATTTAAGCGGGGTTATCAATTCTTTTGATTTTCGTGTAGATTTTTTACGAATAGGTTTAGTGCTTGTTTGAATAGAATTATCATTATTCGTTTTTGTTTTCCTAGCTCTTGTTTTCTTAATGGGAGAAATTATAGTTTCTTCTTTTTGTGCTTGAAGTTCTTCCTCGTAAGAATATATTTTGTTTCTAATACTAGAAAAATGCTTGGTGAATTGTTCCTTAAATTGCTCGTACCTATAACCCAACTTAATCGCTAGCGGTAAAATGTCATAAATAACTAAACTAATATGTTCAATGTTCTTTTCATCGCCTAAAAAAGATTTAACTGTGGTATTTGTTTTTTTAGCTGTTTCTGACAGCTTTTCATAAATTGCGGCAATAATTAGTTTTGGCCATTTTAGATAATTAAATAACATTCAGGTTCCTTGGTGATTTGCCGTATTCTAGCATTTTAAATATTTTTTGCAAACCACCTAAAGAGCTAATCTTTATCTTGACTTTAGTGTATCCACAAAAACTGCACGATTATTTTTGTAAAATTCTTGGAATTTTTCTTTCTTCATTGCAAATTTAACCATTTTAGGCATATGCTTGTAAAAAATTTCTGCAACATCTGCCAAATGTTCATCAGAAAGCAATATTGTTTCTAATGGTTTTTTGTGCTTTTCAGCATAAGCGGTTAATTCTTTTAATGCAACATCATTAGTTTTTGGGTTACTTTTAAACATGGCTATCCTTTTAAAATGATAGTTTTTATATTTGAAAAGATTTTTTTTGTCAAGTAAATTACATTTTGCTTTTTAAATCTTCTATTCAAAAATGGAGTGTTGTTTTTAACTATTGATATTTAAAAATAAATGAAAAAAAAATAATTTTGTGTTATAATTACTTCTACTAAATTGGAGAAAATCATGCAAGTAGCGAATTCTAAAAATTTTATTAGTATGTTAAGTGAGGATAAGCCAGTCGTTTGTTTTTATTATAAAAAAGAAGATGAGGCTCAAGTAAAAAAGATTAAAGAGGCTTTATTAAAAATTGAAAAGTCACTTACCTTGCTACCGTTATATGAGTTTGTTACAAATGATAACCCTGATAATGAACGACTTTGTGAGGAAATGGGTATCGTGGATAGGCCACTTTTAGTTGTTTATAAAGAGGGTTGTTTTAATCGCTATAAAGATAAGCAGTTTACAGAAGATGCTATCTTGCAATTCTTGGGGAATAAGAAGATTTACATGCCTAAAGAAAAATCACAAAAAATTTCAGAAAGTGATATTGATGTTTGATGCTAAATTGACAATTAGCCTTAATTTTTGTATTTTTATCTAAATTTTAAAAGGACAGTTTATGTTAAGTAAAAAACAATTGCAAACTATGTTAGCAATGCAAAATGTAATGAATAAAACAATTAATGAGGATTGGGCAAATCAGAGTTGGGATTATATGCGTGCTGCTGCTTTAGAGGGAGCAGAAGCCGTAGAGCATCATGGTTGGAAGTGGTGGAAGGCTCAAAAAATGGATTTACCTCAACTTCAAATGGAATTAGTTGATATTTGGCACTTCTATTTGTCTCGTTATTTACAAGTAGTAAAGGGTGATGAAAAGAAGGCATTAGAATCACTTTTTTATGATATTTCAGAAATTACTGGTTCCGTAAAATTTGATGAAAAATCTTACAAGTTTTCAAAATTAACCACTCTTGAGAAATTAGATTTGTTGTGTGGATTGGCTTGTGCAAAACGCATGGATGTAGGTTTGTTTTTTGCATTATGTGAAGATGTTAAATTAACGGTTGAGTATATTTATGAGCAATATGTCCAAAAAAATACTTTAAATATTTTTAGACAAGCCAAAGGCTATAAGCAAGGGACATATCACAAGGAATGGTTTGGTGAAGAGGATAATGTTTATTTGGTTAAAATTGCATCTTCTTTAAATTCTTCAAATGAAGATTATGCTGAAAAATTGTGGAAAGGCTTAGAAGAAACTTATGCTAAAGCCTGGGAGCATAAAAACACTTAAGTCGGTAATAAGTTAATCTAAAAAAGCCTTTTTAAAAAGGCTTTTTTATTTGTTTTGATTAAATAATAATTACTCTTATTTTTTATTGATTTTATAAAAATATACCCTAAAATAATATATGGGTAAGTTATAAAAATAATAATAAAATAGGAATAAAAATGAATCAGAGAGTTTATCGTAAAAATGGCTTGTTACATAAAACAAACGGACCAGCAATGGTTATGGAAGATGGGAGTGTTTGTTGGTATTCTAATGGAATAAAACATCGCATAGGTGGTCCAGCAGTAAAAATGTCTGATGGTAGTCGTTATTGGTATTTTAATGGTGTATTGCATCGTGAAGATGGTCCTGCAATTGAATATCATGATGGAACAAAATATTGGTATTTTAATGGTAAAAAACATAGATTAGATGGTCCAGCAGTAGAAAAAAGAAGTGGTAAAAAACAGTATTGGATTTTAGGAGTACAATTTCCACCTGAGACTTATGAGCAGTGGGTGTTAGAATTAACTAAATTTAATAAGGAAGAAGAAGAAAAAAGAGCAACCAAATTAACAAAGGTAGAAAAAGATCAGTTAACTTTTAATAAGAGTTTGGATGCAAAGGAAAATGAAAGAGCATTAGAAGAATTAAATGCGATGTTTAATTATGTTCCTCCCGAAGAAGAAAATCAAACAAGAAAAAATATAGAAGTTAAAAAAGCAAAAAAAGCAGTTGTTGGAGTTTCAATTTATAACGAAGCAGATGAGGAATAAATAATTAAAATTTATTAAATGAAAAACTCTGAAATATTTCAGAGTTTTTTTATTCTTTCTCGTGTCTTATTTGTATTATGGATTAAATTTATTTTCTATTTTTTTACCAAAATCTCTCATTTTCCCAATAACAGAAGAAATTCTAGATGAAATATTATTTGTTGTTTCTTTTGTAACTATTCCATCTTTTAATTCAAAACCTTCGGGTGCTTTTCCACCATTTTCTTCTAGAATGGAAGCATTATATTGTTTAACCCATTCTTCATCAGATATTGATTTCTTGGTAACAACACC
>JACCDQ010493914.1_pt1 | contig 12218 bp, 21 predicted proteins | sample 7446031 | NCBI WGS metagenome assembly JACCDQ01 (sample SAMN15323442, study PRJNA562643) | freshwater metagenome | isolation source: river surface water | place: USA:Blue River Watershed | collected 2017-08-17
AGTCTTGGGAAGAACTCAAGCTAATAACCTACAACAGATAGCTAAAACAGCTAAAGAAGTAAAAGACTTTGACAAAGCGTGGAAAGCCACAAGCCTTATCACGGGAACTCCAACCTCTATGGCTAGTAATGCTGCCTACTTGCTGTACTCCGGAAACTGGCCAGCTTTAATCGCAACCAAAGGTTTAGAAGCAGGAGCTAGAAAGCTTTCTGAGAAAGCTCTTACAGATCCTAGATTCCAAAATCTATTGATTAGAGGACTACACGCAATCAAAAACAATTCACCCAGAACTTTCCGCTCTGCTTTGGATGCAATGCAAGAATACATGGATGAGGAAGACATAGATATTAATCTGCACCAAACCAAACGTTAATAACTGTGAGTATCGCAATTGCGAAGAAGGTTTCCATATCTCTCTCCTTGTGAAACCAATCTAGCACAAAGCTTTGTTTAGGAGAAGACGAAGAAAAAATTTAAAGACGCGGAAATCGTTTTCGCGTTAAATGTAAAGAAATAATTTGAAACCTCCGGAGGGTTTTATGGCAACTTTGAATCTTAGAAATCCTAATGGCTACGACGGTCAGCCAGGGACACAATACAAACAGGGCATTGTTCGCTTCGCGACAGCGGAAGAAGCGGCTGCTGGAACAGCTACCAATGTAGCCGTTACGCCTGCTGAACTAACAGCATCCGCAAGTGCAAACTTTGCTTCTCCTCCTGTCCTGGGCTTTGGAAGCACAACCCCTCGTCCAGTACACGCTACCACTTTAGACTCTACAGGGCTGACAAGTTTAGCTACTGGGGCTGGAGCGGTTCTTAACCTAGGAAATACCACTGGAACAATCGGCTTCTTTGGTGTGGCAGCAGCAGCAAGACCTGGCGCTACTACCGACATCAAAGATGGCTTGGCTCTAATGGGTCTTTTAACCAATGGCGGCGCTACTCCATTAAACCTTGATGGTGGCGCATTGACTGCTGGGACGGTTGCCGCGACAACAACCATCACTGCCGGAACAACTTTAACAGCTACCTTGGGCAATATTACAGCCACCAACGGTAACATTGTACGCGGTACTGCTGGTAACAAAGACGTCTATTCTAGCGTAGCGACTACAACTGCCGCAGGTGCTAACTCTGCTGGAACTGTAGCTCTTGCTGGAGGAACAGCCACTGTAGCCACAACCGCTGTTACAGCTTCTTCACAGATTCGCCTCTATCGCCAAGGAATCGGCGCAACAGGCGCTGCCGCATTAGGGATTCTATCTCTCGGGACTATTACTGCTGGTACTTCTTTTATCATCAACGCTGTTCAAGCCGCTGATGCCACAGCTTTACAAGCAAGTGACGTTTCCGTAATCGGATGGGAAATCGTCAACTAATAGGAGGAGATATGTCATCTAAACGAGTTTATTTTGATACTTTAAGAAGCTTGGCTTACACGAGTATTTCTGCCTCTTACGCAGCAGTTGGCGCAGCGCTAACTCATAATCCACGCATCATCTGCATCACCAACGATACAGATGCTGGCATGATCTTTAGTTTTGATAACACCAACTCTACGGGTCAACTGTACCTTCCCAAAGGTACGTTTAAATTGTTTGACTTGACGACTAACGAAGTCCAAGGGAAGGACGATAGTTTTGTTATTGCCAAGGGACAAATCCTCTATGTAAAGCAATCGGCCGCTCCTTCTTCTGGAGGTGTGTACGTTGAGTACATTTATGGATAAGAGAGGTCTTTCCCGAGAGGAATACAAAAAAAGACAAGAGCAGTGTGAAGCAGAGAAGTTCTCCGTCCAAACAAACAAGCGTTTGCAGGATATAGAGCTTTCTCTGCGTGAACATGAAAAGCAACTTAATACCCATAGGGCTTTTCATGGAGGAATTCGTTCAGATGTGGACAGTCAAATAAACGAGATTATGACTGCAACCATGACAAGTCTTAAGGAATTCCGCCAGACTATAGGAGATTTTGAAACTCATATGAAGAATCAAGATTCAAAAATACAGGAGTTAAAAGACGAGCAAGAGCAACTGGTTTATCAAGAAGATTTAACAATATCTCTTAGGTTGATAGATAGCGCTCTTAATGAGCTACGTAAAACTCAAAAGGCTATGCACTCAGAGTTTAATGGGCTTATTGAACGTTTGAAAATTGACTTCTCCAATCAAATCAAATCCTTAAAAGAAGAACTTATTTCTCGGCCTACTGGAATTTCAGAACTTCAGAAGCTGTTGGAATCAAAAATTGAACTTGTAGAGTTGAATGGTCAAAACGCTGTGCTCCGTTCGGCTAATAACGAGAAGCAACTGCTACTCGTAGAGAGAAAGATAGACAACATCTATCAGCTCATTAAGAAGTTAGAACTTTCTAAGCAGGAGTAAGTATGAGTCAGGCTGGCATAATTAACGTAATAGATAATAACCCAACCATCCCGATTTATTTTGAAGCTGACACAGGGTTTGCTGTGGCGCTTTTCAATGTTATAAGGATTGTAGGCGCAGGCGGTATTGTCACTTCAGCGACAGGAAATGTAATCACTGTTGATGGATCGGGACTTTCACCGGATTTAACTCTTACCGGCGATACCGGTGGCCCTCTTTCTCCGACTGGAGATAACTGGAATATTGTTGGCGGTTCTGTTGCCGCAGGAACCACGCCTATGCAGGTCAATGGCGCCGTCAGCACTTTAACTGTTAACGTACAAAGGACTCAAGCTTCCGCCTCTTCAGCAGCTAACCGCGCTGGGATAGGCTCGTTTGATTCTGCTTTCTTTACGGTAGATGCTAATGGATATGTCTCTATTTCGGGTACGGCAATTGGTCAAACCATAACTGGAAACTCTGGCGGTGCTTTATCTCCTGTTGGAGGGAATTGGAATATTTTGGGTGCAGCAGTAGCGGCCGGAACGTCTCCGGTGGCTTCTTCTGGTTCTGGAAACACGCTAACTTTAAACGTTCAAAGAGCGCAGGCTATTGCAGCTACCAATGCTTCAAACGTCGGTCTTGCAGCTTTTGACAACACTAAATTCACTGTAGACGCCAATGGATTTGTAAGCATCTCAGGCACAGCAATTGGCCAGACAATCACAGGAAATAGTGGAGGCGCACTGTCTCCCGTAGCCGGAAACTGGAACATTGTAGGCACAGGCAGTACTACAGCTTCAGGGTCAGGAAACACTTTGACTGTCCAGATGACTGGCTTAACTAACCATGCTATCCTTGTCGGCGCAGGAACAGCCACAATCACTAAGCTCGCATTAGGAAGCTCAGGGCAAGTCTTACAGTCTGGAGGAGCATCTGCCGATCCTGCATGGTCAACAGCTACCTATCCTTCCACTGCTGGAACGACAGGGACAATTCTACGATCTAATGGAACGAACTTCGTCAACACGACAGCTACTTATCCCACAACGACAACCATTAACCAGTTACTCTATTCTTCTGCTGCCAACACAATCACGGGATTAGCCACAGCGAATAATAGCATTTTAAGCACTGATGGCTCTGGAGTTCCTTCTTTGGGGACAAGCTTAAACAACAACTACACTTTTACCACCTCTACAGCAGGAGGTAACAGAGTTCTGACCGTATCCAATACTGATAATACCAGCGCTACTTCAGAGGCGATTGTCACTATTTCAACGGGGGGGACAAGCTCAGGAGATCCTTATTCTCGTTATGTAGTAGGCACGACAAGATCTTATTCGGTAGGTATTGATAACTCAGACTCTCAGTCTTTTCTGATAAATACCGCTGCGAATGCTACTGCCGCTCCCTCTACTGGTGGAAACATCTTCAAGATGACGAGTGGTGGAAACAGAACGATGGTATTGAATGCGTGTAATAACGCTGATATGACCAATACGGTAACTGATGCAACGGGAGATGGAACGCTTGTAAACCCAGTGATTTTTGATGGTGAGTTGTTTGACCAAAACAGCAACTATGATCCTACCACCGGATTGTTTACAGCTCCTGTTACAGGGAAATACCTTGTGACAGCCGCGCTAACTTTTGGAGACTTAGGAGCTAGCCATACCTCTGGGGAGATTAGGATTGTTGCATCAGGATCTACATACTCTGAATATTTTAATCCAGGGGCTGGAAGAGATGCCTCAAACAGATACACAGCAAGTATCACCAGGATTGTGTCTGTTACTGCTACCAATACAATAGCAATACTTTGCTCTGTAAGCGGAAGCACTAAGACAGTAGATATTTTAGGCAATAGCTTTGCTCAGAGATCGGGATTCTGTGTGAATCTTATCAGCTAATGTAAAGCGGCTTTACAAAGACAAGGTTTTAATATGAGTAGTCCAAGTTTAACAGGGTATAGACCCAACAATCCGCGTAGATATCTTGGCCCTAACGTTGCAGTCCCTATTATAGTGACTGTACCTAGGGAGCCAACATCGGCGGATATTAAACAACCTTCTACAGGGAAATATTACTCTTTCGGAACCTTCTGGCTAGTGGGGGAAAACCCCACTACCGGAACGTGGGGCGATATGTGGTACTTGGCTTACATTCAAAACAATGCAGCCGTTTGGAAGCAGATAGCTACTATTTAGCTTTCCTCTTTTTTCCGGCTTGAGCCATCTTTTCCATTTTTTCTTTGCCGTACTTTTTCATTCCGGCTGCTGCTGCGACGGCGGCTGGATTTGCTGCCCCCGACTTCGCTGCTTCCCTCTCCACAGCTTTGAATCGGCTGCCCGATCCTAACTTCGCTTTGGCCATGATCTACCTCTTTTTTGTTACCTTCAAAGACTTCTTGAGTTTCTGATCTTCTTTGATCTGTTGACGAAACTCTTTGTCGTCCTTCTTCAGGTGTTTGACAATCTTCTCTTTCTCTTTCTTCTTCATCTTCTTTTCCTATGTAAACAACATCTTCTTTCAGTAATACGACTTTACCGTACAACTGAAATTTTTGATCTATTTCTTCTTTTTGCTCTTTCCTGCTTTCGAGTAGGCTATCGCGGCGGCCTGCTTGACAGGTTTTCCTGCCCGAACCTCCGTCGCAATGTTTTCGGAAATAACCTTTTTGCTTGATCCTTTCTTTAGAGGCATATCTATCCATCCCATCTTTCATAGTTTATCTCTTTTTAAAGCTCTTAAACGAAAAAAATCCTCGTATTGAGGAAATTCTTCCAAGAAAATCCTTAAGTAATAGGGGGCAAAATTGTTGTCCACGCCTATAACTTCAGTTTGAACCATGGTTTCACGTACGACGTATGATGATAGAACGGTAGAGCCATCAATCAAATTTTGAATGTTTTTCTTGAAATCTTCATAAACCCTTGGATATTGCTTATGGAAATCTAGAAAGCGCATCCATAATTCCCCTTCCTTAGAGAACTTCTCAGGAAAAGGGATGAAGCTCATTTGTCCTGTTTTTTGATCGTAATACATGTAAGCCTGTCTTACATCTAAGATTCTTGTTTCTTCTTCCAATAAATCACTTCGTCATCGGGACACACCCGAAGACCGTCCCACTTATTTCCAACTATCCAACCAGCCCTTGACTCTTTGTTTTTGATTTTCAGATACATAAGATCGTAATCTCCTGGTAGATACTTTCTTGCATCTACCCATCCATCACAATCAGTCTTAACAGTGCGGTAAGATAGTTTCTTTCCTGTCTCACGAACAAAGTCTCGGCCTACCTTCATCATAGGGCAGCCGCAGGAATGGACACTGTTGGTGTTACACTCGTGCTAGGCGTGTTAGTGGCAGTTTCATCAACTACATCTGTAGCTTGGCCTTCTGTATGCACCATTGTGATTGAGTAGGTGCAGCCAGTTAAGCAAAGTACACTGAGCATAAAAGCAGCAAATAAGGTATGTAGCTTCATTTTTCCTCCGCTTTTTTGAACTTGTTTTTCCATTTTGTAAACTTTTCGAACAAAGCTTTCTCATCTTGCATTAAGACTTTGACCGCATCTACGACGGAGTAATTGAATTGCTTTTGAACAGCTTTCAAATATTCCATGGCAAAATGTTTGTCCTCTTTGTCAAACAGATCTAAAAACTTTTGTATGAATTCGCTTTCGTTCTCTTGGGGTTCTTCTGGCTGAATCTCTTCAATAATGACTGCTTCGGTTTCAGGCTTAACTTCTATTGCACTTATTTCACCTTCCACATATCCTATGCCGATCACGTCGCTAAAGAGCTGACGCGCCAAACGACTTAACGCTCTAGCAAAGCACATATCTTTAGGCCATTTAACCCATCCCCCTCCTGGCTTAACCAATCCAGCGAGTTGGGCTTCGGCTACAGAGAAAGAAGCAGATTGAGTTTCTCCAGTGTCTCCACGTGTCCCATATAGAACGCATTGATTGGCTGTGCATTCCTGTACCTTGATTCTATGCCCAGCTTTACGGATAAGAGCCGACATCATACGAGCCGATATCTCTACCTTCCCTTGAATCATATTCAGTCCTCCGTTGAGCGCCTGCATCGGTGGAATACCTAGCTCTCTAGCCGAAAGCATAATCATCATGACGGCTGATTTGTCTTTGAAGTTGTTGCCATACATTTTGCTAGTGATGGCTTGTTCAGCCATTGTGTGGTAAACCATCATCTCGTGTTCGGTAGGAATAGAACGAGAAAGCTGGACTTCGTTATTGCTTGGCCTAACGGCTAACGCGTTTTCCATTTGTGCTCCTGTTATTTTGTTTTTGAAGAAGTGCTTCCTCTTCGTATTCATCGCCGGAATCTTTTCTTGGGATATATACGTTTTGAGGCCCTCTGATTTTGATCGTACTTGGCACGGGTTGAGGGTTTTTTCGCCATTTTTCTAGGCGCTCTCGCATTTGATCGCTTAATGTGTCCATGTTTTATTCCTTGTGAAAGAAGTGTTTGAACACGCGCAAGATTGCTAAAAAAAAAGAATCATCTACGGGATATTCATAGATTTTAGGTTCTTTACCGTGCTTATTGAGGTGTAGAAAGTAAATTTTTGAGATTGCATAGCCAGCTTTTTTTGCTAGGTAGGCATATGCAGAGCCTTGAGCTTCCCAGGTTTTTGATGGGCGCGATGAAGTTTTGATATCTACAATCGCTAATCCTTCAGGAGTTCGAAGGATCATATCTACTTGGCCAGTGAGTTGCAGATCGTCGTCCCAAAACCTTTCTTCCATGGCAGCTAAATCAAGTCCTTCACCCCACCATTTTTTGAAAGATTCAACATATCCCCACGTCTCATCATCTGTCCCTATTTCACCTAGACCGCTCATTATTCCTTCGCAAATCTGATGAACCTTAGTGCCCCTGCGAGCCGCATTAGCTACCACGTCAGGATCTAGTGATTGTAATCCAGAGAAGGGGTAGAGCACATGGGTTACTCTGAGGTAATTTTCTCTGGACTTCTCTGTTTCGCTCATGTAAAGTTTCTTTATCGTATATTTAGTATCCAAAGGAGCAACATTGTGAGGATTAAAATGAAATAGGTTTCCAAATCATCCTCGGGCATAAACATATAGACAGACTCCAGTGAGAATGAGCGAAAAAAGTATAGACGCCGCAAGTATCAAAACTTTTTTTGAAAAACCACTCAAAATCTCCCTCCAGACCTCTAGCATATGATTGCCAAATTTAAATTTTAATTTAACATCAAAGTAGCAGAATGATTCTGCTTAGACAAGTCTTTTTTTGTAAAAAACTTGGAGAAATAATGGACGTAGACGTAATTGAGTTAGTGGTACGACCTTGCAAAAAGAAGGTGGCGTGCTTGATAGTGAGATACTTAGAGCTACATCTTAAGTGTGATCTTGTCTATTTTCCTAAGCATGATAAAGCTTGGGTAAGGATGCCGGAAGTATGGGTAACGCCACAAAAAAAACAACGTTACTGCTATTGGCCAACCGCTGAAATCTCTGATGAATTTCAGAAAGTTATTTTAAACAAAATATTTGATAAGTATAGTTTGGATTTAGGTAAGATACGCTCTCTCCACGAACAGGGTGTTCAGAAAAGAGGAAGTTCAGAAAAACCTAGACAAGATTTAAATAAGTAATTACTTTACTGAAAAAAATGCTCCCCCCTCTAAGAGGGAGCGTTAGGATGAAAAAGCCACCAACATTTCTCCGCCAAGAGAAGTGGCCTAGAATCTAAAAAGTTGGATTAAGTTATCAGCTTATCACAACCACAACGTTCACTAGCAGGAACGTCATAGATTCTATCGCACCGGTGGTTATTTCGTCCAGAGTAAATTTATTTTATGAGGACGAATGAACATTTACGCCATCACATCGCAAGAAATCCTAGAGAGAATTTCACGTCATTGCCCCGAAGCTCTAGCGGCATATCTTCAATGTATAAATCGCGCTGATAACGAGGGAAAAGTTTTCTTTTCTCGTTCTATGGTTGACATAGACATGTCAGAAGAATGGCGCGCTTTCCGCACTAATATTAAAAAACTCGCAAGAGAAAATCTTCTTGAATGGCATCCCCTTGATAAAGGGATTCACGTAATTTTGGCGGACATTCATGAAGATGAGTAGCAAGTATTTTGTATGCTGTGCAGATTGTTTTGAAAGCATAGGAAAGCGGAGCACGTCTGCCGCTAGACTATGGATGGACTTATGCGCACTAGAGTGTCAATACGGATTAGTCAATCTTAAGGGTGTAGATAACCCTTGTCTTAGAACGCTTGAGCATCTTGGGTTTTTAACCACAACAGACCGACCAAAACATGTAACCATACGACTTAAGGGTAGGATGGTAACAGAAGAGGGGCAACCTTTCTTTTGTTGTAAGGAAGGTTTGCATGAATGATTACAAAATCTGTAGCAAGTGCCATCAAGCAAAAGATGCAATGCGTGATTTTTATCTCTGTTCGGGTAAATGGCGAAGCGAGTGTAAAGCGTGCACCATTAAGCGTAATGTGCGTTATCAGCGCAAGACGCAAGCATGGAAACATCGTTACATTGACGACGATGAAAGACGCTCTTACATGCGAGAATACTATGCGAATAACAAGGATAAGTTTGCGAAGTACAGAGCAGACTTTAAGGAAAGATATCCGGAGTACTACAAAGAGTACTTCCGGAATCGCAAAGACAAAGATGGGACATAAGCCCCCCATCTAAAACTCAATCGCTATGGAGATAATTATGACAGACGAAGCTTTACGCGTCAACACAGAAACTGAGGTGTGCGCATCCGGTATAGCGCATGGATTTGACACAGGCTATGCAATCGCTTATGGCGTGGATGAAGCCATTATGATTAGAAACCTTCAGTTTTTTATAACAGCTAACGCCAACAGAGGCCATAACTTTCGGGATGGAAGGTTTTGGACTTACGATAGGTTAGAGGATTTTCCCAAGCATTTCCCTTATTGGAGCATTAAGCAGATTCGTAGAATCATAGCCTCTCTTGTTGAGCAAGAGGTTATTATTAAAGCTGAATATAACGACAAATGGAGCGACCGAACTCAATGGTATGCCTTTAAGGATCAAGATAAGTTCATCAAAAATATTAAGCCTCCTAAAGAAAAAAAACCTACCTTAGCCGATTTGCCCAAACGGTCAACTGACAGTTTACCAAATGGGACTTTGTCAGATGACCAAATGGGCAACTGTATATATGATACTTCTTCTATCGCTTCTGCTATCTCTTCTTCTTCCTCCTTAAAGGTTCCAGAGGAACCAATGGCTGCTAAAGCAGCCGAGGTGATTGATTCTCCTCCTTTAGAAAAACCTAAAAGAACAAGAACACCTCCAGAGTTTTCAACCAAAGTCCGCGCACTAGCCGAGTCTATGATCGCTGCAATGATTCGCACGAAGCCTGACTATGCGCCTCCTAAGAATCTTTCGCCTTTCATGACTCATGTTGACTACATGCTCCGCTTAGACAATCGCGACCCTGAAAAGCTCATGGACGTTTTCTGTTGGGCGCTTGCCGATCACTTCTGGTCGGACAAGATGTTTAAGAAGAATGCCGCGGAATACTTCCGAGAGAAATACGATCAACTTGACATGAAGATGAACGCTAAACCAGCGCCAAAAGAAAGAAAGTTTGCTGCAAGCTCCAACGATCAAGCCGCAATTGAGAAGATGGAAGAGATGACAAAGAGGGCCTTATGAAAGTTTTAAGCGCTCTTTGCGAAGATTTTAAAGCTAGCCTTAAGGATGAACGGCCGATTTTGTGTGACTATGTCACAACTCCAGGCGGTTTGCATCCTCTGGAATCTCCGATCATCTCTTGCGAGCATAAATGCGCATGGTGTGGGGGAACAGCATGTTATTGTCCTTTGGTTGATCCAACGCAATCGGCATCTAAAACCTGGTTATGCGCAAACGTGTTTTGCGACGTCTACACGAAGCAAACGCATGTTAAGGCTACCCAACCTATGACCGCACCCCGTCGCGCGCTAGAATGGCCTAAATTTTGCGAAATTAACGGACTTGGAGACGTAAACTATGATGTCAAGTTTGAAGACCTTGACCAAAGTCAGGGAAAAATCTCATACATGCTCAAATTTGTTGCTACTCCTCGCGGTATTTTGCATATGCAAGGAGAGCCAGGAACAGGAAAAACTTATGCAGCTCTGGCGATGTGTGAATTATACACACGAAAAGACACCGCGTGCATTTTCACAACTCAAAAGCAAATGTCAAACAACTGGCTAGAGACTTTCAATAAAGAAAGGTATAGCAACTACATTGAGAGGGTTACAAATTGTAACCTACTCGTGGTTGATGACTTTGGAACGGCTGATATCGCGCCTGGATTCATGGCCTTTTTCATGGACTTGATTAATAGCCGGCTTCAATGGACTACCCGAGGAACGGTTATCACGACCAATCTAGAGGCAAAGAAGTTCGCCCTTTATTGCGGCGACGCTTTATCAGACCGGATAAATACCGGTCAGCTATTTGAGTTTAAAGGAAAAACAAGAAGAAAACCCATAGTCTTATAGGAGAAAAAACATGATTGAAGTACAAAACATTAATGCCGTCAATAAAGGCTCATTGCTCGCGACTTGCGACGTCCACATTGTGCCTTGGAAGCTCACTCTTCATGAGATCAAGATCTTTGAGAAGGGCGCTAACCGCTGGATTGGTATGCCAGCTAGAGAGTTTACCAATGAGATGGGAGAGAAAAAGTACACGGACTTGGTCACTTTTGACAATGACGGTGTAAAAAATAGGTTCCGTAATCAAATCATGGGTGCTATAGATAAATATTTGGCAAGCAATCCGGATATGGTTCCCGAGCCTGTTATTACAGAGAATGACGATTTACCTTTTTAAGGGGGCTTTATGCTTCATGAACACGCTGTCACTTACCACGAAAAACTTACCATGGCTGAGCTTGATTATATTGTTAAGAAAGCTAACAAGCTTGGAAGAAATGGGCGCGAAGTGCTTCGTGTTCATGAAGAAACAGACTCAGAAGGAACACACGTCTATTTTGACGTAACAGGACTAAATGAACAAAGAAGAATTGAAGAAACTCTTTGAAAAGAACGTTGATTACCTCAAGCGCAATGTTCCACCAGATGATATTTACCTATTTGCAGAACAAACACACATGGCGGCCATGTATTTTTTGCATAAATGGGCTGAATGGGCGGACATTGAAGAGGAATGCCAAGACAATCTCGTCGCTAGAAAATGGGTAACTAACATTTTAGGGCTTCAAAGAATGAAGGAACAGAATATTGATATCAATCTTGACTTAGATTTAGGAAGCGTTGATGAAGATAGTCCTTGATGGGGAACCGGTAGCGCAAATTAGAATGAAATACTCTGGACGCAATGGAGTAGGAAGAATCTATGACCCAAGAGAAAAAGAGAAAAAGAGAATTAAAGAAATTATCTCTCTGGACTATATTCGCTATGCTACTATTCCTCACCCTCGCGTTTCCTTTGTATTTCACATGCCTATTCCTAAGAGCATTCCTAAACGACTTGCTCCTCTTTATAACTCTGGACTTCTCAAGCATGAAAAAAAGCCTGACACAGACAATTTTATCAAGCTGTATCTAGATTGCATGGATGGGATTTGTTTTGAGGGGGATCAAAAAGTTTCACTAGGGCCATGCGTAAAACTCTATCATCCCCACCCCAAAACAATCATTATACTAAACCATACTGATGAGCTTCTATCTCCTCTTGAGGTTGACCCGATGACCTGGTTTCTGCTATTCGGGAAAGAATCCGGTAAACAGTCATTTTCTGAAACGGTTTCCCTTCCCGATTCTTATAGC
>JACCDQ010763596.1_pt1 | contig 12217 bp, 9 predicted proteins | sample 7446031 | NCBI WGS metagenome assembly JACCDQ01 (sample SAMN15323442, study PRJNA562643) | freshwater metagenome | isolation source: river surface water | place: USA:Blue River Watershed | collected 2017-08-17
GTGACCACTCAATTTTGGAACTCATTAAAAATGGTCGGAGATCGCTCTACTTTTGAAATTGGCGGATTATCCAATTGTGGGAAAGGTGAGCCTAACCAAGTTATTTTTGTCGGTCATGCAAGTCCGGTTTGTCTATTTTCAAATATTGAAGTTTTTGGTGGTGGAAAATAATGAAAATTTTATTACAAGAAAATTTTAAGCAATTTTCAAAAAACATATTTAATAATCTAAAGTCTGATGAACAATTAACGATCAACTTATCGGGTGAAGAAACTTTATTTTCTAGATTTTCAAAATCTAGAATTCGGCAAATTCAACACGTTGATCAAGGTTATATATCTTTAAAATTTATTAAAGGTAAAAAAAGTTTAAGTCTTTATTTAAAATATACTGGCGTGGTAAACGATGACACTAGTTTTACATTAAAAAAATTAAATGAAGCTAGAAATCATATTAATAATTTTAGCGAAGATCCATATTTAGTTGATGCAAAAAATTTTGGTGAATCAAGTAGCGAATCAGACCATCCTGAAATTCCCGAAGAAGAAATGATGATGAGTATTGCCGATCTTTCAGATCGTGTTGATTTAGCAGGAGTATTTACTTCAGGTGAAGTGGTTAAAGCGACAGCGAATCATTTAGGTCAATTTCACTGGTTTAAAACTCAAAACTTTCATTTAGATTACTCATTATACAACACTCGTCAAAAAGCGGTGAAGGCGATGTACGCGGGGACGCATTTTGATACCAAGAAACTAATAAACAATATTGAAGATTCCAAGAATAAATTAAGCCTAATGGGGCAAGACTCAAAAGATATTAAAAGGGGTAAATACCGTGTTTATTTAGCACCATCTGCCGTTAGTGAACTGTTAAGCACTCTTTCTTGGGGGGGCGTTTCAATGAGCGCACATAAGCGTGGAGTTGGCAGTTTAAAAAGACTTTGGCAAAATGAAGAGGCATGGTCAGCTAAATTTAATTTGGTCGAAGATTTTTCATCTAATTTATCACCGCGTTTCAATGAAGTTGGAGAATTATCACCTGAAAAAATTTCCATTATAAAAAATGGCAAACTTGAGAACTTTTTAGTTTCTTCTAGAACGGCTAATGAATATAAGTTAGAAAGTAATTTTGCTAGTGAATGGGAAGGATTAAGAAGTCCTGCTATTTTAGCTGGAAATATTCTAGAAGAAGATATTTTAAAAACAATCGATACGGGATTATATATATCGGATCTGCATTATTTAAACTGGTCAGATCGCCAAACGGCAAGAATCACAGGCATGACTCGTTATGCTTGTTTCTATGTGGAAAATGGAAAGCTAGTTTCACCAATAAACGATTTAAGATTTGATGAATCTTACTCTCATATTTTTGGTAATGGTCTAGTTGATTTAACAAAAAATGTAGAAATTATTCCCAATACCGGATCTTATTTTGAAAGATCAATCGGAGCTGTCGTCGTGCCGGGGATAATTGTAAACGATTTTAGTTTTACTTTGTAGTTTTAGTCGTTTTTCTAATATTGATTAATTTATTAGACGCTAACATGGCAGAAGTCATTTTATAAAGTAATCTCATGCCGACATTTGCATCCCATTGGTCATCTTTTATATCCAAATTGGGTGAAACTTCAACTAAGTCAAAACCAACAATTTTCTTTTTTGCTTTAATGATTTCTTTAAAGATAAATAACACTTCAGAATATTCAAGCCCCCCGGGAACAGGCGTGCCGGTATTTGGACAAAATCTTGGATCTAGTCCATCAATATCAAATGAAATATAAATATTTTTTGGCAGTGCTTTGACGATTTCTTTAGCAATTTTTTCAAAGCTAGTCCCTTTAATTTTTCTATCTTTTATATCTTGATCAAAAAAGACTTTTACTTTTTTGTTTTTAGTTATGTATTGATACTCTTGATCACAAAAATCGCGAATACCGACTTGGACCAACTTTGTTACACCCGAAATTTTTTCCAAAACGTTATGCATGATAGATGCATGAGAATTTTCAAAACCCATATATTTAATTCGCGTATCTGAATGGGCATCAAAATGTAAAATACCAAAGTCCTTATATTTTTCTGCATAAGCTTTAATTGCCCCAAATGGAGTCGAGTGATCCCCACCAACGACGATGGGGAATTTATTTTGTTTTAGTAACTTTTTTGATTCTTGATAAACCCAATCATTTAGTTTATCAGAAATTTCGTTTACCTTTTGAAGTGTTTCAGAAAGCTTCTTAGAATTTTTAATTTCATCATCTGAGGCTTCAATGATTTTTTCAGCTAGGGGACGCCCCACAATATTAAGTTTTTTAATTTCAGAATCTGGATCTCGCATATGCAGACCGACTTCAAAAGCATTATTATAATCTAAATCAAAAAAATCAATTTGATCTGAAGCTTCTTTGATACTTTGAGGTCCATGAGATGTTCCAGGACGATATGAAGTTGTAACATCAAAAGGAATCGGAAGATAAACGACTCTACAGTCCTTTTCAATAAAAGGTAAACCAAAAATTCCATCTTTGCTTGAGGCTTTTGAATTTGGATCGATACTAAGTTTTTTTGTTTTCATATTTTCCTTTTAATACATTCTTGCATTATTGTGTAATAAGTACTTTGAAGTTTCATAAAGTCCCAGCGTTAGTTCTTCCATCTGCTTGTACTTTTCAGGATATTTGTCTTTTACATTTTCAGTATTATCTTTCTCATTATATTTTACCAACCGTCCATTTTTCGAATAAGGAATGAACTCAAAATAAAATTCATTATCAACTAAAGTAATGTGAAAAGGAGAGTACCAGTTATAAGAAAATGTAGCTCGGTAATGATCAAACTTTGGATTAAATAAGTCTCTCCCAAGGCTATTCGTTGAATACGGACTGCCGATTATTCCAGCGATGGTAGGCATTACATCCATTGAAGAGGCAAGCTTAGAATTCACACCTGTTCCAATAATTTTCGGGCCGTGAATGACGAAAGGGACATGATATCCATTACTCATCGACTTAGACCATTCCGGGACATTCGGAGCATTATTATGAGGAATGCCATGATCTCCAAAAACTAGAAAAACAGTGTTGTCATACCATTTCTCTTTTTTGGCTAATTCAATAAATCGGCCTAAAGAATAATCTTGAAAGCGCAATGAATTATATTCGGCCATGGATTCAAAGCCATATTTTTTTACTAAATCTTCTGAAATATCTTTTTCAGTTAAGACTTTAAAATCGTCTCTATTTTCAGGAATAGTGTAAGGGCGGTGAAACCCTGCCGATTGAATCAAGGCAAAAAAAGGAGACTCACTCTCGGATGCAGATAACTCTCTGGCGGCATTTTTAAATAAATCTAAGTCGGAAATTCCCCAGACATCAACGGCTTTTTCTTTGTAGCTTCCTTCTTCATAAATTTTAAGGTTCGGAATATTGTAAGATAATACACCTCTAATATTTCCCCAATTCGCACTTCCACCTAAAAAGTAAAATTTTTGATAATTTTTAATTTCACCCATTATCGTGTGTTGATTCACAACAAAGGGATTTCGACTTCCGGTTTGCACTTTTGAGGTGTCAGGTAATGAAGTGATGGCCGAAAAAACCGATCTAGCAGTCGCCACTGAAGGAGTATAGAATCGATCAAAAAGCAGTGATTCTTTAGAAAGTGAATCCAGATAAGGAGTAGGGTTCACCATTGATCCACCTAATCCGGTTTTATAAAAGGCCATCGATTCCATAATGATGAGGACCACGTTTATTTTCTTTTTTTGCTTTTCTTCATTGCCTAAAAAAGATCGCGTAAAATTTAATTTTTCAAGATTAGGCTGATCGACACCTAAAAATGAGCTGACTACGGAATAGTATTTTTTGGTTTCTTCAATGGAGTAATCTTTTTTTCTAAATGAATAAGTATCAAATAAATATAAAACTGGATTTAAAGATAAGTTTGATAAAAAAGAGCTCGGTCCAGCGAAAGCTTCTGACCATCGTAATGGATATTTTTTTATGCTTCCATATCCACCCCAGGCAAATAATAAAATAAGTACAACATGTCTTGCGACCCTGAAAGTTTTTGTCTCTTTGTTTTTTAATTTCCAAATAAAAGGGGTAATAAATTTTTTAAAGAAATAGATTTGAATGATTGAAGTAATTAATATTAATAAAGCTAAAAGAAAAACTGGGTAACTTTGATTCACCATCTGTAGGGAGATCGTTGGATTTTTTAAAAATTCAATAATCGTTGCATTAACTCGACTTCTTAAATAGCTAAAATAACCGGCATCTAAAACATATAAAAAATTGATGAGTCCAAAAAATAGAAATGCAACAGCTGTTAAAAAATGACTTTTAAATTTTAAATTAAGTGGAATCAAACTTAAAAAATATAAAATAACGGAAACAAAAACGGCTAAACGTAAGTCAAACCTAAAACCGAGTAAGAAAGCATTTAATATTTGAGAAAAATCATTTTGATCTAAATGGGTTTTAAAAAAAAAGAAAAAACAGATTCTAAAAAAGCTAAAAAAGGCTAAGAAAAGTAGCAAAGTGAAAATAGTGAATTTTTGTTTGGGTGTAATCGTTAATTTCATATGATTGTTTCAATGGTTAAATTTACTTTAATCATACTGATTTGATATTTTTAGTCAAAAAGTTTAATCAATTAATTGTTTGTTTTGACTCTTTTCTTTAATGATTTTTTCCGAAGCTCCATCGGCTTGAGACTTCATGAGTTCTAATTGTCTTTTAGTGTAACTTTTTTGAATAAAAGAATTTGTAGTCGTGTCAAAAACTCGAATTAAATACTTGTCAATATTGCGTTCTTTAACAACTCCAATTAATTGTGCGGGCATATAAGTGACATATCCCATGCTATTTTGATCTAAAAGCCTTATATAGTTAGTTCGCATTCCTGGAATGACCAATTCATTATCTTTAGGGATTTTTAACTTTGGTCCACTTTTTGGCGAAATCGCTGATTTGACAATTTGAAGGCCGTCAGCGCCAGGAACTTTTTCATATTCAATAGCTCCTTCGTATTTGGGCTTATTTTGAACTTCCGCTTCTAGTTTTTTAAACTCTTCCATTGGATCTATGACGCTCTTATCTGTTTGCGCTCTTTCGGTAATTTGAGTCATGGCGCTTGAGCTATCTGAGACGTTGGCCTTTTTCAATTGATCTGGAGTCATATCGGCAATTCTCATTTTGTTCGTAGTAGGATCAATGTACTGGATTTTATATTTACTAATTCCAGTGTCCACTATAGATGTTTCAAATATGTGGCCATTTACCGGAGTTAACTTTCCATTTATGACGACATTAAAAGAAACATAATCTGTTTTCAAATTAAGCGTGACTGGTTTTAAAAGATTTTGAGTTGGTTTTGAGCCAGTCGTTGGTGTAGAGCTTGGCAAGTTTGGTTTTGTGAAACCTTCTAAGATTATTGCTTTTTGTTTACTGCCAATTTTCGTTGAGACCGGGCCTAAATCTTCTAATTTTACTTTATCCATTTTTCCCGTTTTGTACAAAAATTCTATTTCGTCTTGTGTGTAACCTAAACGCTTATACTCATCAAACATTTTTCGATATTCGCTTAAGCTTTTTTTAGGTCGGTTTTCAGAAAATTTCAATGCAGATCGCATTTTAGCAATTAGTTCTTCTGAGACATTAAAACTTTTCATAATAGTTGGAGCATAGGCTACACCTTTTACCAGAATTTTTGCCAGCATTAAAGGTGGAACAATCCAGCCTGAAACAAATCCACAAATTTTTTCTACTTTTATTTCTGGTTTCAAGCAGTCGAAATTGGCGACTAACTGGCCGGTGACTTCACTGATTTGATTCCAAAGATTTTTTATCATGGCGACGGGATCTTCTTTAGCTGCTTCATAAATATCTGCCGTAACAGAAGCAATCGTCTCGTAAAAACCAAAAAGCTTGGCGCCTAAGCCTTCGCCTTTACCAGTAACCGAATTCTTAGCTAATTTAGCCGTTTCAACTGAAACATTCCAAATAGCTTTTAAAAGCTCAGGTATAAAATCAGTAAAAAACTGGGTAAAGCTTTGAACTGATGATCCGAGACATTTTTTAAAAAAATTATATAAATCAGTTGTGGTGGTGTTTGAACTAAAAATGTATTCTTCTTTGCCATCGCAGGAACGACGATTTTCGACTTTGACTTCTTTACAAATAATATCATCAATGTTGTTACATAGTCGAACAATCTCTTCTTCTTTTTTTACTTTCGGGTCACAGTTAGCCGCATTAGATTGTGCTACAATTGGTTGAATAAATAGCATTAACGACGATAAAAATATAATGATTTTTTTCATCATATCTTTAACTCCGCTACATTTATTTGTTCAAGAATTTCTTGGACATCTTCTTCTTTGATTTTTTTAGTTTCAGCGATAATTTTCACTTGAAGAAAATTGTTTTTTAAATAAAAATTTATTTCTTTAAAGTAGGTCAGCTTATTATTTATTCTTTGGTATGATCCATTGATGATTAAAGTTGGAGTAGATTGAATTTCTTGTTTTTGATAATTTTCAAAAAGAACATTTTTAAAGCCAAAAATTTTATACATGGATTTACGGATGGATAGCATTTCTTCGACATCTTTTTTAAGTTCGGCCGGATTGTTTGATAAAGCTTTACTCACACTATCAACTTGCAAATGAACCACAAGTCCATTTTGATTACTGAAGCGTAATTTATTTTCACTTAAATTTTCTTTGGTAAATTTTTTTAAGCTTATTTCTTCAAATGTATTTGCATGCATTGTAGAAGTGCTAAAAACCATCAATAAAATTAAAAAGATTCTAGATATCATGTCAATACTTGTCGGTATTAGTCGGTTAGTGCTTTAAGTTTATTAAAATTAATGAGTTAGACTACTTTTGACGGCGAGAAGCTCTTTCAACTGTATTTTCATCTGAGCCATTAATTTCATTTTTAAGAATTTTATAGGCAACTCCAAAATAGTCTGCAAATAAAACTTGATTAACGACGTTTATAGCGATGACTTGCTTAACTCCTCTTGAGGGATTAAACATGTTTAAACACATAACTTGAGTTGAAATTTTTTGAAGATAAATATCTTTTGGAACTTTTAAGGCAGCATAAAAAGAGTCAAAGATAAAGCTATCTGTGGTTATTGAACCTGTTTGTAATAAAGCTTTTTTACGCTCATATTCTTCTGCAATAATTGCCGCTAAGACAACTTTTTGCACTGATTTATCTTCTAAATCCTTTGGAGTTAAGTGATTAAAATCAATATCTCCATGTTTTCCCAGACCTAAATCAATATAATCCATATGAGAAAGCGCATTGAACAATTCTTTTTTAACTCTTTCGATATGATTGGGATTATCTATATATTTTTTTAATTCGATCATGTCTTCTGTAAATTGATCAGATTTCTTTAATTCATCCAACTTCATTTGAATTTCAGATTTTTCTTTATTAGGAAAAAAGAATGTAATTCCCATATAGGTTAAATCTGTTCCTCTGCCAAATAAATAATCCTTTACTAAGTAATGGTAGCGATGACCATGATCAAGGACTAGTGCCGCTTGAATTTTACTGGCAACCGCACTAAAACCCATGCCAAAACCAAGATTGAAAAACCACATTAAATCTTTCGGTTTTTCCCAGTTTGAATAGGTGTATCCTCCTATCATCGTGGCATAAGAAATTCGAGAAAAAACAGTATTTACTTTTTCATCAGCTCTATCTTTTAAAAGTGTGGAATTTGGAGACATGCATTCGGCATATATTTTTTCAAACTCCCGTCTTCCTTGTGGGGTGTTTTTAATTCCGTAGAGTTTGAGATCCATTTTACTGGTTGCTTCTTTGATTTCAGCTGATTTTTGGATGCTATTGAATTTGACGAAAAGTTGCCTACATTCATTTGCATAAATGCTGCTAAACAAGGTTATAAATACTAAAAATATCGGCCATTTCATAGGTTTAATTATGGCATGTTGTGATTTTTAAAGTGATTAGCTGGTAAAAAATACATGACTAATTTAGATTGTCTAAAGTTTATACACTTAAACATAATTTAAAATAGTTAAATAAAGTGAGCATTTAAATTTTTTTGATTTATAATAATTCAATATCAATCTTAAGGATATTTTATCTCATGAAAGCAATAGAACCTACAATTTTTTTATTTGAACCCAGAGTGGATTATTTAAATTTATATTGCTTAAATCTGATGGTTTATGCCAATGCGAAATTTGTTATATTTAATAGATATGAAGATTTACTTGCGGAAGTGAAAGCGAAGTCTCCAGACACAGTATTTGTCAGTATGGCGAACCAAGAAAAAGTGTCTGAGAAGCTTTTAAAATTGAATTTGGTCATGAAAGATAAATTTGTTAAGCCTCTTTGTATCGTGCAAGCAAAAACAAATGAAAAATTTCCAGAATTAAACTTATATGAAGAAGATCTTTCGGCAAAAGAAGTTGTAAGTTCAGTGGCCAAGAAAATGGGTATTACCGCTAAGTACATGGCAGAACTTGATGTTGGCGAATATTTCTTAATTCCCGTTAAATATATATTACCAGGTTGGCAGGTCATTCAGCCTTTTTATAAAAAAGAAGGAGATGGGAAATTCTCAGTTTTTCTAAATAAAGATGCTTACTTTACCCAAGAACTAGTAGAGACACTAAAAGCTGAAAATACTGAATTATTTTGTAAATCATCTTATCGATTAGAAATAATTAACTCTTTTACTAATAATATTAAATCACTTTTAGATAGCTCAAGTTTAAGTGTAGAAGATAGATTTAAACAAACCAATGTTGCTTTTAATATGATTTCTGAATCTGTTTCAAGTATTGGTCTTCCAGAGACAACCATGCAACTAGCTAGAAGCTCGATTAGTTCTATGGAAAAACTGGTTGCTAAGCAAAATGGGTTGGGATCTCTTTATGATGCTTTATTAAAAGATGGTTCATCGAAGCGTTTTAAGCATGCATTAATCTCATCATTTATTGGTCAATTTGTTTTGAAAGATCAATCTTGGAATAATTCACACATTACTTCGCAATGGAGTTACTTGTGTTTCTTTCATGATATTGTTCTTACTAAAGATAGTTATTTAGATTTTAATTTTGATGATGAAGTCAAAAAGAGCAAAACTTTAAATGCCAAAGAGAAGAATTTAATTTTAACACATGCTCAAATGTCTGCTAAATTAATTTCTCAAGTTAAAGATATTCCTGTTGGTATTGATACTCTTATCAAACAACACCATGGCTCTAAAATGGGTAACTCCTTAAGTGAGATTTCACTTTCGGTTTCACCAATGTGTACGATTTTTATGTTAGTAGAAAATTATGTCCATTTCCTTTTGTCAGGAAATGAAAAGAAAAAGTCAGCAGAAGAAATTCATGACTTTATTGAAACTTTATTTAAAAAGTATCCTTATCCTAACTTTAAAAAGCTCATACCTTTATTAAGAACTATTCCATTAAATTAATGGTTGTGCTTCAATCTTTTTGAATTGATTCTTTTGCAGTATCAAGGGCATCGCTATAAATAGAAATGCTAAAGAAAAAACGATACCTAATAAGTAGTAGCTTTCGCGCACGCCATTTTTATCCATATAGGCACCAATGATTGGTCCAAAAATAAAAAATATTCCTCTCATTCCAAGACTGCAAAATGAAAAGGTGGTGGCTCGAATTGTCTTAGAAACTCTAGAGTTTATTCCATCTTGTAAAATGACAGTATTTAAACCGCGAGTTATTGCAAATAAAAAGAAAAATGCCAGAACCCAAAATGAGTGAAAATAAGCAAGTCCAAAATAGGCGATTATCGGAGAAATCGAAATGAAAATAATTACAGTTAAGCTATTAACTGTTTGCTCTATTTTAACAGAAAATCTGGCAATCAGGGCCACTGATAAATTAAATATGGCCCATAGAACTCCAAAATAAGTGATAGGGATGTTTAAATCCTTCCAGTAGATTTGATAAGACCAAACTGCAACAAAAGTAGAAAAGCCAAAAATGATATTGAAAAAAATGAGGGTTGTTAAAAATCGCGATTTAAAAAATAATTCAGTTAAAATGAATTTAAAGTTAGCCAAATGACTTTGGGAATTTAATTTAACTCGCTCTGGCTCAACTAAGCTTATGGCAATAAAAAAAGGTATCGCACTTGTAATGGAGTTTATAATTAAGGGAAGTTTTAAATATTTAATGGCGAGAAAACCACCGATAAAAGAAGCGATTGTTTCACCTAGTTGTGCAAAAAATACGCGCTTAGATAAATAGTGTGCCTCTATTATATGCGGTTTTTTTTCTGCATCCAAGGTATCATAAATAAGAGCCACATCGCAGCCAGAATAAAGCGCAAAAGCTAAGCTAGCACTAATTTCAAATAGGACAAAATCAAAAAATGTTTGGCCTCTCAGTAACAGTTGGTAAGTGATAAAGTTAAAAATACCAACTAAGATCAGTGTATTTTTTCTGCCAAAAAGATCGGAGATATAGCCAGCTGGAACATCTAAAAGAATCATCATTAAGCCAAAAACTGCTTGAAGTTGATAAATTTCTTTTATGCTGAGCCCCAGTCCTTGCCAATAAGGAACAATAATCGGAATGGTGACTAAAAACATCATGAAAAAATTCAAAATATAAATTTTTTTTATATTATGAGAAAGTTTTTTTTCAAATAGAAATAGCATACTAAAAGTATACTAAACCTTTTGAGGCAAAAAAGCTTTCAAAGAGTTATACTTTTGGTATAATTTTCCTAAATGGATTAGGAGCAAAAAAAATGGCAATTTTAGTAACAGGTGGAGCAGGATATATTGGTTCTCACGTGGTCAGTTTATTAGGAGAACAAGGCGAAGATATCATCATTTTAGATAATTTATCTACCGGCAGAAAAGAAAATATACTTTTTGGAAAATTAATCGAAGGAGATCTTTCTGATAAAAAGCTTTTAGAGAAAGTTTTTTCTGAACATCAAATTGAAGCGGTCATTCATTTCGCAGGAAGTATAGTTGTACCTGAAAGTGTCACGAATCCCATTCTCTATTATCAAAACAACACTCAAAATTCATTAAGCTTAATTGAGACCTGTGTAAAATATAAAACAAAGCATATAATTTTCTCATCTACAGCTGCAGTTTATGGCACTCCTCCAGGAGGTATTGCCACTGAGGATTCACCCACTTTGCCTATAAATCCATATGGTAGATCTAAATTAATGACCGAGTGGATGCTAACAGATACAGCTTTTGCTCATCCTGTAACTTTTGTTGCCTTAAGATATTTTAACGTTGCAGGTGCTTCAAAAACAGGAAAAATAGGTCAATCAACTCCTCGAGCAACACATCTTTTAAAAACAGCGGCAGAAGTAGTGGCAAAAAAACGAACAGGAATGCAAATTTTTGGTGATGATTATCCAACTAAAGATGGAACGTGTATTCGCGATTATATTCATGTCGATGATTTGGCTCAAGCCCATTTAGATGCCTTAAAGTATTTAAGAAATGGTGGGAAGTCTGAAATATTAAATTGTGGGTATGGCCATGGTTTTAGTGTCAAAGAAGTGCTCAATGCTGTTGAAAAATACACTGGTGAAAAGCTTAATGTAACAATGGGCCCAAGAAGAGACGGAGATGCGATAGAACTCATTTCAAAAGCCGATAAGATTCGAAAAATATTAGGTTTTAGCCCAAAATACGATGACTTAAATTATATTGTTAAAACGGCAATTGAGTGGGAAAAAAAGCTGAAATAAAATTTTCTATACACTCTATGTAATTTTTTCAATTTCTTATTAATCCATGGAAAAATGAGCTTGGTTTTGTTACAAATACTCTAAAGATTTTGGAGTATTTTATGAAACCTATGGCTTATCAAATTTCAAGCAGTAGATCACTCGAACTAAATTATCAGTTTTTAGAAAAAAAATTTTTAGTTGATACTATTCTATTTCATAAAATAAAAACCAATCAATTTTTAACTGAATCTTTTGAGAAATTCTTCGCCTTAGTTTTATTAATTGTTTTTTCTCCGGCCATGATTTTATCAGCTATTTTGATACGACTAACAATGGGAAAAGGCGTGCTTTATAAACAAGTTCGCGTTGGATTAGACGGTAAGAATTTTAAAATCATTAAATTTAGAACGATGGTTCATGATGCAGAATCAAAAACAGGTGCAATTCTAGCTCAAAAAAATGATCCAAGAA
>JACCDQ010875770.1_pt1 | contig 12217 bp, 9 predicted proteins | sample 7446031 | NCBI WGS metagenome assembly JACCDQ01 (sample SAMN15323442, study PRJNA562643) | freshwater metagenome | isolation source: river surface water | place: USA:Blue River Watershed | collected 2017-08-17
AGCGTGAACCCATCCGGCGTGAATTCCGTGGATGCGAATTCACCGAGTTTGGTCTTGGTGCTCGCCGCTGGCGAAGGCACCCGAATGCGTTCTGCAACCCCCAAAGTTCTCCATCCAGTTCTTGGCCGCCCCATGCTTGGTCACGTCTTGTCCGCTGTTTCTGGCGTGAATCCCCAGCACACCGCAGTTGTCGTTGGCGCTGGACGTGAACACGTCGAACAGTGGCTTGGTGCGTCTCACCTCGAAGTTCTCACCACGGTGCAACATGAACGCCGCGGAACGGGACATGCCGTCATGGTGGCACTCGAAGATTTGTCTGCTGCTGTGTCGAGCGAAGGCACTGTCATGGTGCTCACAGGTGACACCCCGCTTTTGCGCGCTTCAACTCTCGAAGCGTTGTTGATGGAGCACGCACAGTCTGCAGCGCTGGCTACAGTTTTAACCGCGACGCTTGAAGATCCGACAGGCTATGGACGGATTGTTCGAAACCATGAAGGTGCAGTCGTCGCAATTGTTGAACATAAAGATGCCACTGAAGAGCAGCGTTCCATCGCTGAAATCAACAGTGGCATTTATGTCTTTGATGCACAAGCGCTGCGTACAGCGTTGCCTCAGCTCTCAACGAATAACTCCCAAGGCGAGTTGTATCTCACTGATGTTCTTGCACTGATTCACCAATCAGGCGGCCGAGTTTCAGCTCACGTGGCTGACGATTTTCGCGACGTTTGGGGCGTTAACGATCGACTGCAACTAGCTGATGCTGCTCGCGTCATGCAGCAGCGCATTAACGAACGCTGGATGCGCGAAGGCGTATCGATAGTGGATCCAGCGACAACCTGGATTGACGCCGATGCCGTGATCGCGCGCGATGTCACCATTTACCCTTCCACGTACATTCAAGGCGATTGTGCGATTGATGAACAAGCAGTAATTGGCCCAGATACAACACTTGTGCGTTGTCGAGTAGAGGCTGGCGCACATGTGGTTCGTTCGCAGGCTGCTTATGCCCATATTGGCCCACATGTATCAGTCGGACCATTTAGTTTCTTGCGTCCAGGCACGATTCTGCGCGAGCACTCAAAAGCCGGTGCTTTCGTCGAAATGAAAAATGCGGATCTCGGGGCGAACTCCAAAGTGCCACATTTGTCCTATGTCGGCGATGCCACTATCGGGTCTGATTCCAACATTGGTGCTGCGACGATTTTTGTGAATTATGACGGCGTAAACAAACATCACACAACTGTTGGCGATGCCGTTCGTATTGGTTCAGACAGCATGCTTGTCGCTCCTATCACTATCGGTGATGGTGCCTACACAGCCGCGGGCAGTGTGATTACTGAAGACGTACCTCCTGGCGCAATCGGCGTCGGTCGAGCACGTCAACGCAACATTCTTGGGTGGGTGCGCATGAAACGAGCCGGAAGCTCGTCTGATGTTGCAGCTACCAAGGCACTTTCACAATCCACTGATGAAACGGAGTCGCAGTGACCGGCATCGAAACTCGCAATAGCAAGAAGCTCATGCTTTTTGCGGGACGCTCACATCCCGAGCTAGCTTCTAGCGTCGCAAAAGAACTAGAGACTGAGCTCGTACCTACCACTGCTTACGATTTTGCGAACGGTGAAATTTTCGTCCGTTTCGAAGAGTCAGTGCGTGGCTGTGATGCGTTCGTTTTGCAAACGCACTCAATGCCAATCAACAAGTGGATCATGGAACAGCTCATCATGGTCGACGCACTGAAGCGCGCGTCCGCCAAGCGCATCACTGTCATTGCGCCTTTCCTCGGCTATGCCCGCCAGGACAAGAAGCACCGCGGTCGCGAACCCATCACCTCACGTCTTGTTGCAGATTTGTTCAAGCAAGCAGGCGCGGATCGCTTGATGGCAGTGGATCTACATACAGCTCAGATTCAAGGTTTCTTCGATGGGCCTGTTGATCACCTCTTTGCTTTGCCGCTGATGGCAAACCACATCAAGAAGACCGTCGACACGTCGAAGGTGACTGTTGTTTCGCCTGACGCTGGTCGCGTTCGCGTGGCTGAAAAGTGGACAGATGTCTTGGGTGCACCTCTTGCGATCATTCACAAACGTCGCGACCCAGATGTGCCAAATCAAGTCAAGATGTTTGAAGTTGTCGGTGAAGTCGAAGGTCGTATTTGTGTCATTGTCGACGACATGATCGACACCGGCGGCACTATCGCTAAAGCTGCGGAAACGTTGTTCGAAGCTGGTGCATCGGAAGTCATTGTCGCTGCAACCCATGGCATTTTTTCCGATCCTGCCAAGCAGCGCCTTTCAGAATCTCGCATCACCAAGGTGCTTGTCACTGACACCTTGCCAATCCCTGAAGATCGCAAGTTCGAGAAACTTGAAATCCTCTCGATTGCGCCATTAATTGCGACTGCTATTCGCGAAGTCTTCAACGAAGGTTCCGTTACCTCGCTGTTCGACTAAGGAGTGGAAACTTTGGCCGCTGACCTGGTTTTTGGACCCGGTTTCAGCGGCCGAAGTGCTATCTGGCAAGATTCGCTCTGCTCCTCGGCGAGGGTTATCAGACCGTCATCGACGAAGGTGGCCGCTCTGTGCGCCATGCTGAGGTTGCACCAGTAATAACCCCGACTTAAACAGGAGCAAGACCGTGCCACAGATCTCGATCGCAGCCGAGCTGCGCAGCGACTTCGGTAAGGGTGCTGCCCGTCGCCTTCGTCGCGCCGGTCTCATCCCAGCCGTCATTTACGGCCAAGGTTCAGAACTCGTTCACGTCTCTGTGGATGCACACGAACTTGGCAAGGCAATCAAAGTTTCTAACTTGGTGCTTGAAATCACTGGCGCTGGCAATGGCGTCAAGGTCGCACCTCGTGAAATCCAGCGCGATCCAGTTCGCATGGTTCTCGAACACGTTGACTTCGTAGTTCTTTCGCCAGCAGAAGTTGCTGCGCGTCAGGCATAAATACGTGCACTTCAGCCGCGTCTCCCTTCGAGAGTCGCGGCTTTTGTGTTTCCATCCGCAGAAAGGACGGTCATGGCTAACCCCACGTGGTTAATCGCAGCTCTTGGCAATCCCGGTAGCGAATACGAAAAAACCCGTCACAACATTGGCGTGATGGTTGCTGACACTTTGCTAGAACGCCATCGTGCAGCGTGGTCTCGGGACAAGAAATCGCAATCGATGCTGGCGAAATTTGTCATGCCAACCGCAAATGTCATCGTGTGTTTCCCGCAGACCTACATGAACCGCAGTGGCCTGTCTGTGCTTGCGGTTTCACAGTTTTACAAAATTCCAACAGACAACATCATCGCGTTACATGATGAACTTGATATTCCCTTTGAAGCAATCCGCATGAAAAAAGGTGGCGGCGACAATGGGCACAATGGGCTGAAGAGCATTCGTAGTTCTCTAGGCTCAGGGGAGTGGTTCCGAGTTCGTTTGGGAATAGGAAGGCCGCCAGGCCAACAAGACCCTGCGAACTTCGTTCTAAAGCCGTTTTCTGCAGCCGAAGCAAAGGTGCTCGGAGTCATGTGTGAACGAGCAGCAGATGCCATTGAAACTTTAATCACTGACGGACTTGAGATAGCACAGAGCAGGTATAACCAATGAACGATCACGAGTTAGCAATCTATCTAGCCCGCGAAGCTGGCAAACAACTTTTGAAGCTGCGTGAATCCATCGCGGTGCCTGCGGGCGATGAAGAGGGCGCAAAAGCGCTCGCCAAAAAAGGTGACTCTGAAGCCAATGATTACTTGCTTGCTGAATTAGCCAAGTACCGTCCAGAAGATGCAGTTCTCTCTGAAGAAGCCAAAGATTCTGAAGAGCGTCTCGCCGCAGATCGTGTCTGGATTATTGACCCAGTTGACGGTACCTATGAATATGCGCGATCACTGCCAGAGTTCGCAGTGCATGTAGCTTTGTGGGACAACGTCAACAAGAAACTGATCGCCGGCGCTGTTTCGATTCCTAATCATGACCTCGTATGGTCTACTGCTGATGAACCGCAGTCTGTCGATGTGCATTTCACAGAGCGTCCGTTGATGATCATCGCTTCACCACGCGAACCCATCGAAACCATCGACAAGCTCCGCGAAGGTCTTGCAGATTTTGCAGCCGAACACGGTTATTCAGGTATCGAAGTGATGAACTGCGGTTCTGTCGGTGGCAAAGTGCATCAAATCTTGACCGGCGTAGCGGACGTTTATGTGAGCTCTGTCGGCTTCTTTGAATGGGATTCTTCTGCACCTGCCGCAATTGCAGCTCACCATGGTCTCACCATCACCGACATCACTGGCGCTGAATTAATTTTCAATCAGATGCCACCTCGCACGCCATCTTTCTTGGCGGCCCGCCCCTGGCTTTACGCCGCTGCTCAAAAAGCCCTCACTGCGTAAGCCGTAGGCGCCCAACTCATCTAGAGTTCGCCTCGCACCCCCACAGTTTTTAATTGTGGGGGATTGCGGCGTTCATCTGAAAGGAATCGTGTGCAGTCCCAAGCGCTTCGACAGTTGTTGAAAGTCATTGAGTCTGATCCAAGTTTCGCAGCAGTTTTGCGTGGACTTGAAGATCGTGACAATCACGATGTTTCGGCAATCAGTGCCTTACGGCCAGTTCTCGTAAGCGCGCTCGCTGAGCGCACACCGGTTTTAGCCGTAACAGCAACGAGTCGCGAAGCTAGTGAACTTGCAACTGAACTGGGCGCTTTTATTGATCCTGAGTCTGTTGCTGAATTTGTTTCGTGGGAGACACTGCCGCATGAGCGATTGTCACCATCCTCGGATGTTGTTGGCCGCAGATTGGCCACTTTACGTCGCATGGTGCACGCGGAACAGGATGGCATGCGTCCGGTTTCAGTAGTAGTTGCACCGATTCGTGCTTTACTACAGCCGCTAGTTCGAGGCATCGCTGATTTAGTACCAGTGCAATTGCGAAAAGGCGATGAAGCTGATTTTCAAAAAATCATCATCGATTTAGTGAACGCTGGCTATCACCGAGTTGATTTGGTTGAAAAGCGTGGCGAATTTGCTGTTCGTGGTGGTCTCATTGACGTCTTTCCGCCCGCCGAAGAGCATCCAATTCGAGTGGAATTTTGGGGAGATAGCGTTGACGAAGTACGCACCTTCTCTGTCTCGGATCAGCGATCACTTGGCGAAGCGGAAGGTGGCTTGTGGGCGCCACCTTGTCGCGAACTGTTGATTACCGATGCCGTCAAAGAAAAAGCTCGTGCACTTGGCGAATCGCATACACATCTTGCAGATATCGCCGAAAAAATCGCCGAAGGCATTTATGTCGAAGGGATGGAATCGCTATCGCCCATCCTTGCTGACGGCATGGAAACCGTGCTGGATGTTCTGCCGCACAAAACGTTGATTGTCGTGTGTGATCCTGAGAGGGTTCGGACAAGAACTCACGACTTGGTCGCGACTTCACAAGAGTTTCTCGAAGCTTCGTGGCATAACGCTGCTGCTGGCAATGTCACGCCGATTGATTTAGGTGCAGCTTCGTACAAAGAGCTTTCGGAGTTGCGGTCCATCGCATCCGAAAACGGGCATTTGTGGTGGTCGATTTCACCGTTCATGGCAGACACTGAAATCTCAGAAAGTTTGCATGTGGATGCATCTGTCGTTCCGCTGTATCGCGGAGACACCGTTGCAGTTCTCAACGATGTGAGAGCGGCACTCGCCGCCAATCAGCGAGTTGTACTCGTAACTGCGGGGCACGGTTCGGCTGAACGATTTGTTGAAACGCTCGGAGATGCCGATATTCCGGCTGCACTCACCGAAATCCTGAATCTTGACTCACTCGAACATCGCGTAACGGTAGTTCAGGCATCACTCGAAAACGGTTTCGTTCTCCCACATTCGAAACTGGTTGTCGTCACTGAAAACGACATCGCGGGGCAGAAGTCGAGCACCAAAGACATGCGCAAACTGCCCTCTCGACGCAAGCGGGTTATCGACCCCTTGACGTTGAAAGCAGGCGACTTTGTTGTTCATGAGCAGCACGGTGTCGGCAAATACAAAGAGATGGTGCAACGAACCTTTGGTGGGTCAACCAAAGAATTTCTGGTTATCGAGTATGCCCCATCGAAACGCGGTCAACCCGGCGACGTCCTCTTTGTTCCTACAGATCAACTCGATTTAGTAACGCGTTACGTCGGTGGCGAAACTCCCGCGCTTCACCGTTTAGGTGGTTCTGACTGGGCTGCGGCTAAGACTCGCGCACGCAAGGCGGTTCGTCAGATTGCGGGTGAATTGGTGCGCTTGTACGCAGCGCGAAATGCCGCACCAGGTTACGCATTTTCGCCGGACACTGTTTGGCAGCGTGAGCTTGAGGACGCATTCCCGTATAACGAAACTCCAGATCAATTGCAGGTTATTGACGAAGTGAAACGCGACATGGAGCGGTCCGTTCCGATGGATCGTGTGGTGTGTGGCGATGTGGGTTATGGCAAAACCGAAATCGCCGTCCGGGCGGCATTTAAAGCTGTACAAGATGGAAAACAAGTTGCTGTCCTTGTGCCAACCACACTGCTAGTGCAACAACATTTCTCAACTTTCGCTGAGCGGTACACAAATTTCCCTGTGAAATTGGCTGCACTATCGCGATTCCAAACGGATGCACAGGCGAAAAAAGTCATTGAAGACATGGCTTCGGGTGCAGTCGACATTGTGATTGGCACACATCGCTTGTTTTCAAAAGAAGTGCGGTTCAAAGACTTAGGTCTCGTTATTGTTGACGAAGAACAAAGATTCGGTGTTGAACACAAAGAACATCTCAAAGCTTTGCGCACAAATGTTGACGTTCTCACGATGTCTGCTACCCCGATTCCTCGCACTCTCGAAATGAGCCTTACAGGTATTCGTGAAATGTCGACCATCACGACTCCACCCGAACAACGTCATCCAGTGCTTACATATGTAGGCCCCCAAGACTCCAAACAAATCGCGGCTGCAATACGTCGCGAGTTACTGCGTGAGGGCCAAGTTTTCTATGTGCACAATCGCGTAAGTTCAATTAACGCCACAGCGTCGAAACTCATGGAACTTGTGCCAGAGGCTCGCGTCCAGGTCGCTCATGGCCAAATGAACGAACATCAACTCGAGCAGATCATTGTTGATTTCTGGGAGAAGAAATTCGACGTTTTGGTTTCAACCACAATTGTGGAAAGCGGTTTGGACATCCCCAATGCAAATACGTTGATTGTGGAGCGAGCTGACGCTTTTGGCTTGAGCCAGCTCCATCAGTTGCGCGGTCGAGTGGGTCGCGGTCGGGAACGTGCTTATGCCTATTTCTTATATCCAGCAGAAAAGCCATTGAGTGAAACAGCACATGAACGACTGAGCACCATTGCTGCTCACACCGATCTCGGCAGCGGTATGCAGGTGGCTATGAAAGATCTTGAAATTCGTGGCTCTGGAAATCTGCTTGGCGGTGAACAAAGTGGTCACATTGCTGATGTCGGGTTCGATCTTTACGTGCGCCTTGTAGGTGAGGCGCTCGCTGAATACAAAGGAGAGCAGGACTCTGAAGTTCCTGAAGTGCGCATTGAATTACCGCTGAATGCCTACCTGCCGCATGAATATGTTCCGTCCGAACGTCTTCGCCTCGAAATGTACAAACGACTCGCAGATGCTGCTGCGCCTGAAGACGTTGAAGCAGTGGGTACGGAACTCGAGGATCGGTACGGAAAGATGCCATCTGAAGTTGCGACCTTGCTTGACATCGCGCGCTTGCGAATCACCGCTCGGGAGATGAAACTCTCCGAAATCATGATGGCAGGTCCTTCTGTGCGATTCGCGCCCGTGGACCTACCAGACAGCATTCAAATGCGTTTGGCACGTCTCTACCCACGCAGCACCATCAAGCCAGCGACGAGAACGGTACTCATTCCAAAACCTGCGCCCCCGAGTTCAGTAGACTCCGCCGAAGCGGATCGTGCCACCTTGGAATGGGTGCGAACGGTTCTCAAAGCGATGACACCGGTCTCGTAGTTCTAGAGGAGAAGCAGTGAAAGCTCGTATCAAGTTCCTTGCAATGGTTGTGGCAGCGTTGTCACTCACAGGTTGCAGCTTGGCAACTCACGCAGGCGCCGCCGCTGTCATTGGCGACGTTCGCTTCACCGATTCAGCCCTCGCCGCCGAATACACGAGCATGGTCAACGCCATTCCTGAAGGTGCTTCACCTGCTGGAACTGCGTCTGAAATGCATCGCACGATTATTCAAGATTTCATCTACAACACTGCGCTGAAGCAAATCGCTGCAGATCTCGGTACTGAAGTCACCCCAGCTGAAATCAAGTCTGTCCGTCAGGAACTTGAAGTGAAGTACGGTGGAGAACAAGGTTTGATTGATGTAGCGGCAGCAGGCGGTACTGCTCCTGAAGCGATTGATCGCACTCTCGAAACCTCGTTGCTTTTCCAGGCCATTGGCAAGAAGCTTGAACCAGCCGCAGACGAAACAACTCAGTCGACTGCTGCTAACGCCAAGTTCATGGAATACATGGCATCACTATCGATTGAAATCTCGCCACGTTACGGTGAGTGGAATCCTGAAACCATCACTATTGGTGACGCTACTTCAGGCTTGAGCGTGACCATGGAACAGCTGCTCGCTCAGGCTGCTGCGGAACAGTAAATCAGTGTCTGAATTCACAGCACATTCTGGCGAGGATGGTCTCGTCCGTCTGCGTGCTGTGATGGACACCTTACGGTCACCAGGTGGCTGTCCGTGGGATGCGGAACAAACCCATGAGTCATTAATTCAATATCTCATTGAAGAAACTTATGAAGTCATAGACGCAATCGAACACGGTACGCGTGATGATTTACTTGAAGAACTCGGTGATCTGTTATTACAAGTGTTCTTCCATGCTCGAATCGCAGAAGAGCGAGATTCCGACAGTTTCTCCGTTGACGACGTTGCACACGCAATTTCAAACAAATTGGTTCGCCGTCACCCACACGTGTTTCCGGATGCGGATGGAAAAATCGAAACTGTCGATTCCAGCGTTGACGTCGAAGCCCGTTGGCAGCAACTGAAAAATTCTGAAAAAGCACGCAGCAGTGTGCTTGATGGCGTGCCGGCTTCATTGCCCCCGTTAACGCATGCTTCGAAAATCTTGCAGCGACTCAAGAACGCTGGCATGAATCCACCTGTTTCTGCCAATGGCATGGAAGTTGTTGAAAACGCAGTAGCTCATGGCATTTCTCCCACGGAATTGATGATTGCCGCTATCCATCATTTGCGGATAGCCGACACTGATCCCGAAACTGCCATGCGTCAACAAGTCGCAGCTCTGCGCAAAGCCATAACTGACATTGAACTATCTAGAGAAGGTTAATCATGGTCAACGTTGATCAGGAATTTGTAGCACTGGTTGAACGCATCACCCATAGTTACTTCTCTTTCAATCCCACCGACGCCACATGGTTAGGCGCCCATTCCTACGACCACTTGCTCGAAGACTTTTCCGACCTTTCAGTAGCTGCCCGAATCTCGGAGATTCATGAGCAACTTGAGGTACTGGATGCAGTTGACGACGTTGAACTGAGTTTGGCGCACGTGGTAGATCTGGAAACGTTGCGTGTTGTTCTTCAGCGCGAGCTGATGGCTCTCGAAACAATCGAGTTTCATCGATGGAATCCTTTAGTTTCAAATCCGGGAACCGCATTGCACTTGCTGATGTCGCGGGATTTCGCACCACTCGAATCGCGTTGGAAATCAGCGGCCGCTCGCTTGGTCATTTTGCCAGCTCTCTTGCGCGGTAATCGCGAGGTGCTTGGTGGCATGCCTTTGGTTCACATCGAAACTGCGATTGGCCAGTTCAGCGGGACTCGTCAGATGATTGCAGAACAGATGCCCGACCATTTTGGAAATCTGTGGCAGGACTCTGTGGCAAAACCGGCAATCGCCGCCATTGATGAACATGTTGAGTGGTTGCGGGCCCAAAAACAAGATGTAGATTCTCATGTCTCGCCCCGTCTTGGCGCTGAGAAATTCGCGGCGTGGCATTGGCTCACGCTGGATTCAGAAATGTCGTCTGTAGAAATACTTGAGTCTGCTGAGGCTGATCTAGAAATCATTTCGCAGCGTTTGCGTGAAACTGCCGCGCAGTTTTTGGGTGCCGAATCTGCCACGGACGTAGATGTAGTCGCTGTTTTGAATCAATTAGCTGACGAAGGTGTTGTAACAAACGACACCATCATGGAGTTGAGCCGATCAGCCTTTGATGCCCAAGTGGAATTTGTCAAAGAGCATCGGTTGGTGACTGTTTTCGATGATCCCGTTGAGATCATTGAGATGCCAGAAATTCACCGAGGAGTAGCCGTTGCTTACTGCGATGCGCCAGGTCCCTTAGAAACCACTTCGTTGCCAACGTTTTTTGCAGTTTCTCCTACTCCATCCGATTGGGATGAGGATCGGGTTCGCTCTTTCTATCGTGAGTACAACGCTCATCAATTGCACGAATTGGCCATTCACGAAGGTGTGCCAGGCCACGTCTTGCAATTGGGTCATGCGCGTCGTTGCGTCTCAGACAATGTTGTTCGCGCAGCATTTTTCAGTGGTCCATTTGTGGAGGGCTGGGCGGTCTATGCCGAAGAGCTCATGTGCGATCGCGGGTATGCCGGTCAAGGCGGCCCACTTGGAAATGTCGCCATGCGAATGCAGCAGTTGAAAATGCAGTTGCGCATGGTGATCAACACGATCTTGGACATTCGCGTACACATGTTTGACATGAGTGAATCTGAAGCGATGGAGCTCATGGTTCGACGGGGATTCCAAGAAGAAGGCGAAGCTGTCGGCAAATGGCGTCGAGCGCTGTTGACCGCAGGGCAATTGTCTACCTATTACGTGGGGTACAAGGCAGTCTCAGCCATTGCTCAAGATCTTCGCGCCCAGCACAGCGACTGGTCAGATGTGAAAGTCCATGACACGATGTTGCAATTTGGCAGCCCGTCACCGCGACTTTTACGAGATTTACTCGATTTGTTGTAAAAACTTTGCGTCGTGGCGTAACTTTTCGGGGGTTATCGGACATTACTTTGTGTGTATGTCGGCCCGTCCAAAAAATTTTCTGAAATTTTTAGTTTTATCTGTAACGTTTTGGGTCCTTCACAACATTCCCCTTATAGGACTACACGTAAGGGCTCTGGAGTGGGAGTGAATCTTGCCAACTGATCACCTGCACGTGCAGTCTCTTTTCGAAACCCATGCGAAGTCCATCCGGCGCTTCGCAGCGAGTTTGGTAGGAGTGGATGATGCCGATGATCTCACCGCAGATGTCTTCGTCCTTGCACTGCAACGGGCAGCCGACACCCCACACCTTGATTTGCCGTGGCTGCTTGTTACCTGTCGAAATCTCGCACACAACCGCGGCCGGAAACGCAAGAGCCATGACGCCTACATCGAGGCGGAGGCTATGAGTGCTACGACTGTGCAGGATGGTTTTGAAACCAGTGTTGAAACCAACGTGCGGGTGCATCGCGCATTGCAACTACTGCCTGCTGTAGAGCGAGAAGCATTTGTCTTGCACTGCCTCGAAGATCTCTCGGTGGCTGACGCTTGTGTGATTGCAGATTGTTCACCGAACACTTTTCGCGTGAGAGTGCATCGAGCGCGCACGCGACTCCAAACCCATCTTCAAGAACTTGCTCCACACATGAACGGGGATACTCATGAATGACCTTGAAAAATACGTACACACAGCATTAGACGACAAAGCGTTACCATCTGATGAGCTGTGGCAGTTAGTGCTTACAAAAGCTGATACGCAGGTTGTGTCGTTAGACGGTCACGCATCACACAAGGCTTCGTCGAATTACTTCAGTTGGTTCACCCAGATTGCCGCCGCGGCCTGTGTTGCTGTCGTTGCACTTTCAGGTGCCACCTCGGAGTCATTCACTGCATCGACGGCGGCAGAACGCGAACTCACTGAATTTCAAGCCGGCTCGACGAGTGGCTCATTAGGTCCGATCGACGAGGACATCACATGGGTTGCCGTCACTGGTGATCCGTCTTTCACAGTTTCGAATTCAGGCATTGCAGTTGACCGTGGCTATGACATCAGTGGTTTCCTTCAGTCTGGCTATAACGTCGTCAACCTGGCGGATCGGCTTGAGTCCACAGGAATTACTTTGCGCGACGTCAGCCTGACTCCCGCATACGTCAGCTGCCAGCTCACACCGCAACCTGGCTTACGCATTGCGTATCACGGCGACACGCGTAG
>JACCDQ010467492.1_pt1 | contig 12214 bp, 9 predicted proteins | sample 7446031 | NCBI WGS metagenome assembly JACCDQ01 (sample SAMN15323442, study PRJNA562643) | freshwater metagenome | isolation source: river surface water | place: USA:Blue River Watershed | collected 2017-08-17
CCCATGCCCGCGCACCGGATCCGTCGAATTTGGCGATGTAGGCATCCCATCCACCAGCCAGAGCTGGCTGGTGAGTGCCCGATGTGGCGATGCCAGTGGTGCTATTAGTGAATCCGGCGATATAGATATTGCCGCCATTGAGCTGGAGTACCGTAGAGCCATCTGCGCCGCTGCCACCATAATAAGTAGCCCATTGCAACGAGCCCGAACTGTCGAACTTTGCTAACGGCGCATCAAGGCCGCCGCCATACACCTCCTGGTGCGCCCCGGTCGTAGCCATGCCCGAAGCGCTCTGTGTGCCCCCACTGATGACCGGGTCGCCGGAACCGTCTATCGCAATATTGGTGACATGGTCTGCCATATCACTGCCAAAGAAAGTAGACCAGATGCGCGCACCAGCATTGCTGAATTTTGCCAGGAAAATGTCCAATCCACCGGCGGACGATGCCTGGTACGCACCGGGCGAAGCGATGCCTGAGGTACTGGACGTATAGCCTGCCAGGTAGATATTACCCCAGTTGTCGAGCGCGATATCTGCAGGAAGGTCTTGCCCTGCGCCGCCAAAGTAGGTAGCCCATATCCGGCTGCCACTGCTGCTCATTTTGACCAGGAATGCATCCTGCACCCCACCCGCGTAGGTGACGTGGAAAGCGCCGCTGGTGGCGATACCAGATGCGCTCTCAGTGGTGCCACCGAAGTAGATATTACCGGCCGCATCTGTTTCAATGTACCTGCCGATATCCTTGGCGCTGCCGCCGTAGTAAGTAGCCCATGCCAGGGTAGGGTCTATCGTCAGGCCACCGGTATGGTCGCCCACCTCGTAGCTCACCACATCACCATCCAGCCGGAAACGGCTGTATACCTCTTGTCCATCGTTCGCGTAAGTGAACGGAGCCTGCTCTATGATCTCGCCTTCGGGGGTGCAGGCGGTGAGCGCTCCCTGCGGGCCGATACTCAGCTTTGTGGCACCGCTGTACCTGAGCTTTATGTCGCTTATCCGTCCACCATTGTGCACAACGAACTCATGTTTCATTTTGCCGTTGCTCACGTACAATACCCAATCTATTGATGGGTACACGTTCTTATAAACTATCCGTCCATAAGCACGCGCGGAAGCACCTGAAGCGCCATTCGTGAAATGACGTTCCACATACGGCCATTCTTCTGTCATTACTACCGGGGCACGTTTATTCGCGCCCAGCAACTCCACGTCCATACGGTACATTGCGTAGGTGACCGATTGCGGCATTTCCGGCATGCCGGGCAGCGACACTATGGCCGGAGCCGCGCGCTGTTTGCGCGTCTCCCTGCTGAACTGGTAGTGGACCGCACCTTCGCCAATAAAAACATTAAGGCCATCGGCTGCTGCGAGGCTGAACTGCACATCGCTCCGGGTATTGTTGTATTGGTCTGTTATCTGTCCCTTATTCTCAATGAAACAAAATGGTGCGCTACCCATTCCCTTGTGCGGACCTGACCTGGTGATGCCGGGCTGCATCCAGCCTGCCCGGGAACATGGTGCTTTTGCAGGCTTATCACCTGAGACGCCCGGCACCCTTGCGAGCGCGGCCTCGTTGAAGGAAGAGAAGGTAAATGCCGCCCAGAACAGCAGAATGGCTTTTTTCATAAGCAAATGCTTTTATGACCGGCAACCGGCTCATTCTTTGCAATATATTCACATGTTAGCAACTCATTCAATAAACTTTACGAACGGTCAATTTTCTTTATGAACGGTAAATAATGATGCAAAGGCCTTTAACTCAAAGATGGCAGGGCTAACTACTTTTTACTATTTTCCTTACTTTTATCGCAAAATCATCACAAAATGGAATTTCCAGGCACACTTCGCTACACTAAGGACCACGAATGGATAAAGCTCGATGGTAACACCGCTACCGTAGGTATCACAGACTTCGCACAGAGGGAACTCGGCGACATCGTTTTCGTAGACATCACTGCCGTTGGCAAGGCGCTGGGCGCGAACGATATCTTCGGTACCGTAGAGGCGGTAAAGACCGTGTCTGACCTGTACCTGCCTGTTGCCGGCACCATCACCGAGGTGAACGCCGGCCTGGAAAGCGCTCCCGAAAGCGTGAACAGCGACCCCTATGGCAATGGCTGGATGGTGAAGATGACCGTGGCCAATCCTGCTGATGTAGATGCCCTGCTGGACGCAGATGCCTACAAGCAGCTCATAGGCGAATAATGAAGCGTTTCTTTCTACAAGATTCTCCTTATACCAGGCAAGCAAGGTTCCTATCTTTCGTATGGACCTTGCTTATTTTTATTGGCTGCTTCACACCGGGCCATGAACTGCCGGAAGTGGATGTGCCCTTCATCGACAAGTGGACGCATTTCGTGGCGTTCGGGGTGCTTACTTTTTTGTGGCTGGGCGCCCGGCCGGCCTATACGGGCAAGACATTGCTCTATTTCTTTTTCATGGCTTTGCTACTGGGCTGCCTTATAGAGGCGGGGCAGGGCTACTTTACATCGCTGGGCCGCTCTATGGAACTGATGGATGTAGTGGCTGATGCCGTGGGTGCGGCATTGGGTATCGGGGCGTTCATTGCGGGGGCGCGCGTGGCGCGAAAGTAGGCGTTATAAATTTGTCGTGCATTCTTCCGTCCATTCGCTCTGTCCTGCGCGAGTACTACCTTTTTTCTTTGCTCGCCCAAAGAAAAAAGGTAGCGCCAAAAAATCTGCCTAGCGGCAGACAGGAAAAAGGCGCCCTTTGCCCGAATCCCGCACGTGCGGGAGGGCAAAGGGTTAGCTCTACGCTGTTATCCTTCGGCGCTACTCAGCGGCATGGCGCTGGTTTGTCTCCCTATCCTTTACCAGATGATGTAGCTTTTGTACAAGGTTGTTGCAGCATGCTCCTATTGTAGGCACGTCGCCAACATCTACGGGATCCAAAAGGCGCCATCATAGGCTCAGCAGAAGCACTCCTATGGGCTTTCTTTTTCTCCAGTTGACTTCGGCTACTTGATGATGATCTCTTCTACTACGCGCTCTTTGAAGTATTCGTTGATGGTCTGCATGAGCTGCTCTTTGGCCAGCATTAGCTCCTGCTTCAGCGGGGCCACATCGGTGTAGATGGTGAGTGTCTTGCCGTGCAGGTTCACGGCACGTGTGTATTTGGCTACTACCTTGCCAGCTATGGCCTCCCATTCTTCTGCCATGCGCACGGCTATCAGTTTGGGCTTCCAGTGCGACCGCTCCATCAGCAGGTTCAGCGCCTCTCCTATGCTATAGCTGCCCATTACTTTTTGGTCTTTGTAAGCGTGAAGAAGAAGTTGGGCGCGGGAATGAACAGGTTGCCATTATGGCCCAGCAGCAGCAGCCGGTCGGTGCTCACTGTCTGCAGGTGGTCGTCCGGGAAACCGGCGAGGGATACCGTGTAGCCATAGGGCGCAAAGAAGGCATTGAGCTCCTTGAGAAAGTCGCTCTTTTCCAGTATCGACAATGCCAGTTTGGTATCATACTGCACCTCTGCCACCTGGCTGCCGTCAAACAGTTCTACGGTGGTGCGCAGGTCGGTAGCTTTCTGCAGGTAGGCGTTCCACTCCGGCGAATTGGAATAGATAGCCACCAGCTTGTTGGTCAGCTCGGTATACGGTATGGGATTGATGGATATGCGGGAGAAAACGAATTGCCGCTTCTGCAGCGCCGCGTCCAGCATGGCTTTGATGTGCGGCACTTCTTCTGAGAAGTTGAGCTTCAGCGTCTCCGGCTCATCGCCAAAATCGTTGGGCACGGGCTGGTACGTGATCTGGTGACGCATGCCCACGCCGGGCACCATGGAACGGAAGATGGTGAGCGTGCGGCCCTTTTCCCGCACAGTCACCGTGGCCCTGGTGGTATCGACAGTGATCTGTGCAAAGCCCTGTGTAGCAGCGAGCAGCAAACAAAAGAAAAGAAGGCGTCTCATGTACGGCAAATATCCGCTATTTTGGGTTAAGTGAACACGCTGTGGTCACTATTAATGGTTAAAAAAAATGGCTGCACTGCAGCAGCCATTTCCATTTCTTAGCACAAGAGGTAAGCTATTATTTTATGGTCAGGTGCGCAAAGTTGGAAGGCTCTGCTGTCTGCCTGATGGCGTTGTACGTTGGGATGATGTAGCGGGCGCTGTAGTCGTTGTCTGAAATGAACTTCAGCACATACTCTACCGCAAAAGCGGGATCGTTCTTCTTGCCTACGAGGAGATACTCGAGGTAGAACAAACAGATACCAGAGTCGAAAGAACCACCGTTGTCCTTGCCGATCCACTTTTCAGCAAATGCCACAACGTCCTCGCGGTGCTCTGTGAGCCTTTCCTGCAACTGCTTCAGTGTGAACACCTTCAGGAACCTGAGGCGCTCCACATCCCCTTCGATGTCTATCTCGTCATTGATCCTGGCGCCTGCGCGCTCTGCTATCATACGGTCTATCTCCTTCACCAGGCGATTGCCGGACACGAACTCCCGCAGCATCGACTCGGTCATCTGCGCGATCTCTTCGGGAGCCGGAGACCTGTCTGCTGTAGCGCCGGTAAGAGTATTGCTTTCGCGTACCACATCTGTTGTGCGCTCTACCACACCATTCCCGTTCCGTTTGAAGGTCTCTACATTGTCTATGTTGAGCGCTATGGTCTCGGGTACCGGGGTGATGGCCGGCTGCAGCGGGTTCTCTGTCACGCGTGTCACCACTTCGGGCGCCACGAGGTCCAGGTAACTATTGTCGGTAGTATCGTTATTGCTGTTATTGTCGAAGTTGTTGATGCTCATGGCCAGTGCAGCGAAACCGTCTATGCCGGTCTCTTCCTGTACCTCTATCGCCTTGATGGCTTCCAGCGCATCGGGTATGGCCTGTGGTGCAGGCTGTGCTGCGGGCACTTCCCTTACCACCTCTGCAATGACCGGCATTGCGGGTTGTGCGGGGGCTGCATCGCCGTTCACTTTGTTCTTTATCTTCTGGAATTCGATATCTGCCGTCTCCAGCAAAGCGCCTACCCTGTACAGGTCGCGCTTCAGGTGCTCGGGCACAGCGCCCGCGCCACCTGCGATATCTTTCTCCATGGCAGCGTGTACATCCTGCAATATGGAGGATACTTTTATCTCCACCTGCTGACCGGCGAACATCCTGTATTCGGGCAGTTGCAGCCTGTTCTGTTTGAGGCCTGCGAGATAAGTATGTGCATTGGAAGGATAGGAACCAGAAAGTGCTTCTGCTTCTTTGATGGCTGTAAGTTCGAACTCTGAATTCAGTACGTGGGCAAGGTTGTTGACAGCCTCTTCATAAGAGCCGACCACCCTGATGGTAGGAACGCTGGCGCTTCTCCCGTCGGGGGCCCGATGGGCCTCCATGAGAGAATCGATGCGATAGCAGGATATGTTGTAGCATGCTACGACCTGCCGCACCAGTTCTTCCATTTTTGATAAAAAAAGAGACTTAGCTTCCATGTGAGTTTAAATTTATAGTATTCAGTCGAGTATACTACGACACAATGTTACGAACTATTTCACTTTTCCACATATCCACATTATAGATTAACGCAGGATCATGAAGAGATTAACAATTCGTTAATTATCTACATGTTATTGCTCGAGCTTTCCAGGGAAAATACGGGGTCCTGGCGGTCACCCCTGCGCCGTATGGCTTGCCTGTCGTGTATCTCCGGGCTTCCAGTACTCTTTCCACTCTAATGGCGTGAGGGCATCCTGTACATCAAAGTTACCGATCTTTGTCCTACGAAGCGCTTCCAGGTAGGCGCCGCAGCCTAAAATTTTTCCGATATCGTGGGCCAGGGAACGTATATAAGTGCCGGTACTGCATAACACCCTGAAATGCACCTGCGGAAGTGCAACCTCCGTGATCTCGAATTCCCCGATAGTTACGGGCCTTGCATCCAGCACCACATCCTTACCGGCGCGGGCCAGGTCGTAGGCGCGCTTGCCTTCCTTCTTGATGGCAGAATGGATGGGTGGCACCTGCATGATCTCGCCGGTGAGCGCAGCGGCGGCCGCGTCTATGTCGGACCTTGTGATGTGCTCCCAGGGCATGTGTGAATGAGGCTGCGACTCCAGGTCGTAGGTGTCTGTGACCGCGCCGAGGTGGAAGATGCCGGTATATTCCTTGGGCAATTGCTGGTAGTCCCTGATGCTCCTGGTCATCTCGCCGGTGCAGCAGATGAGCAGCCCGGTAGCCAATGGGTCCAGTGTGCCGCAGTGGCCTATCTTGGCCCGCAACGATATCTTGATACTGTTGACCGCGTCGAAAGAGGTCCACTTATAGGGTTTGTCCACCAATATCACCCCGCCTTTCTTGAGCTCGGCGGGCATAGGCCTGTTCTGCATTTGGCGGCAAAGGTAATGAATATCATCAGCCGGCAGCAGCCATCTCCTTTTCCATGATATAGTGCGCAATGCCTACCTCTGAGAACTCATCGCCGGTGACCTTGTAGTCCATAGAGCCGTAGAAGCCCATGGCTGTCTTGCGTGCGTGCAGTATCATTTTCCGGTAGCCCGCGCTGGCGGTGTGCGCTTCGGCGGCCTGCACCAGCATACGCCCCACGCCTTTGCCCTGCCATTCGGGGGCCACGGCCATTTGCCTGAGCTGCATGGTGCCTGCATCCTTGTGATGCAGCATGAGGCAGGCGATCACTTTGCCGCCCGACTTGCAGGCCATGATCGTATCTGTATGATCGCGGGAGAGGTCCTCGTTTTTGAGCGAGAGGCCCAAAGGCTTGCGCAGCACTTCTTCGCGCAGGTCATAGACCTCCGGGTACTCAGGCGAGGAAGAGGTGAGTGTAGTGATGATGATGTTATCCATAGTTATTTGAGTTCTACCTGGGTCACCTCCGTTGCCTTCACCACGAATACGACCACCTTCTCGGATGCGGCAGGTCCGCCGGGGCCGGAACGGAAATGGGCCTGGTACATACCTGGCTGTATCTGGAGGTTCTGGGAGGTATAGTCGCTGAGACGAACGGTGGCAAAGGACAGGAACTTATCGCCCAGCTGCTCATAGAGCACTACGCTGCCGATACCGGGATCGGCCACGAACTTCACAAATCCGGGTTGCGGTATCTTGATCACTTTCTCGCCAAAGTCGAGGTCCAGGTTGCGCTTGTCCCTCGGGAAGGTGTTGATGTCCACGAAGTAGTTGCCGGGCTCATACTCCAGCCTGTCGGTGCACTTCTGGGCCTGCACACGGCCATTGGCCTTATTGCGCTCTATGACCGTAGCGGTGAACTCTGACACCGGGCGGTCTAGGTTATTGGCATACTCGAACACCAGGCTCGCCTTGGACACGGTGATGGTGATCCTGTTATGCTTGTTGGCGACCACCTCTACATTCGGAGATACGAGGTTGCGCAGCTCGGTAAAGGTGAGGTTGTAAAACCCGGGCAGGATGCCCTTCTGCGGGTCAGGGTTACCATCTGCGTCCACCATGCGGTAGAAGCGCTTCACCATGTTGTTCGTCTTGGGGTCCAGCAGCATTATCTGCGGCGTGGAGCTGAAGTACTTGCCATGGCCATCAGTGAAGTAGACCTCCACTGTTGTCTCGGTAGCGTCCTCCAGTTCCAGCTCGAAAGGTATGGGCTTGGCGCCCTCGGGCAATGCACCTGATACAGGTGGCTTGGGCGCCACCCTGGGTGCTGGTATATCATACTTCAGCGGGGGCATGGGCGGCGGCTTGCGGTAGGGGAACTTCGCGCTGTTCTCGTCCACCACATACAGGATACCAAAAGTGTGCAGGCGGGTGGGGAACAGGCGGGTGATGTACTCAGGATCGGGCCGCAGGTCCACCATTTTCACCGATGCATAAGGCAGGTAGTTGAACTCACGGGGCGCCATAGGCTTTGGCGTTACAGCCAGTGTGCGCAGGCCCACCGGCATGCGAACGACCGTGACCGGCACATGCTCTTCAGGCACATCGGGCGTGAAGCCGGGCAGTGCCACGGGTGACGGTGTTGCGGGCATTGGCGGCCTCACGGCCATGGCTGTCATAGCTGCGGGTGCAATGGCCGCTATGGCCACCGGCACTGGCGCGCCCGTCTCTTCCGGCAGGCCGGGTATCTCCGTCATGCGCAGCGGCGTGGGCAGTGGCGCGCGCACCCTGATGGTATGCGGCGCGGGCACCAGGCGCTTGATGTCGGCCGTTATGGTCCTGGTAGTATCGGTGATCTTTACGTCCGGTATCGTCACGCCCATCATAGTGGGAGAGGATGCGGATACTGTGTTCACTTTTGTCAGCTCCTTGGTCTTCAGTGAAATGACCGGCGTGAATGCCTGGACGATGGCGCCCACCGCCTTCCTGATGTCGCCCTGGTGGGTCACCTCCAGGTAATCGCCCATACAGGAATAAGCGTCGCGCAGGCCGGGCACGGCTTCCAGGCTCACGATGTAGGGCTTGAAGAAGACCTTGTTGTTGATGAGCCGGCGCATCACCTCGCATATATCGCCGCCGCAGCTCTCACCGCCATCGGTCACCAGCACGATGCTGTAGGTGTTGTGTGTGATATCCACGAGGTCGTTGATAGCCGCCTCCTGCAGGGAGTAGGCAATAGATGTGACCCCCAGCGATTGCAGGTCCTCCAGGCGATACTCCATCTGCTGGCGGTTGTCTTTGTGGAAGGGCACCTCGTTGCGGGTATCGCGGCAGTTCTTCTCATCCACCGTATACTGGTGGCCGAAGGCGCGCAGCGAGAACTCGACCTCCGGGTTCACGCTGTATACGCTGTCCATCAGCTTGAGGATCAGTTCATTGCCCACCTTCGCCTTCTGCCGGCCGGCCTCCCACGACTGGGTCATGCTCGACGACTTATCGAGCAGGATGAGGATACGGGGCTGCATGACAGCACCGCCCTGGGCATGACAACAGAATACAGACAGAAGACCTGCCAGGAAGACAATTAACCGCTTACGAAACATACTATACCCACAAACCTACATTATTTGACGGAAAGCGCACATCCTATTATTTATTACGACAAAGGCTATGTTTCTTAGGAAAATTGACTATCTTAAACATCCCCAAAAACTGTAGCGTATGAAAATACTGGACATCAAGGCAATGAGCGGCCCCAATTACTGGTCGGCCACAAGGCATAAACTGATAGTGATGCTGCTGGACCTCGAAGAGATGGAGAACAGCCCCACCGACAAGATACCGGGCTTCCTGGAGCGGCTTACAGCCCTGATGCCATCGCTGTATGAGCATCGGTGCTCAGAAGGCGTGCCGGGAGGGTTCTTCATGCGCGTAGAGGAAGGGACCTGGATGGGACATGTGATAGAGCATATAGCCCTGGAGCTGCAGACGCTTGCGGGCATGGACACCGGCTTTGGCCGCACACGCGAGACCAAGGAGCCGGGGGTGTATCATGTGGTGTTCTCTTATCACGAAGCGAAGGCGGGTATCTACACAGCCAAGGCTGCGGTGAAGATAGCGCAGGCACTGGCCGACGGACAGCCCTATGACCTCGATGCAGACATACAGAACCTGCGCGAGATACGCGAGGACGAAAGGCTGGGCCCCAGCACAGGCTCGATAGTAGAGGAAGCGATACGCAGGAAGATACCCTACATCCGCCTGAACCGGCACTCATTGGTGCAACTGGGTTATGGGGTGAACCAGCACCGCATACAGGCCACAGTGGCCAGCACCACCAGCAGCATAGCGGTGGAGATAGCATGCGATAAAGAAGAGACCAAGAACCTGCTGGAAGCATCGGAGATACCGGTGCCCAGGGGCAGGATCGTCTATGACGAGGAGGACCTGCAGGCGGTGATAGACAAGATAGGCTACCCCATAGTGACCAAGCCGGTGAACGGCAACCACGGCAAGGGCGCTACTACCAACATCCGCAACTGGGAAGACGCAGTGGCTGGCCTGAAAGCCGCCAAGGTGTATGGCCGCGCCGTGATAGCGGAGCGCTTCATCACGGGGCGCGATTTCAGGGTGCTGGTCATCAACTACAAATTTGTGGCGGCAGCGCTGCGCACGCCAGCTGCGGTGACCGGCGATGGTAAGCACACCACACAGGAGCTAATAGACCGTGTGAATGCCGACCCGCGCCGCGGCTATGGGCATGAAAAGGTACTGACCGCTATAAAGGTGGATGACTTCACCCGCGACATACTGACCAAGAAAGGTTATACACTGGAGACGGTGATAGCTGACCAGGAAGAACTGTGGCTGAAACCCACCGCCAACCTGAGCACCGGCGGCACCGCCACGGATGTGACCGACTATGTACACCCTACCAACGTCTTCATGGCAGAGCGCATCGCGCGTATCATAGGGCTGGATATCTGCGGCATCGACATCATGGCCGAGGACCTCTCCACACCCATCACAGAGAATGGTGGCGCCGTGCTGGAAGTGAATGCTGCGCCGGGTTTCCGCATGCACCTGGACCCCACGGACGGCCTGCCCCGCAATGTGGCGGAGCCGGTGATAGATATGCTGTACCCACCGGGCACATCGGCACGTATACCTATCGTGGCAGTATCGGGCACCAATGGTAAGACCACTACTACGCGCCTGATAGCACACATAGTGAAGCAGATGGGCTACAAAGTGGGTTATACTACTACTGATGGCGTGTACATACAGAACCAGCTGATGATGAAGGGCGACTGCACGGGGCCGGTATCGGCAGAGTTCGTGCTGCGCGACCCTACAGTGAATTATGCAGTGCTGGAATGTGCCCGGGGCGGCATATTGCGCGCGGGCCTCGGCTTCCACAATTGTGATGTGGCCGTTGTGACCAATGTAGCAGAGGACCACCTGGGCCTGGGCGGCATTGACACCATAGAAAAACTGGCCAAGGTAAAAGCGGTGGCCACGCAGACCGTATTCCCCGAGGGGTATGCGATACTGAATGCCGACGACGACCTGGTATACGACATGCAAAAAGGGCTGCAGTGCAAAGTGGCCCTGTTCTCGCTCAACGAGAACAGCCCACGCATCAAGCGCCACTGCGCTACGGGTGGCCTGGCAGCTATTTACGAGAATGGCTTCGTGACCATACTGAAGGGCACCTGGAAGATACGCGTGGAGAAGGTGACCAACATCCCGCTCACCTTTGGCGGTATGGCGGAGTTCAACATCGCGAACGTACTGGCGGCCATACTGGCGGTGTATGTGCAGGACTTTAAAACAGAGGACATCCGCCAAGGGCTGCAGACATTCACCCCATCGCCGGCGCTCACACCCGGCAGGATGAATATGTTCCACTTCCGCAACTTCTCAGTGATGATAGACTATGCCCACAACACCCATGGCCTGAATGCCATTGGCAAGTATGTGCGTTCGGTAGATGCATCTGTGAAGGTGGGCATCATAGCCGGTGTAGGCGACCGCAGGAACGAGGACATCATCTCGCTGGGCGAAGCGGCTGCGAATATCTTCGACGAGATCATCATCCGCCAGGACAAGAACCTGCGCGGCCGCACAGAAGAGGAGATCATAGACCTGATGATGCAGGGCATACACAAGGTAGACCCGGCCAAGAAAGTGACCATCATCAAAAAGGAGGCCGACGCCATCGACTTTGCCATGAAGAATGCGGTAAAGGACAGCTTTATCATCATTACCAGCGACGTGATACCCGATGCGCTGGAACAGGTAAAACAATACAAGGCGGTAGAGGACGGCGTAACGGTTTAGACCTGTGCCAGAAATGGCTGTCCGACAGTCATAATTTAAGCCAGAAAGAGGCATTTTCCCAATAGCGGGGCACATCTGTTGGTGTGCCCCGCTTTTTTAGGGAAAACGCGTGGAAAACCTCTCATTTCCGGCCCTATTTTATGCTATTTTTTTGTTGTCAGATCGCTTGATAAAAAGTACCTTTGTAAGGATAAGGATCGAACCCAAATTACAGATCCTTCTATACATAATTTTACGTCAGCTGGCCTTATATCGTTCGCATTTCCTGGGTGCATTTTTCCTGCCGCCCATTACCTGCAAATTGTGTATGAAGCAGCGACATCTTAAAGAAAATAATGGAAGCAGAAAACGAAGTATTGCGGGCTCCCGCAGAGTATGATGCCGGGAGTATACAAGTGTTGGAAGGACTGGAAGCAGTGCGCAAGCGCCCTGCCATGTACATAGGCGATATAGGCGTGAAGGGCCTGCACCACCTGGTGTATGAAGTGGTGGACAACTCAATAGACGAAGCACTGGCCGGCCACTGTAAGAACATTATAGTGGACATCCACCCAGACAA
>JACCDQ010892681.1_pt1 | contig 12214 bp, 14 predicted proteins | sample 7446031 | NCBI WGS metagenome assembly JACCDQ01 (sample SAMN15323442, study PRJNA562643) | freshwater metagenome | isolation source: river surface water | place: USA:Blue River Watershed | collected 2017-08-17
CTTGCCGTGGTGGGCGCCGGTTTCGTAGATGTAGTTGGCAATGGGGGTGGAGCCAACGAAGCTGATGGCTTTGACGTCGGGGTGCTCCAGCAACGCATCCACGGCTTCTTTGTCGCCTTGCACCACGTTGAACACGCCGTCCGGCAGACCGGCTTTTTTGAGCAGCTCGGCCATGAACAGCGACGGGGTCGGGTCGGTCGGGCTCGGTTTCAAAATGAAGGTGTTGCCCGCGGCAATCGCCACCGGGAACATCCACATGGGCACCATGACCGGGAAGTTGAAAGGCGTGATGCCCGCCACCACGCCCAAAGGCTGGCGCAGCGTCCAGTTGTCGATGCCAGTCGACACCTGGTCGGTGAAGTCGCCCTTGAGCAGCTGCGGGATGCCGGTGGCGAATTCCACGATGTCGATGCCGCGCGAGACTTCGCCCTGCGCGTCGGTGAACACTTTGCCGTGTTCGGCGGTGATCATGTGGGCCAACTCGTCCTTATGGGTGTTCAGCAGTTCGAGGAACTTGAACATCACGCGGGCGCGGCGCAGCGGCGGCGTGTCGGCCCAGGCGGGGAAAGCAGCTTGCGCAGCGGCCACCGCCTTGGCGACTTCGGCGCTGTTGGCCAGGGCCACGTTGCCGGTCACGGCACCGGTGGCGGGGTTGGTGACCGGCTGGCTGCGGCCGGATGTGCCTGCGGCGACCTGACCGCCAATGTAATGACCGATGTTGGAAATGCTCATGGGTGACTTTCGTTGGGAATGAGGGAGCGCGCTCCTGCGCGCGAATGTTTTGTGCAACGCGGCCAGTGTAGGCACCCCCGCGTCCCCTCACAAGGCAGCAAACTTGAATTGATTGTTCAAAATAGTGAACAATGAAGGCATGGAAGACCAAAAAATCAACACCCTCTGGACACACCTGCATTGGCTGAGCGTGCTGGCCCAGCAAGGCACCTACACGGCCGCCGCCGCCCGGCTGGGCGTGAGCAAGGCCGCCATGAGCCAGCGCGTCGCCGAGCTGGAGCGCGCCGCCAAAGTGACCTTGGTGCAACGCACCACGCGCAGCGTGCGCCTGACCGAAGCCGGGCAGCGGCTGGTGGACGACACCCGAGCCGCGTTCGAGCAGATCGAACAGAGCTTTGCCCAGGTGCGTGATCTGGCCGAACAGCCCAGCGGCTTGCTGCGCGTGACCGCCCCCGTCGCCTTTGCGCGCCAGCAACTCATGCCTTTGCTGAGCGATTTCCTCAAGGACTTCCCTGCGGTGCGCATCGAACTGGATCTGTCCGACCGCCTGAGTGCGCTGGCCACAGAGGGTTTTGACCTGGCGATCCGTCACACCGCCCGCCCGCCTGATACCCATGTGGCCTGGGCGCTGTGCGCCACCGAATCGGTGCTGGTGGCCACCCGTGCCTATTTGCGCAAGCATGGCGAGCCGCAAACTCCCGCTGATCTGCGAGCGCACAACTGTCTGCATTACCCCCGCTCGCAAGACACCCCGGCCTGGACTTTCGAGCCCCGCCAGCCTTCAGGCGGTGACGAGCGCGTCACGGTGCCCGTCATGGGCAACTTGGCCGCCAACAACAGTGAGGCGCTGCGAGAGGCAGCATTGACAGGCACAGGCATCGCTTTGCTGCCCGACTTCAGCGCTCAGGCTGCTTTGCGTCAAGGCAAGCTGCTGGCGGTGTTGCCCGATTGGAAGCCCGTCGGTGTTTTTGCCGAAACCATCTACGCGATTCGACCTTATGCGCCGCACGTACCTCGGGCGGTGACAGCATTGGTGGCACATTTACGTGAAGGTTTGGCCATGGGGTTCAAAGTTTGAACCCTCAGGTGGAAAAAAACAATGTTGTCAGAACTGAAAAACTGGGCCCGCCGGATCAAGCGCGATGGCGTGATGCTCTGGTTTGCCTGCCGCGATCCGCGCACGCCTCGGTGGCTCAAGGTCTTGGCGTTTTTTGTGGTGGCTTATGCGCTCAGTCCGATCGATCTGGTGCCGGATTTCATTCCGGTGCTGGGCTTTGTGGACGATGTGTTGTTGTTGCCGGTGCTGATCTGGTTCATCGTCCGCCAGTTGCCGGAACAAATCGTCCAGGATTGCCGCCAGCAGGCCGATGACTGGATGCATGAGCGTCAGGCAAAACCCGTCAGTCGGTCGGGGCTGGTCTTGGTTTTGATGGTTTGGGCTGCTGTGGCCTGGGGCTTGTGGCGCTGCTTCACGCCTGATTGAGTTGCTGCTCAGCCGCCAGCCAGCACCGGAAACAGCTTGTGCAGCCCGTCGGTCATCACTTCCACGGCCAGCGCAGCCAGGATCAGACCCATCAGGCGCGTCATCACGTTGATGCCGGTTTTGCCCAGGATGCGGGCGATGGGGCCAGCCAGTGAAAAGCACAGGGCGGTGGCCAGGCCGATGACCAGTCCATAGCCCACCAACGTGCCCAGTTGGGCGAAGCTCTTGGCTTTTTCGGCGTAAATCACCACCGTCGACATGGTGGCCGGTCCGGTGAGCAAGGGGATGGCCAAGGGCACCACGGCGATGCTGGCGCCCACGGCGGCTTTGGCTTCGGCGTCATGCACTTCGTCTGCATTGGCGCGGGCTTCGGCGGGTTGGGCATTCAGCATCGACAGCGCAGCGGTCAGCAGCAGCATGCCGCCGCCGACCTGAAAACTGGCCAGCGAGATGCCGAAAAATTCGAGAATTTGCAAACCCAGCAAGGCGCTGGCGGCGATCACGATGAAGGCGGTCAAGGACGACACCAGGATGGTCCGCTGGCGTTGGGCGCGGCTGAACCCCTGGGTGTAGTGGATGAAAAACGGCACGCAAGCCAGCGGATTGACGATGGCCAGCAGGGTGATGAGGGGTTTGAAGTCCATCAAGGCATTGTGGGGCTTTATGTGGCGGTTGGCGTGCGGCGGCGGAACATGCCCCAGCCGTCCATGTGCAGGACTTTGTCGCCGTTCTGGTTGAACATCTCCCACAGGTTGCGTGTCATGCCGACATCGGGCCGTTTGCCCATGGGTTTGGTCTCCAGCACCGTGCTTTGCAAGCGCAAGGTGTCGCCTGGAAAGACGGGCTTGAGCCATTTGATGCCCTCAAGCCCTGGTGAGCCCAGGCTGGAGGTTTCGCACAGGAAGTTGGTCACCATCAATCGCATGGCCATGGCGCAGGTGTGCCAGCCGCTGGCCGACAAGGCGCCGAAGACCGACGCTTTGGCGGCTTCGTCGTCCAGGTGAAAAGGCTGAGGGTCAAACTGGCTGGCGAAGGCGATGATTTCCTCGCGCGTGGGCGTGATGGTGCCCAGATCGCGCACTTCGCCGGGGGCAAAGTCTTCCCAGTAGTACTTGATCGGCTTCTTGGTGTCTGCCATCAGCGGCCTCCCGAAACGTCCAGAAGACTCATGGTGGTGTAGCTGGCCTGCTCGGACAGCAGCCAGACGATGGCCTGGGCCACTTCTTCGGCCGTGCCACCACGTTGTGCGGGCACCAGGTGTTGCAGGTCTTTGACCCGGTTGGGCAGGCCACCCGAGGCATGGATGTCGGTCTCGATCAGGCCAGGGCGCACCGCATTGACCCGAATACCTTCACCCCCCACCTCTTTGGCCAGGCCAATGGTGAAGGCGTCAATCGCGCCTTTGGCGGCGGCGTAGTCCACATATTGACCAGGCGCACCCAGCCGTGCAGCGGCACTGGAGACGTTGACGATGCTGCCGCCTTCGCCGCCGTGCTTCGTGCTCATGCGGCGCACCGCTTCTCGAGCGCAGATCAGGCTGCCGATCACGTTGATGTCGAACATGCGCTTCCAGCGAGCCACGCTCATTTCGTCCACCCGGGCTGTGACATCGACCACGCCCGCGTTGTTGACCAGGCCGCTCAGCCGACCGAATTTGGCGTCGATGTGCGCAAACATGCGCAGCACCTGGGCTTCGTCGGCCACATCGGCCTGGACCGACATGGCTTGCCCGCCCGCAGCACGGATCTGGCGCACGACCTCATCGGCGGCCAAAGAATTGGCGGTGTAGTTGACCGCCACCGACCAGCCTTGGCGAGCTGCCAGCAGGGCCGTCGCTGCCCCGATACCCCGGCTGCCACCGGTCACCAACAAGACCTTGTTCATCGCATGTCTCCTGCAAAAATTCATGGAGGCGGTTACAACCGCTGTTTCGTTCAAAGATTACACAACACCTCAGGAGATTTCATGGGTCGCACAGTGGACTATTACTTCGCGCCGCAAAGCCCTTGGGCTTATCTGGGCCATCAACGCCTGGCCGATATTGCCCAGCGAACGGGCGCCAGCCTGCGTGTGATGCCGATCGATTTGGGAGGCAAGGTGTTTCCGATTTCGGGTGGTTTGCCTTTGGGGCAGCGCGCACCGCAGCGTCAGGCTTACCGATTGATCGAATTGCAGCGTTTCAGCGAGCACCTGAATGCACCGTTGAACTTGAAGCCCCGTTACTTTCCCGTGGGGGGTGATGATGCAGCGCGCGTGATCATTGCGGCAGACCTGGCCCACGGTGCAGCGGCAGCCATGAAGGTTACCGGTGCGGTTCTGTCGGCCTGCTGGGCGCAAGAGCGCAACATTGCCGATGAGAAAGTGTTGGCCGAATTGCTGGCCGAGCAAGGCTTGCCTTCAGCCGTGTTGGCGCAAGCACACAGCCAGGCGGTGCAAGAGCGCTATGAGGCCTACACTCAGGCGGCCATCGACGTGGGTGTGTTTGGCGCACCCAGCTATGTGATCGACGGCGAGATTTTTTGGGGCCAGGACCGGCTTGACTTTGTCGAGCGCGCACTGGCTTCGTGATGACATTTGAACCCTTGGAGAAGAGCATGGGAAACATGATTGAACTGAAATCTGCTGACGGCACTGTGGTGCCCGCTTACGAAGCCCGTCCTGCAGGCACACCCAAAGGCGCTGTGGTGGTGATTCAGGAAATCTTTGGCGTCAACAGCCACATCCGCAGCGTGGCCGATGGCTATGCCGCAGAGGGTTATGTGGCGATCGCGCCCGCCATGTTTCACCGCGTCAAGCCCGGTGTGGAGCTGGGTTACAGCGAAGCCGACATGGGCGAGGGCTTTGGCTACAAAACAGCGGTCGAGGCTTTGCCCGCGCCGGGTGCGATGCCCGACATTCAGGCGGCCATTGACCATGTGGCCAAGGCCTCGGGTGGCAAGGTGGGCATCGTGGGGTATTGCTGGGGCGGCTTGCTGACCTGGCGCTCGGCCTGCACTTTGAAGGGCTTGAGTGCTGCGGTGCCGTATTACGGCGGTGGCGTGACCACCGAGGCCGAAATCGCACGTCAAAGCCAAGTGCCCGTGCTGGCCCACTTTGCCGAAGAAGACAAGTGGATTCCGTTGGACACGGTGGAGGCCTTCAAGAAGGCGCACCCCGAGGTGCAAGTTTTCACTTATGCGGCACACCACGGCTTCAACTGCGACCAGCGCGGCGCTTGGCATGCGCCCTCGGCCAAATTGGCGCGTGAACGCACGCTGGCGTTCTTTGCCAAACACCTGTCGGTTGCTTGAGTGCAGCCGCTGACAGATGCACCTTGGTTTTGTAGGTCGGTGGCTTTAGCCCCGACATGCACTCTGCGCCAAAGCTCACAACGTCGGACCTGAAGGTGCCGACCTACAGAGATATTTGTAGGTTGGAGCTTTAGCTCCAACGCTTAAGGCTTCGGCGCAGGCCTTTGTCGGAGCTGAAGCCGCCGACCTGCAAAAGCGTTCACTTTGCAGCGGACGTCACCGATGACAACTGATTTTTTGCAGCACTCTCGCCCTTGATGACGAGGCGGGCTACCCGCCGGTTCTGGCCAGGTAACGCTTGCGCCAGAACACCAGGCCCATGGTCAGGGCGATCAGACCCATGCTGCCCAGCGTCCACCAAAAGGCGGAGGCCTGGTGCAGCCAAGGGATGAACTCGAAGTTCATGCCAAAGATGCCCGCGATCAGATTCAGCGGCAAAAAGATGGCGGTCAGCGCGGTCAGTGTGCGCATGATGTCGTTCGTGCGGTTGCCTTGCACATTGAAGTGCATCTGCACCGCCGTTTCGGTGTTGTGCTCCAGGCGGCGCACATGCTGCACCACGCGGTCAATGTGTTCGAGCACGTCGCGGCTGCGGATCTTGAGCAGCTCGTGCTCGTGCTGGGCCGTGCTGTCTGCGGCGACGCGCCAGCTGTCCAGCGATTCGGTCCAGCTTTGCATGGCGGTGTGCTGGTCGTCGCACAGGGCTTCGAGCTGGTGCAGTGCCATGCGGGCGTGCAGCAAGGCGTCCCAGCGGTTGAAGCGGGTGCGCGGGTGCAGCAGCTCGGCTTGCCAATGGTCGAGCTGGCGGCTCAGTTCGCGGCGCAGGTCCAGATAGCCGTCGACCATGTGGCTGATGATGCGAAGCATCATGTCGGCCGGGTTGTGCGGCACGCCGCGTGCGCCGGTCGAGCGCGAATCGTTGGCGTCATGGGCCTGCGTGCTGGCCAGCAAGCGGTTGGCGTAGGCCTCGCGCACACTGCAGTCGGCCGGATGCACGCTCAGCAGCACACGGTCGAAGACCGCAAAGCCCACCGGGCTGGTGTCGATGCGGTGCAAGACGGGCGGGCCGGAGCGCTTGCCGTTTTGCAAAGGCAGACCTGTGTGGTCTGCTGAGTTGTCGGTGCGCTGGGCGAGCCGACGGAACACCATCAGGTCGTAGTGCGAGCTGTAGTCAAAGCGCGAGGGCAGCTGGGCATTCAGCAGGTCAGAGACATGCAGATCCACCAGCGTCTGGCCTGTGAGTTTTTCCAGCGTGCCTTGGATGGCGCTCAGCTCGGCCTGGAACGCCTCACGCGAGCAGGCGATCCAGAGGTAGCCGTGCTCTGGCAATTGCTCGGGCAGGGCAAGCCCCGCCTGAACTTGCGTGCCCGAGACGCTGAAGACCCGCATGCGATCAGCCCTGACGGATCAGACGGGCCGCATCGCGGGCGAAGTAGGTCAGTACGCCGTCGGCCCCAGCGCGTTTGAAAGCCAACAGGCTTTCCATCATCACCAGATCGTGGTCCAGCCAGCCGTTTTGCGCAGCGGCTTTGAGCATGGCGTACTCGCCCGATACCTGGTAGGCGAAAGTGGGCACTTTGAACTCGTCTTTGACGCGGCGCACGATGTCCAGGTAGGGCATGCCGGGCTTGACCATGACCATGTCGGCGCCTTCGGCCAGGTCCATGGCCACTTCGCGCAGAGCCTCGTCGCTGTTGCCGGGGTCCATCTGGTAGACCTTTTTGTTGCTCTTGCCCAGGTTGCCCGCCGAGCCCACCGCATCGCGGAAGGGGCCATAAAAGGCGCTGGCGTACTTGGCGCTGTAGGCCATGATGCGGGTGTGGATCAGGCCACGCGCTTCGAGCGCCTGGCGGATCGCGCCGATGCGCCCGTCCATCATGTCGCTGGGGGCGACCATGTCCACACCGGCTTCGGCTTGCGTCAGGGCCTGCTGCACCAGCACAGCGGTGGTTTCGTCGTTCAGGATGTAGCCGGTTTCATCGAGCAGGCCGTCCTGGCCGTGGCTGGTGAAGGGGTCCAGCGCCACATCGGTCATCACGCCCAGCTCAGGAAAACGCTTTTTCAGCTCGCGCACCACGCGGGGCACCAGGCCGTCGGGGTTCATGGCTTCGCTGCCCGTGGGGTCCTTCAGGCTGGCGTCAATCACCGGGAACAGCGCCATGACCGGGATGCCCAGCTTCACGCAGTCTTCGGCCACCGGCAGCAGCAGGTCCAGACTCAGGCGTTCCACGCCGGGCATGGAGCCCACGGCCTGGCGCTGGTTCTGGCCATCCAGCACGAACACCGGGTAGATCAGGTCGTGTGGCGTGACGCGGTGCTCGCGCACCAGGTTGCGAGTGAATTCGTCACGGCGCAGGCGACGTGGGCGGCTTAAAGGGAAGGGGGCGACGGGGTTCATGTGGAAAATTGTGCCTGAAGTCTCTTGGTGCTTCGCAAGCTTTGGTTCAGGCCAGTCTCTTATGCGCATCACTAACTGGTAAAAATAATAAAAAAATTGGAAACAAGCTTGTTATCGGTTTTGATATTTGATAAATTCCTTTCCGGGCAGCTTGCTGCCTCCCGCTTTTCCTCCCTGAGCGGGCGCCTTGATGTGTGACAGCAAAAAGGCTTCCCACCCTCGGCCCATGGCCGGGGGTTTTTTTTGCCCAAATGCGTCCAGGCTCCCCACAGATGGTGGGCCCTGACTACACTTGCCTCATGCTCTGGATCAAAGCCCTTCACATCGTCTTCATTGCCAGCTGGTTTGCGGGCCTGTTTTATCTGCCTCGCATTTTTGTGAACCTGGCCATGGTGGCGCCGGATTCGGCCGCTGAGCGTGCACGCCTGCTGCTCATGGCGCGCAAGCTCTACAAATTCATGACGATTTTGGCCTTGCCCGCCTTGGTGCTGGGTTTGTGGCTGTGGCTGGTCTATGGCATCGGTCGTGGCCCCGGGCAGGGGTGGATGCACGCCAAGTTGCTGATTGTGCTGTTGTTGATCGGCTACCACCACGGCTGCGGCGTGATCTTGCGCAAATTCGAAGCTGGCCGCATGCAGCGCAGTCACGTCTGGTTCCGCTGGTTCAACGAAGTACCCGTGCTGATGATGTTGGCGGCGGTCATTTTGGTGGTGGTCAAGCCCTTTTGAGGGGCTTGGGGCACACGCGCACCATGCGCAAAACCACCGCTTGGCCCCTGGCATGGATCTATGCGGTTCTGATCGTCTATGCCAGCCTGTACCCGTTTGACAATTGGCGCGTTCAGGGCATTGCGCCTTGGGCCTTCTTGACGGCCCCCTTGCCCAAATACTGGACGGGGTTTGATGTGCTGTCCAATGTTCTGGGCTATGCGCCTTTGGGTTTTTTGCTGGCGCTGGCGTTCCATCGCACGCGGCGTGATTGGCCTGGCATTGTGCTGGCCACTTTGGCGGCGGTGGTTTTGTCGCTGTCGATGGAAACCTTGCAGATGTTTTTGCCTGTGCGCGTGCCGTCCAATGTCGACGCCGCGTTGAACGTGGCGGGTGCTTGGACGGGGGCGGTGACGGCGCGCACTCTGGCCTGGGTGGGGCTGATAGAGCGTTGGAGCCGTTTCAGGGACCGCTGGTTCGTGACGGATGCCGATGGTGCTTTGGCTTTGCTGGCGGTGTGGCCGATGGCCTTGTTGTTTCCGGCGCCGGTGGCTTTTGGTTTGGGTCAGGTGCTGGAGCGGGTCGAGGAGGCGCTGGCCGATGCGTTGCAAGATACCCCCTGGCTGGAGTGGCTACCCTTGCGCGAAGTGGAGCTGCAGCCACTTTTGCCGGTGAGTGAAATGCTGTGTGTGGCGATCGGGCTGTGTTTGCCATGCTGGCTGGCTTTCAGTGTGTTGCGACAAAGGCGTCAGCGCTTCATTGCGGCGGGGATGCTGTTGCTGCTGGGCGTGGCCGCCAGTGCCTTGTCTGCGGCTTTGACCTATGGCCCAAGCCACGCCTGGGGTTGGGTCAGTAGCGAGGTGGCCGTAGGGCTGGGTGCGGCGGTGCTCGGCGTGATGGCTCTGGTCTTTGCGTCGCCACGCATGTGCCTGGTGCTGGCGCTGGTGGCCTTGGTCTGGCAGTTGAGTTTGCTCAACAACGCTTCGGCGGATGCCTATTTCGCATTGACTTTGCAAACCTGGGAGCGGGGACAGTTCATCCGCTTCCATGGTCTGATCCAATGGTTGGGCTGGTTGTGGCCTTATGTGACCTTGATGTATTTGGTGCGGCGCTTGTCGTTGGCACAATCCACGGCCCCTGCCTGATGGGCCGCACGCCTAAAATCCGGGAATGACTCCAGAAAACACCACTTCTTATTTCAAGCGCCACATCTTTTTTTGCCTCAACGAGCGGAAAAACGGCGAAGCCAGCTGTGCACAGCACAATGCACAAGCGGCATTTGATCATTGCAAAAATCAGGTCAAAGCGCTGGGATTGTCGGGACCTGGTCAGGTGCGTGTGAACAAGGCCGGTTGCCTGGACCGCTGCTCCGGTGGCCCGGTGGCGGTGGTGTATCCCGAGGCGGTCTGGTACACCTATGTGGACCAGGCCGACATCGACGAGATCGTGCAATCGCACTTGAAAAATGGCCAGGTGGTGCAGCGTCTGGTGACGCCTGAACATTTGGGGCGTTGATGAATTCGGCCACCCAATCTTTGACCTTGCAAGGTGGTGTTGGTGTGATCGAGGTCTTGCGCGACCTGCCCCCTGATGGGCTGCTGCGCGGTACTGCGGTGATTGCGCATCCCCACCCCTTGTTTGGGGGCACCATGCAAAACAAGGTCGTGCAGACCCTGGCGCGTGCTTTTGTGCAGTGCGGCTGGCAAGCTGTACGTTTCAACTTCCGGGGCGTGGGCACCAGTGCAGGCACTTACGACGAAGGGCGGGGTGAAGCCGCTGACATGCTGGCGCTCATCGAGCAAGTCGCGCCCGAAGGCCCGCTGGCCTTGGCTGGCTTTTCATTTGGCGCCTATGTCACCAGCCATGTGGCCCAAGCGGTCAGCACGCAGCGCAGTCTGGACAAGCTGGTCCTGGTGGGCACTGCGGCATCCCGTTTTAAGGTGGCCCCCGTTGCGCCCGAGCTGCATGAACGTACTTTGGTCATTCATGGCGAGCAAGATGACACAGTGGCGCTGAGCAGTGTGATGGACTGGGCACGTCCCCAGACCTTGCCGGTGACGGTGATTCCCGGGGTGGAGCATTTCTTTCACGGACAATTGCCGCTGCTCAAGTCCTTGGTGGTGCGCCACCTGCAAGCCTGACTTTTTTACAGGGTGTCTCCATGTGAGGCAAGCGATGAATTCCATGAAACGTTTCTTCCAAGTCCTGCTGGGCGCGGTCGTGGCGGCAGTCACTGTGGCAGCTCAGGCGCAAATGCCTCAAGCCCCGGAAGTCGCGGCCAAGGCCTATTTGCTGCTCGATGTGACAGCCAATCAGGTATTGGCCGCCAAAGACCCCGATACGGCGGTCGAGCCCGCATCCCTGACCAAGCTGATGACGGCTTACCTGGTTTTCGATGCGTTGAAGTCGCGCAAGCTCGAGCTCAAGCAAACCTTGCCCGTGTCCGAGCGCGCCTGGAAGATGCCGGGCTCGCGCATGTTCATTGACCCCAATATGAAGGTGCCGGTAGAGGACCTGATCAAGGGCATGATCGTGCAGTCGGGCAACGATGCGACGGTGGCCCTGGCCGAAGGCGTGGGCGGCAGCGTGGACCGGTTTGTGCAGATGATGAATGAGCAGGCCAAGGCTTTGGGCATGAAGCAGACCCGCTACATGAATCCGGAAGGCATGACCGTGCCGGGGCACATCACATCGGTGCGGGACCTGAGTATCCTGGCCACGCGTTTGATGCGGGATTTTCCAGACAATGTGCCGTACTACGCCATCAAAAAGTACCGCTATCCCGGCACGCCTGCAGCCAATGAGTCCAACCGCAACTTGCTGTTGTTCCGTGATCCATCTGTGGACGGCTTGAAAACCGGTCACACCCAAGCGGCGGGTTATTGTCTGGTCGCGACGGCCAAGCGCGAGTTTCCCAATGTGGGGGCGCGCCGCTTGCTGTCCATTGTGGTGGGGACCGACAGCGAAAATGCCCGTGCCAACGAAAGCCAGAAGCTCTTGAACTGGGGTTATGCCGCCTTTGATGCGGTCAAGCTGTTTGATGCGAACCAGCCGGTGGCCTCGGCTGCTGTCTGGAAGGGCAAGGGGGATGTACTGAAATTGGGCTCATTCCAGCCCATGATCGTGGCTGTGCCTGCAGGCAGCACGGCGCAGATCAAAACCCAGGTGGTCCGTCCGGATCCTTTGGTGGCGCCATTTGCCAAAGGCCAGACCGTGGGCACTTTGAAAGTTTTGCGCGGCGATCAGCCTTTGCTGGATGTGCCCTTGGTGGCGCTGGAGACGGTCGAGCAAGCGGGCGTTCTGGGCCGAGCCTGGGATGCTGTTCGCCTCTGGATCAAGTGAATCAGCGGGGTGTCAAGCCTCGAAATTGTGGATAACTTGTCATAAGCCCGCCGGGCGGTTATACTGGCGGGCTTTTCCGCTTTTGGGGCGGAAAAGTTTCTTTTGTCCAATTCAAACGTTTAGGGACGTTTTTTACAATGCCAACCATCAATCAATTGGTGCGTCAGGGGCGCGAGGTCGAAACGACCAAGTCCAAAAGCCCTGCGATGCAAAACTCTCCACAGCGTCGTGGTGTCTGCACCCGTGTGTACACCACAACGCC
>JACCDQ010044518.1_pt1 | contig 12210 bp, 13 predicted proteins | sample 7446031 | NCBI WGS metagenome assembly JACCDQ01 (sample SAMN15323442, study PRJNA562643) | freshwater metagenome | isolation source: river surface water | place: USA:Blue River Watershed | collected 2017-08-17
AATATCCAATTGTTTCCATTGTTGGCCATTGCTGCTGTGTTGTATAACAAAGTCCTGTGCATTTTGCTCGGCAGTAGTTTGCCACTTAACTACTACATGATTGTTTGCACGAACGGCATTAAACGTCAACCAACTTACCGGTAGTGTAGATGAACTTTTGCCCAGAGTAATTGTGTTAAGTGTATTGCTTGTTATGGCAGAACTTAAATAATCATCCGCTTCAACGGCGGCATCAGTAAACTCGCTCCACACAGTTCCGTTAAACAGTTTCATACGCAAATCGGGTTCTGCAATAGCAACTGCATCAGATCCAGTGAGGTCTGCACCGAGATACGAAAACCGTATTGTACCTGTAAAAGCAGCTGTGGTGTTTGTAAATTGATAATATCGTTTAATATAGTAACCTGTTGGCGCAGGCGAAATGCTGTGCAGATCGATGCGTTGCAGGAAGTTATTACTGATGGTGAAATCAGCGGAAGGTGTTAATTGTAAACCTTCGTAACTAAGCGTTTCACCTGCAGCAATAATTAAGCCTTCTGCATCGGCAACAAGCTGCGCTTGTGTTTTTGCAGAAGTAAGTAGTATAAATGCGAGCAGTATTTTTTTCATTCGTTAATTAAGTAAGGTCAATAATTTATAATGCAGATATTCCAATCCATTTGCTTACTCCATCAGATACAAACGTCAATGCGCCTAAAGGATTTGAAAGTGTAGTAGATGATCCTCCATAAGGAGTAATCATTGTATCACCACCGGTAAGACTTATATTTATTGCTCCATTTCCACCGCTTCCACCGATTAGATAAATTGTTTTTCCTAAACCTGCTGCTGCAGCAGATGGCAATATAAACGTTGTAGAAGCATTGGTTGTATATACAATCTGGTGTGTAGTTAATACTGTAAATGAACTTGCAGAAGTGCTGGTTATGGTAGAAATACCACCACCACCTGCTGGTGTTGTCCAACCTACACTTGTTCCGTTATAGCCAAGTACCTGGCCCGATGTTGCGCCTGAACTGTTGATTTTTGCAGGAGTGACAGCGCCGTCTAAAATATGTTTTGTATTTACTGCATTCGTTAATAGCTTAAGACCTGAAATAGCACTATCAGCCATTTTAGAAGTTGTGACTGTACCGTTTGCAACTTTGCTTGTAGTAATGGCATTGGCGGTAATATCGATGTTTGAAATACTGTTTGTAAGCGATAGTTTAGAATATGCAATGGCTGCTGACGCAGAAATATCAGCATTGCTGATGTTGCCGCCACTAACTAGTATTACCCAGGCAGGAACTGCTGCTGTACCTGCATTGTAATAGAAACCAACTGTTCCATCGGTTTGAAAAACGATGAGGCCTGTTGCAGGGCTTGTGATTGCAGTTCGTTGAGCGGCTGTCATTCTTGGAACCAGTAAACCTTTTGTAGTACTCGTTACATCAAGTTTGGCAGATGCATCCGGTGTTGCTGTGCCAACACCAACCTGAGCAAATGCTTGATTTTGAAAAATTGTGACTAAGGTTACAAATAGGAGAAAGTGTAGAATTCTTTTTTTCATTTTTTGTTTTAGTTGTGTAATCATGCAAGCTAACTGTTAAATCAGGCGATTTAAATTTGTAATTCTCGAAATAGTAGATAGTCCTTATGAGATTTAAGTAATGTATAAACCAACGATTACCAATAAAACATCAGGCGTGAATTTTTTTTACATGGCGTCAGTTTTTCTGTTCATCTGCAATCGCTCTAAATAAGCTATCTTAGTTTTCTATCAAAAACATTTCTCGCATGCAACTCATCGGCGTACTTGGTATACAGGAACTCTTCATCATCTTCATTATTTTATTGGTGCCGATAGCTGCAATCATCGAAATCATCCGCAGCAACTTTACAAACCCGGTTAATAAAATTATATGGGTATTGATCGTGTTGTTGTTGCCATTGATAGGTTCACTTTTATTTTGGATCATCGGACGGAGACAGGTGAGTAAGTAGTCGATAGCCGGTAGTCAGTAGTCGGTAGTGGAGAGTCGTGAGTGGTGAGTTGTAAGGAGTAAAGCGATTCGCTGCATTGCCCCTTTTATTCCGTATCTTACCTAAAACTTTTTTTGTATGAAATGGTATAAATTATTGCCTGCCGTAGTTGCTGTTTGTGTTGTTGCTTCATCGTGCAGAAACGGTATGGAAGAGGGGAGTTCATCTTCCACAACACCGGCTGCAACAACACCTGCAACCATAACAGTGCCACCACCGCAGCAACCGCAACAAACAGCTGCTGCAGGATCGGTTCAATTAAATCCACCGCATGGCCAGCCCGGTCATCGTTGCGATATTAAAGTGGGCGAGCCGCTTACCGGTGCCGCACCTGCAACTATTACAACACAGCCACAGCAACAACCAATGGGTACTGTTGTAAATCCACCAACGCAAGGCGCAGCAGCTGCAGGTAAAAATCCTGCTCACGGACAACCTGGCCACCGTTGCGATATTGCAGTAGGTGCGCCTTTGAACAGTAAGCCTGCACAGTAACAACAGTAGTTGTATAATAAATAGTTCATAAATGACAAGTGTCATTGCATATGCCTTTTCAGGAGTGTATCTTCATACAACTTTAACACGGAGTAGGTCGGTTAAGGAAGAGGGCAGTGGAGTTGCTTAAACGACAACAAAGCTGGTTTCTGTAAAGCAGAATAAAAGCTGTGAAATTTAACCACGACAATTACCGGATTAAATAAGCTGTTACAGAATAGCAGGTTTTCGTTACTGCAAATACTGTAATGGCCGCACAAGGTAGGTTTTAACAAGCCTGCCTTGTTTTTTTTGAGAAGTGTTGGGTTATAACAGTATTACGGGTCCTGTTATGCAGGCACGTTTATAACGGTGGATACCATTGTAAACTGTATACTATCCCGCTTACATCTTCTAAACCGTGAGTATATATTAAGTGCAGTGTAAAAAAAACTTTTTACCAAAAGATATGAATATGATTCTTACAGAAGAGGATGAAGCCTGCAGGGAAGTACTGATAGTCTATTAATTTTTTACTCGCAAAAATAGCTGACGTTAAAGGAAAAAAACAGAACTTACGCTCTCAAACGTTCATCAGCCATGCCTATCCGTATTGCACTTTATCTGCTTACATTTCTGTTAAGTATACAAAACCTTTTGGCCCAACAAACTGCCGGCTTACCCAAGGCCGTTTTGTACGATAAAGCCGGCCGGCAAATTGCTACTTCATCTATTTCCGATTTTGATAATCCCATTATAATCATTACTTATTCCGAAAGCTGGTGTACACCTTGTGTTGAACTTATTTCAAAGTTCGACCGCAGCTATACCGCATCGGCCAAAAACTCTTCGGTAAAACTGATAGCCGTAAATGTAGATGAAAAGCTCAGCTCTACAGATGTATTCAGCAAAGCTAAACGTTGGATCAATGTAGAAGTACTGCACGATAAGTACGGCGATTTTCAAAAAGCTCTATACACTACCCGGGCGCCATCTGTTTTGTTTATGAACGATCATCAGCAGTTGATTTATACCGAAAGCTCTTACAGCCTCGATGTTACAAAAGCCTATAAACTGGCCGACCAGTTAAAACGTAATCTTATTAAAGCGGAAAAGATTTTTTACGATAAAGATTGGTTTCCTGTGCCCGAAACGGAAGGCATGTATTACCGCCAGCTGAAACGTAATGGAGAGAATGATTGGGAAGTGATGGACTATTACAAAAACGGTCAACTGCAAATGAGGGGCAAAGCCATCATACCATATCCGCTGGTTCGCAATGGTAAATTCAGCTACTTTTATCAAAACGGTAAACTGCAAAGTGAAAGTTTTTACACAAACGATAAGCTCAACGGAAAATCGGCAGGTTGGTATCAAAATGGCACCCTGCAATACGAATACAATTATATTAATGGGTTTTATGATGGTAAATGGATTGTTTACCACGATAATGGTAAAACGTTTAATACAGGCATGTATGTAAATGGAAAAGCAACCGGCACATGGTACCATTATTACGCCAATGGTAAAAAGTGGAAAGAAACCATTTGGAAAGATGGCAAGCGTGATGGCCGTTGCCAGGCATGGTACGAAAACGGTAACCTCAAGTTTGATGTAATGTTTGAAGCTGATGAGATAATTGAGAATCCGAAACCACGTTTCCTTCATGCCAACGGTAGTGCTGCGTTTGAAATACATGGCCGCACATCCTTTTCTTATTATTATGAAAACGGACAAAAGTCGTTAACGGCTGAACGGGTGGATGATTTGCTGGAACTGAATCTGTTTTACGAAAGCGGTAAGACGATGTACCGTGTTACAATGGAAGATGAAGAAACTGTTAATGGCAAATACATTGTGTGGTACGAAAACGGGAACAAACAAGCCGAAGCAACCTTGTTTAACAATATCCCCAGCGGCAAAGCCATGTCTTGGTGGGATAACGGAACCGTACGTGAGCGCATTGATTTTACCAATGATAGCAAAGAGTATTTTGATAAGCAGGGAAACAAGCTAACGACTGCTCCCAAAGATATTTTTTTCAATATCCGCAAAGGCGAAAAAGTAGATGTGAGTTCACTAACAAACAGCATTAACTGGCTCGAACTGGCAGTGAAAGAAGAAGCTAAACCAACAGAGTAGAAAAGCAGTGCATGATGTGTGATGAGTGGCGAGTGCCCGGCAGTAAATATTTATTAAACTGTTGAATATTATTTTTTAACTGCTTCCTACGAAGCAGCTCTTTTTCATTCTGTTTAATAGCAGACTTTATATCCCCTCCCGGTTGGGGTAGCTATAGCATGCACATCCGAAATGATAAAAGGGTGGGTAAAAAAGATGATTAAGAAAACAATGCCATCGTATCGCAGCTACTCCCTGCGGAGCAATCCTTCTTTATTTTTCATTTCCAAATCCTGTATTTGCCAGCTCTACCCACTTGCGGCTTGCTCTTATTTCCTCATTTTTTATTCCTCATAAATAATTTCTACCAAACACCACTTGCAAGTATTATTTTTAAGAGGCCAACCAAATTGTTATGGTAAATTTTCAGGAACGTGTATTGCATTATCCTCAGTATTGTAAACAGTTTAGCTGTGGCAATTCGTTAATTACAATCTTCAACTGTCCGCCCGAAGCACGGCTTATGAAAGATAAACTGGCCGATTTATGGAGCCACGAAAACTATATCTTTTATGTGCTTGAAGGAAAGAAGGTATGGCATACTGCACATGGCTCGTACGAAATAAGTGCAGGCAGTTGCGTACTGGTACGTAAAGGCGCTTTCATACTGGAACAGTTTTTTGATATTGGTTTTTGTCTTGTGCTGTTTTTTATGCCCGATGAGTTTATTTGCAATACACTTAAAAGCCGCACTGCACCCATTGCAAGTGCCGGCAAACAATTCAGCCCAGTTATACCCATTCATGTAACCGAAACACTGCAATCGTTTTTTGTATCGATGTATGCTTACTTCTCTGGTACCACAACACCAGATCGGTCGTTGCTCGAATTAAAATTCAGAGAGTTGATTTTAAACATTGCTGATAACCGTGATAATGCAGAACTGCTGGCCTACTTCTGTTCTATGATGAACGAACCGCAATCTGTTTCGCTGGAAAGGGTAATGAGCGATAACTATTGTTTTAACCTGAAGCTGGAACAATATGCTGCATTATGCAACCGAAGTCTCTCCGCTTTTAAACGTGATTTCCAGAAACACTTCAACAGCACACCCGGCAAATGGCTGCTCGAAAAACGATTGCAGCAAGCGCTGCTGCTGTTAAAGAACAGCGACAAATCGGTAGCCGAAGCTGCATTCGAAAGTGGTTTCGAAAACAGCTCGCACTTCAGCAAGAGTTTTAAACAACGGTTTGGTATTACACCCATCGTGGCCAGGCAACTATCTGCTTCCTGAACCCTACAGCAAAATATTCGGACTCTACAGCAAACTCCATTTTTGTAACAGACAATAGTTTCGTTCTGTAATAAATCTGTTGTTATTTTTTTAATTCTAAAACATCAACCATGAATCCGAACAAAGCACTTTGGGAAAAAGGAGACTTTACAAAAATAGCCGACACCATGCGTGAAAGCTCTGAAGCACTTGTTGATACACTCGGTATTACTCCGGGCATGCAGGTGTTAGATGTTGGCTGTGGCGATGGCGATACTGCTATACCTGCTGCCAAACTTGGAGCTGTTGTAACAGGCGTGGATATTGCACACAATCTTGTAGAAGCAGGTAACAAACGTGCCGCCAACGAAGGCGTTGCTGAACATTGCATTATTTACGAAGGCGATGTAATGGACCTCAATCAATTGTCTGATGCAGCATTCGATCTTACCATCAGTATTTTCGGTGCCATGTTTGCGCCACGTCCGCTTGATGCAGCAAAAGAAATGGTGCGTGTAACACGCAAAGGTGGCCGTATTGTTATGGGTAACTGGATACCCGGCGATCCTACACTGGTGGCGCAGATTTTAAAAATCAGTTCGGCTTATACGCCACCACCGCCCGAAGGTTTTGTAAGCCCTATGTTATGGGGTGTGGAAGATGAAGTGATTAAGCGGTTTGAAAGTGTGGGTATTGCAAAAGAGAATATTTCTTTTACACGAGAAACGTTTACGTTTCGTGCCAACTATGCGGCTTCTGTTTTTGTAAACAACTTTAAACAGTATTATGGCCCTACTATGAATGCGTTTGAAGCAGCCGGTAAAAATGGCAAAGCCGATGAACTGCAGCAGGAGCTGGAAACACTGTTTAATAATCAAAACAAAAGCGGCAACGAAAACAGTACTTCTATACCAGCAACGTATTTGAAAGTAACGGTGAAGTGTTAGGGAGATGAATGATGAGTGATAAGTGATGAGAGATGAATGCCCGACCGTAAACTCCTGTTCTACGGTTGTTGGTTACTTCCTGGCTGCTTCATACGGAGCAACACTTCTTCATTTTTCATTTCTTTCTATTGCGGTACTACCTAACAGGTTCGTTTCAATTATACAGTCAGCAATTCATTTACATGCATCCTGTAAGGGTTACGTCTGCCCGGGGTCTGGCCTTAGCCGACCCCGGGGTTTAAAATAAACAAAACAAATCCGGGGTCCACGATGTGAGACCCCGGGCAGATACAAGAAGTAAGCCTTTCTCACTCTTACTTCTTTTTTTATTTTATAATCCTTGCACCAAGCCCACACTCTCGCAACATCGTTTCAGTTGCAGCATTGCGTTTTGGAAAGAGCTGCTTATATTTAATAACCCTTTCACATAAAAAAAACGATATGCGAAAACTAATTTATACTTCAGGTCTCTTATGCATGCTGTTTCTCCTTACGGCATGTCCTTACTCTGCAGAGTTTGCATTAAATGAACCCAACGAAACGGTAAAGAAAGAATACCTGGGTATCTGGGTGCAGGTACAGGATTCTAAAAATCCTTCTTACTATGTAATTACGAGGTTAACAGATAAAACCTACAAGTTTGAAGAGCATGAGTATGATGAGAGTGAAAAGGAATATAACGTAAGAGCGTTTGCCGGGCATTTTACAAAAATGGGTGCTGTAAATTTTCTTAATCTTAAAGAAGATCAAGTTGAAAAATACTCCTTCTTTAAATTGGAACTTTCTTCTGATAAAAGGCAAATGGTTATTTATGAGGTTACTGATAATATTGACGAAAAGTTTAGTAATGCTGATGAACTGAAAGCTTTTTTTGAGAAACATAAAGACTTAAGTTTCTTTTATAACAGAGACGAAAAAAGATATTATAAAAAATAACCTGTAAAGGGCGGAGGCCTGTTGCGGAAACTAAAATCAAACAACAACTGCAACCACACAATGCTATTTCAGGTAATTGCTGTACACTGATAAAACTTAAACCATTAATGGAAACGAACGATTACATTTTAAACGAACGGTTGAAACGAATAGAACCCACATCAAAAAAATGTACTTATTGTTTTAACGGAAGATCAGATAGTCTCGATGATTGTTATTTTGTGCCGCTGTTTAAAGAGAACGACCGAACAAATGTAATTGTGTACCGTTCGGTCAAATATTCCAAAATAGATATTGGTATTCCCCGGTGCCCGGAGTGTAAAGCCATTCATGAAACAGCTAAAACAAAAAGCCTGATTATTTCGCTCATAGCATCGTTACTTATACTTGCATTTACGGTATATAATTTTCTCGACTTTCATGCTGTTGTAAGTGTTATTCTGTTTTTTCTGGGGCTTGCAGTTGGTTTTGGCGGGTATGCCTGGCTGCAAAATTATTTTGCACGTAAAGCAGATATCCATACGTTAAAAGGCGCTGCGGAATGCGATCCGTTGGTACAGGATTTTTTAAACAAAGGCTGGAGTTTTACACAACCAAGTGCGTAATGTTTACTATGCAGAAACAATAGTAAGAGCACTTTTACCGGCTGGTAGTTATTGAAAAAATAAATATGTATTGCTGGGTAAAGCAGGGCGCAATTTAGTTAGTAATTTAACAGGTAATTACAAGTTGTAAACCTTTTAGAATGGATTTTCCTGCACCGCTTGCTCCCGGCTTTATTTTCGAATACATCAAACTTTCAAGAAAAGCACTTTTACTGATTGATAAACAATTAACCGCACTTTATTGCAGTGAGGAAGCTACACAACTGCTTCACCGGCTTTATGAATTGAATATAAAAACGGGGCATCATTTTTTTAACACATCCTCTTCATTTGAAAATGAAGTGTGTCGCTTGGCAGATCAAACCATTAGCAGTTCGCTTCTCACTGCTACAGCACAATTACCGGCAGGCATACGGCATACTTCTGTAAACTTTCTTGAGCTTCGGGCATATGGCATTGAAAGTGCCGATAATAAAGAACTGGTTGTATTACTTGAACTAACAGAATCGCCTTACTTCAATTTTTCAAATACCGATAAAGTAAAACAGATTGGTGAAATTTTAAATCGTCTTGGCGATTATGTATGGATACATAATTTATTGGTAGATGAAACCTGGTTCTCCGGCGAGTTTAATTTTTTTATTGGTTATGCAACCGAAGAGTTAAAGCCAAATGAGCGGCCTGCAGTTTGGTGGAACTGCACTCACCCCGATGATGCTTATATGTTGCAGGAAAGTGATCTCCGGTATAAAAACGGCGAACAAACAGATCATTGTCTCGAGTACCGTGTAATCGATCGGTATGGAAAAGAGCGCTGGGTACTGGATAAGGGTATTGTTATACAGTGGCTGCCAGATAAAAAACCAGCTGTAGTGATCGGTACACATACAGATATTACCGAAGTAAAAAAGCTGGAGCAGCAGAAGGCGCAAACGGATAGAGAACTGCTGTTGGCTGCCTATGCCATTGCAGAAGAAGACCGTAAGTTTATTGCAGGCTTTTTAAACGAAAACATCAACCAGCTTTTATCTGCTGCGCATGCCAAGCTTGATGGGGGCGATAACAGCTTGCCAAATACTGTACACGACGAAGTGCAGCATATACTGCAGTATACGATTGAAGAAATAAAAATCGTTTGCAACCAGATTGATCCTTCGCCGCTGGAAATGTTTGAATTAAATGAGGTATTAAATGATATCATTCAGTTTAAACAAAAGCGAACCGGTAAAAGTATAAGCTTGCTGTTTAATGATGCAAGAACACAGAAAAAGAAGCATTATCAGTAAGAGCTTGTAGTGGTGCGTTTGTTCCAGAATTTTATGCAGTACAATACAGCTGTTTCTGCCGCAAACGATTTTTTTACAGCAGTAGATTATACCAACAGCTCACTCAAATTACAGATCCGTTTTGCTGATCCGTTATTTAAAAAGGAGCAATACCAAGAACGGAAGGATGTGAAAATACTTATCGGCCGATGTAATTATTTTAACGGCAGTTTTGCTTTAACGAAAAGCCCTGCCGATGAAGTTGAGTTAACTGTTGAACTAAGCTTGTTGCAGTAAAGTTTGCTATTAATGAACAAAAGGTGCAAGACTTCTTTATTTTTCATTCTGTTTAAATTGCAGGCTGTATATCCCCACGGGGGGGAGGGGTGTAAATATGTTACACATAAGAAATGATAAAATGGGTAGGTTATATAAAGATGGTTAAGAAAACAATGTTGTAGTTTTTAAACTGCTCTTACGAAGCAAACCTTCTTTATTTCATAACCCTTGCAATAAGTCTGCATCAACTATTATTCACTAATAAAACCACGTTGCGTAGGTTTTTGCAAAATTTTGCCAAAGCGAACTGTCTCTTATTTGCCAGAGTAAAGACCCAATGAGCAATACCACAAATACGGAGAGGAAAGGTTTGTAGTTTTTCTTCCGGTACATATCAATACCGAGCAGTAAACCAACAATCAGCAGATCTATTAAATCGGTAATGGTTAGTGCATCCCAAACGGTTAATCCGAAACTGCTGCTCAATCCACGTCCTATACCAGGACCAATAGCGAGTATACCTGTAGCGATCATATACCGCATGTGCGTGTTTGGTTGTTTGCGGTGCAGCATAGCCAGCGTCCAGAAAATAGCAAAGGATATAAATCCACGCATATCCAGTACAATAAAGCAAAGCATATTATGTTCCGACACATTTGCTGCAAGTCCTCTTGCATAACCGTTTTTGCCAATAAGGAAAAGCGAAATGATAATGAGCGGTCCCAGCACCCAGGAAATTTTTCCGATTGTTTTGTGCAGCTGCGCCTTACCCCATTGTATAAGTAAAGGCTGCATAATTAATAATAGCATCCACGTCATAAGCAACGCACCATGTACATGAATGAGTGTAGTAATGTTTTTAAACTGCGGAAACTGACTTGTATACGATTGGTAAAAGCCCCATTGTACGCCGATTAAAATAAGAAAGATAAAAATGGATGTGTTGCGGTAGGCTTGTTGCATGGCAGTTGTTTTAGTAGTGACACTTGGGTATTACAAACTACCTATTTAAAACTAGAAATGCAAGTGTTGAGAGAAGGCTGCAAGGAAGCAGTCATAGAGTATAAGGAAGAAGGTAGAAGGTTTTAATCAGCCCAGGGTCCACGATGTGAGACCCCGGGAGGACAAAAGACGTTGTTGGTCGCCTGACCAATCAACAAGTACATATATGCTGGTGCATACCGAATCATCTATAAATTGAGTTAACTCTACCGGCAACCAAAATCTACAATTAATGAAAGGTTGCTATTTTCTCGTTTAATTGTGATTGTGTTGTTGCCTTTTGATTTTTGAATAGTATCTCCAGGCTCTATTCTGTTAAAAGAGTTCGTTGTATCAGTTGTTAAATTTAGTTTTAGTACTGTATCAGTTGTTAAATTGTCGTATCTCCAGCATCTGATATGAATGCTCATTCGAGTCAAGATATTTTTTTTCAACTATGCCATTCAATTCTATTCCTTTAAATCCTGCATCTGAATTACATTCGGCGTTATATAAATTCGTCATAATATAAAAGAAAGTTGGGAAAATAATCAGGGAAAGAATTATGATTAAATGATTTCTTTTCATGTGTATAGTTAAGGGTAGAATGTTTTGCGCTAACATTTTCGCATTGCTGTTATCCAATTCCTTCGAAGATAAGTCGGCAATTATCGTGGGGTAATAAAGTACTATAAATTCGGTAACAAGTAGTCTTTAACAACAGCTTATTCCTAACTCTATTCACCACCTGCAACCCACTTCTTCATTTCCCATTTTTCATTCTTCATTCTTCATTTTTCATTTCCGTCATCATCCTCCCGTCTGTCCCGTACGCACTTTAATTTTTTTCTTACCGCTGTTTTTCTTTTCGTAATCTAAAATTTCTTTGGGCTTGGGTTTTTCTTTTGTTTCTTCTTTTTTCGTGGTGCTGTTGTTGGTATCGGCCGGAGCGTTAGGATCTTTTTTAATAATGCCGTTGGCAGTGCCACTGCCATCATCGAGTTTGCCAAGTATGAAATTTTCTTTGCGTAATACTTTACCGGTAACCGGTTCGTAAATAGTCCAGAAACCATGTGCTACAGACGAAGCTTCCATCTTTACTTCTACCAGATATACTTTTTTCGGATCGTTTACATCGTATACTTCAACAGTTTCCGTTGGCTTATCGGGGTTTTGTGCCAGCCAGCTTTCTTCACGCACCATATCGCCCATCCATTTCTGTATTGCTGTTTGCCATGTTTATTGCCCCAACGGTAAAATTCAATAGCCAGCAAATCGCCCATTAAGCTATATACACGCCAGGG
>JACCDQ010029519.1_pt1 | contig 12209 bp, 12 predicted proteins | sample 7446031 | NCBI WGS metagenome assembly JACCDQ01 (sample SAMN15323442, study PRJNA562643) | freshwater metagenome | isolation source: river surface water | place: USA:Blue River Watershed | collected 2017-08-17
AAAATTTGCCGCAAGGTGGTCAAGGCCTTGCTGCTCAAGCAAATGCAGCCACAGGTGCAAGTGACTGTGGACAACCTCAACGATTTCCTGGGTGTGCGCAAGTACAGCTACGGTCGCGCCGAACAAAAGAACCAGATCGGCCAGGTGGTCGGTCTGGCTTGGACCGAGGTGGGCGGTGACCTGCTCACCATCGAAGCGGCTTTGATGCCTGGTAAAGGTGTCATCACCCGCACCGGTTCGCTGGGCGATGTGATGAAAGAGTCGGTGGAAGCTGCACGCACCGTGGTGCGCAGCCGCTCGCGTCTGCTGGGCATCAAGGACGAGGTCTTCGAAAAGAAAGATCTGCACATCCACGTGCCCGATGGGGCTACGCCCAAAGACGGCCCGAGTGCCGGTGCAGCCATGACCACCGCCATGGTGTCGGCCATGACGGGCATTCCGGTGCGGGCCGATGTGGCCATGACCGGCGAGATCACCTTGCGAGGCGAAGTCACGGCCATTGGCGGCCTGAAGGAAAAGTTGCTGGCCGCCTTGCGCGGTGGCATCAAGACCGTGCTCATCCCTGAAGACAACGTCAAGGATTTGCAGGACATTCCCGAGAACGTCAAAAACGGTCTCGAGATCGTGCCGGTCAAGTGGATAGATCAAGTTCTGGATGTGGCGCTTGAAGCCAAGCCCGTGCCATTGAGCGAGGAAGAAGTGGCCGCTGCTGTGACCGCTGTTGCAGCCACGCCTAAAGCGGATGCCGTGAAACATTGATGCAAAATTTCTGGGCCTCTCTCAAAAGGGTCCGGAAACTGCGCTATAATTCTTCCATTGCAGTGAACAAAGCATATAATGCCGAGTCCACTGATACGCGGGAATAGCTCAGTTGGTAGAGCGCAACCTTGCCAAGGTTGAGGTCGCGAGTTCGAGCCTCGTTTCCCGCTCCAAACATTGAAAGAAGTGCCAACATCTTTCAGCAAAAAGGGAAGCCGAAAGCTTCCCTTTTTTGTCAGAATTTCTGAATCTGGCGCGATAGCAAATCGGTTATGCAACGGATTGCAAATCCGTCTAGCCCAGTTCGACTCTGGGTCGCGCCTCCAAATTTCCTCTTAAGCATTTCAACAGAGCCCGCCCAGTGCGGGCTTTTTTGTGGCCGCGTCTGTTGCGGCTTGCTATGCTTGTCACCATTGCTTGCAGCGTTTGGCATTTCCTGGGGCGCGCACTGGATCCATGAACCTTCACCGCATCGACCTCGTCTCTCTGTCCCTGTTCAATTTGGTGGCCCGCACGGGCAGCATCAGCCAAGGGGCCGAGTTGGCCATGCTGGCCGTGGGGGCGGCCAGCAAGCGCATGACGGATTTGGAGGCCGCTTTTGGTGTGCCCTTGCTGGAGCGCCACTCGCGCGGCGTCAAGCTCACTGCGGCCGGGGTGACATTGCACCGCCATGTGCAGCGCATTCTGGGCGATGTGGACCAGATGAGCGCCGACCTGTCCGATCATGCCAAGGGCCTGATCGGCGTGGTGCGGTTATGGGCCAACACCTCAGCCATCACACAGTTTTTGCCGGGGGACCTGGCCGACTTTGCGCGTGTGCAGCCGGGCATCCGCATCGAGCTGAACGAAGCCGACAGTCATGAGGTGGTGCTGGCCATTCTCGACGGGCGTGCCGATGTCGGCATCTTCGCCGACCGCACCCCGGCGCTGGGCTTGCAAACCTTGCCTTACCGGGGCGACCGTCTGGTGCTGGTGGTGCCTGTAGCGCACCCGCTGGCCAAACGCAAAAAGCTGGCTTTTGCCGAGGCGGTGGACTGCGACTTTGTGAGCCTCACGCAGTCGACTTCTTTGGCGCAGCGCTTGGCGCTTGAAAGCGGGGCCATCGGCAAGCCCCTGCGCATCCGCATCCATGTGCGCAGCTTTGACGCCATGTGCCAGATGGTGGCGGCTGGTCTCGGCATTGCCGTGTTGCCGCAGGCCGCCGCGCAGCCGCTGGTGCAGGCCTTGGGCTTGCGCAAGATCGAGCTGACCGACGCTTGGGTCGAGCGCGAGCTGCTGCTGGGCGCACGTGACCTGGGTGCGCTGGCGCGGCCCGTGCGCAGCTTGCTCGACCATTTGACGGCCGGCAGCGCCTGAGCGGCAGAAAGCCCTGCTTTCGCCAAACGCGAAAGCTCGTTTGGCATCCTGGTCATTCCGCTGGGGCGGTCTTCTTTTTAGACTGCGCTCCAGTTTCAATCTGACCCACGTCCCGATGCCCACGACCCACCCACCGCAAACCCTGTTCGACAAACTCTGGCAAAGCCATTTGGTGGATGAAACCGCCGATGGCGAATCGCTGATCTATGTGGACCGCCATCTGGTCTATGAGGTGACCAGCCCGCAAGCCTTTGAAGGCCTGCGCCTGTCGGGCCGAAAGCCCTGGCGGCCTGAGACCACGATCGCCGTGGCCGACCACAATGTGCCCACCACCGCCGCGCAGCGCACCTCGCTGGATGCGATTGCAGACCCGCTCTCGCGGGCGCAGGTGCGGCAGCTGGGCATCAATTGCCAGGAATTCGGCATCACCTTCCACGGCCTGGGCCAGAAGACCCAGGGCGTGATCCATGTGGTCGGGCCGGAGCAGGGGGCCACCTTGCCCGGCATGACGGTGGTGGCTGGCGACTCGCACACCAGCACACACGGGGCCTTTGGCGCGCTGGCGTTTGGCGTGGGCACCTCCGATGTGGAGCATGTTCTGGCCACGCAGTGCCTGGCCATCCGACCCATGAAGCGCATGCTGGTGCGTGTGGACGGGCGACTGGCGGGCGGCGTGTCGGCCAAGGACCTGGTGCTGCACATCATCGGCGTGCTGGGCACGGCGGGCGCCACCGGCTATGCCATCGAGTTCGCGGGCAGCGCGATCAGCGCCCTCAGCATGGAAGGGCGCATGACCCTGTGCAACATGGCCATCGAAGCCGGTGCCCGCGTGGGCCTGGTGGCGGTGGACCAGAAAACCATCGACTACCTGCACGGTCGTCCCCATGCGCCCCGTGGCGCGCAGTGGGACGCTGCCGTGGCCGCCTGGCGCACGCTGGTGAGCGACGAGGGCGCGACCTTTGACCGCGAACTGCTCATCGACGCCAGTGCCCTTCAGCCCATGGTGACCTGGGGCACCTCGCCCGAGATGGTGGTGGGTATCGATGGCTGCGTGCCGGACCCGGCCGCCGAGCCCGATGCGGTGCGCCGCGCGAGCATGCAAGCGGCACTGGCCTACATGGGTTTGCAGCCCGGCACGGCCATGCGCGAGATCGCCATCGACAAGGTGTTCATCGGCTCGTGCACCAATGCCCGCATCGAAGACCTGCGTGCTGCGGCCGCCGTGGTCCAAGGCCGCAGTGTGGCGGCCAATGTGCTGCAGGCGCTGGTGGTGCCGGGTTCGGGCCTGGTCAAGGCGCAGGCCGAGGCCGAAGGGCTGGACCACATTTTCATGGCCGCAGGCCTGCAATGGCGCGAGCCGGGCTGCTCGATGTGCCTGGGCATGAACGATGACCGCCTCTCTCCCGGCGAGCGCTGTGCATCGACCAGCAACCGCAACTTTGAAGGCCGCCAGGGCCCGGGCGGGCGCAGCCATTTGCTCAGCCCCGCGCTGGCCGCGGCCGCGGCCATTGCCGGGCGGCTGGCCCGCGTGGAAGATCTTGAACCCCTGCAAGCGGAGGCCGCATGAGACATTTCAACACCTTGCAATCTTTGGTGGTGCCGGTGGACCGGGCCAACGTCGACACCGACGCGCTGATCCCCAAACAGTTCATGAAGTCAATCAGCCGCACGGGCTTTGGCGACAACCTGTTTGATGAATGGCGTTACTTGGACCGGGGCGAGCTGGGGCAGGACGTGTCCCAGCGCCCACGCAACCCGACGTTTTCGCTCAACCAGGCCCGCTACGAGGGCGCACAAATTTTGTTGGCCCGCGAGAACTTTGGCTGCGGTTCCAGCCGCGAGCACGCGGTTTGGGCGCTGAATGACCACGGCATCCGGGTGCTGCTCGCGCCGAGTTTTGCCGACATCTTTTTCAACAATTGCTTTAAGAATGGCTTGCTGCCCATCGTGCTGCCCAATGCATTGATTGAGCAGCTGTTCAATGAGGTGGAGTACAACCCTGGCTACACCCTGACGGTGGACTTGTCCTCACAAGCGATCCGCTCGTCCACGGGCATGTCCATCTCGTTCGACATCGACGCCACGCGCAAGCACCGCCTGCTCGAAGGGCTTGACGATATTGGCATCACCCTGCAAAACGCCGACCGCATTCGTGCCTACGAGGCACGCCAGCGCGTGACCAGCCCTTGGCTTTTCAACTGACCGATTTCAAAGAGGAGAACCCCATGTTTCAACAACGCCGAATCCTGATGGCACTGGCCTTGCCCCTGTCGCTGGTCGCCACAGGCCTTGCCCTGGCCGATGAAAAATACCCCAGCAAACCCGTCACCGTCATCGTGCCGCAGGCCGCCGGGGGCGCCAACGACGCGATTGCCCGTGTGATCGCGCAAAAGCTGACCGAACAACTCGGTCAGTCCTTCATCGTGGACAACCGCACCGGAGCAGGCGGCAACGTGGGCACCGTGGCCGCAGCGCGAGCCAAAGCCGACGGGTACACCCTGATGGTCACAGCCGACAGCTCGATGGTGATCAACCCCTCGCTCTACAAGAGCACCGGCTTTGACCCGATCAAGGACTTCGAGCCCGTGGGCACCGTGGCCACCGCCGGTTATGTGCTGGTGGCCAATCCAGCCTTTGCCGCCAAAAACACGGCCGATCTCATCACCCTGGCCAAGCAGCAGCCCGGCAAGATCAACATCGGCTCGGCGGGCAACGGCACGCTCAACCACCTGATTGGCGAGATGCTGGGCAAGGCCGCAGGCATTGACCTGGTCCACATCCCCTACAAGGGCTCGGCGGCAGCCGCCACCGACCTGGTGGCTGGTCAGGTGCAGGTGTCGGTGCAGAGCCTGCCTTCGTCAATTGCCTTCATCCGCTCGGGCAAGATGAAAGTGCTGGGCGTGGTCAACCCCAAGCGCCTGCCCGCGCTGCCAGACGCGCCCACGATTGGCGAGACCGTCAAGGGCTTTGGCACCACGCCTTGGTACGGCGTGTTCGCGCCCGCAGGCACACCCAAGCCCATCATTGCCCAGCTCAATGCAGCGATTGCCAAGGCGCTGGAATCCAAAGACGCGCAAGAGCGCCTGGCGGGCGTGGGCTGCGAGCCTTACAAGTCCACAACCGAGCAGTTTGCGCAGCTGGTGCGTGACGATCTGCCCCGTTGGGCCAAGATCGTCAAGGAATCTGGCGCCACCATCGACTGAGGAGACACCAAATGAACATGCCGCAATTGACGCCAGGCGCCTTGAAGGGCCTGCGCGTGGTCGAAATGGGCCAGCTGATCGCAGGCCCCTTCGCCGCCAAGACTTTGGGTGATTTTGGAGCCGATGTCATCAAGATCGAGCCACCGGGCGCAGGCGACCCGCTGCGCAACTGGCGACTGATCCAGGACGGCACTTCTGTCTGGTGGCAGGTGCAGTCTCGCAACAAGCGCTCGATCGCACTGGACCTGCGCAGTGCCGAGGGGCAGGACATCGCCCGCCAGCTGATCGCCCAGGCCGATGTGCTGATCGAGAACTTCCGTCCCGGCACGCTCGAAGGCTGGGGCATGGACTACGAGACCCTGTCCAAGACCAACCCCGGCCTGGTGATGCTGCGCGTTTCGGGTTACGGCCAGACCGGCCCTTACCGCGACCTGCCGGGCTTTGGCGCGATCGGCGAGGCCATGGGTGGCCTGCGCCACCTGACGGGCGAGCCAGGCCGCATCCCGGTGCGCTGCGGCATCTCCATTGGGGACACATTGGCCGCACTGCACGGCACCATCGGCGTGCTGATGGCGCTCTACCACCGCAAGGTGAACGGCGGCCAAGGGCAGGTGATCGACGTGGCTTTGAACGAAGCTGTGTTCAATGTGATGGAGAGCCTGGTGCCCGAATACAGCGCGTTTGGTGCGGTGCGGGAGCCGGGTGGTTCGGCCCTGCCGGGGATTGCCCCGTCGAACGCTTACCGCTGTCAGGATGGCGTGGTCTTGATTGCGGGAAACGGTGACAGCATCTTCAAGCGTTTGATGCAGGTGATTGCCCGTGAAGACCTTGGCAACGATCCGGAGCTTGGCAATAACGCAGGCCGTGTGAGCCGTGTGCAGGAGCTGGATGCGGCCATCGAGGCCTGGACGCAGACCCGCAGCGTCACCGAGGTGCTGGCCGCGCTGGGCGAGGCGAGTGTGCCCGCAGGCCGCGTCTACACCGCCAAGGACATCGTCGAAGACCCGCATTACCGTGCCCGAGACATGATCCTGAAGCAGCAGACACGCGATGGCCACGAGATCGAAGTGCCCGGCATCGTGCCCAAACTGATGGGCACGCCCGGCGCCGTGCGTTCGTCGGCGCCCAAGTTGGGTGACGACACCGACGCGGTGTTGGCCGAGCTGGGCATGAGCGCCGACCAAATTGCCCAATTGCGCAACAACAAGGTGGTGGCATGAACACGATTACCAACAGCCCGGTCTGGCAGGGCGCAGGCCGCCGCATTTTCATGCAGGAGGTCGGCACCCGCGACGGCTTGCAGGCCGAAGCCGCTTTTGTGCCTACCGAAGACAAAATTGCCTTGGTCAACGCCCTGTCCGAAGCGGGTCTGGCCAAGATCGAGGTGACGTCCTTCGTGTCGCCCAAGGCCATTCCCGCGCTGCGCGATGCCGAGCAGGTGCTGCGTGAAATCCGCCGCGTGCCCGGCGTGGTCTACACCGCACTGGTGCCCAATGTGCGCGGTGCCGAGCGGGCCATCGAGTCCCAAGCCGACGAACTCAACCTGGTCATGTCGGCCAGCGAAAGCCACAACCTGTCGAACCTGCGCATGACGCGTGAGCAGTCCTTTGCCGGGCTGGCCGATGTGGTGCGGGCCGTGCAGGGCTCGGGCGTAGCCATCAACGTGTCACTGTCGTGCGCCTTTGGTTGCCCCATGGAGGGCGATGTGCCCGTGCCCGTGGTGCTGGACTGGTGCCGCCGCTTTGTGGACGAGCTGGGGGCCGGTGGCGTGACCCTGTGCGACACCACTGGCATGGCGTACCCCACGCAGGTGGCCGAGCTGACCCGGGCCTTCCGCGAGCGCTGGCCCGAGCGCGAGTTGACGCTGCACTTTCACAACACGCGTGGCATGGGCCTGGCCAATGTGATCGCCGCCATCGATGCTGGTGCGGACCGCTTTGACGCTTCCTTTGGAGGCATGGGTGGCTGCCCCTATGCGCCTGGCGCATCGGGCAACGTCTGCACCGAGGACATCGTGCACGCCCTGGCCCTGATGGGCTACGACACAGGAGTCGATTTGCCACGCCTGCTGGCAGCTGCGGGTCGGCTGCCCGCCCTCATTGGCCACGACGTGCCCAGCCAGGTCCTCAAAGCAGGGCGCAGGCAAGATTTGCATCTCAAGCCAGCAGACTTTGCCGAGATCGTTGCACGCGCTGCAGCGCGGTAGTGGGGCTGCGCTGTAAAAAGTGTGAATTAACTTCTGTCCAAGCAAAAAAGCATTCGGATCGATGTATAATTTGAGGCTTCAATGCGGGAATAGCTCAGTTGGTAGAGCGCAACCTTGCCAAGGTTGAGGTCGCGAGTTCGAGCCTCGTTTCCCGCTCCAAACATTGAAAGAAGTGCCAACATCTTTCAGCAAGCAGGGAAGCCAAAAGCTTCCCTTTTTTGTCAGAGTTTTTTTCTGAATCTGGCGCGATAGCAAATCGGTTATGCAACGGATTGCAAATCCGTCTAGCCCAGTTCGACTCTGGGTCGCGCCTCCAAAAAACAAAGCCGCTGCAGCATGTGCTGTAGCGGCTTTTTTTGTGCGCGCATTGTCCGCATCAAAGGGCGCATCAATTGGCGCGGGCCACCCAGACGGTCGCGCCCTGTGGGCCGTACAGCTCGGCATGTGGCACATCGCGGGCCAGGCGGAATGTGTCGCCTGCTTTGAGGTGCTGGACGACATCGTTCGCGGTCAACCAGTATTCGCCGCGTGCCACATAGGCACTCACATCAAACGGGTGCGTGTGTGTGGCCAGTTCCAAGTGCGCCGCCCACTCCCGGACAATGACTTCGTCAAAGCCTTCGGTCTGGGCTTGTGCCTTGAATGTTTCAAAAGTGGGTGTGCTCATGGCGTGTCCTGTGGGGTGAGCGCGATCGAATCGCGTGGATGGCGCATCATCACAGACGGCCTGCCGCTTTGTCCAGCCAATCGGTGACGGCTTGCCGTGTGCGGATCAGCCTCAAGTTGGGCAGTTTGCTGGACGGTTTTCGCGAAAACGCTGCATTCTTGTGGCTTAATAACGCTTTGCATTATTTTCCTGGAGCCACAGATGGGCAACAAAATCGTTACCGAAGCAGATCGTAAATTCACACCACCACTGCCAGCATTGCCCGGCGTGACCTTGCGCACACATGGCCGCGGCCAGCGCGTTAGCCTCGAGCGTGGCGTGGCCACCCGCAGCAAAAAGAACCCAGGCAAGCGCTCTAAAAAAGGCGGTTGATCCTTCGAGATGTGACCTTGACGGTCCATGTTGATCCAAAGCCACTGAAGTCCTCAGTGGCTTTTTTGTTGGCGTCAAAGGGTTTTGGGGCCATGCATTTCAAGTAAGGGGACAGCGATGATCATTTCTTATGCCGCTATTTTGGTCGCCGGGTTGACGCCATTGGTGTGTGCAGGCATTGCCAAAGCCGGTGCCAAAGGCTACGACAACCACAATCCGCGCGAGTGGATGGCGCAGCAAACGGGGCATCGCGCACGCGCCAATGCCGCGCAGGCCAACAGCCTAGAGGCGTTTCCATTTTTTGCGGTCGCTGTGATCCTGGCTTTGATCACAGGCGTTGAGCCTGTGGTGGTGGACATGCTGTGCATCTTGTTCACTGCAGCACGTGTGGCTTATGTGGCGTGTTACCTCAAGGACAAAGCTTTGTTTCGTTCACTTTTTTGGGCTGTGGGCTTGCTGGCCGTGCTGACCTTGTGCGTCCTGGCCATGATGAATTTACAGATCGCTTGAGAGCGGAAAACGCGCTTAATCAGGGCACAATAGAGCCCCAGCCCCGGTGGTGAAACTGGTAGACACACCGGACTTAAAATCCGTTGCTTCCGTAAAAGGGGCGTGCCGGTTCGATTCCGGCTCGGGGCACCATCGTTAGCAAAGCATCATCATCATGAACCACGACAACGCACCGTTTGAGATCCACGTGCATGGTGATGTGCCGATCAAACCCGGCACCGACATCAAAGCCGTCCAAGAAGCGCTCAAGCCGCTGTGGCATTACGCGGGTGCCCGCACCCTGAGTGAAGGCTCCTTGAGTCTTTACGAGGAAGAGCCAGGTATCCGATTCGATGTGAACACGCAGCGCCTGCACATGTGTTGGACGGTGCGCGGTGACGATGACTTTCGCATGGTCTTGGACGACCTGTGCATGAACCTCAATGAGCTGTCTGCCGCTGGCACGCAGATCGAGGTCACTTTTTACGACACCGATTTCGACGATGAAGACGAAGCCAATGGCGGTGAGTCGCGAGATGACTTCGTGATGCTGTTTGTCGGCCCCGATCCTGGTGCGATCATGCAAGCCCAGCGCGACTTGCTGGTGCACGATGTGATCAACATGATGGAACGCCATTTTGACGGTGCTGAACTGGGCGGCGTGGTGGCAGAAATCGACAAGTTGTTCAGCCAGCGTTTCGACAGCCTGGTCAGCTCGCTGGACATTGGCAAGCCGCCCAAAGGCTCGGGTGGCAACGGCCATGGCGGCGGCAACCGCCGACCCCGACACCTGCACTGAAAGGCCCACAGCCGTGAAAGCCCTGTTCTCAAGTGATGCGCTGAACCCCGGTGTTCGACTTCGAGAGGTTTTCGGCTGGGCCATGTACGACTTCGCCAATTCGGGCTACACCACGGTGGTCATCACCGCGGTGTTCGCCGCGTATTTTGTGGGCGGCGTCGCGCAAGGCGCATCTTGGGCCACCTTGGCCTGGACGGTGGGTCTGAGCGTGTCGTATGCGATCGTGATGCTGACCATGCCGGGCCTTGGCGCATGGGCTGACCGCACAGCCGGTAAAAAGCGTTTGCTCATGGCCGTGACCGCGGCGTGCGTGGTCAGCACAGCAGCTTTGGCTCTGGTCGGTCCGGGGCAAGTAGCTTTGGGCATGGGCCTGCTCATCGTCTCCAACACGTTCTTTTCTTATGGCGAGTCCTTGACGGCGTCTTTCCTACCCGAGTTGGCCAAGCCACAGGCCATGGGCCGTGTGAGCGGTTGGGGTTGGGCCCTGGGCTACATCGGCGGCATGTTGACGCTGGGCGTTTGCCTGGCCTATGTGCTGGCCGCGCAGGCGCGAGGTGAGAGCGGCAGCCAGTTTGTACCGGTGACCATGCTGATCACCGCCTTGGTCTATGGCCTGGCAGCTTGTGTGACGTTCGCCCTCATGAAAGAGCATTCACCACCCCAGCCTGATGCGCCTGTGGTGGGCATGTTGCAAAGCCTGCGCCAGCTGCGGCAGACATTCCAAGATGCGCGGCCTTACAAGGACTTCACCCGCTTGATGGCCTGTGCCGTGGCCTACCAGGGCGGGGTGGCGGTGGCGATTTCTTTGGCGGCTATTTATGCCGAGCAGGTGATTGGTTTTCAGCCGCAAGAGACCATGGTCTTGATTTTTGTTTTGAACATCGCTGCCTTTGTTGGCGCCTTTGTTTTTGGCTATGCGCAAGACCGCATCGGTCATAAATTGGCGCTGGCCTTGACTTTGCTGGGCTGGATATTGACCTGCGTGATCGCCGCCTTGTCGAGCACCAAAGAGGTGTTCTGGTGGGCAGCAGCCATTGCGGGCGTGTGCATGGGATCGAGTCAATCGTCAGGCCGCGCCATGGCCGGGCTGATGGTGCCACCTGCACGCTTGGGCGAGTTTTTTGGTCTGTGGACCTTTGCCATTCGACTGGCCAGCATCCTGGGGCCTTTGAGCTATGGCCTCATCACTTGGCTCAGCGGTGGCAACCAGCGTTTGGCCATTGGCTCAACATCGCTGCTCTTTGTGTTGGGCTTGGTCCTGCTCATGCCGGTGAGCGTGGAGCGCGGTCGCCGCATGGCGCTGGGGCAGACCGAGCCCGCCTAAGCGACGATCAGACCTGCGGTTCGGCCTTGTGGCAGGCCGAATGCGGCAAATGGAGCCAACGTTGCGCTGCCGCTTGCAGGCTGCTCAACTCGCCATTCGTCAACAGCTGTATGCGGGCCGCAGCGGCAAAGGGCGCTGGGCCTGTGCGCAGCTGGCCCGCCGCGTCCAGCAACCTTCGGGTTTGGCGGGCCACAGGCTCGCCGGTGGAGACCAGTTGAACGTTGTTGCCCAGCAGGCTTTGCAGTGCCTGGTGCGCGAATACGTAGTGGGTGCAGCCCAGCACCAGCGTGTCCATTTGACCTGCAGCCTGGCCAAACTCGCCCATCTGCTGTGTGTAGTCGCGCAGCAGTTGGGTGATTTTTTCGCAGGCCTGAGCGCTGTGGTTCGCGTGTGTGCTGTCCTCAATGGCCAGGGCCAAGCCGTTGCAGGGTTGCACCACAAATTCGGCTTGCCCCTGCAGACTGTTGAGCAGTCGTTGAAACTTTTCGCTGCCCAGGGTGCCCCGCGTGCCGATCACGCCGATGCGTCGGGTTCGGCTCAAAGCAATGGCGGGCTTCAAAGCGGGCTCCACGCCGATCAAAGGCAAATGTGGGTACTGCGCACGCAACTCATGGATGGCGGCTGCCGTGGCCGTGTTGCAGGCCACCACCAGGGCCTTGATGTGGTGGTGCTCGACCAAATGACGCGCAATGGCCATGCTGCGCTGGCGCACAAACACATCGCTTTTTTCGCCATAGGGCGCATGACCACTGTCGGCCCAGTACACAAAATGTTCGTGAGGCAGTTCGGCCTGCAGGGCCTGCAGCACGCTCAGGCCGCCGATGCCGCTGTCAAAAACGCCGATGGGGGATTCGGTCATGAATCGGGTGAGGGCGGTGGCAGCTTGCTTAGGCAAGCGCACCGCCGCATCACATTCAGGCAGCGGACACGCCAATGCCCTTGAACTCGCCAGTGGCGATGCGCTTTTGCCATTCGGCTGGGCCGGTGATGTGGGCGCTGGTGCCGCCCGCGTCCACCGCCACGGTCACAGGCAT
>JACCDQ010373890.1_pt1 | contig 12209 bp, 14 predicted proteins | sample 7446031 | NCBI WGS metagenome assembly JACCDQ01 (sample SAMN15323442, study PRJNA562643) | freshwater metagenome | isolation source: river surface water | place: USA:Blue River Watershed | collected 2017-08-17
CCCACGGTGTCCAGCGATTGGCGCAAACCAAAAGCCGCACGTCGCAATTCGGGCGGCGCTATGTCGGCCACCAAGGCGTCGCGGGGCGCACCGCGAATGCCCTTGCCCACGCGGTCCAGCAGCCTGGCCATGACCACCGGCTCTACCGAGGTGGCCAGTGCGAACAAAGGTTTGGTCAGGGCTCCAAGCCCGTAACCCATGACCGCAAGTGGTTTGCGTTTGCCCCACCAGTCGCTCAAGGCGCCGGAAAACACCTTCGCGATCAGCGCCGTGGCTTCGGCTGCGCCCTCGATCAACCCAACCGTGAGCATGCTGGTACCCAGCACCGTGACCATGAACACCGGCAGCAGGCTGTGGATAAGTTCGGACGACAAATCCATCAACAGGCTGACGAAGCCCAGCGCCCAAATGCTGGCGGGCAGATGTGGGCGTGGATGTGGGTTCGTCATGGCGTGAAAAAGGCCCGCTGCCGGGCCTGGTTGAAGAGGGTATGGCCGATCAAGCCACCACCACTTGGGCACCGCTGCCTTGGGGGGCGATGGTGCCAATCTCGTAAACCGTTTCACCCAGTTCGCGCAAGGTTGCCGCCGTGGTCGCGGCGTGGGCGGCATCCACCACCACCACCATGCCAATGCCGTTGTTGAAGGTGCGGTTCATTTCGATATCGTCAATGCCCGCCGTGGCTTGCAGCCAGGCAAACAACTCGGTCTGGGGCCAACTGCCTTTTTGCAGGTGGGCGGCCAGGCCTTCGGGCAGCACGCGGGGAATGTTTTCCAGCAATCCGCCACCAGTGATGTGGGCCAGTGCCTTGATCGGGTGCTGTGCCAGTGCGGCCAGCACGTTTTTAACGTACAAGCGGGTGGGCTCCATGATGGCTTGCTTGAAGGGCTTGCCGTCCAGCGTGGCTGGCACCGTGCCGGCAGCCTCAGCCCGCTCAATGCACTTGCGCACCAGGCTGAAGCCGTTGGAGTGCACGCCGGCCGAGGCCAGGCCCAGCACCACGTCGCCGGGCTTGACTTCAGCGCCGGTCAAAATTTTGGATTTTTCCACCGCGCCCACGCAAAAACCGGCCAGATCGTACTCGCCAGCGGGGTACATGCCAGGCATTTCAGCGGTTTCGCCACCGATCAGCGCGCAGCCGCTCAGCTCGCAACCCTTGGCAATGCCGCCCACCACCGCGGCGGCGGTGTCCACGTCCAGCTTGCCGCAGGCAAAGTAGTCCAGAAAAAACAGCGGTTCGGCGCCTTGCACCAGCACGTCGTTGACGCTCATTCCCACCAGGTCGATGCCCACAGTGTCGTGCATGTTCCATTCAAAGGCCAGCTTGAGCTTGGTGCCCACGCCGTCGGTGCCGCTCACCAGCACGGGTTCTTTGTAACGCTTGGGCACTTCAAACAGGGCGCCAAAGCCACCAATGCCGGCCAGCACGCCTTCGCGCATGGTTTTTTTGGCCAGCGGTTTGATGCGCTCGACCAGTGCGTCGCCGGCCACAATGTCCACGCCAGCGTCTTTGTAGGAAAGGGGGGTCGTCGTCATAAATCTGAGAAAGTAGGAAGCCCGATAGAATTTGTCCGATTTTACGGGGCTTGCCCGTTCTTACCTTCGCACACCCGCCATGCAACTGTCTGCCTACCAAATTCGCGCGCTCGCATGGGTGGGGTTGGCTGCGTTGGCGTGGTTGGTGCTGGTGTGGCTTGCGCCGGTGCTGATGCCGTTTGTGGTGGGGGCTGTCATGGCCTACGCCTTGCATCCGGTGGTGGAGCGTTTGCACTCGCACCGGGTGCCCCGGGTGGCGGGGGCTGCCTTGGCCATAGCTTTGCTGATGCTGGCGGTGGTGGCTGCTGCACTGTTGATTGTTCCTGTGGTTACCCGGCAAATCCCCTTGTTGCGCGAGCAAGTGCCTTTGTTGTTGGAGCAGCTCAACCTGTGGCTGGCACCCTGGGCCGCCAAGCTCGGCGTTGAGTTGCAAATTGACGTGGCAGCGGTGCGCGGCTTGTTGCGCCAAATGGTTGCCGGCCACGAAAGCGACGTGCTAGGTGGCCTGCTGGCCTCTTTGCGTTTGGGCGGCAGCGCACTGTTGACGCTGCTGGGCAATTTGATCCTCACGCCCATCGTGGCGTATTACCTCTTGCTGGACTGGTCGGGCTTGGTCCAGCGCGCCCTGCATTGGGTGCCGCCTCGTTGGCAGCCGGCCACGCGGTCTTTTTTTGACGACACCGATGCGGTTTTGGGCCAGTACCTGCGCGGGCAGTTGTTGGTGATGGGCTGGTTGGCCTTGTTCTACACCTTGGCCCTGGCTGCGGCGGGCTTGAAGCTGGCCCTTCCCATTGGTGTGTTCACCGGTTTGGCGGTGTTTGTGCCCTACCTGGGTTTTGGTTTGGGGCTGGTGCTGGCGGTGTTGGCCGCTTTGCTCCAATTCCAAGACGGCGCCTCGGTGCTTTGGGTGCTGCTGGCCTACGGCGTGGGCCAAATGCTGGAAAGTTTGTACCTGACCCCCCGTTTGCTGGGCGAGCGCATTGGTTTGCACCCAATCGCTGTCATATTTGCCCTGATGGCCTTTGGGCAGGCCCTGGGTTTTGTGGGTGTTTTGGTGGCTTTGCCCGCCAGTGCGGTGTTGTTGGTGGCGTTGCGGCGCTTGCGCGGGCTGTATTTGGCCAGCGGGCTCTACCAGCATGGCCAACCCCGCCATGACCCGGATGCTGCCCCATGAGCATGCATCAAATGGCGTTGGACCTGGCTCTGGCCGCGCCCCCCACCTTGGGCAACTTTGTGAGCGAACACAACCAGGCCGTGCTGGACCACCTGCGTTTGTGGGCCGGCAACCCATTGCGCTCACCTGTGCCCACCTATTTGTGGGGTGCGCCCGGCAGTGGCAAAACCCATTTGTTGCAAGCTGTGCGGGCGGCCTTGGTCGACCAAGGGGCGTGCGTTGGCTGGTTGGACGCTGCCCAACTCTACCCCCCCGATTTCGACGATCGCTGGCAAGTGCTGCTGCTGGACGATTGCCACCTGTACACCGCCGCCCAGCAAGCCACCGCGTTCAATTGGTTCGTGAATGCGCAGACCCCACCTTCCGGCACGGCCCGTTGGGTGCTGGCCGCTGGCGCAGCCCCGCCCTCCGATTTGGCCTTGCGCGAAGACTTGCGCACCCGCCTGGGGTGGGGGCATGTGTTCCAATTGCAGGCGTTGTCCGAAAGTGAACGCCGTGCCGTGTTGCGCCGCGCCGCCGACGAGCGGGGCGTGTTCCTGAGCGATGAGGTGATGGACTTCATGCTCAAACGCTTTTCACGCGACCTCAGCAGCCTGATGATGTTGCTGGACCAGCTCGACGGCTACGCCTTGCGCACCCAGCGCGCCATCACCATACCCCTCATCAAGGCCATGCTCGAAAGCGAATGACTGCCCCTGTGAAACAACTGGCCCTGTTCGATCTGGACCACACCCTGCTGCCCCTGGATTCCGACTATGCCTGGGGCGAATTCACCACCCGTTTGGGCTGGACCGATGCCGCTGTTTTCAAACAGCGCAACGACGAATTTTTTGCCCAATACCAAGCCGGCACGCTGGACGTGCACGAGTACGTGCGCTTTGCCACGCAATCGGTGTGCCAGCGCAGCGCGCAAGAAGCCGGTGCGGCCCACCAGCGCTTCATGCGCGAGGTCATAGCTCCCGCCGTCCACCCGCAGGCGCGGGCCTTGGTCGATCAGCACCGCTCCGCCGGGCACGAGGTGGTCATCGTCACCGCCACCAACGAATTCGTCACCCGGCCCATTGCGCAGGCTTTCGGTGTTGAGCACCTGATTGCGGTGGAGCTGGCCCGCGACGCCAGCGGTTGGTACACCGGCGAAATCGCGGGCACCCCGTCGTTTCGGGAGGGCAAGGTCACGCGCGTGGCCCAATGGCTGGCTGAACGCGGTTGGGGTTGGGCCGATGTGCACACCACCTTTTATTCCGATTCCACCAACGACCTGCCGCTGCTGGAAAAAGCCAATGTTCCCGTGGCCACCAACCCCGGTGCTGGGTTGCGTTCCTTGGCCCAAGCGCGCGGATGGCGCATACTGGATCTGTTTCAAGAACACGCATGATCAAAAAATTCATCGACAAGTTGTTGGGCAAAGCCAGCAGCAAACCCACTTCCAAGTTTGGCAAACGCGAAGACGTGCCCGTATCGGTGCACGGTATAGATCCGTCCCTGGTCGATGGCCGGGCGTTGGACGTGGTGCACGCCCTCAAGCGCGCCGGTTTTGATGCCTTCATCGTGGGCGGCGCGGTCCGCGACCTGCTGTTGGGTTTGCGCCCGAAAGACTTCGATGTGGCCACCAACGCCACGCCCGAACAGGTCAAGGGGCTGTTTCGCCGTGCGTTCATCATCGGGCGGCGCTTTCGCATCGTGCACGTGGTGTTTGGCCGGGGCCGCCAAGACCGAGGGTTGAGCGAAGTGATCGAGGTGTCCACCTTTCGCGCCCACCTGGACAGTGCAGACGCTGAGCAAGTGAGTGGCAACGAGCGCACCAGCAAAAACGCGCTGGCCGGCATGACCCACGCGGTAGATGCCAGCGGCCGGGTGTTGCGCGACAACGTTTGGGGCCCGATCGAGCACGATGCAGCCCGCCGCGACTTCACCATCAACGCCATGTATTACGACCCGGAAACCGAAACCGTGGTTGATTTCCACCACGGCATCCGCGACGCCAAAAAGCGCGTGCTGCGCATGATTGGCGAGCCAGCGGTGCGTTACCGCGAAGACCCGGTGCGCATCATCCGCGCGGTGCGGTTTGCGGCCAAGTTGAGCGGCCTGGGTTTCAAGTTTGACGACAAAACCCGCGCTCCTCTGGCACCTTCTCTGGGGTTGCTGGCCGATGTGCCGCAAAGCCGGTTGTTCGACGAAATGCTCAAGCTGCTGCAAACCGGCCATGCGCTGGCCAGCATCGAGCAGTTGCAGTCCACCGGCCTGTCCAAAGGCATCTACCCTTTGTTGGACCTGGTGGTGCAGCGGGCCCAAGAGCCTTTTGTGCGCATCGCCCTGCAAGACACCGACCGCCGTGTGGGCGAAGGCAAGCCCGTGGCGCCGAGTTTTCTGTTGGCCTGCGTGCTCTGGAGCGATGTGCGCGAAGGTTGGCAAAAGAGGCAAAAAGCCGGTGTACCCCCTTTCCCGGCTTTGCAAGACGCTGTGGACGAGGTGTTCGAGTCCCGCATTGGCGATGTGTCGGGGCGCGGCAAGTTGGGCGCTGACATGCGCGAAATCTGGATGATGCAACCGCGCTTTGACAAGCGCACCGGGCAGTCGCCGTTTTCGCTGGCTGAGCAAGCCCGGTTCCGTGCTGGGTTCGATTTTCTGCGTTTGCGCGCCCAAGTGGCCGAAACCGATGAAGAGCTGGCTCACTGGTGGGAAACCTTCAGCACGGCCAACGAAACCGTGCAGCGTGACATGGTGGAAGCGGTGCGTCTGGAGGTGCAGCGCAGCAAAACCTCAGGCTCGCGCACCGGTAAATCGTCCGGCCGAGGTGCGGCCAAAACCGCGGTCCAACGCGATGGAGAGGGCGAAGCCACTGCCCGAGCCCGTGTGCACCGCTTGCCACCCGATCAGCTGCCCGTTGATGACCAGGGGCCCGTCGCAGAGGAAGGCTCAGACGCCGAAGACGCACCCGCCAAAAAGCGCCGCCGTCGCCGCCGCAAACCAGGGGGCAGGGGTGCAGAGGGACAGGATGGGGCGGGTGCTGTTGACTGATACCCAGCGCCCAGAGGTGGAGGCCTTTGTTGCCCTGGGCGCCAACCTGGGCGATGCCATGGGCGCATTGAGGGACGCGCTCGCCCAACTCAACAGTCTGCCCGGTACCCGCCTTGTGCGCCAGTCGGGGTTGTACAGAACCGCCCCTTGGGAGGCATCGGGCCCCGATTTCATCAATGCCGTGGCCCAGCTGGCCACCCGTTTGCCAGCCCCTGATTTGCTGAATGCCTTGCAACAGCTGGAGTTGGCCGCCGGGCGGGAGCGCCCCTACCTGAACGCGCCCCGAACGCTTGATTTGGACATCTTGTGGTACGGATTGGGGCGGCTGCAATCGCCCCGTTTGACGGTGCCGCATCCGCGCATGTGGCAGCGAGCCTTTGTGTTGGTGCCGTTGGCCGAGCTTGCACCCAACAGGGTGCCGCCCGCCGCTTTGGCTGCGGTGGCCGGTCAAGCCATTGAACGCGTCTCGGATTGATGTGTCGGTCAGTCTTGCCGGGGCTTTAGGGGGCTAAACGTTCACGCAGCCACCCTTGTTCGTGGCTTGTGTAACGCAACCGGTCATGCAAACGGCTCTTGCGGCCTTGCCAAAACTCCCACTGATCGGGTTTGAGCCGGTAACCGCCCCAGTGGCTGGGGCGAGGCGGGTTCAATAAAAACTGCGCGCCGAATTTGGCTGCATTGGCCACCAGCACGCCACGCCCCGAAATAACCTGGCTTTGCGGACTGGCCCACGCGCCGATTCGGCTGTCCAGCGGGCGGCTTTGAAAGTACGCGTCGCTTTCTTCGGGGCTTACGCGTTCCACCGTTCCTTCAATCCGGACCACACGTTCCAGTTCCACCCAGTGAAACTGCAGCGCCGCGTAAGGGTTGCCTGCCAGCTCCAGCCCCTTGCGGCTCGCGTAATTGGTGAACCACACAATGCCTTGCTCGTCGTACCCTTTGATCAACACCACGCGTGTGCTGGGCCGAAGGTCGCTCCCCACGGTGGCCACCGTCATGGCATTGGGTTCCGGTACTTCGCTGCTGATGGCTTCATGCAGCCAGCGGTCAAACTGCTGCAAAGGGTTGGGGTGTGAGGCCTCTTCGCTCAACTCGGCGCGTTCGTAGCTTTTGCGCAGATCGGCAATGTTTTGCGTCGATTTCATGGGAGCAAGTATAGGCATTTGCCTAAAATGGGGGCCTATGACGGTTGAACACACACTTCCACCAGTGCTGGACTTGCGCCCGGTTGCACACCGGGGCGAACCTTTGCGGGGGCAGGCGCCCGTGGCGCGCTTTGCTCGGTTGTCCGAGGGTTTGCCAGCGGTGGCGGATGACTTGCAAGTGGTATGGGAGGTTCGGGCTGAATGGCGCACCCGCCTGGCGGGGGAACCGGTGTTGTGGTTGCATGTGCATGCGCAAGCCGCGGTGCCTCAAGTTTGCCAGCGCTGTTTGCAACCTTTTGCCCCCAACGTATCGGTGGACCGGTGGTTTCGCTTTGTGGCCGACGAGGCCACTGCCGCCCAGGAAGACGATGAGTCAGAAGAAGACGTGCTGGTGCTGGAGCCTCGCTTCGATTTGCAAGCGCTGGTCGAGGATGAGTTGTTGATGGGTTTGCCTCTGGTTCCCATGCACGAGCTGTGTCCTGTACCTGTCAAAACCTCTGCCGGTGAGTTGGAGTTGGACTTGCCGGTGGAAAAGCCCAACCCCTTCGCGGCTTTGGCGGCATTGAAGTCGGGCGGCAAGCGCTGACGCCGCTGTGGTTATTGGGCTTGCAAGCCCTGCTGTTAAACCGCTATAATCCGCAGTTCTGTGCGCAGGCCAGTGATAATCTGTGTCTGGTGCTCCCACCCACCATTGCTTTCTTCATAGGAGCCAGTCATGGCCGTTCAGCAAAACAAAAAATCGCCCTCTAAGCGCGGCATGCACCGTTCGCACAACGCACTCAATGTGCCCGGCATCGCCGTAGAAGCCAACACCGGTGAAGTGCACCTGCGTCACCACATCAGCCCCAACGGTTTTTACCGTGGCCGTCAAGTTCTGAAGAACAAGTCCGAGGCTTGATTCCTGTCGCAGCTGCTTGGCCGCGACATTGAACCGATGCTCAAAAGCCCGCATGCAGCATGCGGGCTTTTTGTCTTGGGCCGCCTGAAAAGGCCCGTCACAGAAGGGTAATTGGATGATCACCTTGTCCGTGGATTGCATGGGCGGGGACCACGGTCCTGCCATCACCTTGCCGGCGTGTGCCTCTTTTCTGGGCAGCCACCCCGACGCGCGGTTGTTGCTGGTGGGTTTGCCGCAGGCCTTTGAGCACTTGCCCGCCGTGCTGGATCGCAGCCGGTGCACCCTGGTTTCTGCTTCCGAAGTCGTCACCATGGACGACCCGGTTGAGGTGGCTTTGCGCCGCAAAAAAGACTCCTCCATGCGGGTGGCCATTGCACAGGTCAAAGATGGCCAAGCGCAGGCCGCCGTCTCAGCAGGCAACACGGGCGCACTCATGGCGATTGCCCGGTATGTGCTCAAAACCATCGACGGCATAGACCGCCCGGCCATTGCCAGCCAAATGCCCAATGCCCGGGGGGGTGCCACCACGGTGCTCGACTTGGGGGCCAATGTCGACTGCTCTGCCGAACATTTGCTGCAGTTTGCCGTCATGGGTTCGGCGCTGGTGGCAGCCACCGGTCAAGAGTCGCCTTCGGTGGGGTTGCTCAACATCGGTGAAGAGGTGATCAAGGGCAACGACGTGATCAAGCAGGCGGGTCAGCTCTTGCGCCAGGCTGCTCAAAATGGCGATTTGAACTTTCACGGCAACGTGGAGGGCAACGATATTTTCAAAGGCACCACCGACATTGTGGTGTGCGATGGTTTTGTGGGCAATGTGGCGCTCAAAGCCAGCGAAGGCCTGGCCACCATGATTGGTGGGTTGCTGCGCCAAGAGTTTGGCCGCAATTGGCTGACCAAGTTGGCGGGTTTGGCGGCTTACCCCGTGCTCGCGGCCTTTAAAAAACGTGTTGACCACCGGCGCTACAACGGGGCGGCTTTGCTGGGTTTGCGTGGTTTGGTGTTCAAAAGCCACGGTTCGGCCGACGCATTTGCCTTTGAACAGGCCTTGGCGCGGGCGTATGATGCGGCCCACAACCAATTGCTGGACAACGTAAAGGCACGGATCGCCCATGCGGCCCCTTTGATGGCGGCGCAAGGTTCTGTGGCCGTAGCAAGTCAAGCTGTTGCGGTTTGATCCACAAGCCGCGCTCTGATATGGACAACATGCGACGTTATTCTCGAATCACCGGCACCGGCGGTTTTTTGCCGCCACGCCGCCTGACCAATGCCGACATGGTGGGTTTGCTGGCCCAGCGCGGGATTGAAACCAGCGATGACTGGATTGTGGAGCGCACGGGCATACGCGCTCGGCACTATGCCGACGACGGGGTGATGGCCAGCGATTTGGCGTTCGAGGCGGCCAGCCGTGCGTTGCAGTCGGCAGGGCGCAAGGCGGCAGATATTGATTTGATCATCGTCGCTACGTCCACACCCGACATGGTGTTTCCCTCCACCGCCTCCATAGTGCAACGCAAACTCACCGAAGCGGCCCAGGCGGCGGGCGAGCCCGGCGCGGCTGGCGGCGCGGCTTTTGACGTGCAGGCGGTTTGCAGCGGGTTTGTTTATGCCATGACCGTGGCCGACGCCCTGATCCAAACCGGCGCTGCACAACGTGCGTTGGTGATTGGGGCCGAGGTGTTCTCGCGGATTCTGGATTTCAACGACCGCACCACCTGTGTGTTGTTCGGCGACGGTGCTGGCGCTGTGGTGCTGGAATCGATTGAGCACGATGGCTCGGGCCCGGCCGTGCTGGCCAGCGACATTCATGCAGACGGGCAGCACACCGATATTTTGTGCGTGCCGGGCACCGTGGCCGGCGGGCAAGTGCTGGGCGACCCTCTGCTCAAGATGGACGGGCAGGCGGTGTTCAAGCTCGCGGTGGGGTTGCTGGAGAGTGCCGCGCGCAATGCGCTGGCCAAGGCTGGCAAAACCGATGCCGATATCGATTGGCTGGTGCCGCATCAGGCCAATATCCGCATCATGCAAAGCACGGCGCGCAAGCTCAAGTTGCCCATGGAGAAAGTGATTGTGACCGTCGATCAGCACGGCAACACCTCGGCGGCCTCCATCCCTTTGGCGCTGGACCAAGGTGTGCGCAACGGCCAAATCAAACCGGGCCAGACCCTCATGCTCGAAGGCGTGGGCGGTGGCTTTACCTGGGGTGCGGTGCTGGTTCGTCTTTGAGGCAACCTGCCGCGTCGGCTTATCACCGGTCACGGGCCGGTGCAAGGAGAATTTCACGTGACTACATTTGCATTCGTGTTTCCGGGTCAGGGCTCGCAAGCCGTGGGCATGCTCGACGCCTGGGGCGACCACCCGGTGGTGGCCGAGACCCTGAAAGAGGCCTCTGACGCCTTGGGCGAGGACGTGGGCCAACTCATTCACGAAGGCCCCAAGGAAGCGCTGGCGCTGACCACCAACACACAGCCCGTGATGCTGGTGGCCGGTGTGGCGGCCTGGCGGGCTTGGCGTGCCGCTGGCGGTGCGGTGCCTGCAGCGGTGGCTGGGCATTCTTTGGGCGAATACACGGCGTTGGTGGCTTCGGGGGTGTTGACGCTGGCGCAGGCTGCGCCTTTGGTGCGTTTCCGGGCCCAGGCCATGCAGGAAGCTGTGCCCGTGGGCGTGGGGGCCATGGCTGCGATCTTGGGCATGGACGCCGATGCGGTCAAAGCCGGTTGCGCCGAGGTGCAAACCCTGTTCGCTGCGGGCAGCGGCGAAGTTGTTGAGGCGGTTAACTTCAACGACACAGCGCAGACCGTGATTGCTGGCAGCAAAGCGGCGGTTGAAAAAGCCTGCGAAGTGCTCAAGGCCAAAGGGGCCAAACGGGCGCTGCCCCTGCCTGTGTCGGCGCCGTTCCATTCCAGCCTGATGAAGCCTGCCGCTGAACGCCTCAAAGAAAAGCTGGCGGCCACCGCTTTTGCCGCACCGCAAATACCGGTGCTCAACAACATCGACGTGACCGTGCAAACCGATGCCGACGCGATTCGAGACGCGCTCTACCGCCAGGCCTTTGGTCCAGTGCGTTGGGTGGAGAGTGTGCGCGCACTCAAAGCGCTCGGCCTGACCACCGTGGTGGAATGTGGGCCTGGCAAGGTGCTTGCAGGCATGGTCAAGCGCATCGATGGTGAATTGGCCAGTGCCTCGATTTACGATCCTGCCACACTGGCAGAGGTGCAAGCGTTGCTGGCGGCATGAGCTGAAACTGACATCACATCGACCCAAGGAGGGAAAAAACCATGAATGAAGTTGTTTTCAATGGTCAAGTGGCTTTGGTGACCGGCGCTTCGCGCGGCATTGGTGCAGCCATTGCCCTGGAACTGGCCAAGCGCGGACTGAAGGTGGTTGGCACTGCCACCAGCGACGAAGGCGCCGCCAAAATCTCACAAGCCCTCGCCGCTCACGACGGCTGCAAGGGTGCCAAACTCGATGTCAACAACGCCGCCGAGGCCGAAGCGCTGATCGATGCTTTGGTCAAAGAGCATGGGGCCCTGCACGTGCTGGTGAACAACGCAGGCATCACCCGCGACATGCTGGCCATGCGCCTGAAAGACGACGACTGGGATGCCGTGCTGGACACCAACCTGAAGGCCGTGTTCCGCATGAGCCGCGCGGTGATTCGTCCCATGATGAAGCAGCGTTACGGCCGCATCATCAGCATCACCAGCGTTGTGGGCGCTTCGGGCAACCCTGGGCAGGCCAACTACGCGGCGGCCAAAGCAGGTGTGGCCGGTATGACCCGCGCCCTGGCGCGCGAGCTGGGCAGCCGCAACATCACGGTCAATTGTGTGGCGCCGGGTTTCATTGAAACCGACATGACAGCCGCCTTGCCCGAAGAGCAGCAAAAGGCCTTGTTGGGGCAAATACCGCTGGGGCATTTGGGCAAACCGGCAGATATTGCGCATGCCGTGGCATACCTGGCCAGCCCGCAGGCTGCGTACGTTACCGGCCAAGAACTCCATGTCAACGGCGGCATGTTCATGGCTTGACGGGGCAACACCCAGCGGTTTCAATCCGGTAACAGAGTTTTCGGATAACATTCGCCCCCGGTTCACCGCCATGGGGTCGACGTAAAAAGCAGGGCACCTGTTTGCCCCGGCTAGAATGGCGGTACAGTTTTTAACCACCCTCAGAGGGAACTATGAGCGATATCGAAGCACGTGTGAAGAAAATCATTGCCGAACAACTCGGCGTGGAAGAAGGTCAAGTCACCAACGAAAAGTCCTTCGTGGCCGATCTGGGTGCTGACTCTCTCGACACCGTGGAGCTGGTCATGGCCCTCGAAGACGAGTTCGGCATCGAGATCCCGGACGAAGACGCCGAGAAGATCACCACCGTGCAGAACGCGATCGACTACGCGGTCAACCACCAGAAGGCCTGATAAGCCGATGAGCCGCCGCCG
>JACCDQ011975142.1_pt1 | contig 12209 bp, 20 predicted proteins | sample 7446031 | NCBI WGS metagenome assembly JACCDQ01 (sample SAMN15323442, study PRJNA562643) | freshwater metagenome | isolation source: river surface water | place: USA:Blue River Watershed | collected 2017-08-17
ATGCAGGAGGGGGGTAGGTTTTGCGAGACCCCCTCCCCCCTCCAAACATCAACAGACCCCTAGAACTTTCAGGGATCTTCGTTCAGGGTGGGCTGAACTTTACGATGCACACCACTGACATTCTCACGAACGATCTCATCGATCGCTAGTTCGATAGCCAAGCTCTGATCAGCTTCTGATAGTTCATGTGAAGACTTGACAATTCGAGCAAGCAACGAACTTGTGTGGTGGCCAGCAGCAACATCGTACGCATTCCACTCATCATACTGAGTGAAAGGATCGAATGGGTTGTCCGTTGTTGTTAGCATAGACTCAACCATCGAAACCTCCTTTACTCAGCAAAGCTTGATTGAAGAGCGGAAACTGAAACACCAAGAGCATCAGCAACTTCAGCCTGGGTGTACCCAGAAGCCAGCATGGCGGCGGCCCTGTTCTTCTTAGCAACCGACACTGTAGTACTGGTTCTAGGTGTAGCCAACTCCTTGATCCGATCCAGATCTGCATTGTTCAGGATCTGATTCAACTTGTTGTTACTGATGGCACCTGCTTGAATGGCGGCCCATTCAGAGGGGGTGATGTCGATCCTCTGCTTATGGGCGCCCGTCCGGAGGCGTGCCTCGGCCAGGGCCTGACCCTTGATCTTCTTCTTGTCAGAAGCCTCCATGCTTGGGTTGGCCTGGAGTTTCTGGGAGTACACGGCATTCGCTAGGACCTGGGCCTGCCTCTCTAGAGGCGCATTCTTCAATGCCACTTTCAGTTTGGCGTTGAGGGATGCCACTTCATTTGAGTAGGCGGTCTTTGCGGAGGGTGAGTAGGGGATACCTTTTGTGTTGACCGCATTCTTTCTTGCCTGGTTGGCAAGAGCTTTCAAACTATTGGAGTGATCTGCATACACTTTCTCAATAGGGGTACCTGAAGAGAGGGTGTTTGCGTCATCAGTTTCCGCAAGCTTGACAGAACGGATCTTCTTAGGAACCCACTGTCCCTTGGCGTTGGTGTAACCTTCGCCAGTGCGGGTGTACATCTTCCTGCCTGTATCTCTGTCAACAGGACCCCCTTCTGCTGCAGACCGGGGTTTCCTGTCATCGACATCCAGGCGGGAGCTAGCTCGAGAGATCAGGGTTCGTGCACCTGCATTAGCCTTACCCTGATACTTCTCTTTGAGCTGCTTGATTCCGTTGTCCTTGGCGGACTGTCGGTAATCGAGGTGGTGCTTCTCAGCATCGATGACCACCATGGAATGACGAACTGCTCGAGCAAGATCGTCAGCCCCGGCACCACGGATTGTCATGTCCGTGATCAGGTTGGATACATCGCCCATCTCGAACTGCTTGGTACGAGCCGACATACGAGGAATCGGGCTGTCGTCAGACAGCTTGTACATCTGAGGGTCGAAGTTCTTGAGACCCTGGAGAGCAGGGGCAGTCTTGACTTTCCGACTGTTGTTCGGGATGACAAGAACCGTGTCACCATCGAAGTCGGCCCCTGACAACCGCTCTGCCACCTTGCTGTGGATGCCGACCGCATCCTTGGCGTTACCCAGAAGCTTCTTCGCTTCAGGGTGGCGGTTGTTCACCGTCAGCTCAGGAATCTCGAAGATTCCACCATGAGGATGCCGGATCAGAACGACCTTCTCACCGTTACGGTAATTGGGTGCGTAGATCTCGGTAGGCTTCATGGAGTTGACGGGAAGGATGACATGACTGCCCTTCTGACGAGGAAGGGCGGCAGCCTGCAGGTGAACTGCCGAAGAGTCTGCGTCATCGGCGAACGACTCGAGAAGCTTCCGTCGAACAGACGGATTGGTCAGAGCCATGATGTCGTCAAGCTCTTGCTTCTTGCGTTCGTAGGTCATGTTCAATTGTGACTTGGCCAGGGAAGGACTTTGCTTGGACAGCATCTGCGAGGACAGGTTGCTGGACCACTTGGACCAGTCACCTTCCTCGTTGACGATGTTGTGCACCCCGCGCTGTCCACCTGGTTTGATGGATGCGCCGAACGGGTTGTCCATGTCGACCTTGCCATCAGGCGTGGTCTTCATCGGCTTCATGGCGTCAAGCTTGTTGCCGGTGTTGGACTTGTTGGTGTTGAACACCACGTCGACGCCAGCGGGCAGGTCGTCCTTGTACATCGCCATACCCTTGAGGTAATGGGTACCGTCGACGGCGATGCGGACCTGAGCGTATCGGGACTTACCAAGAGACAGGTCGTCGACACCGGGGCGCACATAGATCACGCCGTCTGCGTCAGTTCCTCCCTCTTCGGCGTACCGAACCTTCACTCGCTTGGAGCTCAGTGACTTCGGCGGCTTGAGGCCGAGATACGACCGACCGCCATCCTCACTGTGGTCGGTGATGGTCTTGACCTTGTCCCGATTCCGGTAAACCTCGGAATACTCGACACCCGGCTTGGAGAGAACCTTGAGCGTGGTCTCTTTGCCGGTACCCAGTTGCTGGACTTTGAGGTAGTGGACTTTGTAGCCCTCTTCCTTCAGTCTCTCGACCGCTGTCTGCAACTTGGTCGCGCTGATCCCGATCTGCGCGTGAGGATTGTCCCCGATCGGCAATGAGTGCTCAGTGCCTGTGCCGATGTCGATGAGACCCTTTTCCGCTACCTGCTTCTTCAGCATGTTTGCGGTGGCCTCGAGGACGTCGGCCTTGTCCTTCTGGCCCGGGGCGAGGAGGGCGCGAACAGAAGATTCGTTCAGACCCATACGTTCGCCGATGGCGACGTTCGACCAGCCGCGGTTCTTCATCCGCTGAGCCTGGCTGATCTGAGCCTGTCGTTCTTCGGTCTTGGCGATCGACTTGACAGCGCGAAGCTGGGTTGTGGTCATGCCGAAGCCGCGTGCGATATCGGTCTCGCTCATGCCGTCTTTGCGCAGACCCTCGACGGTCTCGAGGAAGCTACGGTTACGAGCAGACTGAGTATCTCCCGAACCCCACGGATATCTTCCCGACTTGCGGAGGATGCCGTAGTGGGCGAAGTAGTCTTCTTCGTCAATGATCAAAACGGCACCTCCTCTTTCAGGAACTTGATCCGCTTGTCGTGCGTGACGATCTTGTCGATGATGTGGTAGATGCGGTCCATGTCGGCCACCTCCTCACGCACATCATCGTTCTGGTAGATCCTGAGCTCGATTCGAATGTCTCGAGGCTTGAAGTTGTACTCGAGACAGAACAGTGCCGCATAGACTTCGAGCTGAGTCTTGGCTGCTTCGGTGAGTCCGGTCTTGAGGTCAGATATCCGAAGCGTGTTGTTTCGGAATCCACAGGCATCCGCGGTCCCGAAGCAGTTCTCTGAGTAGAAGAGAATCTGCTCAGGAGTGAGACCGAACCCGATACCGTCGTTGACGTACATGTTCAGGGTCTTCTCGACGTCGGGAAGCTTGACGCCGAGACGGATGAGGTTGGCAGCCAAGGCGTGGAGCTCAGTGCCGCGGCGAGCCGCCATGTGGTTGAGGAAGACGCGGTCGAGCTTGTCTTCCTCGTAATTGACCCATGCCGGGTTGCTCGGACTAAGAAAGGCGTGCTGAGCTACGGCGTGCGGTGAATGTCTGTTGAAGTGCACGAAGGACGTCCTCTTCGTTCTCAGGATAGATGAAGGCTGCGAACGACATCGAGTTGAAGAGGTCCACGTAGTACTCCTGGTTCGGTCGAACCGGAGCGTCAGCAGATATCTTTACCTCGAGCATCGCCCACATGTCTTCAAACAATACGGTGAGGTCGAGGATGCCCTGTTGGTAGCCGGGGTCGTTCTTGATGACCACGCTTCCTACAAATTCACGCAGGATGCGCTTGATCAGACGAGCCTGGTACCGGTTCTCTCTGGACATTCCCCTCCTCTCGATGAGAATCAAAAAAGCTTGCTCTTACTCCTTCTATTATAATCTGCGATTTTTTGCCTGGATGGTATAAAGTAACTAGAGTAGGGTGAAACGGTATGGAGTGGGGAAAGCAGGAACGCCCTGTTCGGCCGACTCGAGCAGGTGCATGAAATATAGTCCGTACCTTGTGCAGGGCTGGACGAACCCGGTAAAGCGTTCTCCCGTGTCCAGTTGTTCGAAGCGGTACTTGGCGTGCAAGAATATGTGACGCCGAAACTGCCTGTGGTAGTTCAGCGCCGTCAGTCGAGGGCGCCAGTCGAGGTTGTCGACTCGGCAGTTGTCTCGATCGTTGTTGAAGTGGATGATCGTGTTGAAACGACTCTCCGGCTTTTCGATGAACTCTTCCGCGACGAGGACGGCCAACGATCGCATCGTCAGCCGTCCGTCACGATCCACAATGCTGACGGTCTTGATGCCCCGTTGATTGAACCGCGTGGTTACTGGAGTATCTCGTCGTCGGTTGACAACCCTACCGTAGCTGGAGACGGCGTAGGACGGATACTGAAACGGCACAACCCATCGTTCTTTCAACTCAGTCGTCTTTCTTGAGGAGGTGCTCGTAGTAGAAGATGTAGCCCTTAATCCTGTGTGTGGGAGAACTCCGACGAAGATGGTTCACTAGCGTCGAAGGTCGAACACCCAAGACCATCGCCGCTTCACTCACAGAATCGTAACGTTCATTCGTGACAAGGTTCACGACAGGCATGGTACGTCTTGGCATGCTACCTCCATTTGTCAATTGTACTTTTTTGATTTCAGATTTTCTTGAAAAATCAAGAGTGGTATAAAGTTACTATAGCCTTACTTTATACCACTCTTAATATCTGAGAAAGTAATTAGCTTCAGATTTGGCATTTTTGGCAAGTCAGATGTCCGTTTTGCCCATTCCCTCCCAAATTCTTTTTCCAAAAGCAGACTCGTTGAAGTTCTGCTTCGCATCCAAGGCCTTCTTCACCGCCTTGTCGATGAAGCTGTCACTCCCCAAGATATAGTAGTACAGCTTCGAAAATGGCGTGTTCAGACGGTCAATCCGACCCTGAGCCTGCTCCCAGATCTTGTAAGAATATGGTCGGGAGTACATCACCATGGCGTCCGTAGCCGTGCAGTTCCATCCTTCAGCACCTGCCTGGTACTGCACAAGATATACCCACGACTTCGTCAAAGGCCACAGTTCGTGCTTATGTCCGTTCCATTCGGCGACAGTAACCGTATCGGAAAGTTGCCTCAGCGCCTCCAGTTCGAAGTCGTAGTTGTAGAAGACAATCAGCCGCGGGTGACGCTCCAACAATATACGGACAGCTTCCAGCCGACTGGGTGCTCCTGCTGTAACTCGCCGAAGCACAATAAACATCTCGGCGATGTTCTTCAACGGACGGTTCTTGAATATGTGCCATCGCTTCTTCAGCACCCTCTCTTCCGCGTCACGATCGTAGTCACACGAGAGCTCTGCCACCACTCGAGTCGTATGACGAATATAGCTCATGGGTACGAGCATCTGGTCGCGGAGTCGGATCAGCTTACCCACCCCAAGATACTTGTCGATCTTGGGGAACTTCGCAAAGCTGTTGTAAACGACATGCTCCTGCTTGAACTGTGTCCGGTTCCGGAAATATCCGTTCGCGATGAACACGGCCACATAGTCCATCCACGTGTCGCCCGGCGTCGCCGTCAGCAGGATCCAGCGGTTCTTTTTGGCGATCTTCAGGAACTTGCCGGACCACTCTCCTGATCCAACGAGTCGCTGCTCGTCAAATATGAAGAAGGCTCCGACGACGTCCTCGTACTTCCCGATGTTGTTCCAGGAGTCGACGGTGAGCACTCCGGCGCAGGTGGCGTTAATATCCTTTCCCACGCCGAATTTCGCAAATTCCTTCTCCCAGTCGAGAGAATCCCGTTTCTTGGCGGTGGTGATGACGTAGACATTGGCATCAGCTTCCTTCTGCATGTAATATGCGGCGGCGGTGAGGGATTTCCCCGTCCCTACACCGCCCACCAGGATCTTGCCATTGTCCAACAGTCTGACCGCCGCCTCTTGATGAGGAAGGAGATCAGGACCGATCACACTAGAGCCCTCTCTGTTTCCACGCGATCCTTCCTACTGCAGCCAACGCCACGGCCGGAGGGGACCAGATGAGAATATACTGCAGCCAGGTCATCTACTGCTTACCCAAGACCTTTCCCAGAGCCTCGTACAGCTCTTCCTGCATGTCCTCGGTGAGGACGATGAACGCGGCGTCGCCTCCGTGTTCGACTGTCAGAAATATGTCGTCTCGAGATCCCCGTGCAAGCTCAATCGCGCCGTTCTGGGCTAGAGCGTTCCACAACACTCCCATGACATCCTCCTGAATGCCTCTAAAACCCGCTGAGATCGATTCTGACGGACTTTTATTGCAAATATGTTCCCCGCACTACCCCTGAGAATAAAAGTCGCTCTACGTGACTCTCAGAGGCTTTAAATACCCCTTCTAGTCCGTCGTCATGGTGCGGTACACACCCACGTCCAAGCCCGCGGCCTCGATCTCCTCGTCGCTGGGGATCGCGCAGAACTCGTCATGCTCGTGGCCTCCGCCCGGTCGACGCCCCAGACAGCCGAAGTTCCAGTCTCCGTTCCTCAGTCGTGCGATCCGTTCCGGATTCATCGGTTTGTCCTCACAGCCGCACGTCGGGGTGTGGAGATCGCCATGCTTGCCATCTGGTCCCAGCGGGCGGTGCTTGTCGAGCTCCTTGATGAGCATCCCGATGCGGCGGGGGACAGAGTTCGCGATGTTCGCATCACTCTCATGCAAAGCCATCTGCGCTAGACACAAAGCCTCACGCGCCATCTTGATGTTGTCGACTTCGATCTCGATCTTCATGGTTTTACCGCCTTTTGGTGGGAAACAGGTAGAACAAGACCACCGCCATCAGAAATCCTGAGCCGTATGAAAATACGATGAGCGCCAGAAACACCCACCGCGGAATTTCAACCAAGGTAACCTCTCCGGGGGGAAGGCAAAAACAAGACACCGTGTAACGGCGTCCTGCTTTGTGGGGAGACTAGAAACGGTTGTTCTTCTCGAGCGAGTTGACTCTCGCCTGTCGCTTGCCTTCGTCGATCCCCGTCTTGTAGGCCATCTCGAAGGTGTTGTGCCACTCACGCTTGTCGTCCTCGAGGTGTTCGAGGTAGGAGTAAACGTGGGTAGCCAATTTCTTCTTGTAGATGTACCGGGTGACGAGGAAGGTCGGAATGGCGGTGACGATGCAGGCGATGATGATCTCGGTCATGGCAAAGTCCTTTCTAAGGGGTCTCATTATAATCCATGTTTTCCCCGCGAGACCTACCATAAATATAGCGCGAGAAGGGGGCCCGAAGGCCCCCAACCCGTCTAGCTACGCCGGTTACTCCTCGCCTCGAAATATGCGCGCCTGCTGCGTGCCATTCCGCGACGACGTCGGAACCACGCCATGAAGTCTCGGTACGCCAGCGCTAGGATCACGGACACGATGCCCGAGCCCATGAACGCCCACCGCGGGATCTCGACCATCTCGTTCAGCCAGTCCCACATGGCTACTTCTTCGGGTTGCTGGTCTGCTGCTTACCCGAGCCGTCCGTGACCGAGGTCTTGCGTCCGGTCGACTTCGCGACGTCGTCGGCGAGGTCCTTGGCCGCCTTCGAGTCCTCGTTGGAGGTGTAGACGTGGTTGTGCGCTTCTCGTGCCATGCCCGAAATATACCTTTTGTGTTAGTTTGCGGCTATGTAGAGTGAGGTCTACTCCTCGCGGTCTTTCTCGGCGCCGCGGATGGCGGCGATGATCTGGTCCGAACCGTCGAAGATCTGCGAGTCCTCCGGTCCCGGAGCCTCGTCGACGTTGTGCCGTGGCCAGTTCGTCGGGATCTGCTGACTGAGCTCGGCCCGCTGCAGGTGCTCACGGTCGTCCGCCCGCACACCGTGGTTGGGGAACGGCGCCAGGTCCCACCCGGAGACGAGCAGCTTCGTCGTCCACATCGCGCACTCCTCGAGCGCCGTCTGCGCGAGGGTCTTGTACCGCGGGTCACCGTCGAGCGACTTGATGTTCTCCGCGAACTCCAGGAAGTCGAGGCGAACCCGCTCCAGCTGACGGATGACGGGGTCGTTCTCGGACTCGGGAACGTGGGGCCAGAAGCGGTTCAAGAGCTCTTCGCTGGGCATGTCATGCTCCTACTCGAATATGATTGACAGGGTAAACAACAGAGCGTGGATGGCGACGACTGACGCCAGCGCCATCCACGCCTTCTGTCGAAACGTCACCGCTTCGGCGGCGGGGGGATCCGTTTGGGGTCGATCTCCCGGGTCGGATCGGGGTCTCGCGATGGGCGCCGCGGCTCAGGCGGCGGATCCGGATTCGGCTTGTTGGTCATGAATATCACCTCCTCGAGGCGGTCTCGCCGCCGTTCTTCTCCGTGTCGACGGGCGGGGCGGTGTCCTCGTCGCTGCGCTTCGCGTCCCACTCCGCCTTCATGCGGTTGAACCAGGTGGGGTCGGCCTGTCGGTTGTCTTTCGGGTCGAGGCGGGGGATGGTCCCGCTGTCGTTCAGGTTGAGCGGACGAACGAAGTTCTTCTCCACCTCCTGAGCCACCGGGTGACGAACCGGGACGGGCTCTCCTCGAAAGGGACTGTACCCCGTGCTCCGCAGCGCGTCCACCCGCTGCGGCGGCTCTTCCCGGCGTGCCGAGTCGTTGATGAGGAAGTCGACGACCGGCATCTTGATCGATCCCAGCGCGTTCTCGGTCTGCGGCATGGTGGTCCGCTTGACGTAGTAGCCCTGGTTGATCGAGATGCGGATCTTCTTCTTCGACCCGTCGAGATAGGTGGCCATGAAGACGAGGTGGTTGTCCGACATCACGGTGAGGTGGGAGACGGTGAACCAGCGGTTGAAGCGGTAGAGGGCCTCGCGCTGCAGCCCGTTCATCTCCGGCTCGAAAGTCGGGTCCTCGCGCATCGCGAAGTCCTCCACGAGGACGGTCATACCGTTGCGCAGGCTGCTCCCGTCGAAGAGCAGGTCCTCGTCACGCGGGTCCATCTGGTAGAACTTCTCGACGAACATGGTGGGCGGGACGGGGTAGATGTTGTCCATAATAAGTAACTCCCGAAGATATGAGGACGAACTAGTGGTCGAGATGTGCGCCGTAGTTGTTGTCGTTCTTGACGACGGGGGTGGCTCGAATGAAGCTCTCGTTGAAGCTCTTGTCGGGGTAGATCTTGAAGCCGCTTCCGGCTCGCACAACCCAGTCCCCGACATAGGCTCGGGTCAGGCGCTCACTTCGCGGGTTGAGCACGCAGACCTTGACGTAGGGGGCCGACGGAACGTTCTCCGCCGGGTTGGGCTTGGTGTGGCGGATCTGACCAGCGCACCATTCCGCCACCTCCTCCAGGTTGTCCGCGGTGACCTGGACCGCCTGGACGTAGAAGGGCTTGCGCTGGTATCGGGTGGGCAGGAGGCTCACTGTCCGCCCTTCACGAAGTAGACGTCCTCGCCCTGCAGCTCCTGCAGGAACTTCTGCGCCGGCCCCGGCTCCAGACCGGCCAGGAGGAGCTTGTTGTAGATCCGGATGATGAGCTCCCGGTCCTGGACCTCGACCTTCGGAGTTTCCGGCTCGTCCTCCTGCTCGGCCCGCTCCCGGAACACAATGCCCGCGTTCATGATCTGGTTGATGATGTCGTGGCGCTGCTGCTCCGACACGTTGTGGATCGCGTGCTGGATCGCGGTGTGGACCTTGCCGAGGGTGTTCTCGTCGTACCGCAGCGACTCATCCACCACGGTCTGGACGGGTGTCGCCCCGAGACCCGCGGACTTCCAGACCTCGTAGCCGACGTTCTTCAGCGCCTGGAGGACGTTGTCCGAGTCGCTGGGAAACTGGAGCGCCTCGTTCAGGACCTCCAGGACCTCGTCGTCGTGCACGTCCTCCAAGACGTCGTCGGGAGCGCCTCCCTGGACCTCGCGCAGCGCCGACTGGACCACGTCCTTGATCTCCTTGACGCCGTCGCGGACGGCCTGGTTGAACGCGGCCACGTCGTCCGACTCGAAGACCGGACGCGTCTCGTCCTCCTCGACCAGCACCGACGATACGTGCGCGCTCGGGTAGGCGTTGCCGCGGTCCTGGACGTAGTCGCTGAAGGACTCGAAGACCTCACGCCACTGCTGCTCGCCGGCGACCGTGACGCTCAGGCTGATGATGTGTGTCGGGATCATCGGCTTGATCGGCGTGAGGACGACGTCCTTGTCCTCCCAGGCCTCGAACCTCTCGCGGAACACCTCGTCCTTGACGGGGTAGAACGTGTCGGGCTCGGTGTCCGGCAGAACCCACTCGCCGGCGCTGACGCGAACTCGCTCGCCTTGAACCGTCTTCACGTAGATCTGCCCGAGCGCGTTGCTGTCGGCGGTCTCGTAGATGTTGTCCGGTACCCCGAAGAACCGCGAGACCTCGTCGAGGTTGTCTCCGGTGAACCGGATCGCTCGGATCAGCGCGGTGTCGGGCTTGCGGACGTAGTGTCCGCTGGGCGAGAAGACCGTCTTCTTCTCGTCCTCCGCCACCTCGAAGAGCTTCTCTTCCATGTACTTCACGATCCCTTCGTTGAATTCTTGCCTGAGCACGGCTTCCACGTCGAGAATCGCCGTGAAGTTGCGGGCAAACCTGACGGTCGACAGTGCGTAGAAAGTCCCAGGCTTGGCGTCCTCCACCACCCACATCCCGGCGTGGCAGTTCGCCTTGCCGCCGTCGTAGGTGTTCAGGATCAGCCACGTCGGGTTCTTTTCGGTCAGGCCGTAGATGTTTCCGACGCCGAACCGATCCCAGATGTCCTGCTGGTTCTTCCCATCGAAGTACATGGCGCGCACGGCCTTGGCGTCCGTGTTACGCCGATACCAGTGTCCGTCGACGATCATACGACCTCCCCGTCGATCACGACGTGCTCGGGAGCGGCCTCCAGCTCCGCCGTGCGTCCGCCTCGGGCCGGGAGCTCCTCGAGGTGCTCGTACTTCTGGTCGAGCGGGTCCTCGTGGATGGTGATGTACAGGGTCTGGAGATATGCCTTGATCCCCGACTTCCCGCCGAAACCCCAGTGGTAGGGCCGGATGGTGAGGTCGACCTTCGCGATGTCGACCCAGTCGAGAACCTCGAGCATCTCCTCGGGGATCGGCGTGCGGCTCTTGGACGTGTTGAGGAAGATGCGCGGCGGACGGTACTTGTAGCCCACCGAGACCTGGATGTAGGGCTGGTCCGGGTCACCCTCCTCTCGGGCCCGCAGCGACTTGACGCTCCAGCCGTCGCGGTCCATCGCCTCGGCGGTCTTCTCGTCCAGCAGGACACAGAAGTTCCGGTCGCCCTCCCGGTTGAACTTGCCTTCCCTGCCCGCGAAATTGCGGAAGACGATGGTGGCGTTCTCCATCGTCAGCGTTCCTTCGACTGCCATGAATATCCTTACTGTGCGGCGTTCGTCGCCGGGATGAACGTGATGTCTGCGGTCATGCGCGGGAACTCGACCATGTCGCCCTCAGCAAGCAGGGCCTTGAGGTGAGGGTCGTTGATCTCCCCAGCGATGCGCCCTTCCAAGTCGATGTGGATGTACCCGACCATCACGGACGTTTCCGATCGGTTAACGAACACGGGGATGCTGCTGAGCATGACGACCTCTCAGATGGGAAGGTTGCTGTACGCCCGGGCCGCGGGGTCGGTGAACCCGAGCGTGAACTCAGCAGGCGCCACTGTGAGCTCCTGTCCGAGGTGCTCCAGGATGAGCTCGTCAGTGAACCGCGCGATCATGCGTCCGTCGCGGTTGACGGTGGCCGATCCGACGACACAGCGCTTGTTGTCGCGGTAGATGACGATGGGGATGTCTTCCATGGACTAAAACCTCTCGTATTCTGTTCGAGGAACACGAGCGTCACAGAGTGCATCCCCCAGCAAGACATGCGTCTTTTGGGTGAAGTTCACGATGAGCAAATCCGGTTCCTTCCCCTCTCGTTGCTCGATCTCGAGCTCGTGAACGCAGAGTCGATAGCCGCTAGGGATTGCTCGAATCTGCTCACCGAGCTTCCGATCTTGCTCAGCGATCATGGCTTTGATGCCGTCGCTCAGATCCATGTCAGTCCTTTCAGTGGTAGGTGACGCCCGGGCAGATCCCCACAACACGCATGAAGATATGCCAGGGCGTCACCTTGCACCGCAAGCAGGCGTCGCACAACACCCACTCAAGGAAGCGGTCGAATATCACCACGAGTTCGTCTGCACGTTCCCGTTGCCGATCTGGATACCGTGGGAGTTGTCGACCCTGTTGACCTTGTTCGCCCAGGGGCAGCGGACGGTG
>JACCDQ011687942.1_pt1 | contig 12203 bp, 9 predicted proteins | sample 7446031 | NCBI WGS metagenome assembly JACCDQ01 (sample SAMN15323442, study PRJNA562643) | freshwater metagenome | isolation source: river surface water | place: USA:Blue River Watershed | collected 2017-08-17
AAGTGCTATCCCTCGGTGTTGGATTTAAGAAAGTTCTGGCCATGGATGCGCAGACTTTTCGATCTGACCAAGTTATCGCTAAGAATAAAGAGCGTCTTGCTCATGTTGATGATGAAGGCGTGACATTTAAAAGCCATCTCGATGGTTCGATGCACCGCTTTACCTCTGAAGTGTCTATGCAGATTCAACATCAGCTGGGTGCCGACATAATGTTTGCATTCGACGAATGCACGACACTTCACAACACACGTCCGTATCAAGAGCTAGCACTTTCTCGCACCTATGACTGGGCAATCCGTTGCCTTGACGAACATAAGCGACTTACTGATTCACGAGTAGGAAAGCCCTACCAAGCCCTCTTTGGAGTTATCCAAGGCGCTCAATATGAAGATTTACGTAAAAAGGCAGCATCAGATCTCGGCTCCATGAGTTCATCCGGAATTGAATTCGATGGTTTCGGAATCGGTGGTGCGCTCGATAAAGATTCACTCGGAACCATCGTGGGATGGGTTAACTCAACTCTTCCTGAAAATAAGCCGAAACATCTTCTCGGAATCGGTGCTCCTGAAGATCTCTTTGTCGGTGTTGAAAATGGTGTCGATACCTTCGACTGCGTTTTGGCTTCACGTATTGCGCGAACCAGCTCTGTCTACACAATGACAGGGCGTTTCAATGTTTCCAATGCACCCTATGTTCGTGACTTTAATCCGATTGATGATGAATGCGATTGCTATACCTGCAAGAACTACACCCGCGCTTACTTGTGCCATTTATTCCGCGGCAAAGAGATGCTGGCTGGAACGCTTGCCACAATTCATAATGAACGATTTATCGTGCGACTGGTTGATCAGATGCGCCAAGCAATCATCGATGGAAGATTCCAGGATATGAAGAATGAATTTATGGGGCGCTACACCCATAAATCAGGACAAGCTCGCGACTAATTATTGATGGAGATTTTTTAGCGAATCTGCTTCAGTGCCGACAGGCGCCCATCCCCCAGGAACAAGCTCCTGTGCTTCAGCAGGTCCCCAAGTTCCACCTTCATATTGAATGACTGGGTTTGGATTCTTCAAGAGATCTTCAAGAATCTGCCACGAATGCAGAACTGCGTCGATACGAGTAAAGCGGAAGTGATCGCCCAGCATCGCTGCACGAAGTAGGCGTTCGTAAGGTCCTTGGCGATCGCCGAATTCAGCAACAAACTCAACTGAGAGATCAACTGTCTCTGTCACTAACTTTGTTCCTGGCTTCTTCGCCTGAAGTGATATATCCACGCCATCTTTAGCACCAAGGCGGAAACGCACCTGATTCGATTCTGCCTTGCCGAAGAGTGCGCGAGGCGGTTGTTTAAATTCAACAATAACTTCAAGAACAGTCTCGGGCATCTTCTTGCCTGTACGTAGATAAATCGGAACGCCAGCCCAGCGCCAGTTATCGATAAATAACTTCATGGCAACAAATGTTTCGGTATCCGAAGATTCAGCCACGCCATCTTCATCGAGGAAACCTTCGAACTGCCCGCGAACCACATCATTCTTATTGATATCGCGGATTGCTGAAAGCACCTTGATCTTCTCGTTCTGCATAGCCTCAGAGCCCATATCGATAGGTGGTTCCATGGTGAGCATAGTGAGCACCTGAAGGATGTGGTTTTGCAGCACATCGCGCGTAGCGCCGACTCCGTCATAGAACTTCCCACGACCATCGATGCCGAAGTTTTCTGCCATGGTGATTTGGATATTTGAAACGTAATTTCGGTTCCACACTGGCTCAAACAAGGTGTTGGCAAAGCGGAAGACCAAGAGATCTTCAACGGCTTCTTTACCAAGGTAGTGATCGATACGGTAAATCTGCTCTTCAGGAAGTAGCTTCTTGAGCTCTGAATCCAGCGACTTAGCGCTTTCAAGGTCGCGACCAAATGGCTTCTCAACAACTACGCGTGCACGGCGAGTAATTCCCACCATCGCCAGAGCTTCAGTAATGCGAGCAAAGTATTCAGGAGCGATTGCTAAGTAAATAACGGGAAGTTTGAAGTCCTTGATTGCTTCTGCAAGAGCTACAAATGTCTGAGGATCCTCGTAGTCACCCACGATGAGTTGCATTTCTCCAAGCAATTTACCGAGCGCTGCTTCATCAACATCAGGTTTACGCGCACGCACCGCGCTTTCTACATTCTCCTTAAAGACATCTTGGGTCCACTTAGAAGAAGCAACTCCAAAAATCTTTACGTCGAGTTCGCCAAGATCTTCAAGGTCATAGAGAGCTGGGAATAACTTCTTCTTTGCAAGATCTCCGGTCGCGCCAAATAGAACTAATGCATCTGCCTTCATTAATTTGCCTTCGGTTTTTCGTTATGGCCACCGAACTTGTAGCGCATTGCGCTGAGGACTCGGTTTGCAAATTCATCGTTATTACGTGAAGCAAAGCGCGCATAGAGAGATGCACTCAAAACGTGTGCAGGGATTCCGGCTTCGATGGCAGCTTGTACTGTCCAGCGACCTTCACCGCTATCGCTTACCTGTGTTGAATATTCAGTAAGTTCTTCTGATTCAACGAGTGCTTGCGCAGTGAGATCAAGAAGCCAAGAAGCAACAACGCTTCCGCGGCGCCAGACTTCGGTAATCGCTGGAATATCAAGATCGTATGCAGGTGTCATTTCATCTGCTGCTTCAAAGATGGCAAGACCTTCAGCGAAGGCTGCCATCATTCCGTACTCAATTCCGTTGTGAATCATCTTTACAAAGTGGCCTGAACCAACGGGACCACAGTGCAAGTATCCGTACTCAGCTTGCGCTGGTTCGCCAGTGCGACCCGGTGTGCGCTCTGCAGATTCAACACCTGGGCAGAGTGCTTTAAAAATCGGATCTAGTGACTTCACGACTTCATCGTCGCCACCAATCATCAGCGAATATCCGCGCTCTAAGCCGTAGACACCACCTGATGTGCCAACATCAACGAAGTTAATTCTTTTTGCCTTCAAAAGTTCCGCGTTCTTCAGGTCATTCTTGTAATAGCTATTTCCACCATCAATGATGGTGTCACCAGCTGAAAGATGTTCTGCCAGCGCTGCAATTGTTGAATCTGTAACTGATGCCGGAACCATGATCCAGATTGTGCGAGGTGTGGAAAGTTGTGAGGCGAGGTGAGCCATATCTGTGGCACCTACAGCGCCTTCAGCAGCAAGAGCATTGACGGCATCAGGGCTGACGTCATAGACGGCAGATGTGATGTTGTGGCGTGCCAAGCGACGGACGATATTTGCGCCCATGCGTCCAAGGCCGACCATTCCGAAATTGGTAGTTGTCATGAAAATGCCTATTCGCTGTAGAAAACGCTCAACACTGAGGTTCGTAGTCTATATGAGGCAGCGATTAACTTTCGAATTCAGGCGATTTTCAGGTGAAATTACTCTGAAAAGAAGGCTTCTGTATCAACGATAAGTCGAGTGTGTGAATTTCCTCGAACATAACTGGCGGGAATGGAAAGATCGCCTTCCATGATTTTGGTAACTGCATCGGCCTTACTTTCACCTGCTGCAACAATCCATACTTCTTGTGCACTATTTATGAGAGACATCGTAAACGAGACTCGCACCGCCGGCGGTTTCGGTGAATCAGTAATGGCAAAGATACGGCGTCGATCATCAATATCTGCAATGCCAGGAAAAAGGGATGCAACATGGCCATCAGGGCCGAGTCCAAGAATATTGAGATCAATATCAACATTCTCTAGCGCTAAGTCGTAATCAGCGACTGCCTCATCAATGCTCTTGGCGACATCGGATGCGAGTGCTTCATGAATAACTACTTTGTTATTTGCTACGGTGCCATGAAATGGAAATGCATTGCGTTCGACGCTATCTGCTGGAACAAAACGTTCATCGCTCCACCAGATATGAAGACCCGCAAACCCATCGGGGTCCGCATTAAATTCATTGACTAGCGCCTCAGAAATCTGCACACCTAGTGTTCCGCCAGTAAGAACGAGGTGGAATTGACTCTTGAGTTTGAGGCCCTTTTCAATAGCGGCCAGAATCTGAACCGTTACTTCTTCCGATAGTTCAGCAGCATCTGCATAGAGTGTGAGGTCGAGTTCATCATCGATGTCACCAACAATGGCATCAAAATCATCACTCATGTGTAGTTCCCCACTTCTGCTGAAAATCTTTCGTGCTCATCTCGTAAATATTTTCAGGGCCGTCCTCTTTATCGATCTGCTGGCCCTTGTACTCGAAACCAAAGTAGTTAATCACAGCGATTGATGGCAGATTGTCAGGGCTCACGGTATATCTCAAGGTTTTTCCCTCGGGATATTGTGAAACCCAACTCCACATGCCTTTCAGCGACTCCTTGGCATATCCCTTGTTCTGAAAAGGTTCTTCAATTCCAAGGCCAATCTCCATCATTCCTTCTGCATCAGGTACACCATGGAAACTGGTGCTTCCAATTACCTCTGCAGTTTCTTTAAGAACAATCCAACGCACAAACCACTTGTTAACTGATGGATCTATTTTCACCTGTGGCACGCGCCAGCGGAGTGGCCCACTGTTTTCCACTAAAACTCGATGCGGGTTTGAGAAATTTCTCCCTGCAAGAGCAACTGCATCTCTTTTTTCTTCGAAAAGCTCAATGATGGCCTCAGCAGATAGGTGATGTAACTCAAGACGTTTCGTCTCAATAACTGGCTCATGCACATACGAATTATCGCATGGCTTTACAGAATGAAGTGAGCCTTTGCTTTCTCGACAGCAGATACTCGACCATCTACCTCCATCTTGCGATAGAGGTTCTTCAGGTGAGTCTTCATCGTGTTGAGTGAGATATGAAGTGATCCAGCAATTGCGCTGATTGGTCGGTCAGTTGAAAGATGTCGAAGCACTTCAAGTTCTCGCTTAGTCAGCGATGCGGCAAATTCAGATGGACGGTTATTTTCGCTCTTAATTCGCTCGGCCACGCTTGAGGCTAAATCTTCAAGATAAACAGTTGGATTTTCTCCTGCGATTTTCATGATGAGGTTCCCCATTTCGGTTGACTGACGCAGAAAAGTTTCTTTTGCACCTACTGTCGCGCCAATCTCAAGTGCCTTCTTCATCTCTTTCAAGGCAAGATTCTCTTGATCAATCACTTCATGAGTATCGGCAAGGTGCTTCCAAATTTTTTCTCGAGGAGTTCTGGCAGGTAGATTCTTTACATCTTCTCTGACAGATTTCTTTCCCATTCGCTCGTCATATGCAAGCTGAATCTGTTGTACGAAACGAAGTTTTGGAGCGCGTTCAAGAAGTGCTCCGAGGCGATCATTGTCCTTTACGGTAAAGCGAATAAAGAGCTCACTCAAGTCGATAATCGATACTAGGCCTTCGGAATACTCGATTGCTTCGGCGCGATCCCGTGCGCTCTTAATGTTGTCTAGAGCTTCTGTAACCATTCCACGAATCACCAAGTCGCGCGCAAAGTAACCATCTGCAAAGAAATGCCACGACCACTGCTTCCATTGCTCACCAAGATTTCGAATCTGCCCAAACATTTCAAAGGCTTCTCGGGGTCTAGCAAATTCAAGATGGCAACGAGCCATGATGAACATGGAGTCAAGCGGACCAAAAATTCCAACATAGCCACGCTTGGTAAATTGAGAGTATGTAATTGATGCAGCTTCAAAAGCTCGGCGGTAATCCCCTATCTGGAACAGCACCATCGCATTCATAGAGGATAGAAGTAGATGATTGTTGGGAAGTTTTGACTTGTTAGCTAGCGCCTTGGCTTGTTCATATATGGATTCAACTTCTTCGGTTTGATCAAGAATAAAACTCTTCATTGCCGCTAGACGCAAAATTCCAATCTGTTCTTCAAGACCGAGCGTCAAGGGGCCTCGTGTGGATGACATTGCAATTTCGAAACTCTTATCGAATTCATCAAATCGGCCTAGGGCAAGATCGATATGCGCTTTAGAACCATAGGTGAGTTGATTAATAAATCCCTCAAGTACGGTTCCTTTGGCATCAAAATTCATTTGATCCATCATGCTTGCAACGGTGTCGTACTCCTGTAAGGCCAACCATCCAGCAAGCTCGACAGTGCCGCGTTTGAGCAGACCAAGTTCAGAGATATCTCCGGCAAATACAGACCAGCGGATGAGTTCTCGCCCACGTCCAGTTGCCTGCATGATGCGCGCAGCATCTGGAAATATCTCCGCAACCTTTTCAAAGTCGCCCGCTAAATAGGCATGTTCAAGCGCCAGATTGGGCTCGTTGCGATTCTCGTGGAAAGCCACGAGCGCTGCATGAATTCGCATCTTCTTGAATTTATCTTTGCGAAGTTCTGTCAGTAAGACCTCACGTACAAGAATGGAAAACTCAAAAGTCTGTTCAGGTGATCCAGTTTGGCTGAAGTAATTTCCTTCTAGTGCAATTTGATTGATGAGGTCATATGAATATGCCTCTCCTAGAATTACTTCGGCCTGCTCATGGTTGAACTCTTGAACCACAGCAAGTGAGGTAATAAGTGAGCGTGTTATATCGTCGAGGGTGTCAATTACAGATGTAGCTAAAGCTCTGAGCGGTTCTGTCTGAGATGCAATTAATTTCTCGAAATCAATTGGCTTCTTATTCTTGGCGATTTGATGGATCAACATTGAAACCGCTGCTGGCCATCCATGCGCAGCCTCAAGAGATTGTCTGATCTCGTAATCATCGAATGGGATTTTGTGCATCGCAGCAAGTGCTGCCAGCTCTGATTCTGAGAATGCTAGATCTGATGCGCCAACCACGGCTAGCTGGCCGCGTGATGAAAGTGTTGCATAGACTGTTTCGATTGAGTCACGGCGAATGGTGACAAATTGAATGTTTGGTGGAAATTGTTCAACAAGTCGTGAAGCGATATCAACATCACGGGAAGTATGTTCACGCAAATTATCAATAACAAAAATGTAATCCTTGCCCGTTGTGAGAAGTTCATTCCCCCAGCGGCGAACTATCTCAACCGGTCGGACTCCTGGTTCCTTCTCAAACCATGGAGCAAATCCAGGAATTATGTTTCGAGTCGCTTGAATAAAGAGACTAGACATGTCTTGAAGGGAATCGCTCTCGGTAATTGTTAACCAGATGACGCGATCGCGTTGAGCGAGCGCCCACTCTGCAACCAGTGAAGTCTTTCCATAACCTGCAGGAGCAATAAGCACAGTAGTACTTGGAGAAGGTTGTTCAAGGAGAGAGAAGAGATGTTTACGCGATAAGTAATTTGGTGGAAGAGTGGGAATCAAAGTACGCGAAAGGGTGACGCCCGAGGTGACCTCAAACTCAGCTTGCTTCTCACCCATGCTCTTTGCCATGGTGTTAGGGTGATGGAGCCCGAGATTTAACGGAAGGGGAACTCACCCCTTTAGGGGCGAGATAACGCGGTGATTCTTACGCGTGAATTACAGGCTGGCAAAGCCTTCCGCAAGAACGCCAAGGGCATCCTTCAGAAGTTCATCGGTAATTACCAGCGGAGGCAAGAAGCGGATGACGTTTCCGTAGGTACCTGCAGTAAGGATAAGAACGCCCTTGCTCTGGCAGTACTTGATGACCTTAGCCATCGCTTCTGGGTTCGGATTCTTTGTTCCTTCGTGCACGAGCTCGATCGCAACCATCGCACCACGGCCACGTACTTCACCGATGATTGGGTACTTAGCCTTCAGTGCGTTGAGTGAATCAACAAGGATTGTGCCGATATGAGCAGCGCGATCTACGAGCTTCTCTTCTTCAATAGTTTCAATGACTGCAAGCGCTGCGGCACAAACAACCGGGTTACCACCGTATGTTCCGCCGAGTCCACCTACATGAGATGAATCCATGATTTCTGCGCGCGCTGTGACTGCAGCTAGTGGCATTCCGCCTGCGATTCCCTTTGCCGAGATGATCATGTCGGGCTCCATATTTTCATGCTCGACAGCAAACATTTTGCCTGTGCGAGCAAATCCTGACTGAACTTCATCAGCTATAAAGACAATCTTGTTTTCGGTTGCAAACTTTTGAAGCCCTGGCATGAATCCAACTGGTGGGACGATAAATCCACCTTCTCCGACAACAGGTTCAATCAAGATTGCTGCAACGTTATGCGCACCAATCTCTTTTTCGATCTTATGAATCACATGCGACAAAGAATCTTCTGCGATCGTTGCAAGGTTTCCTTCATAGCGATACGAGTAAGGCATCGGCATGCGATAGATCTCGTTTGCAAACGGACCAAAACCATCTTTGTAAGGAATGTTCTTCGCCGTCAATCCCATAGTGAGGTTGGTGCGGCCGTGATAAGCGTGTTCAAAGACAACAATTGCAGGACGCTTTGTGTAATGGCGAGCAATTTTGATTGCATTTTCGACAGCTTCAGCGCCAGAGTTTTGAAGGATTGACTTCTTCTTAAACTTTCCTGGAGTTAAACGATTAAGGGCTTCGCACACTTCGATGTATCCCATATATGGAACTGTGGTGAAGTTGGTGTGCGTAAAGTTTGCAACAGCTTCTTGCACTGCCTTTACGACGCGAGGAGCCGCATTTCCAACGTTTACAACACCAATTCCTGAACCCATATCAATAATTCGGTTGCCATCGATATCTTCGATAATTGCATCGTGTGCACGGCTGACAATCACCGGCATCGCAGTTCCTAGTCCCCCAGATACAGCCTCTTTACGTCGCTGCATTGCAGCAGTAGATAACGGCCCTGGAATCTCAGTGGCCAAGTGGCGTGATTGTGGGAGGGGGTCCTTTGATGTCATGGTGAAAGTCTAAGCCCATCAATTTCAGATGCGAGCCGAAGTACTGCTCGGTACAAGTTAGGCTTGCCACATGAGCAACCTTCGAGAGAGTGCACCACTGCTTGACGCCTATCTCTCTTACTTCGAGAGCGCTCGAACTCCATTCACGATTCCAGGTCACAAGCAGAAGACAAGCGCTCTCGACGCTGGCTTAGGTGCCGTGGTTGATTCCGATACGCCCCTCTACGGCGGACTCGATGAAATTAAGTTAACCAACCAGACCTTAAAGAAAGCTGAATCACTGGCGGCGAAATTGTGGGGTGCGGATTATGCGCGCTTCTCCACAGGTGGTTCTACGCATGCCAACCAAGCGATCATCTTTGCTCTCGGAAAACCCGGAGACAAAGTTGCAGTTTCTCGAACAGCTCACCGTTCTGTATTGAGCGCACTTGTTCTTGCAGGGCTTGAACCAATTTGGATGTCACCTGAGATTGATGCAGCTACTGGTGTCCCAATCGGAATTGGAATTGCAGAACTTAAGCGAGCTCTCTCTGAAAAACCAATCGCCGTTCTACTGACAGAACCTGGATACCTCGGAACAATTTCAGATCTTCCGGTTCTCATTGAAGCAGCGCATGCCGTTGATGTTCCTGTCATCCTAGATGCGGCATGGGGCGGACACTTTGGTTTCCATCCACAATTACCAAAGCATGCTTTTCAAGTTGGCGCCGATGCACTCATTACAAGTACTCACAAAGCGCTACCTGGATATAGCGCATCAGCGCTCTTGCTTGCGCGAACTACTTTGTTAAGTGCAGAACGTCTCGAACAGAGTTTTGAAACTACGCATACAACCTCTCCGGCAGGTGCTCCTCTTGCATCTATCGATGGAGTGCGTGCTCTCCTTGAAACCAAAGGCGAAGAATTAATTGGGGCACTACTTACCAATATCCACCGTTTTAAAGAGATGGTCCAAGCTGAATTCGCTCTTCCAATATTCCTGTATGCAACAGATTTTCCTGAAGGTCGTTTTGATCCATCGAAGATAGTTCTACGCGTACAACAACTGGGCGCCTCTGGTGTTGAAATCGAACAAGATCTGCAAGCCAAAGGTATTCGCGTTGAGATGGCAGATCGAGACACCATCGTCTTCCTTGCCACCATCGCAGATACTCAGGCAGATTTTGATTTCTTAGCCGATGTGCTTATTCCTATTTTGAAGAAGCGGCAAGAACAACGCCGCGAAAGTGCTACAGCGCTGAGTTGGTCTGTAGTTCCTCAACGTGCCACATCAATGCGGGATGCCTACTTTGCTGAAACTGAAATGGTTTCAGCTGCACAAGCAGTGGGTCGAATTTCTGCTGATTTGATTGCTCCATATCCTCCAGGAGTTGCAGTTGTTGCACCCGGTGAATTACTCACTCAGCAAATTGTTGAAGGGCTGAGTGCTTCCCGAGCAGCTGGAGTTCGAATCGCGTACGCAACTGATTCAACGCTTGCGAGTTACAGAGTCGTTAGTCAAACTTCGTAATTGCAAAAGAGTAGTAATCATGCGCCACATCATCTTCAATAAATAGCGCTTTCAAAACTCCTTCAAATTTCCATCCAGCTTTTTCGAATGCCCGGCGCATCGCCAGATTTGATTCATCAGTCGAACCTTCGACTCGATGTGCACCATTCTTAAATACATATTCGGCAACAAGCCCAAGAGCTTGCGTTCCAAGGCCCTTTCCTTGTACCTCAGGAGATATTTCAATTCCCATATCCCATGCACCTTGAGGTCGTGTGAAATCACATTTTCTTAACTGCACATCGCCAATCAGCTGACCATCTAAATCTATAGCTAGGTGTTGGTAGTGATCACTCCACTGCCCTGATGCCGAAAACCCTTTGCGAAAGCGTTCCTTGCTGCTTTCATTGGTGAGATTTCTTATTTCGCAGGCGCGGTCGAACTCTTCAGGTTGATAAGCCCTGAGGGAGAGATTTTCACTCATGAGTAAATATTCTCGAACTTGCCGAAATAATTATTGCGAGAGCTGCAGGAACTAACATCGCCCAACGCAAAGTGATTGCATCCGCTAAGAAGCCCATCAATGGCGGGCCGACAATGAATCCGAAGTACGAGATTCCAGAAATCATGGCGACTGCTTCAGCGGGTGAAATAGATCCAGCAAATCTCTTATTAGCCATCGAACCTGCTGCGCTGAAGAGAAGTGGAATCACGGCAGATAGCGCTGCGCCAAATAGGAACCAACCAAAGATAACTCCACTGGTTCCCCCAACAATGAGACCAGCAGCAAGCCCTGTTCCACCAATAAGTCCGCCTACTTTAAGAATGCGGTTAGGGCCAAACTTTGTAGCTAGTTGATCTCCAAAGAAGCGACCTACGACCATGGTGAATGAGAATGCAATAAATGGAATTGTGCTGATGAAGGCAGATGCCCCAAATGTTTCGCGGGCAAGCACGCCGCCCCAATCGCCTGCCGAACCTTCTCCGATGGATGCTGCCAATCCAAGTAAGCCCATGATGAGAATGAGTGGAGGTCGCTTCTTCTTTGAAGCTTTATCTTCTTCTGAGTACACATGCTTATCTGAATCTGCAGGAAGCAAAAGTCGTGATCCATAAAGGGTAATAGCTGTAATCACTAACGAAATGAATACAAAGTGTGGAAAGACACCAATCTCCGCTTGAGCGAATAATCCACCGATGATGCTTCCGAATAAACCTCCGACAGACCAGAAGGCATGGAAGCGACTCATGTAGCGGTTTCCAGACTTCTGCTCAAGAGTAACGCCGTGAGTATTCATAGATACATCTTGTGAAGCAACAGTCATTCCGAAGAAGAAGAGTGCGATCGAAAGTGTGAGTGCCGAGTTCGTCAGGCCTACAAAGGGAGCAACCAAAATAAGTGCCGTGGTTGCGATAACCAGAGTGCGAGAACTTCCATACTTCGCTGCAGATTTTCCAACTGGACCAAGTGCTACCAAAACACCAAGTGACATCATCAGAAGAGATAAACCAAGAACTGAGTTAGAGAGCTCAAGTTTGCTCTTTAGATCAGGGATACGTGAAACAAAATTTCCAGCGCTTAAACCCAAGCAGAGGAATGAGAGAGTAACTCCGAGGTGGGCACGTTTGATGTCTACTTCTGTGGTTGTCACGTCTTCACAATTCCTAACGAATGGGCTTGCGATACACCTTATGTGAAACAGCTTGTGCAAGCGGTTTGATCATCATCGAGTCCACATTGAAGTGATCAGGCAGCATGACAACCCAACGGATTGCTTCTGCAACATCATCAGCAACAAGTGGCTTCTCGATACCCTCATAAATCTTTGCCGCAGCATCGGTATTTCCTTTGTAACGAATCTTGGCGAACTCTTCTGTCTTCACAATTCCCGGCGCGATTTCTGTGACGCGAATTGGTTCTCCGTTGAGTTCAAGGCGAAGTGTGTCCACAAGTGATGCT
>JACCDQ010868351.1_pt1 | contig 12201 bp, 9 predicted proteins | sample 7446031 | NCBI WGS metagenome assembly JACCDQ01 (sample SAMN15323442, study PRJNA562643) | freshwater metagenome | isolation source: river surface water | place: USA:Blue River Watershed | collected 2017-08-17
AGTCCGATCGAGCAGTACCAGCGCCCGAGACAAAGCCACCCGCCATGAATCCACGTACTGCGCTAATATAACCGCCATCTTTTCTGCCCCCGATTGTGCCCCTGTATCCTACAGGGCTGTAAGGTAGCTGTAGAGGTGGTCTATTGTTTAGGGCATTCTGAGCACCCGTATATAGGGCATTAGCCGAAGTAACACCAATATTGTTTAGGCGTCTAATCTCTTCCTCATCGTTTACACCATCGACAAGCCCTGCTACAAGTTGTTTACCCGCCTCACCCATTTTAGTGATTTCTGCAAGAACAGCGTCATCAAGCTTTCCAGTTAGAAGTGCAATATTAGATTGCCAATTTCTAGCAGCTTCAACCTGATCCTCTAGGTCGTCTAGGTATTTCTGCATGCTGAAGGATTGGCCATCCCAGTAATCTTTCCACGTATCCGTAGCATCGCCAGACTCTTTAGCCTGCGCCTTAGCCCATGCCATGGTGTCTTCTTTATTCTGGTTTAGCGCACCTTGATAGTCCACGAAGCTTCTGGCCACTTCGGCAAGCTTGTCTACAGCTTCCTTCTTTGCATCGTTGGCCTTACGCTGAGCAATCTCGCCCTCACCAATAGCAAAAGTTGCAAGCTTTTGCATGTCAATTTCGCCTTGCTGGGTTCGAATATTGATGCCTAGCTGATCTGCCTGTTCGATAAGTGCAGTCTTATACTCATCCATCTCATTTAGAGCTGTCTGAATTTCGGTGTTATTGAAGCCTACCTCGGATGTGAAAGACTTAAACTGCTTCTGAGCTAGACCGATATCGTTTGTAGCAACATCCGCTAGCGTACGGCCCATGGCACCGAAAGAGTCAGCCATGGCGGTAGTAGAAGGTAGGGCGTTGGTCCAGCTCTTCTGAGCAGCAGCTAGCTGGCCCATTTTTGATTTCATACCGTCAACGCTACCAATAATTTGTTTAGCTGGCCCGTCAGCTACGGCTAGGGTTGCTTGACCCCATAGGGTTGCTGCATCAGCACCTTCTTTAAACCCTTGAGCAACACCCTTAGTTGCTTTTTCCATATTTGCGCCGTGGATTGCATTGAATGCTACAACTAGGGCGGTGATACCGGCAATTACAGCAGCAATGGCAATACCCACCGGGCCCAAGGCAACAGTCATAGCTGCTCCGCTGGCAGCTGATGCAGGAATCAGACTTAGTAGCCCGACTCTAGTTAAGGCAGCGGTGGCATTGAACCCTAGCATGCTAGCTACAGATGCTGCCATCTTTAGACCGAAGCCTAGCATAACTCCAGTTGTTTTTAGGAGAGCGCCGCTTAGTAAGGTTACGGCAGAGACTGCAGCAAACCATGGACCAACAGTGTTAATTATGCCTTGCAAAGATTTAGCTGCTTGAATTACTCCACCAAGAGCAAAATTAAGCACGTCAAAAAATGCTTTAACTTGGCCAGAGTCAGCAAATACTGCAATGATCTCTGTCATGTTCTTTAAGAATTGACCTAGAGCGGGAGCAGATTCTACTGAACCCTTAATAATTTGCTGAAATGCGAATGATCCGCTATCTAGGATGCTCCAGAACTCTTTAATTGCAGGGTTAGATCCAGCCTTAATTACGGTCTCGATGGCCCCGCCCATAGCGTCACCCATGGCTACGAAGTTGTCAGCTGCGCCCTTAAAGTAGCCCTGAAGACCGATAAGATCCATGTCTTCCCAGCCTTGGGTTACCTTTTCAAGCCAGGTTAGTATAGTGTCTCCGCCAGAGCCTGGTCCGAAGTTTGCCTGAATTATCTTGCCAAATGCTCCAAAGATATTTCCAAATACGCCACCAAATCTAGCAGCAAGATCTCCAGCTTTATTAAAGAAGGTCTCTAACTCACCAGTTGCTTGCTTGGTATCTAGGAAGTCTCTAAATGCCTGCGATTTAGCCTCTAGAAATCCAATAAATCTTTTAGTAAGAGGGTCAGCTGACTCAAGGATAGATAAAAAGCCGCTGAATACGTTTCCTAAGATTGTGCCAAACTTAGGTAGGTCCTCTGCCATGTTGTCTAGAATGTTGCTAAAGTCAGTCAGATTGTCGCCTGACAAGAAGATGTCAGTAAAGTTTTCTACAGCCTTACCCGCTGCTTCGCCTAGTTTATAGAACTTATCCTCTAGAATTTCTGGAAGCTTAGCGGCAATAAGTTTTTCCATCTGCTCGCGCAGTAGCGGTAAAAAGCCTTTAGCGGCAGCTTCTCTTAAGTTGTCCATAATCGGCTTAAGAGATACCAAGTACTGAGCAAACTGTTTCTGGGAAGGGGTTAGGCCAGCGTAGGCATCAGCTCCACCGCCACCACCGCCACCGCCAGTGCCATCGTCTTTTCCACCAGCTTTTTTAGCGTCCTGAGCACGCCTATAGGCAAGTTCTGCTTCTTTATAGGCAAGCTCTGCTTCGCGTCTGACTCGTGACCCTGCAGGCAGGTCCTGGGTCCTGAGCACAGCTTCGCGAGCATTCTCTAAGTTGATTGCAGCACGGTCCACCGAAAGAGCTGCTGCTTCAGCATCAAAAGCAATCTCTTTGAAAGACTTGCTGTAACCACCATTTGCCTTGGTTGCAGCAGAAACTGCCTGACCAACACCTTTAAGAGCAAACCCAGCAATAGCTAGGCCAGCTTTAGCAGTCAACGCTGCACTACCTACAGCTACTAGAGCTCCAGCAGCGCCACCAGCTGAGCCAGCAACAGCACCAAGACCGCCTACAAGCGCGCCAACGCTGCCCACAATAGCGCCAAAGCCAGCTTGAACAAAGTAACCTTTGCGAGCTAGGCTAGTGAAAGTGTCTGCTAGATTGACGCTTTGCGCCATAGTGTCTTTAAATTTGTCCGCGAATGAGTCTAGGCGGATACTAGAGACTCCTCTAGAGATGCCATCAGCTAGGTTATTACCGATATCCCTACCAGCGCGGTTTGCTGAAGCGGCGGAACCACTAAAGCCCTTACGGATGTCGGCATCTACCTTATCCGTTAGTGCTCGTACGACCACATATGCGTGACCTACAACAGCCATAGTGGTTCCTTCCTACTTCTAGCCCAGTGGAGCGTCTAGGAGATTGGTCATTGGTAGACCTGTATCTCCGTCAAACTCTGTTGGTGGTATGTATGGTTTTAGTTCTGTGCCGTCCTCGGAGATTTTTGTCTCTGAAGAGTCTTCAGTTTTGATGGCATATCGATACTCTTGCTCATACATCTCCTTGTAGACGTACTGCCTGAATTTTCCATGCAAGTGGGCGGTTTCGATACTTCCGTATCTGAAATCCTCGTCAAAAAAATAGTGAATAACGTCAACCATGTCGGCTGCATCCATCTCTAGTAGATCGATTTTATTCACTATTGCTTTTCCGTTAACTTGTGGCCAGAGGTCTACAGCCCACTCAACTAAACCTCTGGCTGCTCTTCCGGGCGGTCTGAGTACTGACTAATCAGCCAGCCAACAATCTCTGAGAGAGTCTCTACGTGAACAAACTTATCCTTAGCGTGGACCAGCTTGTCAAAACGCTTAAAGCTCTCGTCGGTGAGGATATTCTCGAAGAACTCTGACATAACACGAGCTGACTCTGAAGGGTCTTCGCTTGTCGACTTGGCAATGATGTCAAGAAGCACTTTTCCCTGGATGTTAGCTACGCAGTGGAACTCTTCTTCGTGAAGTTTGAATGACACTGGCTCTCTTTCAGCCTGGTCCTTACCTACACCAAAATCCTTAAATCTAGCCATCGTTTGTATCTTTCTCTAGTTAATTTAGACACGTGTTGCTCATAATAAGAACACATATATATTTTACTATCGAATGTGAACCCTAAGTTGGTCGCTTAGGAAGCGGTTGGCTTTAGTTCCAGGGTGACGCACCTGGGCGGTTCTAATTACCTTAGAACCACTAGAAAACTTTAAAATTTTATTGGGCGGGTTAGGAGTTATTGTGTGCGGAGCAGTGCCTTGGTGGTGCATAAGAGCGTAGGGTAGGTTAGACCCTATCTTAATAGTCTGACCGTTAGGGTGTCCGCGGTGTTCTAGGTGGATACTCCGTCTAAGAGCGCCAGTTTGGACGCCTACCTGGCGTCTAGCCCCCGCCATAATCTGAGCACCGATGCCATGCATATATACGCCAACCATTCCGGTAGGAACATTTAGCTCATAATTCAAGATTGGCTTGTAGAGCACCACCTTAGAAAAGGTGTAGCTTACGTTTATGTTAGCTGCATAGCTAGACCTCGATCTAGGCCTAGACTTTACATGTAGACCCTTCCTCGCATAGTAGAAGAAGGGGCTGTCATGCACTACACCATAGAGCGGCATTTTATGGGACCGCCATAGTCACGGTCAGAGTAGTTGTTTGGAATCCGCCTTCTGGTCCAGAAGACTCTAGCGTTCCAATTACTCCAGCGCCATAACCAAACTCATCCCACTGGTCTAGCTGGTTTATCGACTCCATCAGCACCCATGAGTCAATAGCAACTATCTCAGAAGCCTGACTTATTTTATCTGGTGCAGGAGGTCTGCCGTTCTGCCCTACGATAGGGGTGTCTCTAGAGATAGAGATATTGATTGTTGCACTTCTAGGCACGTGGCACCTCTGAGGTTCGCCAACCTGGGCACCAGGTGCGCCCAGGTACATCTGAACAAAAGAAACCACGAGCTGTTCGCAATCAATGGCTGGCTGGCCCATCATCCAATAACGTCGCTGAGGTAGGTTGACGTTGTAGGACTGAAAAACAGCCTCTACTCGGTCAAGCACGCCCTGCATCATATCGCGAAGGTTTGTTGCTCCTTCGGATACTCCAGTCACATCAATTTGGGTAGCCATGAGTTATTACTCCTCTACTGGAGCAGATGCCTCTACTACTGGAGCCTCTACAACAACTTCTTCAACAACTACTGGAGCCTCTACTACTGGAGCCTCTACCTTAGCGGCCTTGGCTGGCTTTGCAGCAGCCTTTGGTGCAGCCTTAGGAGCAGCAGCCTTTACGCCACCTAGCATGTCTTCGGCGCGGAAGTTAGTCTGAATTCCTGACATTTTATTCTCTTTCTTTATTCATACAGCTTGATCCGGAGGTTTCCAGATGCAAGTTCTACAACGTTAGGTACTCCAGCTATTGTTTTAGTGGCGTACAACGTCCAAGTTCCAGGGTCTACCATGCCTAGAGCGGCAACTGCCTTAGTATAAGGGACAGTGAAGCTCAGGGAAGCTGCGTCGAAATCTAGTTCAATGCTAGAAGAATCTAGATCAACAGTTTTTGATCCAGAATAGTTTCGTAGCGAGACAACTGGAGTCCAGCCGCTCTCGGGGAAGAAGTTGCTTAGGTCCGTCATGAGGCCTAGTGAGCTCCAAGAGCCTTCGGCATCCTTGATTAGCGTAATGTCATAGTCAATATCTGCAGTCTGTACGGCTGGACGCGGGCTGTACCTGCGCGCTCTAGGCTGATCAGGCGAAAATACGCGTGACTTACGACGAGCGTTGTCTGGGTTGACTACCTTTAGGAATAGGTCGATCTCATAGAGACCTGTACGTAGCTCGTCAATGAACTCTTGGTTGTCGAGGATTGTGTAAGAGACGCCCTGACGTGACACAGAAGTTACACGCTGAGGAAGCTCACACATCTCATCGCCATTCCACAAACGGGCGAACTCAATGGCAAGCTTGCGAGCTGCCATTTTTCCAGCCACTGGGACTGGGGTTCCGTAAGAGTACGTAATTTCAGTATTGCATGGAGTCCAAGGAGTTCCTGCTGCAATATGAATAGTCGAGTGGTCTACTAGATAGTAGCTAGACGGGTCAAGAACTAGACCGTTACGGTTTCTGATCGAGTGAATTTTTGTTATCGGACGGCCGCGTAGTCTAATACGTGCATCAGGCGACATACCGTCGGCAGAAAGTTCCGAGTACTCGTCGTAATCGCCCGAAGGGATATTGTATACGTCTCCACCAAAAAGAACTGGCGAGTTGGTCTTAGTCGAAGGCCCCATGCGGTTATTGCGTAAGGTACAGGTATAACGCTCCGTCACGGTAGTCTCGCCAGAATACTTACGGCCAGACATTGCCCAGAGTAGATATGACGCAACCTGAGCTGCCTCTAGCGTGAACTCAGTGTAAGCGTAGTCGCCCATTTCTTCGGGCTGGATCCATAGATTGTTAGTCATTTATACCTCTTAGATAATTTTAACGGGTGACGACCTAAGCTATTTGCCCAGATCGCCACCCGTTACTTAGGTATTACTACTGCTCGTTCGAAACGATTACGTTGTCGATAGCGCTGTCAGCGTTGAAGCTAATGCTTCCTGGTACGTTGTAAGTTGTACCTGTGCTAGCCAACGATGTTACAGGGGTAGGAGCCGGGAAGGTCTCGGTACCGCTGTTAACAACAGTAACCTTAGCGTTCTTACCTGCGTTGAATGACAGGATGTCCGCAGTAATCGCTGCGTTAACGTAGCTAACTGTGTTACCAGCAACAGTAGCGATGGTCCAAGTGCCGTTGAAGGCGCTTCCAACGTTAGCAACAACAATCTGGTCACCAACAGCAAGGTTAGGTGCCGCGCTGAAGGTAAGAGTTGCAGTGGTGTCGGTGACTGTCGCAGCTGCGCTTGCCAAGGTGATTGTGCTTGGGTCAGTAGCTGTTGAAGCAGTGAAGAATACAGGGCCAACGTTGTCAGTCCAGGTGTAGAAACCGTTTAGACCAGTTGGTGCCCATGAGGTACGTGCATATGCGTATGGACGCTCTGCAGCAGTTGGGAACTCCCAGCGGCCATCGATACCTGAAGCGAAGTTAGGGTTACCTAGACCGAAGCCCTCGAAAGTGTTAGCCATTAGGCCGTTTTCGATAACACGGTCGCCAGACTGACGGAACTTAGCGTATGGGAAGATCCAGTGGAAGTAAGGAAGAACGCCAGTGCGCTTTCCATCCTTTACAGCGTGTGACCAAGCTTCGATCGCAACACCGTTACCAGCAGGGTCGTCACCAACACCAGGAGCTGCCCAACCAATTGACTTGTGGTCAGGCTGACCTGCAGTTCCAAGGTTCTTGCGAAGCAATAGTCCACCAGACAATAGAGCTGAAAGCTCTGGGTCTGGCTCACAGATAGCAAGTTCCATGGTGATGCGCTTTAGAGTGTCTGGAGCCTTGTAAGTTACGCAAACGATACCGTTAGCGCCCTTTTCGGTAATTTCGTCGCCCTCTTCGTACTCAGGGGTGAACGAGATTCTCATGAAAGCAGACGTGGTGTACGAGTCACCAGGCCCTGCCATCAAGTTGCCAGAAGCGTCCAGACGGGTGACACGAATCGACACACCCTGGATGCTAGCTGCATATTCTTGAGTAGCCATAAGCTATTCTCCTTGGTTTAGGCTGTTAGATCGACTCGAACAGCGAGGTGGATTGAGGTATCAAAGTAAGCCGCAGCTGGGCGGATAGCCTTGAGACGCATGTCATTCGCATTACCCGACACATCGTAAGCTTGGCTTAGATTGTCGTTCACGACATCGACCTCGCCCACAAAAGTGCGGACGGTGCCAGTGGCGTAAATCCATTTGTTGGTTGCCGAGGCTACGCGGTTTGCGTCACCTACAGGACCGTTTCCGGTGTATCCGGAGCCAACGATAACTGGAGTACCACCTAGAGTTTGTAGGTGCTCCTTGCCAGTTTCGTGGAAAAGCATGTTTGAGTTGCTAGCAAGAAGTGCTGCAACGTCGCGAGTCATGTGGATAATTCCTTGCTCGCCACCGTCAGATACCTGACCGATTGAGTGCTCCAAAAGAGCCAAGGCGCGGCGAGGGGAGAGAGCTGCACCAGAGTTAAGAGTAGTAACTCCAGTAGAGATAAGAGCGCGGTTGTCGTGCCCCTCGGCAATACGAACTTCGCCGTCCCAGAGCTCAAGCTCCATGGCATGCTGAGTAACACCCTCAAGCTGGCGCTTTAGACGCTCGATGCGGTCTAGTCCGGTGAAGCCTAAGGTAGAGCGTAGCTCTTCTGCCTCGATGAACCAAGGCTTGATCTCAGTGAAGTAGTTAGGGACACCGGCAGCCACAACAGTTGCTGAAGTATTGTTAGTGTCATCATAGTTCGTAGCTGAGTAAAGTTCTGTCTCCCACTCTTGTGAGAATCCACGGACCCACTGATCCTCAGACGGACCGTTTTGAGGCTTGACTACGGCAAGAAGGCCGAATGCAGAAGGCACAATCGTAGGCGCTGTTACGACACCAGTCTTTGTGAAAGCCATTTGTAGGTTCCTTAGCTAAGTTTAAAATCTAATTTTATCTCGTATTGGGGGAGGCCATTTCTGACCTCCCCCTCACGAGTTTCTATCGGCTTAGAGCTCGATAGCAGCTGCAGCAGCGCCACCAGTGGTGTCGCGTAGAGCAGCAGCAACACCGTTAACCGAGATGGTTGAGGTGATCTTGAGTGACTCGATGCCAACCTTTGCAAGACCTTCGAAGGTCTCAACGAACATCTTGTAGTCGTTGGTGCCAACTAGAGATGAGTCGCGGATGATACCTAGGTCAAGGGTGCCGCCATCTAGGAACAAGAATGTTCCCTCAGCGAACAAGAACCAGTCGAATGAGTCTGGGAACTCAAGAAGGGCGCCTGCGCCCTGAGCGCCAAACGCGTTCTGGTCTGGAGAAGCAACTAGAGTTACGTTGCTGTTAGCTAGGTAGCCCTCGATCTCTGACTTTGCAAGAGCGATGGTGCCATCGCCTGGCATTGAAAGAGTCAAGTCAACTGCCATTGCGTCGATAACCCAGTCAGGCACGATGGCCTTCAACTGAGTAGCGCCGTCAATGCGGTGACGTGAACGGTAAGCAACTGCTGCGCGGCGGATCTGAACTAGGAAGTCGCGACCGAAACCGATTAGCGAAGAAGTAGTAACAGCGGTTGAAGCTGCACCAATCTTGGTTAGAAGGTTCTGCTCTGCCTCACGAGCGTGCTGCACAAGTGCTAGCTCGTTGTGGCGTGCGATTAGCTCTGGGTAAGCGCGAGTCATCAAGTTACCGAACTGTAGCTGTAGGGTTACAGCGTCAGTGGTAGCAGTCTGCTCTGCAGCAGCTGCAACGGTAAGAGATGCCTTAGTTGCTGACTGTGGGTCAGCGTCAACTGCAGCAGTCCAGATGCCAACAGCGTCAGCATAGGTACCAGCAGCAAATGAAGGAGGAGTTACGTAACGGATACCGCCACGGTCAGCCTGGAACTTAGGAAGTGAGTCACGAACTGGACGGACAGTGGTTGAACCAAGGCCGAAAATGTCGTACTTAACCTCGTAAGGTGCGCCGTGACCACCAGAAGCAACAAGAGCTGATTCAGCTGCGAAAGCTGAAATCTTAGCTGAGTTTGCCTCTGCATCGGTGGTTAGGGTGCGTGCCTCGTCAAACTGAGTGGTGATCGAGGCAACAATGTGCTGCTCTCCGTCGCCACCGTTGACACGGCGTAGTGAGTGGATACGCTTCTCCATAGCCTGAGCTACTTCGGTCATATCGTTAATTGTGCTACCAGCGGTGTAACCAGGGATGTCTGCTCCAGCGGTGATTGCTACTACTGGTGCTTCGTTAACCTGAACTACAGGCTGGCGGTCAGCTGGAGCCTCAAAAGGCTGTTCTGCTGCGGCGGTCATGGTTGCCGGCCCTTCCTGCTCTTCTTGAGCAATTGATGATTCGATGATTTCTTCTACAGAAGCCTCAGAACCTTCAGCAACCTCAGTTGCTAGTTCTGCAGTCTCTTCTGCTGCGGTTTCGGTTGATAGTTCAGATCCATCTACCTGATCGGTTGATGCTTCGGTAACGGCTTCTTCAGCGATCTCAGAGGTCTCGTCTGCATCAGCAGCAAGCTCTGTGATCTCTTCAGTTACTTCGACGGCAGCTTCTTCAGCTGCGGCCTCAGCCTCAACTGGAGCATCAGCTACAGTCTCGGTTGCGACCTCTTCAGCAGGTGCTTCGGTTGAGAGTTCGGTTTCGGCTGAAGCCTTTACAGGCTCCTCCTCTTCCTCTTCCTTCTCTTCTTCTGCCTCTACCTCGACTACTTCCTCTGGTGCAACAGGAGTTTCCTCTTCTGCTGCAGGAGCTTCCTCTACAGGAGCCTCCTCCACAGGCATGTCTTCGGTCATAGCCATTTCCTCTCCAGCGTCAGCTGCTTCGCCCTTGACACGGGCAACAGCCTCTGCAGCTTTAGTTGCAAGTTCTGCAGCAGCTGCTTCGCGACGAGAAAGCTCGCCACGTACGATGTCAAGAGAGTCAGCAAGTGACGTCATAGCATCAACTGTCTCAGGAGTTGGGTCTTCACCCTCAACCATTTCAAACTGCGAGACAATATCTGCCTGAAGCTCTGCGACTTGTTCGTCGCTAAGCTCAGCGATGGTGTCCAGCTGAGTTTTAATCTGGTCGTACACTGTACCTCCTAGGCCAGTTAGTATTGAGCACGGATTGTGCCCGATTTACAGTCAAGGTTGAGGGACTCTACACAAATAGCAAGAGGCGCTCTACCCACCACTAATTTTACCTTACTTTTTAGGTAAGGAGTCGGAGCAGTTTGCTCATCTCAGATTGAACTTCCCCCTGAGAATAAACGTCAGCTCCAGACATGTAAGAACGCAGATTCTTAGTGGCTATATCTGCATCTTCTTTACCGATCTTTGCTTCGACTCGGTCAATCATTGATTCAATGAGAGTCTTGAGTCCAGCAGGTAGATCACTAAATCTAACTTTTTCAGCTTCTTTACCGAAAGGCAGCGGTAGGTTAGCGATAACCTTGCCCAGCTCAGCGGCAGTTGCTTTGACATTCTCCAAAGCCTTAGGGTTAAGGGCATTGGTGTCAATCCTGTCGATCATGCCAAGTAGCTCTTCGCTAGCCTTCGCTGATTCAGCGTAGTTTCCAGCAAAGTCCATGTTCTCGGCGTCTTCGACCTTTTTTAGAGCATCCTGAAGACCAGCTACACCTAGGTTTTGCTTTAGTCGAGCAAGAACCTTACGGTACTTACCCTTAGCATCGCGTGGCTGGTTAACGCCAGAGGTGTACTTAAATCGACCCTCGTCGTCGTACTTGTCCTCTACGTTGGTCTTACCAGCAGCAATATCTTCAGCGCGCTGAATCTCTTCTTCGGTCTGCTTGTCAGCCTCTTCTTTAGCGTCCCTAAGTTTCTTTAGGTCCGTCTCCGAGATCTCATCCTTAGCTACCTCAGCGAACTCACTGATGGCGTCAGCAGTTAAGGCCGGGTAGCTAGATGCTTTTGGGTCGGCCTCCTGAGAAACCGCGTTGATTACAGTCGAAAGATACTCGCTAGTCGAGAACTCGAGAGCTGCTGAATCCTCTACTTCTAGCTGCGCATCGTTCAGCTCAGCTGCAGTAGACAGTGCAGCCGTGATAGATGCTCGCATGCTCTCTACAGAGTTAGCTGCTTCAATTGATCCAGCAGACTTCCACTCTTCAGGCACAAGCATTGCAAGCTTAAGTGCACGAGCACGCTTACGGATGTGAGCGCGAACTTTTGCGCGATCCTTAGGGTTAGATCTGCCGTAAGCGCGGATAGCGTTCTTCAGATCCTTCTCGTCGCGGATAGGGTATGAGCCATCTGGAAGAGCTAGGCCTTCCTCGGCTAGAGCCTTACGCTCTTCCTCTGAAACCTGAGCAAGCTCTGCAATAGCTGCAGCAGTAAGCGCACGCTCGCGGAACTCGTCTACCTTGTTGGCGGCAGCGGTGATTGCATACTGTCTGGCAGACTTCTTAGCTGCCTTAACACGTGACTTAAGGTCTGGAGCACCAGCTGAAAGCTCAGCTAGGCGAAGCGCCTTATCCGCGAAGTGGTTCACAGTCTCGCTCTGGAGGACTGCCATATAGCTAGCACCAGCAGCAACAAGGGCCATAACCTTACCAGAAGCAACCATTGCACGAGCAATAGGGAATCCTGGAACGTTGACCTGACATACAGCGACTAGCTCAAGCGAGCCATTGATTGGACGCCAGTCGCCAGAAGGGGCAGAAGCGCGCAGTGCACGAATCTGTGCCTCGGTTGCATCTGGACGCAGCGAACCTGAAACCCAGATGCCGTACTCGTCTTCACCAGCGTGCACATCGGCAATAGCTGAAGCAGTGTCGTCGTAGTGCTTTGCAGCCTGAGCAGCGTTTGCCTGTAGCGATGCGTGACCACCAGCAAGAGTTAGCTGACCAACTGGAACATCCTTGCCAGACTCAGTGCGAACTA
>JACCDQ010238233.1_pt1 | contig 12197 bp, 11 predicted proteins | sample 7446031 | NCBI WGS metagenome assembly JACCDQ01 (sample SAMN15323442, study PRJNA562643) | freshwater metagenome | isolation source: river surface water | place: USA:Blue River Watershed | collected 2017-08-17
CACCACGGCCAGCTGGTAGGCCCACAGGCCATCGGCGCGCTTGAGGACGAAGTCACCCACCGATTGCGCCACGTCTTCGGCTTGAGGCCCCAGGCGCCGGTCGTGCCAGCGGGTGATGTTGGGCAGGCCGCGGGCCTCGCGCACGGCGGATACATTCAGCCGCCACGCCCGTGCGGGCTTGCCGTGCAGCCCATGGCGGCAGGTGCCTGGATAGACCGGCGCTTGGTGGCGGGCGGTGGGCTGGGTTTGTGAGGCTTCGATGTCCTTGCGCGAGCAAGCGCAGGGATAGGCCAGCCCTTGGGTCGCCAGCTGGTCCAGCGCCCGTTGGTACAGACCGCTGCGCTGGCTCTGCCAGAGCACCTCGCCATCGGGCACCAGGCCACAGCGGGTCAGTTGCTGCAGGATGGCTTGGTCTGCCCCCGCAACACAGCGTGGCGTGTCCACATCTTCGATGCGCACCCGCCATGTGCCGCCGTGGGCGCGGGCATCCAGCCAGCTGGCCAACGCAGCGACCAGCGAGCCGGGGTGCAGCAATCCAGTGGGGGAGGGGGCGAACCTCCCGACGTAGCCGGCCATGCGCTCAGTTTTTGCGCAGCACGGCCAAGGCCAGTTCCAGCCCGGAGACAAAGGCGTCTTCGGCGCGGTGGCCGAGGCACCAGTCGCCGCACAGGCCGATGCCTTTGCTCTTGAACCACAGGTGGCTCTGGCCCAGGGGCTGCGCGGTCTTGGCATAGAGCCAGCGGTGCACTTCGGTGTGGGCCGGCGTGGCGCGGATGCCGGTGACTTCGCCAAAGGCCTTGAGCAGTTTGGCGGTGATGCGGTCCGGGCTGTCGTTGACGTGTTCGGCCGACCAGCTGGCGCTGGCCTGCACGGTCCAGCGTTCGATCGGTTCGCGCCCGGGTTTGGACGATTCGCGGGCCATCCAGGCGATGCGGTGGTGGGTGCTGCGGGCCGCGTTCCACTGCGGGCCGATGGTGATGAGGCCCGGTTGCACCGCTTGTGGCCAAGCCGCCATCAGGGTCCAGCAGGGGTCCACTTTCACGGCCTGCAGAGGCTCGGCCAGGGGGCTCAGGCTGGAAGCTTGCAGCAGTGCGCTGGCTTGTGCCGGCGGGATGGCCAGAACCACCCGGTCAAAGCCGGCATAGACGTGTTGGCTGCCATCAGCGCCCTCGGTGCGGACCTGCCAGCCCTTGGCCATGAGCGGGTCGCGGGCGATCTGTGTGGCGCGGGTCTCGAGCAGGATGTTGCCGTCTTCCATCAAAGGCTCGCCCCAGGCCTTGACCAAAGCGTTCATGCCCGGTGTGGCGACCCAGTGGCGTTCGCCACCGGGCAGGCCGGCTTCGATCACACGGCCGATGGGGTCGAGCACGCGCACGGCGTTGGCGCTCCAGGGGCGGCACAGGCCAGGCACCGTGCCCAGGGCCAGTTCAAAACGCGGATCGCGCACGGTGAAGTACTGCGTGCCATGGTCAAAACTGCCAAAGGGGCTGCGGCGCGTGGCCATGCGGCCACCCAGGCCTCGGCTTTTCTCGAACAGGGTGACGTGGTGTCCAGCCTGGCGCAGGGTGCGGGCACAGACGATGCCCGCCATGCCGACGCCGATGATGGCGATGTGTTGTGTGCTCATGGGGGCACTTTACACGCGATGCGCGGGTTGCAGCAATGCGGCGCGTGTCTTGTGGTGGGCGAGCTGATCGAGCCACCAGCGCAGGGCATGGCCGGCGGGGCTCTGGCGGCCCTCGCGCCAAGCGCAGTGGGTGGTGCTGGTGCGCCCGCGCGCGACCTGTTTTTCGACCAGCATGCCGGCGTCAAGGTAGGGTTGCGCCAGCGATTTCGGCAGAAACCCGCCCCCGAGTCCGCGCAGCTGCGCTTCGAGCTTGCTGGCCATGTCGGGCACGGTGAACACGTCTTGCCCGGCCAGCAGGCCGATCGTCAAGCCCGCGCCACGGCTGACCGAATCGGCCACGGCCACGGCACGGTGCTGTTGCAGGGTGTCGTCGTCCAGCGGTTCGGGAGCGTTGGCCAGCGGGTGGTGAGAGGCCACCGCATACACAAACGGGATGTCGCCCAACACCGTGTGCTGGATGTCGTTGCCCAGACCGGGCTCCAGCACCACACCCAGGGCCAGATCGGCCTGGCCCGAAGTCAGTGCGGCCAGCGTGCCCGACAGCGTTTCGTGGCGCAAACGCAGGCGGGTGGGGGAGCCCAAAGCCAGAAAAGCGGCGCACAGGTCCATGACCACGGTGCGCGAGACCACGCTGTCCACCGCCACCGTGAGCACGGCCTCCCAGCCCGTGGCCACGCGGCGCACCCGGTTGGCCACGGCATCCAGATCGCCCAGCAGGCGCTCGGCCTCGCGCAGCAGCTCGCGCCCGGCAGTGGTGGGGCGGGCCTGGCGCGAGGATCGGTCAAACAGCAGCACATCGAGCGCGTCTTCGAGTTGACGCACCCGGTAGGTGAGGGCGCTGGGCACCAGATCGAGCTCGCGTGCGGCCGCGGCAAAGCCGCCGAGACGGTCAATGGTTTGCAGCATCAGCAGGTTTTCGGGGGTCAGCCAGTCACGAGGTGTTTGCATGGTCTATCGACTTATATTCAAATTAATTGAATGATGCCAGCAAACCAGCAGCATGCTGGAAACCAGGCCGGCCACTACATTTCTCCCATCGACTTGGAGAACCCACCATGCTGACCATTCGCAAATCCCAAGACCGGGGCCTGGCCGACCACGGCTGGCTCAAGAGCTTTCACAGCTTCTCGTTCGCCGAATACTTTGACCCGCAGCACATGGGCTGGGGCAATCTGCGCGTGATCAACGAAGACCGCATCGCGCCCGGTACCGGCTTTGGCACCCATGGGCACCGCGACATGGAAATCATCAGCTACGTGCTGTCGGGCAATCTGGCCCACCAGGACAGCATGGGCAACATCAAGGGCATCCCGCCCGGTGATGTACAGCGCATGAGTGCCGGCAGTGGTGTGCGCCACAGCGAGTTCAACCACGCCCAGGGTGAGCAAACGCACTTTTTGCAGATCTGGATCGAACCGAATGTGCGTGGCATAGCGCCCAGCTACGAGCAGAAAACCGTGCCAGAGTCCGCCAAGCGTGGCCAGCTGGCGCTGGTGGCTGCGCCCGAGCCGGGCGAGCACACGGTCAAGATCCATGCCGATGCCCGCCTGTACGCTGGCCTGTTCGATGGGGCTGAGCAAGCCACACTCACGTTGGACCCCCAACGCAAGGCCTATGTGTTTCTGGTGCGTGGCCGCTTGAATGCCAATGGCCAGACCTTACATGCCGGGGATGCCGCGCTGTTGCAGGCCGAATCCAGCCTGACGCTGGACCAGTCGAGCGATGCCGAAGTGCTGGTGTTCGACCTGGCCCCCTGATTTCCCTTTTTCATTTTTCAACCAAGGAGTTTTCTCATGGCAAAGACCGTTGTTGTCTACCACTCTGGCTACGGCCACACCCAGTTCATCGCCCAGTCCGTGGCCAAAGGCGCCAATGCCCAGCTGGTGGCGATTGATGCCGACGGCAACCTGGCCGAGGCCGACTGGGCCGCGCTGGATGCTGCCGACGCCATCGTGTTCGGCTCGCCCACCTACATGGGCGGCGTGAGCTGGCAGTTCAAAAAGTTTGCCGACGCGTCGTCCAAGCGTTGGTTTACCCGCGCCTGGCAAGACAAGCTGTTTGCCGGCTTCTCGGTCAGCGCCAGCCTCAACGGCGACAAGGGCATGACCCTGGCTTATCTGAACACCCTGGCCTCGCAGCACGGTGGCCTGTGGGTCAGCCTGGGCATGGCGCCGGCCAACTCGAGCGCATCCACCCGCAACGACGTCAACAACCTGGGCGGCTCGGTCGGCTTGCTGGTGCAGGCCCCGTCCGACGCCGGTGCCGACAAGATCCCCCAAGGCGATGTGGACACGGCAGTCAAGTTCGGCGAGCGCGTGGCCGCTGTGGCTTCCAAAGCCCGCGGCTGATTGTTTGGCCCGCCTCGGGTAGCATGGGTGCATGAAAATCATCTCCATGCTGCCCTGGGCCGACTGGCTGGCCCTGCTGGCTTTCTTCAGCCTGTGGGTGGGTTACGCCTGGTTTGCCCGGGCCCGTGGTCTGCATGAGCAGACCTTGCTCGCCACTACCAACCACCTGCGGCACCTCTGGATGGTCCAAGCCACAGCGCGTGACCCGCGCATGCTCGATGGTCTGATCACGCAGAACCTCTCGAGCACCCCCTCCTTTTTCTGTTCGACCACGATCATCATCATCGGTGGACTGTTTGCCTTGCTTGGCACCACCGACAAGGCTGCCGAGCTGGTGCGTGAAGTCCCATTTGCCCAGCAGACCCCGATGCTGGTCTTCGAATTCAAGGTCCTGGTGCTGATTGGCATTTTTGTCTATGCCTTTTTCCGCTTTTCCTGGTCGATGCGGCAGTACACCTTTGTGGGCCTGGTGATTGGCGCCATGCCGCCACCCGAGGAGTTCGCGTCTGGCAGGCAAGACCGCCAGGTGGTGGCCCAGCGCGCCGGGCATCTGGTTGGGGCTGCGGCTGAAACTTTCAACGATGGCCTGCGCGCCTACTACTTTTCGTTTGCAGCCATGGCCTGGTTCTTCTCCCCCCTGGTGCTGGTGATCGCCACAGCCCTGGTGGTGCTGATCCTCTACAGCCGCGAATTTCGCTCCGATGTTCTGCATGTTCTGAGGGATTGAGGGGCCCTGGCGGCCTAAAATCAAGCCCATGTTTGTCCACCTTCGCCTCCACACCGAATTTTCCATCGTCGATGCCACTTGCCGCATCGACGACGTTGTCAAAAGTGCGGCGAAGGATGCCCAGCCGGCGCTGGCCATCACCGACCTGAACAACCTGTTCGGGGGCGTCAAGTTCTACAAAGAAGGCCGTGGCAAAGGTGTCAAACCCATCCTGGGTGCCGAAGTCCAGATCGAAGGCCTGGGAGACGACAACACCCAGACGTCGCGCGTGATTTTGTTGGTGCAAAGCAAACAGGGCTATCTGAACCTGTGCGAGTTGCTGGCCCGTGGTTGGACACAGAATGTGGTCAAGGCGCAATCGGTCCTCAAGTTGGCGTGGCTGCAGGAACTCTCTGAAGGCCTGATCCTGCTGTCGGGTGCCCAAGCCGGTCCGCTCGGCCCAGCCCTGCTGCAGGGCGACAGCGGCAAAGCCTCCGAGGTCGCGCTGCAACTGGCTTCGATTTTTCCGCACCGCTTTTACCTGGAATTGCAACGCGCCGGTCGGCCGGACGATGAAGCGCATGTGGTCGCTGCGGTGCAATTGGCCGCACGTCTGGGTTTGCCCGTGGTGGCCACGCACCCGGTGCAGTTTCTGAGCCCCGATGATTACGACTCGCACGAGGCGCGTGTCTGCATCTCCGAAGGTGAAATCCTGGCCAACCCGCGCCGTGTGCGCCGCTTCACGCGTGAGCAGTATTTCAAGTCCGCCCAGGAGATGCAGGCGCTGTTTGCCGATGTGCCGAGCGCCATTGCCAACACGCTGGAAATTGCCAAGCGCTGCAACCTGACGCTGGTGCTGGGCAAACCCCAGTTGCCCAACTTCCCGATCCCGCCGGTCGATGGCGTCGTCATGTCGGTGGAGGATTACTTCCGCCACGTCTCACACGAAGGTCTGAAGGAACGCCTGATCCACCTGTACCCCGACGAGGCCAAACGCGAAGCCGAGCGCCCGCGCTATGTGGAGCGGCTCGAGTTCGAGCTGAGCACCATCTTGAAGATGGGTTTTCCGGGCTACTTCCTGATCGTGGGTGACTTCATTCAGTGGGCCAAGAACAATGGTTGCCCGGTGGGTCCGGGGCGTGGCTCGGGTGCGGGTTCGCTGGTGGCGTATGCGCTGAAGATCACCGACCTGGACCCACTGCAGTACAACCTGCTGTTCGAGCGTTTCCTGAACCCGGAACGGGTCTCCATGCCCGACTTCGACATCGACTTCTGCCAGACCAACCGCGACCGGGTGATCGAGTACGTCAAGGAAAAGTATGGCCGCGATGCGGTGAGTCAGATCGCCACGTTCGGCACCATGGCGGCGCGCGCGGCGATCCGCGATGTGGGGCGGGTCATGGACCTGAGCTACACCTTCTGCGATGGCATCAGCAAGCTGATTCCCAACAAGCCGGGCAAACCTGTCACGATCCAGTACCCGCCGGCTGACCTCAAGCCCGAAGACAAAGAAAAGTACGCGATTGCCGCAGAGCCGATGCTGGCCGAGCGCATCGAGCGTGAAGAAGACGTCAAAAACCTGATCGAGATGGCGCAAAGCCTGGAGGGCATGACCCGCAATGTGGGCATGCACGCGGGCGGCGTGCTGATCGCGCCGGGCAAGCTCACCGACTTCTGCCCGCTCTACCAGCAGCCGGGCAGCGACTCGGCGGTGAGCCAGTACGACAAGGACGACGTGGAATCTGCGGGCCTGGTGAAGTTCGACTTTTTGGGGCTGGCCACGCTGACGATTCTGGAGATCGCACGCGAATTCATCCTCCAGCGCCACAAGGGGCAGGAAAATTTCGCTTTCGAGAACATTCCGCTCGACGACGTTCCGACTTACAGGCTCTTCCAGGAAGGCAAGACCGAGGCGGTGTTCCAGTTTGAAAGCCGTGGCATGCAGGGCATGCTGCGCGACGCTAAGCCGACGCGCCTGGAAGACCTGATCGCCCTGAACGCGCTGTACCGACCGGGCCCGATGGACCTGATCCCCAGCTTTGTCGCGCGCAAGCATGGCCGCGAAGAAGTGGTGTACCCGCACCCGGCCGTGGCCGAGATGCTGAGCGAGACCTACGGCATCATGGTGTACCAAGAGCAGGTGATGCAGACGGCGCAGATCCTGGGCGGTTACTCGCTCGGTGGCGCCGATCTGCTGCGCCGTGCCATGGGCAAGAAGAAGGCCGAGGAAATGGCCGAGCACCGCGAAAAATTCCGCGCGGGCGCCTTGGCCACCCACAACATTCCCCAAGACCAGGCCGATGAGGTGTTCGACCTGATGGAAAAGTTCGCGGGCTACGGCTTCAACAAGTCACATGCCGCAGCGTATTCCTTGCTGGCCTACCACACGGGCTGGCTCAAGGTGCACTACACCGCCGAGTTCTTCTGCGCGAACATGACCGTCGAAATGGACGACACCGACAAGCTCAAGGTGTTGTACGAAGACGCGCTCAAGTTCGGCATCACCTTCGATCCGCCGGACGTCAACCGGGGTCATTACCGTTTTGAGCCGGTGACCGACAAAGTCATTCGCTATGGCCTGGGCGCCATCAAGGGCACCGGTCAGCAGGCCATCGAAGCGATCGTGGCGGCGCGTGAAGAGGGGGGGGCTTTCACCAGCCTGTTCGATTTCTGCAACCGTGTTGACCGCACCCGACTGAACAAGCGCACGGTCGAAGCGCTGATCAAGGCCGGTGCCTTTGATTCGCTGCACATGAACCGCGCCGCATTGTCTGCCAGCATCGACAAGGCTTTTGACTTTGCCAATGCCACCGCAGCCAACGCCAACCAGGGCGGCCTGTTCGACATGCTGGGGGACGATTCGCATGGATCCAGCACGCAGGAGCCGGATCTGGAGGATGTGTTGCCCTGGGGCATCAAAGAGCGCCTGACCCTCGAAAAAACGGCGGTGGGCTTTTATTTGTCCGGCCACTTGTTCGACGCGGTCGAGCGCGAGGTGCGCCAGTTTGCGCGACGCAAGATCGATGACCTGATCGACAGCCGAGAACCCCAGCTGATCGCCGGCATCGTGAGCGATCTGCGCATCATCAATGGCCAGCGGGGCAAGGTGGCCATCTTCAAGCTCGACGACAAGTCGGGCGTGATGGAGGCCACGGCAGACGAGGGCCTGATCAATTCAGCGCGCCATGCGCTCAAGGACGATGAGCTCATCATCGTCATGGCCAAAATGCAGATGGACCGCTTCTCCGGTGGTTTCCGGCTCAAGATCGAACAGATCTGGGACTTGGCTGCGGCGCGCTGTCGTTTTGGCAAGTTCCTGCGGGTGGCGGTCAATGGCCATGCGCCCGACATCGAGCGCTTGACCCGCGAATTTCCACCGCAACGCGAGCAAACCGAGCACGGTGAGCTGGTCAAAGGGCTGCCGGTGCGCTTGACGCTGGAACGGCGTGCCAGCGATCTGGCGGCAAAGGCCGAGCTGTCCTTGGGCGAGCGTTCCCGCTTTTTCCCCTCGGATGCCGCACTGGCCAGCTGGATGGCCCAGGCCGATCAGGGCCAGGCCCAAATCGTCTACGACGACAGCCAGAACATCGTGGCCGTTCGCGCGGTGGCGATGTAAACCCGCGCGTTCAGTCCAGCGGTCTGAAGCCCAGCACGATGACCGGTGGCACGCGGCCATCGGTGTCCTTGGGCAACACCTCGGTCTTGTCGATGGCACGCAACACGGCGTCGTCCCAGGCTTTGTTGCCGCTGGACTGCACGATGCGGCGGCTCAGGATGGTGCCGTCGGCGCCCACCTTGACTTCGACTTCGGCACGCGGATTGCCCACCACGTCGCCAGGGTAGGTGATGTTGGGCTTGATGCGCCCCACCAGACGACCGGCATAACTGGCGGAGGGGCCCGATGACTTGAGGGCTGTTCCGGTTGAATTTTCGCCACCGGTCGCCCCGGCGAGGCCCTGCATGCGCTTGAGGTTTTCCTTGCGCAGGGCGTCGGCACGTGCAGCGTCGGCTTTGCTCTGGGCTTCCTCGGCTTTGCGTTTGTCGTCGGCTTTTTTCTTCTCGCGCTCTTTTTCTTCGCGGGCTTTGTCTTCTTTGGCCTTTTGCTCCTTGAGCTTTTTGTCTTTTTCGGCCTTTTCCTTCTCTGCCTTTTCTTTTTCCAGCTTTTCTTTGCGCAGCTTCTCGGCCTTCTCTTTTTCGAGGGCCTTTTTCTTTTCTTCTTCCTTCTGTTTTTTCAGCGCGATCTCGGCGTCGTGCTTTTGCACCTCGGGCTCGGGCGCTGGGGCCGGACGCGGGGTGGGTTTCACAGGTTCGGGCTTGACCGGTTCAGGCGGTGGGGGTGGGTCGGGCTCGACCAAGCGGGGCGCTGCCTGCTGGGGCACGGCCGACCACAGCTCGGCCTCGGCGGTGACCACCTGGGGTTGGGTGGTCCAGCGGGTGACCAGGCCAAGTGCGACGAACAGCAGCACATGGGCCGCTGCCGCCACTGCGAACGAGCGTCCGCGCGCCGGCTCGGCGGGCGGCGCGAATTCGGCCTGGTATGTGGTGCTCTGGCTCAAGCGCAGCTTCCTTCAGGGCGCCAGTTGGACCGACAGACCCACGCGTTGGATGCCGGCACGTTGCAAGGTGTCCATGACTTTGACGACGTTTTCGTATTTGACGTTGCGGTCGGCGCTGATCACGATGGCAGTGCTGCCTTCGGTGCCCTGGGCGTTTTTGACGGCTTCGGCCACGCCACCGATCATCAGCTTGCTCGTCTTGCCGTCGGCCACCAGTTCCAGACTTTCGTCTTTCTGGATCACGACCTGCAGCACCTTGTCGGGTTGCTTGTTGGCCTTGCCCACGCTGGGCAGGTCAATCAGGCTTGGCGTGATCATGGGGGCGGTGACCATGAAGATGATCAGCAGCACCAGCATCACGTCGATGAAGGGCACCATGTTGATTTCATTGACGGCGCGGCGTCCGCGTCCGCGGTGAGCGACGGCAGGCATGTCGGGCCTCCTTCAGTGGCCAGAAGCCGAAGCGCCCGAACCCAGGCTGCGCTGCAGGATGTTGGAAAACTCCTCGATGAAGGTTTCCAGCTTGATGGCCACGCGGTCGATGTCGCGCGCGAAGCGGTTGTAGGCGACCACGGCCGGGATGGCAGCGAACAGGCCAATGGCGGTGGCCACCAGGGCTTCGGCAATGCCGGGTGCCACGGTGGCCAAGGTGACCTGCTGCAGGCTGGCCAAGCCCGTGAAGGCGTGCATGATGCCCCAGACGGTGCCGAACAGGCCCACATAAGGGGAGACCGAACCGACCGAAGCCAGGAAGGCCAGCTGTGATTCGGCCACGTCCATCTCGCGCTGGAAGCTGGCGCGCATGGCTCGGCGGGCGCCATCGAGCAGCGTCCCTGGATCGGTGATGCGGCGCTCGCGCAGCTTTTGGTATTCGCGCATGCCGCTGGCAAAAATCCGTTCCATCGGGCCAGACAGCTTGGCGTTCTGGCTGGCCGCGGCGAACAATTCGTTGAGGCTGGTGCCCGACCAGAACACACGCTCAAACTCCTCATTGAGGTTTTGGATGCGTTTGATGGCGGTGATCTTGCGGATGATCGCGGCCCAGCTGGAGACCGAGATGGCCAGCAGGATGGCCATCACGATCTGGACCACAAAGCTGGCGTGCAATACCAGCGAGACGATGGACATGTCTTGATTCATTTCAGAGATTCCAGAATGGCAGCGGGAATACGGGCAGGTTTGAGGGTGGCGGCATCCACCCAGCCGATGCGGATGGTACCTTCTGCGAGGAGGGTGTCGGTTTGGCTGTCCCCATGCAGCATGACTTGCTGGGCAATCGTCAGGCTCACGCGGCCAGCGTCCTGGACGCGGGCGGTGACCCACAGGGCATCGTCCAGGCGGGCAGGCTGGTGGTATTTGACGGCGGTTTCGCTGACGACGAACATGCCGCCTACTTGCTCGCGCAGCACTTGCTGGTTGAAACCCAGGGCACGCAGCCACTCGGTGCGGCCGCGTTCCATGAACTTGAGGTAGTTGGCATAGAAGACGATGCCACCGGCGTCAGTGTCTTCCCAGTAGACCCGCAGGGGAAAGCCAAAGGGGGCAGGGGTGGTGTTCATGGGTGGAGCCAGGCCTTGAGCCGTTCGATGGCCGTTTGCAGTTCGGTCATTGAATTGGCGGTGGAGAAACGGACGAAGCGGGCGGTTTCGAAGGAGCCAAAGTCGCGCCCCGGGGTTATTGCCACATGGGCTTGGTGAAGGGCAGCGTGGGCAAAATCCCAGCTGTCTTGGAGCCCCATTTTTTTGCAAGCGGCGCTGCAGTCGGCCCAGGCGTAAAAAGCACCGTCGGGCATGACGGGGACCGTCAGACCCAAGGCGTTGAGCGCCGGGATGAAGTGGTCGCGACGGGCCTTGAATTCGGCGCGGCGCTGCTCGTACAGCGCCAGGCTGTCGGGCTCGAAACAGGCCAACGCGGCTTGTTGCGACACGGTGCTGGCACAGATGAACAAGTTCTGCGCCAGGCGCTCCACCACATCGACCAGGGCGTCTGGCACCACCAGCCAACCCAGGCGCCAGCCGGTCATGTTGAAGTATTTGCTGAAACTGTTGATGCTGATGATATCGTCGCTGATGGCCAGCGCTGTTTGGCCATAGGCCGCATCGTGGCTCAGGCCCAGGTAAATCTCGTCGATCAAGGTGATGCCGCCGCGTGCGCTCACCACCTCCTGGATGCGGCGCAACTCGCTCGGGTCGATCGAGGTGCCGGTGGGGTTGGAGGGCGAGGCCAGCAGCACACCGCGTGTCTTGGATCCCCAGGCGGCCTGCACCTTGGTGCTGCTGAGCTGAAAGCGCTCGTCGGCGGTGGTGGGCACGAGCACGGCGGTGCCTTCGGCGGCGCTGACGAAATGCCGGTTGCAGGGATAGCTGGGGTCGGGCATCAGGATTTCGTCGCCGTGCTCGATGAGGGCCAGGCAGGCCAGTTGCAGGGCGGCCGAAGCGCCGGCCGTGACCACGATGCGCCGTGCGGGCACCTGCACGCCAAAACGCTGTGCGTACCAGCCGCTGATGGCCTGGCGCAGCGCATCGGTGCCCAAGGCTTGTGTGTACTGGGTCTGGCCTTGAACAATGCAGCGTTGGGCGGCTTGCTGCACCAGCGGCGGGGCAGTGAAGTCTGGCTCACCGATGTTCAGGAAAATCACAGGGCGGTCGGTGTGCGCCACCTCGCGCGCCAGAGCCGAGGCGGCCTTGGCCACTTCCATCACATAAAAAGGTTCGATGCGCTCGGCGCGCTGGGCAATCCGCATGGCGGGGGACATGCGGCTCAGTCGCGGGCCTTGCCAGAGGCGCGGTCGGACTCGACCTCGGCAGCGCGGAACAAGGGGGCCACGCCGCTGAGCACGGCGTTCACATACTTGTGGCCGTCGGTGCCGCCAAAATCCTTGGCCAGTTCGATGCACTCGTTGAGCACGACGCGCCAGGGCACATCCAAGCAATGCTGGAGCTCGTACACGCCGATCCACA
>JACCDQ011439850.1_pt1 | contig 12194 bp, 10 predicted proteins | sample 7446031 | NCBI WGS metagenome assembly JACCDQ01 (sample SAMN15323442, study PRJNA562643) | freshwater metagenome | isolation source: river surface water | place: USA:Blue River Watershed | collected 2017-08-17
CATATTGCTTGGCCGCCACTGCAGCGCGCGCCAGGTCAAAGATGCGCCGCCCGGTCTCCTGGTTGCGCTCGTCTATGGCTTCTATCTGCATCAACGCTCCATCCCAGTCGTTGCGCTGGGTATATATCCACGTCAGTATCTCGCCATAGTAGTTGTTGTCCGGCTCCTGGTTTATCTTCTTCACCAGGGCCTTTTGCACGGCCTGCAGTTTCTTCTGGTCCGTGCCCAGCAGCTCCAGCAGCAGCTCTTTGGCGCTCTCCGCGGTCATGAACACATTGGGCCCGCCCCTCAGCAGCGCCTCAACCGACCGGTCATAGTCGCCTTTCTTGGCATACAGCGTAGCCAGCGGCCTGCCATACATCGGCGGATTGCCCAGCAGTGCCAGCGCCCGCTCATAGGTCAGTATCGCATAGTCATCACGGCCGGCTTCGGTAAATCCCTGGGCTATGCTGGTCGTCAGCAGGTCGTCCCCGTTCAGCACACCCAGCACGCTGTCATACTGCGCCTTGGCTTTGTCGGCCTTGCCACATTGGTCATATACGTGGCCCAACTCCATATTCATTTCTGGTGCCCGCACGCCCTTCGGCATCATAGCTGCCTTTTTCTCCACTATTTTCTCTGCCTGCTTGCATTTACCAGCCTCCAGCAGCACCGTCACATATTCATCGTATACCGAGTCGGGGGAGGAGCTGTACAACTCGGTGTAGATATCTATTGCCTTATCGTAGTTCTTATCCATGGCCAGGTGCCTGGCCTCTGCCACAGTATGCTGCGCCATTGCACGGGCGCTGCCCAGCAGCAGCAATATGCCCGCCAGTCCATACCGCACTATGTTCTTTATTCCTGCCATTCGTTATAGGATGTCCAAATGTAGCATTTATTATTATCTGGCTTTCTTAGGGAAAATATAAAGATCCGCTAGTACTTAAGCACAAAATGCTGTTTCTCTTTGAACTCCGGCTTGGCAAAGAGCAGACCTATGGCATACAGGTCGATGCTGAGCTTGATGAACCCATCTTTGCATAGCGCACGCCATGCATCCGTGTGCGCCTTCGAGCGGTGTATGGAGGGTACTATCACCAGGCCGCCTCCCAGCAGGGTGGGGGCGCAGATGTGCACCAGTTGCTGCCACTGGTCAGGGCTGGCTGCCGGCAGCATCACCATATCCGGCACCCCATTCACATGTGCGGTGGTGCCGGGGTCGTTCAGGTTCAGCATGCTGTGGTAGTGGTAGTGCTCCGTGAGGGCGTTCAGCAGCTTGCTGTACTTGTGCGTGCCCTTGGCCTTGCGGGCCTTGTCCTGCAGCACGTTTTCCACCAGGTCATATACAAATGGAGAGTGGGTGCCATGGCGGCCCTTCGCGGCCAGGCGGTAGCGTAAGCGTTCGATAACGGAATGCAGGGCCATGGTCAGAGGTCTATGCGGTCGTAGCGCTCAAAGGTGTAAGGGAATTTGTTCTTTTCATCCGCCTCGTGGGCTTCCTGCCAGGCCAGCTTCCAGTGTGTGTGGTCTATGTCCGGGAAGAAGGTATCGGCGTCTGGTATCACGGTATGCACGCGGGTCACATACATCCGGTCCACCTTGTCCATCGTCTGGCGGAATAGCTCGCCCCCGCCTATGATGCAGGCCTCTTCCACGCCAGCCGCCTCCAGGCTGTCTATGACCGGGCCGAACTCACTGAAGAGTTGCACCCCCTCCGGCAGTTGCAGGCTCTTCTGGCCCGATAGCACCACGTTCAGCCTGCCCGGCAGCGGCCTGCCCAGCGACTCAAAGGTCTTGCGGCCCATGACGATGGGCTTGCCCATGGTGATGCGCTTGAAGAACTTCAGGTCCTCAGGCAGGTGCCACGGCAGGGCATTGTCCTTGCCTATGGCATTGTTGTCTGATATGGCTACAACGAAAGAGAGTATCATTGGTCACAAAGTTAGCCGATTTCAAATAGTATAGGCCGGTCGGTTGGTACCGGCAATATTTTACATGATCATACCATAACGGTGTAATGATCGTAAAGAAACTGTCACTAGTGTCCGACCATCGGTAGCGTCGATTCGCCGGGATACTTGCCGGCACTGCATTTCAGGTATGCTGAGTGATTTCGATAAAGGCCCCCTTGCGACACAGTATTTTTCCACTTCGGAACAGAAAACACACAAAACCGCCCAAACCCGCGCCCAGCCTGCATTCTTTCCTACATGATCATACCAAAACTGTATAATGATTATACAGGAACGGTATAATGATGTAGACTTCTTTTGGAAACCCCCTACCCCGCATCGTATCTTGCATCGGTCGCCATCGTTGAAGGCGATGTCTGCCACCCGCAATTCGCCATTGCGAGGCTCGTGCGTGGCCTTGGGCCGTGGCAGTCTCGCTACCTGCGGGCAAAGTTCTTTGAAATACTGCTATCACAGCCTGCTCTGGGTAGGCTTGTTTCCGCTGCGCGTCTGCCAGGGCAACTGTCCTTCGTGTGCTACTGTTAAGGATACTGCGGCATTACTATCATCGGTATTTTAGAACGTCTTTAGTACATTTTAGTAGACCTGTAGAAGCAAAATAGTAAGGTTTAGAAGCGTTTAGTAACTTTTAGAAATGACAGAAAGATACCATAGACCATACCCATAGCGGATTGCCGGGGTTCAGCCTATCGTTCCGTACCGCCACATGCCGGTTTCTTAGTAAACCGGCAAAACATGTCCGCCCCCTCCACCCGAATGGTATCCCCCTCACGCGATCGGCATATTTCCACATTAACATTTTCCACATTAACATTTTATACCTTATATACCTTAAAATGGAGGTCAAATGGTAGTTATATACCCTTCTCAGAAGTTATATACCTAACGAAAAAATGCATAACTCAAGCCCACAGCGCATTCCGGCTTTTTCACCCTCCAAAAACGGTCTATGCCCGGATCTTATACCTTATCCTCAAAGGCTTTCGACTGTGCAATGATCGCCGGCTTTATGTTCTTCCACCCAATATTTCCTAATTTGCCCCTATGACAGTACAGGATATCATCAATGCGATAGAGGCTTATGCGCCTACCACCTACCAGGAGAGCTATGACAATTGTGGGATTCAGGTGGGCAATGCGGCGGATACCGTGACGGGTGTGCTGCTGACGCTGGATGTGACGGAGGCGGTCGTGGATGAAGCCATGGCACGCGGTTGCAATATGATAGTGGCCCACCACCCGCTGATATTCGGCGGGCTGAAACGGATAAGTGGGCGCAACTATGTGGAGCGGGTGGTGCGGATGGCCATCAGGAACGATATCACCATCTATGCTGCTCACACCAACCTGGACAACATGCAGCACGGGGTGAACGCCAAGATAGCCGAAAAGCTGGGCCTGGTGGACACCCGCATACTGGCACCAAAGAGCGATGTGCTGTATAAATTATATACCTACACGCCAATAGACGCCGCCGACCGGGTGCGCGATGCGCTCTTTGCCGCCGGAGCGGGTCACATCAGCGAGTACAGCGAATGCAGCTTCAATACTACAGGTACAGGCACTTTCCGCCCATCGGCATCCGCCAACCCTGCCATTGGCCAGGCGGGCGGTGAGCGCGAAAGCGTGAGCGAGTTGAAGTTAGAAGTACTCGTACCCACTCATGCGCGGGGGGAGGTGATGAAGGCACTGCGGGCGAGCCACCCCTACGAGGAGGTGGCTTATGAACTGATAGCCCTGCAGAACCCCGCCACCCAGATAGGTGCGGGCATGGTGGGCCGCCTGCCACAACCCACGGCAGAAAACGATATGCTGGCGCTCATCCGCGACCGGATGCAGGCCCGCTGCATCCGCCACACGGCGCTGAGGGGTAAACCCATTGAGCGGGTGGCGCTGTGCGGAGGCTCCGGCAGCTTCCTGCTGCGCGATGCCATTGCCGCCGGGGCAGACATATTCATCACCGCTGATTTCAAATACCACCAGTTCTTCGACGCAGAAGGAAAAATTATAATAGCAGACATCGGCCACTACGACAGCGAGCAGTACACCCCTGAAATATTTGAAGCCATACTTAAGAAAAAATTTCCTACCTTTGCAGTCCTTTTATCAAATTTAATAACCGATCCTGTAAAATATTTTTGCTGATATGGCTACTGTTAAGGATTTTTCATTCGAGGAGAAACTGGCTTCTGTACTCGCGTTGCAGAAGATAGATTCCAAGATAGACGAGATAAAGACACTGAAGGGCGAACTGCCCATGGAAGTGAAGGACCTGGAAGATGAGATAGCCGGCCTGCAGACGCGCATCAACAACATAGACGCGGAGATCAACAACATCAATGCCTTCGTAGAAACGAAGACCAACGCCAAGAAAGACGCCCAGGCGCTCATAAAGAAGTATGAGAAGCAGCAGGACAACGTGAAGAACAACCGTGAGTTCGAGGCGATCAACAAGGAAATAGAGATGCAGGAGCTGGAAGTGAGGCTGAACGAAAAGCACATCAAGGATGCATCTTTTGAGCTGAAGGACCGCACTGCTGCCCGCCTGAAGACAGAAGAGAAAATAAAGGACGTGGAAGAAGCGCTGAACGTGAAGCGCAAGGAGCTGGAGAAGATATCGGTAGAGACAGAGAAGGAAGAAGCAGTGCTGGCTGAGAAGTCGGCAGCGGCTAAGGAAAAAGTGGAGCCACGCCTGCTGAGCGCCTACGAGCGCATCCGCGGCAGCTACCGCAACGGCCTGGCAGTAGTACCCATCGTGCGCGACTCCTGCGGCGGCTGCTTCAACGTGATACCTCCGCAGCGCCAGAGCGAGATACGCCAGCACAAGAAGATCATCGTGTGCGAACACTGCGGCCGTATCCTGGTAGACAACGACCTGAACGACAAAGTGAACATCAAGTAGTCTTATAAACAAAATTGAAATATTAGAAAAGCTGCCGAAAGGCGGCTTTTTCGTTTTAGCTACTTGACGCCCAGGATAGGTGGAGCTGCTGATAATAGACTGATCTTCCGTATTTTCGGGGGGTCGCTGGGGTTTTTGGCGGCCAAAGCGGTCAGGTACTTGCTTTGATACATGCTTTTATTAACTTTAAGGCCTGTAAGCTACGCGCACGCACCAACATGGGTGCGCGGGGCATGCTTTTATAACTGTGTTCTATGGATATAAACAATACGCCTACCGTGGCGGAAGATACCGGGATCATTGGCAGCACATCGCGCCGCGACTTCTTCAGGCTCGCGGGCGGTCTGGCAGGTGCGGGGCTGTTCATAGCGTCGTGCCGCCGCACCCCATCCAGTACCACGTTCCTCGGTGAAGGCGATGTGGCGCTGCTCAACTACCTGTATGTATTGAAGCAGGTGACCTCGGCCTTCTATACACAGGCGGTGGCCACACCCTACTACGGTATCAGCAAGAGCGAGTCGGACCTGCAACCCGACCTGCGCGACCAGGAGATAGCACACCGCGAATACTTCAAGGCGCTGCTGGGCAAGAACGCCATCAAGGAGATAAAGACACAACTGTCTGCCGTTACGTTCATCGACAAGAAGAGCTTCCTCACGCATGCTACCACGCTGGAGGACCTTTCAGTAGGCGCGTATAATGGTTGTGTAAAAGTGTTCAAGAGCACAGACTACATGCTGGCTGTGAGCAGGATATCATCGGTAGATGCACGCCATGCAGGCTATGTGCGCGACATACTGACGCACGGCTCCTTTGCGGACGTGACCGACAATAACGGGCTGGACAAAGTGATAGCTCCGGTAACGGGGATGACCATGCTGGAGAACTACATAGAGACGAAGTTCGACCGGAGCAAATTACCTACTTTCTAAAGACAAGCACATGGATTTCAAGCATATCATCAGCGAGATAGAAAAGAATGACCCCGAGGTATATGAGCGGCTCAGCACGAGGCGTGATGCACTGAAGGGTTTTGGACAGAAGGTGGCGCTCGTGGCGCTGCCATTCGCTATCGGCTCGCTGTTCAAGAAGGCATATGGTAAGACCACCAGCGCTGTGACCGACGCGCTGAACCTGGCGCTGGAAATAGAGTATATGGAGTATACCTATTACCGCCAGGGCAACAATACAGGCTCGCTGATACCCGCCGCAGACCTGCCCGGCTTCAAGAAGATAGAAGCGCAGGAGAAGGCGCACATCGACTTCCTGAACAAGACCATCACGGCACTGGGGGGTATACCGTTCAAGCCGAACAACTATACTGCTGCTACCACGGTGCCACCGTACGTGCCGGCTGCGTATGATTTTACTGCAGCGGGTACGTACAGTCCTTTCAGCGACTATGCCACCTTCCTGATACTGGCACAGATACTGGAAGACACTGGTGTGCATGCACTGCAGGGACAAATGAGCATACTGCTGGCAGATAATGCTGTGCTGACACAGGCCATGCAAATGCAGGCCGTAGAGGCGCGTCATGCTGCTTATGTACGCACAGTTCGCCGCCTGGCAGGCGCTCCTGAATATCCTGCGCCCTGGATATCTAACAACATTCCACCAACGGTAGCGCTACAGCCTTACTACAAGGACGAAGACAACGTGGAGCACAATGGTATCATCATTACCACGCTGCCGAACACGAACTATAAAACAGGCGGCACGCCAAAGATATCGGCCACTGCAGCATTCGATGAGCCATTCGATCGTGCGCGCATCAATACGCTGATCAAACCATTCAAGCTATAAAAAGTTCTGGATATTTGAGAGAAAGGCTGCACGGAAGTGTGGCCTTTTTTGTTGATGCGCCGTTCTATTCATTTACATGGGGTCCACATCGAATAGGACCTGAACGTTGGTATTGCCGCGTTGAGAGAGTATGTCGTTGCGCTGTGCCTTCAGGAAGGCCTTGGTGGTGTCAATGAGTTTCTTGTCGCGCGGGCACTTGATCCATATCTCGCGTATGTATTGGTTGCGCACGCGCGGCACAATGGCCGGGCCGGGTCCCTGTACGGATATGCCTTGTATGGTATTGAGTGCATCTGCCATCTGCTGCGCCACAGCTATCACCTTCGGTTCGTCGGTGTGGCGGAAGATGATCCGGATGATGCGGCTGAAGGGCGGGTAGAAGAACTGCTCGCGGTAGCGGATCTCGCGCAGGTAGAAGGCATGCACATCGTGCGCCTTCACCCACTGTAGTACTGGGTGCTGTGTGTTGAATGCCTGTATGAGCACACGGCCCTGCCCGTCGGCCCGACCGGCGCGGCCGCTCACCTGCTCCATAAGCTGGAAGGCACGCTCGTTCACGCGAAAGTCAGGGTAAGTGAGTAGGCTATCTGCGCTGATGATACCCACCAGGGTGACGGCATCGAGGTCCAAGCCTTTAACCACCATTTGTGTGCCGGCCAGTATATCTACTTTCTTTTTCTCCAGCCGGGAAAGCAGGTCGGTGATAGTGTTCTTGGAGCGCATATTGTCGGCATCCATCCGGGCCACGCGGGCGTCGGGGAATGCCTGCTGCACTTCTTCCTCTATCTTCTCCGTACCGAAGGTGCGGCTGGCGAGGCCCAGGCTACCGCACTGCGGGCACACGCTCATCACTGGCGCCTTGTAGCCACAGTAGTGGCAGTGTAGCTTGTCGGTGCTTTTGTGGTAGGTGAGCGATACATCGCAGTTCTTGCAGCGCGGCGACCAGCCGCAGGTAGTACATAGCTGGAACGGCGCATAACCCCGCCGGTTCTGGAAAAGGATGGCCTGCTTTTTGTGCTGCAGGGTCTCTTCCAGGGCTTGCTGCAACTCAGGCGTGAGGAGCCGGATGCCTTGTTTCTTCACAGTGTTGAGCGAGCGGGCGTCGATCACCGTTATCTCTGGCATCTTCACGCCCTGGTAGCGGTCTTTGAGGGCTACGTAGGCATACTTGCCCTGCTGCACATTATAGAGCGACTCAACCGATGGTGTGGCAGAGCCCAGGATCACCTTTGCGCCATACATACCTGCCATATAGATGGCGGCATCGCGTGCGTGGAAACGGGGGGCGGGGTCTTTCTGCTTGTACGAACCATCGTGCTCTTCATCGGCAATGATGAGGCCTATATTGTCATATGGCAGCCATAGCGCTGAGCGCGGGCCGGCCACTACGCGGTAGGCGCCTTTACGCACCTTCTCCCATATCTCCACCCGCTCATTGTTGCTGAAGTGTGAGTGGTATACGCCCAGCTCACTACCGAAGTAATTCATGAGGCGGCTCACCAGTTGGGTGGTGAGGCCTATCTCTGGCAGCAGCAATATGGCCTGCTTGCCGGATGCAAGGCATTCCCTGATCTTATTGATGTAGAGCAGTGTCTTGCCGCTGCCGGTAACACCATGCAGCAGTGTCACCTGTTTTTCCTCCTTGCCCCTGCCCAGCTCATCGTAAGCGGTCTGCTGGGCTTCAGTGAATATGATCTCCCTGCTTTCGGTATTGCCGGTATAGGCTACCCTGTCCACGTTCTGCTCGGTGATGATGAAGATGCCTTTATCGCTCAGTGCCTTAAGCTGTGTACTGGTGGCGTTTACACGGTCCAGCAGGTCCTGCTGTTTCACCAGGCCCTGTTTTATCTTCAATTCGGTATAGGCCATCAGCAGTTCCAGTTGCTTGGGTGCTTTGGCCAGCTTATCGAACAGGGCAATAAGTTCCTTTTCATTATTGTACAGGTTGGCGAGCGCTACTACCTTTTCCTTCCGTGGTTTGTAGACAGCTTCCAATGACTCGTTGATGATGACCGCTTCCTGCTCCAGCAGCTCATTGAGGGCCGATGCAAAGTGGTGTGGCCCCACAATGCCTCGCAGTTCGCTGATGGTCATTTCCTTGCGCATACGCAGCACTTCGGCCGCGCGGAATGCCGCATCGCTCCATTCATACAGCACACTGTCATCGCCGGCCCATTCCAGGCGCGTTTCGCCTATCAGCTTCAGGTGGGCAGGCAGTGCAGCCTGCATCACCTCGCCGGGAGACGCCATATAGTAATCGCCTATCCAGCGCCAGAACTGCAATTGCTTTTCTGTGACGACCGGTTGCTCATCTATGATGTTGCGGATGGGTTTTACCGAGTATGCTTCCGGCTTTTGGTCATGCAGGCGTTCCACCACGCCGGAGTATTGCTTGTTCTTGCCAAGGGCTACTTCTACCCGCATGCCGGGCCGCAGGTGTTCCTGCATCTCGTAGGGCACACCATAGGTGAGCACCTGGGGCAGGTTCAACGGGAGAATGACATCGGCAAACATGGAATTTCAAAAGTAGAAAGGAATAGGCAAATGCATTCTTGGTAACCAACGATGTGGATAAATAGCAAATGCTACTGTTTTAGATATTTTTTGCGTGGGTTCCTGCTGTGATGATAAACAGAATGGACGATCAGGGTTTTGCCACTGCGGTCAATGGAGTAGACGATAGAAAAGGGGAATTTGTGCAGGGACGCTTCCCGGTAGTGCTTATACACGATCCTGTACAGTGTCGGTGCAGCACAGATGGCTTCTAGTTTATTGGCAACGGCTTTTGCAAATTCCTCTGCAGCTCTCAGGCTCCGTTCACCGTACCAAAGGATGGACGCATCGAACTCATCCATGGCGACCGGGTCGAAAACATACTTCGCTTTCATGAACCCTTCATCTTCTTGAGGGTGGCCTTGACACGCTTCTCAACATCGGGGGCGCTCACCATTTTTCCCCCGTTCAAGTAGTAAGCATACCGACGGTCCAATTCAGCTTTGAACTCATCTGTATATTCCCATTCTTCTTGTTCGATCTCATTTTCGAACAAAGCGTATATAGCCTTCATCCTCTTCTCTTCTACGGTTTCGATAAAACGGTGCAAGCGCTCCTTCATTACTACAGTTTTCATACACGGACCTTTATACAAATATAAACATTGCTACCTCATCCATAAGAATGTCGTTGGCTTGTAGTGAGCCAACGACACTATGTAAAGCTTTTTGTTTTTACCATTACCCCTGGTCCTTCATCCTCACCATCGTCAGGATGGTGGCAATGGCCACGGTCTCACCTGTCTCGTCATAAACGTCCACCAGCCATTTCACGATACCCTTGGCTATGTCCTCCGGCGTCCGCTTTTCCTGGGCGGTCTTTTCTTTTACCGTCAGGCGCACGCCTATGGTCATACCGGGATATACGGGCTTGGTGAAGCGGCATTCATCTATACCGTAGTTCAGCAGTACAGGTCCTTTTTTCGCGTCCACGAAGAGGCCGGCTGCCTTTGCCAATACAAAGTAGCCGTGCGCCACCCTGCGCTCGAAGATGGTACCTTCCAGCGAGGTGGCGTCCATATGGGCATAGAAGTTGTCGCCGCTCACATTGGCAAAGTTGGTGATGTCGGCCTCTGATACGGTGTGTTTCGCTGTTACCAGTGTTTCGCCGATGCGCAGGTCCTCGAAGTGCTTCTTGAACGGATGTACATCCGTCTCGAACTGCTTGCCACCCTGCTGGTATACATTGGTGATGCGGCTGATGGTAGTGGGCGAGCCCTGTATGGCCGTGCGCTGCAGGTAGTGCAGCACGCCACGCTTACCGCCCATCTCTTCACCCCCGCCTGCACGGCCCGGGCCTCCATGCACCAGCAGGGGCATGGGCGAACCGTGACCAGTACTTTCTTTGGCACAGTCGTTATTGAGCACCAGTATACGGCCGTGCATGCTGGCCGCGCCCAGTACTATCTCTTTAGCTATGTCATCGTCTGCCGTTACTACCGAGCATACCAGCGAGCCCAGGCCCATCCTGGCCAGCGCTATGGCATCGCTGATAGCCGTATAGGGCATGATGGTAGACACCGGACCGAACGCCTCTATATTGTGGCAGTCGGTCTTGGTGTATGGATCTGTATTGAGGAAGATGATCGGTGGCAGGAACGCGCCTTTCTCCTTATCAGCGCCCATCACCTCGAACTGGTCGAGGTTGCCGATAACGATGCTTTGCGAACGTGCCAGTTGCTGCACTTTCTCCCGCACCTCGTTGCGCTGTGATATGCCGGCCAGCGGCCCCATGCGCACTTCCTTGATGGATGGGTCGCCGATAGTAGTGCCCTGCAGGCGTTTGCCCAGCGCAATCTGCACATCCTCCACCCTGTCGGCCGGCACTATGATGCGGCGGATGGCGGTACACTTCTGACCCGCCTTGGTGGTCACCTCGCGCACTACTTCTTTGATGAACAGGTCGAACTCCGGCATACCCGGCGTCACATCAGTACCCAGTATGCAGCAGTTGAGCGAATCCGCCTCCATATTGAAGGGCACAGCTTCAGAGAGTATCCGTGGGTGCGACTTCAGGCTGCGGCCGGTGGATGCTGAACCGGTGAAGGTGACGATGTCCTGCGTCTCTATATGGTCTAGTATGCCGCGGGCCGATCCACAGATGAGCTGCAAAGAACCCTCGGGGAATATACCCGACTTGATGATCTCGCGGAAGACAGCCTCGGTGAGGTAAGAGGTGAGCGTAGCCGGCTTTACGATAGCAGGCACGCCGGCCAGCAGGTTCACGGCTATCTTCTCCAGCATGCCCCATACTGGGAAGTTGAAGGCATTGATATGTATGGCCACACCCTCGCGCGGCACCATGATGTGGTGACCGATGAAGGTATTGTTCTTGGATAGTTTGGCGGCGTCACCGTCCACATAGTAGCGCTCATCCGGGAATTGGCGGCGCAGGCTGGCGTAGGCGAAGAGATTGCCGATGCCACCCTCTATGTCCACCCAGGAGTCGGAGCGGGTAGCGCCTGTATAGGCGCTGATGGCGTAGAACTGTTCCTTGCGCTCCAGCAGGTACATGGCCAGTGCTTTCAGCATCTGTCCGCGCTGCTGGAAGGTGAGGCGGCGCAGGGCCGGCCCACCCACAGTGCGCGCATAATGCATCATCTCGCCAAAATCCAGCCCCTGGCTGTTGGCGGTATAGAGTGCATCGCCGGTGATGGCGTTGTGCAGCGTTTCTCCGTCCTTATTGTCATTGATCCACTTGCCTATAGCGTAGTTGCCCAGTTGTGTAAGAGACATAGTTCTCCTTTTTTGTTTTGAGGGTGGTAAAGTTAGTCAATTGTCCGAACGTTGGCGGCTGCCGTTGAAGGATCTAAGGATGCCTTAACGCGAGGCACTTAGAACGGGTGACAGCGCTCAGGACCTCACTGGCCACTGCACCTGTTCGCTACCCGATCTTTTTTCATCTCATTTCCCTACCTTTGCCGTCCCTAAAGCGGGTGTGGTGAAATTGGTAGACACGCCAGACTTAGGATCTGGTGC
>JACCDQ011704132.1_pt1 | contig 12194 bp, 11 predicted proteins | sample 7446031 | NCBI WGS metagenome assembly JACCDQ01 (sample SAMN15323442, study PRJNA562643) | freshwater metagenome | isolation source: river surface water | place: USA:Blue River Watershed | collected 2017-08-17
CCATGATGGATTTGAGCAAGGTGCTTTTGCCCATGCCGTTGCGGCCCATGAGGCCGATTGTCTCGCCCCGGCCAACAGAAAAGTTCACGCCGCGCAGGATGTGGCTGGCGCCGTAGTAGGTGTTCAGGTCTTGGGCCTGGATCAACAAATCGCTCATCTCAATGTTCCTCACCCAAGTACGCCGCTTGCACACCCGCATCGGCGCGCACGGCCGCAGGCGTGTCGCTCGCAATCACTTGCCCGTTGACCATCACCGTCAGGTGGTCGGCCAGGGTGAACACGGCGTCCATGTCGTGCTCGACCAGCAAAATCGCGTGGTCTTTTTTGAGGCGCAGCAGCAGCTGCACCATGCGCTCGGCCTCGGCCTGGCCCATGCCGGCCAGCGGTTCATCGAGCAGCAGCACGCGGGGCTCGGTGGCCAGGGTCATGGCGATTTCGAGCTGGCGTTGCTCGCCATGGCTGGTGGCTCCGGCCAGGGCCTGGCGGCGGTCTTGCAGGCCCGCGAGTTCAATGGCGCGTTCGGCCCGCGCGTTGACAGCCTGCATGCGGGCGGCTGTCCGCACCCAACCCAGCGGGTTGAAGGGCGAAGGCTGCACACGCGATTGCGCAGACAAGCGCACGTTGTCCCACACGCTGAAGGTACTGAAAATGTTGGTCTTTTGGTAGCTGCGGCCGAGGCCATGGCGCGAAATTTTCTCGGGGGTCCAACCGGTGATGGACTCTTTGCCCAAGGTGATGCTGCCGCTGGTGGGGGGCAGGTCGCCCGAGAGCAGGTTGGTCAGTGTGGACTTGCCCGCGCCGTTGGGGCCAATGACGGCGTGGATGTGGCCGAGCCACAAATCCAGCGACACGTCGTTGACGGCCGCCAGGCCGCCAAAGCGCTTGGTCAAACCACGGGCGGACAGCAAAGCTTGGCGATCAGTCATGGCCCGCCTCCTTGGCTGTTTGGCTGCCGAAAACCCGGTTGATCAGGCCCAAAATGCCTTTGGGTGCAAAGATGATCAAAGCCACGATGAACAGACCCATCCACATTTGCCAGTGCTTGCCGGTTTTGAAGCTGCCCACATCGGGCAGGTCTTTGAAGACGTGCAGCAAATACTCAAAGCTGAAGGCCCCCACAATGGCGCCCGCGAAATTGCCCATGCCACCCAAAATCACCATCATGATGGCGTGGGCGCTCATGTGAAAGCCCATGAGCTCGGGGTTCACAAACCCGGTTTGCGCGGCCCACAAATAACCCGCCAGGCCCGCCAAGGCCCCGGCCAGCGTGAAGGCGGCGAGCTTGTGGCTGAAGGTGTTGAAACCCAGCGCCCGCATGCGGTGCTCGTTCACGCGGATGCCCGACAGCGCCCGGCCAAAGGGGCTCCAGAGCAGGCGGCGCAAAAACACATACACCGCCAGCAAACAGCCCAGCGTGAAGTAATAAAACACCCGCTTGTTTTCCAGGTCGATCACGCCTGCATCGGGTCGGAAGTTCAGGAACAAACCGTCCGAGCCGCCCAGGGCCTTGTTGTCAAAGAAGATGTAGAAAATCATCTGCGCGAAAGCCATGGTCACCATGATGAAGTAGATGCCGTGGGTGCGCACCACCAAAAAGCCGATGACCAAAGCCGCCAGGGCAGAGCCGCCCACGGCCAACGGCAAGCTGGCCAGCAGGCTGATGGGTTCGTTTTGTGGTGTGACAAACGCGAGCACATAACCGGCCAGACCAAAGTAGGCCGCATGGCCCAGCGAGACCAGGCCCGTGACGCCTTGCAACAAGTCGAGGCTCATGGCCAGGATGGCCAGGATCATCATGCGCACGACCATGGCCGTGTAGAAGTCGGTCCCCACAAAGGGGAAGGCGGCGAGCGCCAAAAAGCCCAGCAACATCACCAGCTGGATGCTGCGCGGCAGGGTTTCGAGGTGAATTTGGGGCATGCTCATGTGGAACTCTTTTTCATTGCTTGAACAGGCCTTCGGGTTTGTACAGCAGCACGGCGGCCATCAGCACATACACCAGCATGCCCGAGGCCTGGGGCAGCAGCACCTTGCCAAAAGTGTCGACCAGGCCCACCAGCAAGGCAGCGATCAAGGCGCCCCGCACCGAGCCGATGCCGCCAATGACCACCACCACAAAGCACATGATCAAGACCTGTGAGCCCATATTGGGGTAAACGCTCGACACAGGCGCGGCGATCATGCCCGCGATGGAGGCCAGGCCAATGCCCAAGGCAAACACCACCGAGTGGATAAGTTTGATGTTGATGCCCAAGGACTCGGTCATCTCGCGGTTGAATGCCCCCGCACGGATCTTCATGCCCAGACGGGTTTTGGAGATCAGCAAATACAGGCCCAAAGCCAGCACCAGACACACGCCCGACATGAACAGGCGATACACCGGATACGACAGGTTCTCGGTTAGGGGGATGGACGCGGCCAGCAGCTCGGGCACGGGCAGGCCGTGCACATCGTCGCCCCAGATCATGGAGCGCAGCTCTTCAAACACATAAATCAAACCAAACGTGAGCAGCACCTGGTCCAAGTGGTCGCGGTGGTAGAAGTGGCGAAACAGCAAGCGTTCAATCAATAAGCCAAAAGCCACCGACAAAGCCGTGCCCACCACGATGGCCAGCGCAAAGCTGCCCAGCTGCGCGGCCAAGGACCAGGCCAGGTAAGCGCCCAGCATGTAAAAGCTGCCATGTGCCAGGTTGACCACACCCATGATGCCGAAGATCAGCGTCAGGCCAGCGGCCAGCATGAACAGCAGCAGCCCGTACTGGACGCTGTTGAGCAGCTGGATCAAGAAATTCACAAAGTCCATCGGGGATCACACTTTGAATGGAGGAGGGTGGCCGAAGCCCGGAGGATGCGCACCATTGAAAACGGCGGACCGAAATCCGCCGTGGCACGGCTGGCAAGCACAGGTGTTGGGGCAAGCCCCAGCACCCGTCGCCTGCAGTTTACATGCGGCAACCTGCGCCAGAGTCGGCCAACGCCTTGGCAGCGATGCCGATGACCTTGTTCTCTTTGTTAGACACTTCACGCAGGTAAATGTCTTGCACCGGGTTGTGTGACTTGCTCATGGTCCACTTGCCACGCGGGCTGTCGATCACGGCGGCCTCCATGGCCTTGATCATGGTGGCCTTTTGGCTCACATCGCCCTTGACCGCGTTGGCCCCTTGCACCAGCAGCAAGCCTGTGTCGTAGCCTTGCACGGCGTACACGTCGGGCTGCATCTTGAAGGTCTTGGCGTAGTTCAGGCGGAATTCCTTGTTGCGCTTGGTTTCGATGCCGTCGCCGTAGTGCAGGGCTGTCAAAACGCCGTCGGCCGCCGGACCTGCGGCGTCCAGCACGCCTTCGGTCAGGAAGCCAGAGCCATACAAGGGAATCTTGCCTTTGAGGCCCGCAGCGGCATAGTCCTTGAGGAACTTGGCCGCGCCGCCACCGGCAAAGAAGCAGGCCACGGCGTCGGGCTTGAGTGCGGCGATTTCGGTCAGCAGCGCCTGGAACTCGACGTTGGGGAAGGGCAGACCCAGCTCCTTGACGATGGTGCCGCCCGCTTTGGTATAGCTCTCTTTGAAGCCCTCAAAGGCTTCGTCGCCTGCGGCGTATTTCCAGGTGATCCACACCGCCTTTTTGTGGCCGCGCTTGACCATGGCTTCACCCAGCGCCATGGTGGGCTGGCTGTTGGAGAAACTGGTGCGGAACACGTTGGGGGCGCACTGGGCGCGGGTGGCGACGTGCACGCCCGCGTTGGGAATCAGGCTGATCACGCCGCTCTCACGGGCCACGCGGTGGATGCCCATTTGCACGCCCGAGTGCACGGTGCCGATCAGCACATCAACCTTGTCGCGTTGCACAAGTTTGTTGGCGTTTTCAATCGCTTTGGAAGGCTCGGACTCGTCGTCCACCTTGAACCATTCGATCTCGCGGCCACCGAGCTTGCCGCCTTGCTCGTTGATGGCCATGCGCACGCCGTTTTCAATGGCCACGCCCAGCTGGGCAAATGTGCCGGTGTAGGGCAACATGAAACCGACGCGGATCTTGCCGGACTGGGCGAGTGCGCTTTGGGGGATCAAAAGGCCGGAAGAGGTGGCGCCCAACAGGGCTGCGCCTTGGGTCAAAACGGAACGTCGGGATGTCATGTGTGTCTCCAATGATGCAAACCGGCTGGCTGCACTGTGCGGTCAACCGATCAAACCATTATGTGGCACCCCGACAGCGCATTTCCTAGGGGAAAGTCCTGAGCCCCAACCGCCGTTCAGCAGCCGCGCGAGTTTCGTTGGGGGCGGCCAGGCGTTCAGCCTTGCATGCGCAAGTTGAATTGCCTGACGCCCAGTTCGTCCATTTGACGTTGCTCGTGTTTTTCCTGGTCGCGTCGCACGGCCTGCAGGTCTTGCTCTTCCAGTGCCCGCATTTTTTGAAGTTCCATCTCGGCCACCAAGCGTTTTTTGCGCAAGCTGGTCACCAGGGCCTCCGCTTTGCTGATGTCGAGCACCACACGGTGCTGCAGGTTCAGCAGTTGGGCCATGAACTGGCGCTGGTTCATGCTCGCTTGCATGCCCATGACTTCGGTTTGAGTCTGTTGCTCCTTGATCCGGTATTCGTCATACAGGCGGCACAGGCGTTGGTGGCTGGCCTGGAGCTGGTCGACGCGAGCGACTGCCGCCGCCAGCTCGGTTTGGATTTGGGTGACGTCGTCACTGGCTTTTTTGACCAGGGCGGGCCAGCAATTTCGGGCTTGACGCACAGGATGCTCCTTTCGTTCAGCCAGCCATCAGGGACTGGAGTTCGTGACGGGTGGAGGCCACATCCATGTTGGTGTGCATGTCTTGTTGCAGAAACTTTTCCATGCTTTGCCGCAAACGGATGGCCTGGTCGAGTTCGGCGTTGCTGCCGGCCTCGTAGGCGCCGACCTGGATCAGGTCCTGGTTCTGTTGGTACAGCGACCACAGGCGTCTGAAGCGGTTCGATTGCTTGAGGTCTTCGGGGCTGAGCAGGTTTTGCATGACCCGAGAAATCGAGCCGTTCAGGTCAATCGCCGGGTAGTGGGCGGCATCGGCCAGTTTGCGCGAGAGCATGACTTGCCCGTCGAGCGAGGCGCGGGCGATGTCCACGATCGGGTCGTTGGCGTCGTCGCCCTCGGCCAGCACGGTGTAGATGGCGGTGATCGAGCCAAAGCCATGGCGGCCGACGCCTGCGCGTTCGATCAGGTTGGGCAGCAGCGCAAACACCGAAGGCGGGTAACCCTTGGCAGTCGGCGGTTCGCCCACGGCCAGGCCGATTTCGCGTTGGGCATGGGCCACGCGGGTCAGGCTGTCGACCAGCATCAGGACGTTTTTGCCCTGGTCACGGAAGTATTCGGCGATCACATGCGTCATGTGGGTGGCTTTGAGGCGCAGCACGGGTGACACGTTGGCGGGTGCGGCCACCAGCACCGATTTGGCCAGACCTTCCGGGCCCAGGGTTTCTTCGATGAAGGCCTGCACTTCGCGGCCCCGCTCGCCGATCAGGCCGATCACGACCACGTCGGCTTCGGTGAATCGGGTCATCATGCCCAGCAGCACGCTTTTGCCCACACCTGAGCCGGCCACCAGGCCCAGACGCTGGCCGCGCCCGATGGTCAGCACGCCGTTGATGGCCTTGACGCCGACATCGAGGATTTGGTGGATGGGGCCGCGCTCCATCGGGTTGAGCGGGCGGCCCAGTAGGCTCAGCACATCGGGGCAGTCGGGTGCGGGTTTGCCGTCCAGCGGCTGGCCACGCCCGTCGATGATGCGGCCCAGCAAGTCGGGGCCGAGCTGGACGTTGGACGAATGGTTGAGCACCGTGACCCGTGCGCCCGGGCCGATGCCGTTGGGCTCGGTGAAGGGCATGAGGTAGAGGGTGTCGTCGTTGAAGCCCACGACTTCGGCCTCCACCCGGTGGCCAAATTGGCCCACGACTTCGCAGCAGGCGCCCAGCGGTGCCATCAGTCCCCGGGTTTCCAGCCGCATGCCCACCAGCCGCACCAGGGTGCCGTTGCGCTGTGGCTCGGGGGCGTGAAGTTCACCGATCAGCAGGCTGACCTCGGCGTCAAAATCCATCATGGTGTGTCGTCGTCCGGGTTGGCTGCGGGTTTGATTTCGGTGTCTTCGACATCGACCACCTGGCGTTGCCAGTCACGCACCGGGGTGTCGGCAGGCAAGGCTTCGGCCCGGTCCTTGACCAAGGAAGACTGCTGCATCCAGGCCTCGGGCTGGGCCAGCAAGCGACGGGCCAAGGGCTCCAGACGTGTTTCGATCAGGTCTTGCACCACGCTGTCTTGCACGCGCACCCGCACGCTGCCCGGGCGCAGCAAGGCGTCGGCTTCGAGCTGCATGTGCTTGGTCACGGATTCGCCCATGGCGGTCAGGCGCTGCAGGTCTTCGGGGTTGACGCTGACGTGGACAGGCTCGACCGCGTGGTCGAGCTGCTGAATGCATTGCTGAATCAGGTTGTGGATGGCTTGGCCCGAGAGTTGAAGCTCGGCCCGCACCAGTTGTTCGGCCAAGTGCAAAGACAGCCGCTTGAGGGGTTCAAAAAACCGTTGCGGGTCCTGGCTGATGCTGCGCAACTCGATGCCCAAGTGGCGCATCAGCTCGCGCTCTTTGCTGCGTTCATTTTCAAATTCGGTGCGCACCAGCGCTTGCCCTTCCAGCAGGCCGCGCTGGTAGGCCTCATCGCGCAACTGGGTCAAAGCCGCTTCTGTCCAGGGCGATTCCGGCTCGGCCGTGGGCGCAGCCTCTTGCGCTGCTGCCGCATCGGCGGGTACTTCTGTGGCCGCTTCGTTGGCGTCGGGTTCGGCAGCTTCGGTCAGCAAGCCTTCGGTGGGTTCGGCTTTGTCGGCCACGCGCCATGGACCAAACGAACGGGCCGTGGCCTCGTCCCATTGGGTGCGCAGAAAACGGGGGGCCTCGGCCTTGCTGTTGAGCAAGGGGTTGGGGCTCCAGGGGGCAGGCTTTTCGTTCAGGTCAGACAAAGCCATCGCCGCCTCCTGCCAACACCAGCTCGCCCGCATCGGACAGCTTGCGTGCCAGGCGCATGACGTTCTTCTGCGCTTCTTCCACTTCGGTGATGCGCAGCGGGCCTTTGCTTTCCATGTCGTCGACAAACATGACGCGGGCACGGGCCGACATGTTGTCTAGGAATTTGTCCTTGACGAAGACGGGGGCGCCGTTCAGGGCCACCATCAACAAATCCGGATCGGCTGTGCGCATGATGGCCTGGATACCGCGGTTGTCCACGCTCACCAGGTTTTCGAAGGTGAACATGTTGTCCTGAATGCGTTGCATCAAGTCGGCATCAATTTGTGACAGACCGGTCATGATGGAGGACTCGAGTTCAACCTTGACCGAGTTCATGATCTGAGCCGCTGCCTTCACACCACCGAAGCTGGAGGACTTGGACGATGAGTTGGTGGCGAACTGTTTCATCATGATCTGCTCCAGCTCCTCCATGGCCGACGGTTGAACCGTCTCCAGGCTGGCAATCCGCTGAATGATCTCCGGACGTGAGTCGCCCGGCAAGAAATTCAACACGTCAGCAGCCACGGTGTATTCGAGCACCGACAAGATGATGGCCACCACCTGTGGGTGTTCGCCGCGGATCATCTCGGCAATCGAGCGGGCGTCCATCCATTTCAGGATTTCCAGGCCCTTGCTGCCCTGGCCGGGCATGATGCGGCTGAGCACCGATGCGGCCTTGTCTTCGCCCAAGGCGCGTTTGAGCACTTTTTCGACATAGTCGCCCGTGCCCAGGCCCAGGCTGGTTTGCTTCTTGAGCATGGTGACAAACTCGTCCAGGACGATGTTCACCGCCTCTTGTGACAAATCCGACACCGAGACCATGGCAGCACCCAGCGACTGCACTTCCTTGGGGTTCATGAAGCGGATGATCTCGGAGGCTTGTTGCTCGCCCAGCAGCAGCATCAGCACCGCAGCACGTTGTGTGCTGGTCAACTCGGCCAATTCCTTGGCCAATTCTTCAGTCATCGGGATGGAGCCATCGCCCAGCAGGGCGGGCGCAGCGTCCTTGCCGTCTTTGGGCTTGTCGGCTTTGGCGTCTTTGTCGTCAGGTTTCTTGGTGGCCATGGTGTTTGTTCCTCAATAGCTTCAGCTGGACTTGATCATGCCCTTGAGCACGTTGGCCACGCGACCGGAGTCTTCGGCCACCAGCATGCGGATGAGCGCCACTTTATCGTCATAGGTATTGGCGGTGTCCAGCATGTCCATGGAGATGCTCGATTTCTTGGGCTTGAGCTTGGCCTTGATTTCTTCCAGGCTCTCGCCTTCGCCGATCTGGATCATGCGCATGTCGTCTTCGCTCAACTCGCCATCGCTCAGAGCGGCCTTGGCCTGGTCGGCATCGGTGGCAGCGTCGCTGGCGTACATGTTGCGCATGATGGGGCGCACCACGATCAGCATGAACACGATGAAGCTGATGGCCAGCAAGCCGCCTTTGATGCCGGTTTGCACCGCATCTTCCAGGTACCACGGAATGGTCTCCAGTGCTGTCGCAGGCTCGAACTTGGCGGGCACCACCGAGACGTTGTCGCCGCGCTGCTGGTCGTAACCCACCACGCCGCGCACCACTTGCAACATTTGCTCCAGCTCTTGGGGAGTGTAGGCCACTGTGGTTGGTGCGTTGGGAGCCACTGGGGCGTCCTTGGCGGGTGGCGGTGCGGGGCGTTCGTTCACGACCACCGCCACGCTGACTTTCATGATGCCGCCTGTGGCGTTGCGCACATGGCGCACGGTGCGGTCCAACTCGAAATTGCGGGTGGATCGGCTGCTGAGTTTGCTGCCGGACTCACCCTGACCTTTGTTGGCGTCCACCTGGGTGGCGTTGGTGGTCGTGGGGTCTGCGGGGGGCGTGTTGGCCAATGCCCCGGGAATGCCTTCGGCGGCCCGGCTGGCAGCGCGGTCTTCGGCCAGCACTTCAGAGCGGGTGCGGGGGCCTTTGTCTCGGTTGTCAAAGTCTTCGGTCGTGCTCTCGATCTGGGTGAAATCCAGCGTCAGGTTCACTTGCGAGCGCACATTGGCTTCGCCCACCATGGGGGCCAGAATTTGCATGATGCGGTTGCGGTAGACCTCTTCAAGTTGCTGCATGTGCTGCGCTGGTGCCGAGGTCAAGCCCAATTTTTGTTCGGTGGCCGACTCGGTCATGAGCTTGCCCACGTTGTCCACCACGGTCACATGGTCGGGTGCCAGATAAGGCACGCTGGAGGACACCAAGTGCACGATCGCCTGCACCTGCGAAGCGGACACGGCGCGGCCGGGGTAGGGGGCCAAAACCACAGAGGCTTTGGGTGGTGTGCGGTCCCGCACGAACACGCTTTGCTTGGGTGTGGCCAGGTGCACGCGGGCGCTTTGCACGCTGCCAATTTGCATGATGCTGCGGGCCAGTTCCTGCTCCATGGCCGCGTTCACTTTGACCTGCTCCATGAATTGGCTGGTGGTCATGGACGACTGTTCTTTCAAGCCGTCCAGACCGGTCGCTCCGGCCTTGGGCAAGCCTTGAGAGGCCAGAAAAATCCGCGCTTCGTGAAAGCGCTGGCTGGGCACGGTGAGCTGGCCTGTCGCGGGGTCGATCTTGGGTTTGAAGTCAGCAGTTTTGAGTGACTCAAAAGCTTTTTGCTGGTCGGCTTCCTGCAGCCCGGGCATCACGGGGCGGTAGGGGGTGGCCTGCATCCAGGCGTAAACCAGACCAAAGATGACCAACACGGCCAGCATGATGATCAGCGGCAGCACTTTGCGAACGGCCGGTTGGTTGATCACGGTCTTGAAGGTGTCGGCCATGCCTTGAGTGCGCCAGGGGCTGAGCATGCCGCCTGCGCCTGCGCCATTGGCTGCACCGTTGGCACCTTGGGCGGTGGTCAACGCCGTGCCGCCCGAAGCATTGGCGGGCGTGGTGGCAGGGGTGTTGTTGGACGCTGGGGGCGCGGTCATCACGCCAGTGTTCATCGAAGCGGTTGCTGTGGCCATGTTTGTTCTTCTTCAGTTGAGAGGGTCAGACCGGCATGTTCAGAATTTCTTCGTAGGCCTTGAGCACTTTGTTGCGCACTTGCAAGGTGGCTTCAAAGGCCAACGAAGATTTCTGCATGCCCAGCACCACGTCGGTCAGCGCGATGTTTTCGCCACGGTCAAAGGCGGCACGCATTTCAGCGGATTGGACTTGCAGGTTGTTGACCTGCCCGAGCGCACCCGAGACCAGATCGGAGAAACCTGTTTTCTGGACACCGCCTGCGCTGCCGCCCAGTTCGGTCGCGCCGGGCATGCCCGCGGTTTTGCCAGAGGCTTCGGCCTGGTGGCTGCGCAGGGTTTGCAGCATCGACTGGATGCTGGCAGGAGAGATGGCTTTGTCGATCATGCGTGTCTCCGTCAATAGGCCGCGTTGGCCATGCCCAAGCCGTGCTCACGCAGTTGGGCCAATTTGTAGCGCAAGGTGCGCGGGCTGATGCCCAGGCGCTTGGCGGCTTCCGTCTTGCTGGGGGTGCTGGCCAAGGTGGCCATGATCACCTGGTGCTCGTTCATGCGGGCGGCGCTGTGCAGGTCGGTGGGCACTTCGGCGTGCAAGCTGGGAGCCTCGTCGGTGATGACCGGCGCTTGCAAACCGAAGGTGTGCTTGGCGGCGTTCATGAAGTCATCGAAACCCGCCACAGGCTGGGCTGGGGCCGCAGGTTCAGCGTTCACCGACGCCTGCGCTGGGGCAGGTGCGGGCGTCGAAGTTGTTGCGGGGGCGCTGGCGGTCAGCCAGTCGTCAAACATCAGGTGTGCGGGGGTGACCACGTGGTCGGTGCACAACACCATGGCGCGGCGCATCACGTTTTCCAGCTCGCGCACATTGCCGGGCCAGGGGTATTGCAGCAGCTGCATCTGCGCCTGCGGGTGCAGCTGCCAAGGTTTCTTGTCGTGCTGCAGCAGGCACTGCATGGCCAAAGGAATGATGTCGCCGGGGCGCTCGGCCAGGGGCAACAAGCGCATGCGGAAAGTGGCAATGCGGTAGTACAGGTCCTCGCGGAACTCGCGCTCGGCGATGGCTTTTTTCAGGTCCTTGTTGGTGGCGGCCACGATGCGCACATTCAAGGGGATCACAGTTTGGCCGCCCAGGCGGGTGAGTTGGCGCTCTTGCAGCACGCGCAGCAGCTTGCTTTGCAGGTGCATGGGCATCTCGCCAATTTCGTCCAGGAACAAGGTCCCGCCCTGGGCTTGTTCGAACAAACCTTTTTGGTCGCGGTGGGCACCCGTGAAAGCGCCTTTCTCATGACCGAACAGCATGTCTTCGATCAGATTTTCCGGCATGGCCGCACAGTTCAGCGCAACAAACGGGCCGTGTGCGCGGCCCGAGGCCTCATGCAGCACGCGGGCCAAGACTTCCTTGCCCGAGCCTGTGGGGCCCACCAGCAAGGCAGTCACATCGGCCTGGGCCACTTTTTGCGCCAAGGCCAGCAGGTGCTGGCTGGCAGGGTCCACAAACACCACATTGCGCACAGGCTGTGGCGACAAACGGTGGGTGCTGGGGTTGATCTGGTTGTGCAGCCGCTGCCATGAGGCCGTGCGCACGTCTTGTGCGGCCAGCACCGTCAAGGCGCCAGCTTGGGTGGCTTCCACAGCCAGGTCCAGCTCGTGTCGATCGACGCGGCAGACCACGGGGGTGCTCAAACCGGCCTCTTGCAAAAGTTGTTGAACCGCCTTGAGCCTTGTTGCGTCGAGTGTCAGGTGCAAGACCACCATGGCTGCGTCCGCAGCGTGGGTGAGCAGGTTGTCGAGCGTGGTGACGGGCATCACAGCCCAGCCGCTCACCTGCAAGGCATGGCTGTGCTCAGGGCTCAGGGCTGCTTCGGGGTCCAGCCAGAGGGCCAGAGGGGTGGAAACGGGGTGTGACTTCACGGTGTTGGTCTCATGTTCAGATGAAACCTACCAAGCAACCCTTGTGCCAGATTTAAATGGATTTAAAAAGCGTTGAAAAAACGAAAAGTGAATACTTTAATATTTTCAATCCGCATGCGATTTTGACACTGGGCTTGACGAAAGATTGACAGCGGCAGCCCTGAACAGTTGTCATACCCGCCGCTCCTCGTCATACCCGCGCATGCGGGTATCCACAGAACGTGAGATCAGGCTGCGGTCTTTTCTTTGGCGGCAAAGAGCATGCAAAACTGCCCGTCCACGCGCAGTACCTCCATCGCAGGC
>JACCDQ011120571.1_pt1 | contig 12193 bp, 10 predicted proteins | sample 7446031 | NCBI WGS metagenome assembly JACCDQ01 (sample SAMN15323442, study PRJNA562643) | freshwater metagenome | isolation source: river surface water | place: USA:Blue River Watershed | collected 2017-08-17
GAAATAAGGTAGTTTACTTCCGTAACTTTGGACAAAATAACCCCAACCCAATTTCAGATGACCCACGTCCAAACGAGATTATCCACATCAAAGAATACTCACCTCTTAATACTTTCTACGGTGTACCAGACATCGTGTCAGCACTTCCATCACTTATTGGTGACCAACTTGCTTCACAGTACAACATTGACTACTTCTCTAACAAGGCAGTACCTCGTTATGTTGTGACACTTAAGGGTGCTCAGCTATCATCTGATGCAGAAGAAAAGATGTTCCGATTCCTGCAGACTGGTCTAAAGGGTCAGAATCACCGTACACTCTACATCCCACTTCCTGGTGATTCAGATCAGAACAAGGTAGAGTTTAAGATGGAGCCAATCGAGAATGGTATTCAAGATGGTTCATTTAAGGAGTACCGCAAGCAAAACCGTGACGATATCCTTATTGCTCACCAGGTTCCTCTTTCAAAACTTGGCGGTAGCGATTCATCAAACATTGCAGCAGCCCTATCACAGGACCGCACATTCAAGGAACAGGTTGCACGTCCAGCACAACGTAACCTAGAAAAGATTCTTAACAAGATCATCCGTGAAAAGACAGACGTTATTGAGCTTAAGTTTAACGAACTTACTCTCACTGATGAAGTTGCACAGTCACAGATCCTTGAGCGTTATGTACGTAACCAGATTATGATGCCTAACGAAGCTCGTGATGTTATTAACCTACCTCAGCGTAAGGATGGAGATAAGCCATTCCAGATGACATCTCGTGCAGCTACAGATGCAAGAGCTAACTCTAACCAAAACAGAGAGCGTGATGCAGAACGTACAGCAAATCAGTCAGATGGTCCAGCTACAACTACTGGACGTAATGCTGGTGGCGAAGGACGCTCAACCGAATAATAGTGTATAATTGTAACAGTTACATAACATTATTAAAAAAGGGTATATAATAAAGTAGTATGACTATTTCAAAAGCACATTGGGATACTGAGGGTGACAACGTTCGCCTCTCAATGCCATTCAGTAAGGTAAACGAAGAGAGACGCATTGTCTCTGGTTTTGCTACGCTCGACAACGTTGACAAGCAGGCAGATATCGTTACTACAGAAGCCTCTCTTAAGGCTTTTGAGAAGTTCCGTGGAAACATCCGTGAGATGCACCAACCTACAGCGGTAGGCAAAATGGTAGCATTCAAGGAAGACAAGTACTTTGATCCAGAGAGCAAGAAGTTCTACTCTGGTGTATATGTTTCTGCATATGTTTCCAAGGGTGCACAAGACACCTGGGAAAAGGTTTTGGATGGAACACTTTCTGGTTTTTCCATCGGCGGTAAGATGAACAAGTGGGATGACGCTTATGATGAAAAGATGGATTGTGCTGTCCGTGTAATCAAGGACTACGATCTAGTAGAGCTATCACTTGTTGACAACCCTGCAAACCAGTTTGCTAATGTTTTTTCTATTGAGAAGGTTGATGGAGTTGATACTGTTACTGGTATCGATGCAGACACTGTTCTCGAAAATGTATTTTGGGATGCTGATTCTGGATTAGTTCTTGTTTCTGAGAACGAATCTGAGATCAATCCCACAAATGGTCTACCAATGAAGAACATCGGATTTGTTGAAAAGTCTGATTCTGACAAGGTAGACATGATTAAGTTCTTAGTTGATGATGCTAAAGGCATTAATACAATTGAGATTAACAAGGAGGATAACATGACAGATGAAAATGTTAACGAAGTTCCTGCAGAAGACGCAGAAACTGAGACTGTTGAAATCGCTCCAGAGGCAGATGCCGTAACCGAAGCTCCTGTTGCTGACACCGAGAAGGCTGTAACGCCTGACGAGGAAGAAGAACTAGCAGAGGGCGACATGGACGCTACCGAATCATCTCAGGATGAAGAGGCAGAGCCAGAACACAAGAAGGTATCAAAGTCAGACGAGGAAGCTGCAGACGCAGTGACTGAACTTAAAGATGCCGTTACATCAGCCTTTAGCGAAATCACCGCAGTAGTTAAGTCACTTGCTGACGAAATTGCTGAACTAAAGAAGTCAAACGAAATCACAGCTGCTAAGCTTGCAGATGCTGAGAATGACTTCGCAAATCTTGGAAAGTCTATTGATGCAGTAGCTGCAGATACAGCTTTCCGTAAGTCTGGCGATCTGGGCGAGATCGTACAGGAACCAGCAATGGTTGAAAAATCAGTATGGGGCGGACGTTTCCTCACAACAGCCGATCTACTGAAATAAAAAATAAAAATATCACTGGGAGGTGAAATATATGTCGGAAGAAATTATCAAAAATATCCCTGGAACTGGCGGAGCATTCCCAAACTCAGATGGTCAGCTAGCATCAGGTGGTATCGGTGGCGTTTCTGATCCTGCTTTTGCATTTGTTGGTAACAACACTCCTGCTGAGGCAAACTATGGACTTACAGATGGTCCTAACGCAGTAAACCCATCAAACACACTAAACCCCCGTTACGAAGGTGCTGGTATCCTACGTCCCGATCAGGCTCGTCGATTCATCGATTACGTCTGGGACGCTACTACACTTGCTAACGACGGTCGTCGCGTAACTATGCGTGCTAACACTATGGAACTTGAAAAGGTTAACGTAGGTGAGCGTGTAATTCGTGCAGCAAACCAGGGTGACGCTAGCTTTACAAACGCTGGTGCTACCTTCTCCAAGGTTGAGCTTACTACCAAGAAACTACGTCTTGACTGGGAAGTCTCCTCCGAGGCACTCGAAGACAATATTGAAGGAGGTGCTCTTGAGGACCACTTGGTTCGTCTCATGACCACCGCTTTCGGTAACGATATCGAGGATCTAGCTATTAACGGTGACACCACTCAGACTGGGGACAACTTCCTCAAGATCATGGATGGTTTCAATGCCAAGACTCAGGGCGACGGCTTCGCACACGAAGCAGTTGTTTCTCAGGTTGACGCTAACTGGACCGTCGAGGACATGCAGAACATGATTCTTGCACTACCTCGTCGTTACCGTGCACTACAGACTGGTCTTAAGTTCTATGCTGGTACTGACACCTTTGCAAACATTGTAAAGAACAACGGTACCGTATTTGACTCAATCGGTTCAACTGAAGCAGCTCGTGGTAGCTACTTCGGTGGTATCGACCAGACCATCGGTGGTGCTCGTCAGACTCGCGTTCTCGGTATTCCCGTGCTCGAAGTTCCTTACTACCCTGCGGATTATGTAGACCTTACATTCCCACAGAACCGTATCTGGGGTTTCCAGCGTGACATTACTGTCAACCGTTTCTACGTTCCTAAGAAGGACACCATTGAGTACACAGTATTTGTACGCTTTGGTATCAACTGGGAAGAGCAGGACGCAATCGCTTACGCAACTAAGCCTACTGCATCCTAATCATCAGGAAACTAATACATTGGGTCAGGAACTTCGGTTCCTGGCCCTTTGTTTTTGAATTAGCTGATATAATTAATAATTAGGAGGTCAGATAATGACAACAGAAAAACCATTTAAAAAGGTTGCCAAGGACGGAGATGACGACGGTGTTGTTCAAGATGGAACACCATTCGAACGTCCAGATAGCGTAAAGGGGCAATCAAATAAGACTGCTGTCTATTCAAATCGTAACATTTATTGGAACGGTGTGGGTAGACTTAAAAAGGGGTATAACATCGTAAATGATATCCACATTGACAAATGGCTCTCACTTAAGGGTGTTAGAGTCGCATCTCCAGCTGAGGTAGCTAAGGAGTACGGTATTTAATGGAGGTATTAAGAGTCCCACCATATCCCATCATTACAACTTGGGATGTTCCAGAACCAAATACAGCTTATACAGTTTATGTTGAAGATATTATTGAGCACACTGTAGAGCTAACAGATGTTGTGTCAACCGAGGACTCTACTGTAGAATACGAACTCCCAAGAGAACGTGTTGAGTATGACCGCGACTTCCTGTTTAGAATACTCGACTCAGACGACCTTATTGTCGTAGACTCTAACTTAACAGTATATAGACCATATGTAGATCCAAACATGCTTGGAACAACTCCAGAAGAAGTTGCAGATTACAAGCGTTGGGAGATTATTGCTAGATCTATTATTGACTCATACCTTGGAAACGACTCTGCAACTGGTGAAGGTTTTTATAACCACAAGTTAATTATCCAGGGTAGAGGAGATGGAACAGACTACTTCCCCGTATGGCACAATCCTAAGCGTATCCTAAAGGTATACGAAAACAATGTTCTTGTTTATGACATTGATACAGATTCTGAATGGCCTACCAAGTACATTATCTCACCAAATAACTCAGCAATCATGAGACTAGAAAATGGTTTGTACAATAGAGCAGAGCAAAAGGGTCCAGCTATTCGTTATGCAACGGGTGACATTGGACCATTTGGTGGTGGTGGCGTTGCATTTGGTAATGGCTACGACTACGTATTTGTTCTTGACGTTGGCTACAAGACTGTACCACCAGATGTTGAGATTGCCACAACAATGCTTATTGATGATCTAAAGTGTGGAAACAATGACTACTACCGTCGTTTTGTTCTGCAATATAAGACAGATCAGTTTGACATTAAGTTTGCCCCACAGTTCCTTACTGGTACTGGAAACCTTATCGTAGATAAAATTCTTGACGGTTACAAGGGGAACGTCTTTAAGCCAGGTATCATCTAATGCAATGCTGCAGCCCAAACAGTATCCTATTCCCAATGCTCGCAGATGTCTATTATCCATCTGTAGAGCAAAGCGGTTACGGTAACGTAAGAAAGACTTGGGCTTTTGATAGATCTGTTGCTGGAAACTTTGTTCCTGCTGGATCAAAGATTAAAGAAGAGATTGATCCAAATGTAGATATCTCAGTAGATTCGCTACTTGACAGTAGAGTAGATGAAGACCTTAGAATTTCTACAGTTCTGTCAAATAATGCAGCAACAAACATTCTAGTTACAAACATTAGAGACAAGGATGGCAACAAGTTATTCATTGAAACCTCTGGCCCAAGAGTTGGCCTTCCAACACTATTTGAGGTAGCAACTCACCAACCTCACATGAGTCCTTTTGGTGGTATCGAATACTATAAAGTAATTCTTAGACGTTCTCAGAACCAGGGAGCTGATGTTTAATGAGAGCAGTTATTGACGATACAGCTTTTATAAAGCAAATGAACAACCTGGTTGCTTATGCTAATGGATTCTTAGAGGGTGTTCAGCTTGGCAAGAAGGACATGATGAAAAATTTGGGGGCAGAAATAAAGGCAATGCTTGAACAATACATAGATGCTAACGCAAGAATGGACCCACAAGCATTACACCACGTATACGAATGGTATCAGGTTGGTCAGCCAGCAGGAAGACTATTTGAGGTTGACTATATTGTTACAAATGCTGGTTTGTCTATGCAGTCCACATTCAGTCAGTCTAAATCTATAAAGGATGGATCAAAGGTTCCTTTCTATAATAAAGCAACTATTATGGAAAATGGATCACCAGTAACCATCAAGCCAAAAAACTCTTCAGTTTTAGCTTTTGATGTAGATGGCAAAACTGTTTTTACGAGTAAGCCAGTCTACGTCTCAAAACCTGGTGGAGAGGTTCAGGGACAGTTTAATGAAACTTTTAGAGAGTTTTTTAACGTATACTTATCCCAGACATTCCTTGACGTTACAGGACTTCGTAGGCACTTTAAGACACCTACATCATTTAAAAATAACCTTGCAGCAGGAGTTGCTGGAGGTAGACCAGTTGGAGTACGAGTAGGTCGCAATTGGGTCGCATCTAAGGAGATGGTCGCATAATGGCAATTACATACCCACCAGTTTTGATTAATGAATATTTAGCAGAACGTGTATTACAAATAATTCCAGACGCATATTTTGGAAATGCTATGAGATTCTTTCCAACACTGCCAACAGATATTAATTCTATTACTGAAGGTTTTCCAGAAGCATCTAACGATGTTTTCGCGGTATATGACAGAATGTTCAAGCTACGCAGAAGTAAGTTCCCACACATAAAGAACGAACAACTATTGTACTACTTCTACAAAACTAACCAAAACCCAGAAGCATTGTTTGAGACTACACAGGTAGTTGCTGATTTGTTAGATCGTGAAGACGAGTCCGCAGAAGAGATCAACGAATGGGTAAGATCAAAAGTTGTAGATGGAGTTGTAACCTTTGGATCTGGATCACTTGCAAGAGAATTTAACCCAGTATACTTCCACAGTCTACGAGTATTCCAGCTTGAAGAAACCAGAGACATCATTGATTTTGGTACTGCAAGAACTTATGCTGGCAACAAGGTTATTATTGACTACACCTATCATATTCCAAAAGATGCCAATAATGACGAAAAGTATACCCCATACATTCCTTCTTAAAAATAATAAACGGCAGTTATAATAAGAGAGAGGAAACACGCCCAACTATTCCATTTTAGAACAGAGGTGAAAAAATATGGCAAATTATACACGCGGTACAAGTGCTAACATTATTGTTGGTGCAGCAGCCCTCTTCACATTTGAAGCTGGCGAAATGACCGACGCAGACCTTCCCACAGCGGTGACTGGTACTGACTACAAGACTACTCTAACAAATGACGTAGATTTCCGTAACGTAGGTTACACATCTAACGGTCTTGAACTTCAGTTCCAGCCTGACTTCGGTGAGGTTTCCGTTGACCAGGTACTCGATGTTGCTAAGCTCTACAAGCAGGGTATGCAGGTTAACCTGAACACCAGCTTTGCAGAAGCAACTCTCGAAAACCTTCTTCTAGCTATCGCACGTCCTGACTCAGACGCATCTGTCCCAACCGACGGTGCATTCTCAGGTGAGGACGTACTAAACCTTTCAGCAGGTGAACTCGGTGAGTGCCCAGTTGAGCGAGGTCTAGTGGCAGTTGGTCCTGGTTCAGGAGTTTGCGAGCCTGGAAACGCAATTGAGCGTATCTACGTCGCATACCGTGCCCTCTCAATCGAGAGCGTCACAGTCTCCGCTAAGCGTGATGAAGCTACAATGTTTGAAGTTTCATTCCGTCTTCTACCTAACGACAGCGGTTCCTACGGCAAGATCGTAGACCGTACTGTTGCAGCAGGTAACAAGCCAGGTCTTCCTAGCTAATTATAACTAAATAATGCAGAGCCGTCCAGGGTAATACCTGGGCGGTTTTGTTTTGCTACAATGGAGTAATGGCAACAACAATATACAAATCTGGAACACTAACTTTTGTTGATGGTACAGAGTTATACATTACTCCGTTAAAAATTAAATATCTCAGAGAATTTATGGAAAAATTTCAAAACGTGAAGATAGCAGGTAATGATGCAGAAGCTATTTCATCACTAACAGATTGCTGCTTGGTTACAATGAAGCAGTATTGTCCAATAATTACTACAGTAGATGAATTGGAAGATGTAATAGATCTCAATGGTGTCTACAAACTATTAGATTTATCTGCAGGTATCAAAATCAGAGGAGAAGAGGAATCCGATAAAACTGTCAAAGAGCAAGCTACAGAAGGTGGATCTACATGGGAGACATTAGACTTGGCTAAGCTTGAATCTGAGGTGTTTTTGCTGGGTATATGGAAAGACTACGAAGAATTAGAAACATCTTTATCTATGCCAGAGCTAGTAGCCACACTAGAGGCTAAGAGAGAGTTAGACTATGATGAAAAGAAATTCTTAGCAGCTATGCAAGGAGTAGATCTTGACGAAAAGACTGGTAAACAAAATGCTTGGGAAGAGATGAAGGCAAGAGTATTTAGTGGTGGTGCATCCTCTGATCCCAACGACATCCTATCCTTACAAGGTGCTAACGCAGCTAAGGCTGGCTTTGGTTTGGGCAATGGTATGGGGTACGAAAAGTGGGATTAGCAAAACCCCTCTATGTTATAATTAATTGATACCTTTAAAGGAGGCAATTAATGACTACAACCATCAACGAAAATAAGACTCTAGAGCTTATCGATGGAACAAAAATTACAGTTCGACCACTAAAGATCTCTCTTCTAAAGCCTTTCATGGCTAAGTTTGAGAAGATTGCCGAAGTTGCATCAGACAACGAAAAGTCAATGGACATCCTCATGGAGTGCGTACAGATTGCTATGAAGCAGTATGCACCAGAAATTGCTGATGACCGCGAAAAGTTGGAGGATAACCTTGACCTTCCTACAGTCTATAAGATTGTGGAAGAAGCATCTGGAGTTAAGCTTGCAGATGTTACTGGCATGACTGCTGAGTAAAACATGTAAGGTTTAAAGTTGAATGGCTGATATCGAATCCAATATTAATTTAAATATTGATACCTCCGATGCCCTCGCAAGTCTGCGTTCGCTGCAGAGACAGATATCAACATTTCAACAAACCATGTCCAAGACTGGTGCTATTTCTAGTGCCAATCTTGCTAACATGCAGCAAAACTTAGTTAATAATATTAACTCAACTGGCCAATTCTCTGCATCCATTCAGAGAGTAGCCACTACAACTGAATCTTTCACAAATGCTCTTGAGAAGAACAAACTCTCAATGGGTCAGTATTTTAAATATGCTGGAGCAGCTACTCAAACATTTGGAAAGCTTTTCAGAAATGAATTTGACACAATCGAGAAAGTTGCTCGTGAACGTGTTAAGACAATTCAAACCCAATATATCAAACTTGGTCGTGATGCTAGCGGTGCGATGAATGCAATCGCAGTTCGTCCACAAGTCCTTGATATGAAAGACCTTGGCACACAGACTGCCATGGCAGCCCAAAAAGCTCAGCTGTTCAATCAGCTTATGAAGCAGGGTTCTACAGATCTTCTAAACTTCGGTAAGAATACTCAGTGGGCTGGTCGTCAGCTCATGGTTGGTTTTACCATTCCTCTTGGAATTATGGGTGCAGCAGCTGCCAAGGAATTTAAGGCAATTGAAGAGCAGGTTCTTAGACTTCAACGTGTATATGGAGACTTTACTACTACCGTTGCAGATACAGAGCAGGCAACAGCACAAATTAGGGGGCTTGCTAATGAGTTTACCAAGTATGGCGTAGCCGTATCAAAGACTATTGGTCTTGCTGCTGATGCAGCTGCTATGGGTAAGACTGGTGCAGACCTTGTTGCCCAAGTTGCAGAAGCTAATCGCCTTGCTGTTTTGGGTGGGGTAGAGCAACAACAGTCACTAGAAACAACTACATCACTTACAAATGCATTCGGTGTAGCTACAGATAAGCTAGCAGGAAAGATTAACTTCCTGAACGCAGTAGAAAACCAAACTGTTACATCTATCCAAGACATGACTGAAGCTATTCCTATTGCTGCTCCAGTTATTCAACAGCTTGGTGGAGACATTGAAGACCTTACATTCTTCCTAACGGCAATGAAGGAAGGTGGAATTAATGCAAATGAAGGTGCTAACGCTCTAAAATCTGGTCTTGCATCTATCATTAACCCAACTCAAGAAGCCAAGGATATGATGCTTGGATTCAATATCAATCTTGAAGATCTTGTAAACCGTAATGCTGGAAATGCTAAGGGCATGATTCTAGATCTAGCAAACTCTCTTAACCAATTAGACCCACTAAACCGTGCACAGGCTATTGAGCAGTTGTTTGGTAAATTCCAATTCTCTCGTATGTCTACTCTATTTCAGAATGTCATCAAAGAGGGTTCTCAGGCTAGCCGTGTTCTAGAGCTAACAAAAACATCAGCATCTGAACTAGCAGCTATGTCTCAACGAGAGCTTGCCAAGATTGAAGCATCACCATTGTACAAGTTTGAAGGAGCTGTTGAAAGATTCAAGGCAGCCCTAGCACCTGTAGGTGAAGAGTTTATGAAGGCTGTTACACCACTTATTAATTTTGGTACAGACATTCTAAATAAATTTAATGAAATGAGTGACGGTGGAAAGCAATTTGCTGTCATTCTAACTGGAGCAATTGCTGGTATTGGCCCTGTATTGCTAATGACATTTGGTCTTATTGCCAATGGTGTTGCAAACATTATTAAGGGGTTCATGCTTGTCAAGAATATTCTTGGAAATGCAGGAACAGCAACAAATGTTTTAGCTGAACAGACCAACTACATGACAAGCCAACAGCTTGAAGCTGCAGCAGTAGCAGCATCTCTCGGACAAGTTCACAGTAGCCTAATTCAAACATTTAATGCTGAGGCTGGCTCTGTAAGAAATCTAGCTGCAGCATATGGCCAAGCAATTTCAGCACAGAACATGTTCTCTGGACCAATTGTTGGTGGCAAGGGTAGAAAGAAGATGGCCACTGGCGGTATCGTAAGAGGACCAGGGACAGGAACATCAGACTCAATACCAACAATGCTTTCAAATGGTGAAGCAGTTATTCCTGCTAAATCTGCAAAGAAGTATCCAGATGTAGTCTCTGGCCTTATTGCTGGAAACATTCCTGGATTTGCTTCTGGAAGAGATCCAATGAAGGTTGCTATGGGAAGACTAAGAAGTGCTCCAGAAGCAATCCGTAAGCAAAGTGTTGGTGCACAGTGGTCATCTCGTGAAGCAGAAATTCAAGCAATTGTTCAGGCTCTAAAAGAGGCAGGTATTGACAATGCAGCAACAACCAGAAACCTAACATCAACACATGCATCACACATTGACCCAACAGACACACAGCAGGCAATGATTGGTGGAAAGAGCCAGAGTATCAAGAATTGGAATGCAAAGAACCTCATTGCAGATAGTGGTGCTGTTAATGCTTATATGCAAAGACTTACACAGGGTATGGGCAAGAGTGTACTTGAATCATTCTCTGATCCAAAGAATATTGATCAGATTGTAAAGAAGACTGGTCTTACCAAAGAACAAATTGGAAAAGAAATTTCAAAGCTTAAGGCTGGAAAGCACCCAACCACAGCACTTGGTGCAAAGGTTTTGGCAGAGGTTGGTAATTTTGACTGGGAGAATAGAAGCTCTAAGTCTGGTGCATCCTATCAGGGACTAGCTGCATCTCGTGCACTAAAGGCAAGAGAAGGTTCAGACTTCTACGATCCAAAGCAAATGGCAGGTAGAGCATATGATTCTTCTGTTGATGCCTCTGCTGCAAAGACAACTTCTTCTAGAATTCGTGCTGCACAAAGAGTTGCAGACGAAAATCTTGCTGCAAAGAAGGAAGAAACAAAGGTTACAAAGCAAAGAGTTAAGGTTTCAGAAAAGGTTAAGCAACAAGAAGCTCAGTCTCTTGCAGATGCACAGAAGCAAAAGCGTTCCGAGGCAGCTCGTAAGGGTTGGGAAACTCGTAAGGCAAATGTATTAGCAGCACAAGATCAGCCATCATCTGGAGGAAGATTCTCTCGCATGAGAGGAATGATGTCTCCAGGAAAGATTGCTGGTGCTGGAATGATTGCATCTATGGCAGCTGGAAGCATGTCTATGATGGGTGGACCAGTTGGAGATATTGCTGGTGCTGCCTCTGGACCATTAATGGCACTCACTGGCGTAGCATCAGTTTTGTCTATGATCCCTGGCCCAGCTGGTATCGCAGCCGCTGCAATCGGCGGTATCGCAACAGGATTAGTAGTACTAAACGCAGAGGCAGAAAAAGCAAAGCAAGCAACAAGAGATCAGGCAGCAGCTGTTAGTTCAGGTACAAAGGCTATGGAAGGTTTTGCAGCTGCAGCAGGAACAATTAGCCCATCAGAAATTGCAAATAGCAGAAGAACGGAAGCTAAGAGAACTGGTAATCAAGAACAAACATTTGGTGAGTCATACCTGGCATCAGAAACTGGTGCAGCAATGCTTAAGGGTGTTAGAGGGTTTGTAGAAAGCAATGGAATGGCAGAAGCCTCCAAGAGAATCGCAAACCAACTATCAACAGCTGTATCTGCAGGAATCTTATCAGCAGATCAGGCTGACAGTATTGCGATGTCACTAGGTGACCAACTACAAAGCGATACTTTTGCTGTTAATATTATGGGGTCAATGGATGAACTTATTGGTCCTAATGGTGAAAAGGTTGGCAAAGAGCCAATCAAGGTTGCTATTGCACTATCTAAGACAAGTGAAAAAGATTTAAACGGATATCTTGACAAGATTGACGAAGTTAAAGATATGCCAGCAACACCTGGATATAACATTTCCAGTACTGCAATGACTTCTGGACCAACAAACATGGCACCAATGGCACCAGTTGGAAACACAAATATTGATGATGCAAGAACACTTTCAACAATGATAAAAGC
>JACCDQ010218004.1_pt1 | contig 12185 bp, 12 predicted proteins | sample 7446031 | NCBI WGS metagenome assembly JACCDQ01 (sample SAMN15323442, study PRJNA562643) | freshwater metagenome | isolation source: river surface water | place: USA:Blue River Watershed | collected 2017-08-17
CTGTTGATTTTTTGACACTTCGCTGAGCGCGCCGAGAATCTGCAGCGCCAAAACCCCGACAGAAGCGGCAAAAACGCCGGCAATGAGGGGGTTTGGTGGGTTGGCACACCTTTTGCTGCTTGCCGCCCATCTCAATGCCAGAAGGGCTTGCACGAATGAACAGCCGATTGGATTTTGCCGCCAGGGACGTTGCCGCAGAGCAGCTCTGCGCGGTTTGGCTGGACCCAACCGCCACGCTCGGATCGCATGAACGCGAGCAGCTGGCTGCGGCCGGCTGGCAAGTGCATGCGATCCGCACCCTCGACGACCTGCCCGATGCCGCGGCCGAGGCCGCCTGTGTGGTGCTGCGTCTGCGCTTTGACGCCGACACCCTACGCGACGTGCAGGACATCCTGGCCCGATCAGGGCTGCAGCGGCCTGTGGTGTGCCGCCTGGATGCCGGCGCGCTGGACCTGGCCATGGCCGTGGCCCATGCTGGCGTTCTTCATGTGGTACGCGCAGACGACTGGGGTGCCAAGCGCTGGCGCGACCTGGCCGACACGCTGCGGACACAGGACACAGCGGCACGCCCCGACGCCCCGGCACCAACCCCCTCGCCCGCATTCCAGCGCCCTTCTTCTGCCGTGCCACGCCCGCTGGAGGCTGTCTTTGTGGACCCGGCCAGCCAGTGCTTGCTGGCCCTGGCACGCCGGGTGGCACAGACCGATGTGACCGCCTTGCTGACAGGCCCCACGGGGGCCGGCAAGGAAGTGCTGGCGAGGGTATTGCACGAGGCATCACCTCGGGCAAGCGGGCCGTTTGTGGCATGCAACTGCGCTGCCATGCCAGATGCACTGATCGAAGACATGCTGTTCGGACACGAGCGCGGCGCCTTTACCCATGCCCATCGAGACCACAAGGGCTTGTTCGAGCAGGCGCAGGGCGGCACCCTGTTCCTGGACGAGATTGCCGAAATGTCTCCCCACCTGCAGAGCAAACTGCTGCGGGTGCTGCAGGAGCGGGAGTTGACACGGCTGGGTGGACAAAGCCCCATACGGCTTGACGTGCGCGTGATTGCGGCCACCAACAAGGACCTGCGCCAGGCCATGCTGGCCCGTGAATTCCGCGAAGACCTCTACTACCGTATTGCCACCTTCAAACTGAGGTTGCTGCCGCTGGCTGAACGCCCGGGCGACATCATGCCGCTGGTGGCCCATTGCCTGACCAAATACGGGCGACCCGGCATGCGCTGGCCACTGACCGTCGAAGCGAGCCAGATGCTGATGCAATACACCTGGCCAGGCAACGTCCGCGAACTCGAGAACGTGATCAAGCGCGCCACTGTTCTGAGCGTGGATGGCACCATCGGCGCCGCACAGCTGATGTTTGACGACTGGGTGGGTCAGGATATTCAGGCATGGCCCGAAAGCTCGGGCACAGACATGGCCACAGGCAGGGAAACAGCGCTGGTTGTAGAGACCCCCGCCAGTGCCGACCTGAACCATTCGGTCAGGCAAAACGAACACCAGATCATTCTGGCGGCCCTGGCCGCCACCCGAAGCAAGAACGAAGCCGCCCAAAGGTTGGGCATCAGCCCGCGCACCCTGCGCTACAAAATGGCCCGGCTTCGTGAAAACGGACTGAGCTTGTCTCTGGCCAAGGAATCCTGAACAAGGAAAGGCACACCATGATCGAACGCATCAATTCCCAGGCGAACATCGACGCCATGCTGCAGACCCTGCGCAATGTTCAGGCTCAAGCCTCGGCGGAACTGCCCACCCCTGCTGCGATTGGTGGTCAGGCCGAACGGGTTCAGGCACCACATTTCAGCGATCTCGTGAAAAACGCGGTCGATGAGGTTAACGCTCTGCAGACGAACGCGAGCAACATGCAGGCAGCCTACGAGCGCGGCGCGAACATTCCCCTGACCGAAGTCGTGCTGGGTATGCAGAAATCATCTTTGGCCTTCGAAACCACGCTGCAAATTCGCAACAAGGTCATGCGCGCATACGAAGACATCCTGGGCATGCCGGTGTGATGACCGCAGGCTGGACCACACATTCCTGAGAGCTCCACATGACGACCGCAACCCTGAATCCGGCCACCTCCGACGTGGCACCCAGCGCTGCCGCACCCTCTGGCGGCACCGCCCTGGCCACTGCCACGGCCACACCACCGGCCATGACCGGCAGCACTGCGCTGGTTGAAGCCGCCCCCCAAAAACAGGAGTCGGCCCTGGTCACGCAAGCCAAGCAGATTCTCAATCAGCCGGCCGTGCGCAAGGCCCTGCCCGGAATCATGGCACTGGTGATCCTGATCCTGTTGGGCATGGTGTATGCGGCCATGAACGCCACCCCCTATAAACCGGTCATGCCCGGACTGAGCGAGAGCGATCAGCAAGCGGCTTTCGAGGCCTTGCGTAAGGGCTCGTTCGAACCCCGCATTGATGCAGCCAACGGCCAGTTGCAAGTGCCTGGCAACCGTTACCACGAGGCCCGCATCTATCTGGCCGCCCAGGGCTTGCCCCGAGGTGGGACCACCGGCCTGGAAGCGCTCAAGGGTCAGTCTTCGATGACCACCAGCCAGTTCATGGAGCAGGTGCAGGTCAATGCCGCCATGGAGCAGGAGCTGGCCCGCACGATCCTGCAGATCGCCACCATTCAGAGCGCCCGTGTACATCTGGCCGCGCCCAAGCAAAGCGTTTTCGTGCGCGACCGCACGCCGCCCAAGGCGTCGGTGGTGGTCTCGCCTCATCCGGGTCGCGCCGTATCGGCCTCCCAGGTCCAGGCCATCGTGCACCTGGTGTCTTCCAGCGTGCCTTACCTGACAGCCGACAACGTGACTGTGGTCGACAACGTCGGCAAGCTGCTGACCGAATCGGCCAGCGAACTCAAGCTCGGGCTGACGGCAGCGCAGACCCAGCACAAACAACAGCTCGAAGAGGTGTACCGAAACCGCATCATCCAGATCCTGGCCCCGATGGTGGGCGAGCACAATGTCCGTTCGCAGGTGAACCTGAGCCTGGATTTCACGCAGATCGAAAGTACCACCGAGGATTACGACACACGCGACAAAGGCCCCAAGACACGTTCGGAGGTGCTGGCCGAAGACCGGGGCGTTCAACTCAATGCCGAAGGTGTACCCGGCGCTCTCTCCAACAGGCCGCCAGCCCAGGCGACCATGAATACCGACAACCGGGTGGACCCCAACAAGGGGCAGACCGAATCAAACCAGACACTCAGTAGCCGACAGACACGCAACTACGAGATTGATCGCACGATTCGCCGCATCAGTAACGCAACAGGCGGTGTGCAGCGAGTCAGCGTGGCGGTCGTGATCAACGAGCGCCCTGCCCCGGCCAGTAAGGACGGCAACAAGTCCGGATCCGAGCCGTCAAGCGTCAGCTACACGCCACAGGAAATGGAGCGCATGCAGGAGCTGGTTCGCAGCGTGGTGGGTTTCCAGGCCGCCAGGGGCGACGTGGTTTCGGTGGTGCCAGCACGCTTCGAACCGGCAGAAAACCTCGACACCATCCCCTGGTATTCAGACCAGAGTGTCCAGGACCAGATGAAAATCGGTCTGATCGGTCTGATCTTCATCATTTTCCTGCTGATTGTGGTGCGTCCCCTGATGCTGAACATCACTGGCCTGAACAAGCAGAAGGAAGCCGATGCTGCCCAGAAAGTACTGGCCGATGGCGAGCTGACCGAAGAGGACATGCGCATGATTCAGATCGGCGAGGGCGAGAGCCTGGAAGACATCAAGGCCAAGCTCAAGCCCAAGAAGTCGAGCATCTCCATCGACATGCTCGACACCGCAAACACATACGACGACAAGGTGGCGCTCATCCGGATGCTGGTGGCCGAGGACTCGGCCCGGGTAGCGAACGTGCTCAAGGGCATGATCACCATCAAAACGACTTGATTGCGTCGCCTCTGAAAGGAAGCCGCCATGGCCACAAAGAAACCAGACGACAAAGCAGCCGCCAAGGAAAAGGACAAGGACGTCAAAGCCCCCGGCAAGGAGGGCAAGGACGCCAAGGACAGTCCACAGGTACCCGACATCGCTGAGCTGACGATGAGCGAGGAGCTGCGTGAGGAGCTCGAACAACTCACGGGCTCCCAGCGCGCAGCGGTGCTGATGCTGCTGCTGGGCGAGCAACAGGCTGCCGAGATCCTGCGGTACCTGAACCCGCGCGAGGTTCAGGCCTTGGGCGGCGCCATGATGTCGGTAGCCGACCTTTCGCAAGAAGCCGTCAACGTGGTGCTCGATGAATTTGTAGCCACCCTCAAGAAACAAACCAGTCTGGGACTGGGCACCGGCGATTATGTAGAGAAGGTTTTCCGGCGAGCACTGGGTGAAGACAAGGCCTTGTCGGTGCTCTCGCGCATCATGCCGGGCCAGGGCAGCAAGGGGCTGGAGATCCTCAAATGGATGGATGCACGCTCCATTGCCGACATGATCAGGGGCGAGCATCCGCAGGTGATTGCCATCATCCTGTCGGTTCTTGAATACGATGTGGCCGCTGATGTGCTCAATTTCCTGGATCCGGAGAGCCGTCCAGAGATCATCCAGCGCGTGGCCAGCCTGGACACCGTTCAGCCCACGGCCATGAACGAGCTGGAAGAGATCATGAAAAAGCAGTTCTCCACCAGTTCGTCAGCCAAATCTTCAAGCTTCGGCGGGATCAAGGCTGCGGCCAAGATCATGAACTTCGTGAAAGTGGATCTCGAATCGACGATCATGGGTGGCCTGGAACAAATCGATGCAGACCTCATGCAAAAGATCCAGGACAACATGTTCACATTCGAGAACCTTTCATCGGTGGACAACCGGGCCATTCAGATCCTGATGCGCAACATCGAACCAGACCTGCTCATGACTGCCCTCAAGGGTGCCCCGGAATATGTCAAGGACAAGTTCTTCGACAACATGTCCTCGCGTGCCCGTGTCATGTTCATCGACGAGATGGAAGCCAAAGGTCCGCTGCGGCTGACCGATGTGGAAGAGGCGCAGAAACTGATCATGCGAACCGCACGCAAACTCTCCGACAAAGGCGAACTGGTGCTGGCAGGACGAGGCGATGACTTTGTCTGAAGCCAACAAACCCGACGCATGGAAGGCGGACACGGTCCTCTCGGTCCGAAGCGCCTCACCCGGTTTCCTGCGTCTCAATTGGGATGATGCCAAGGTGACGGGGTTCGGCCCCTGGCGGATCATCAACCAGGATGATCCGCTGAGTTCCACCAGCCTGGAGTCTGAGGCGCTCAAGGACCTGGACCTTCTTCCGGAACCGCCCTCGGACCAGGGCATGCCCTCCGATGCCGAGGCACCGCAGACCGATGCCGTGATGGCGATGGACACCGAGGCGCTGGAGTCGATTCGAGCCGCAGCCTATGCCGAAGGCATGGCTGACGGCATGAGCGCAGGTCAGGCGGCTGCCAGGCAAGCCTTTGCCGATGAACAGGCCCAGAACAGCGCCCTCCTCAACCAGGTGATCGCCTCACTGCAGAATTTTGCGGCTGACCCGGAACAACTCTTTGAACCCCTCAAACGTCTGGCCATGCATGTGGCGCAGCAGCTGGTGCGGTCAGAGCTTAGCCTCTCAGGTTCGGCCATTGACCAGCTGGTCCGGCAGTGCCTGGCCCAGCTGGATCAGCCCACAGACAACGCGGTGGTTTGCCTGCATCCGGACGACCTCGAACGTTTCAGACGTTTCTCTGACATCGCAGAGGGGTTGCGTTTGGAAGCCGATGCCCGCCTGAAGCCTGGCAGTGTCCGTGTCGAGGTCAACGACACCCTGGTGGAGGACCTGATCGAGCACCGACTGGAGGTGATGTCACAACAACTTCTAGGCGATGGCCATGTGTTCGACCTGCCCTGTCGCAGCTTTGATGAATCAGATCATGCGGATGAGCCCGTGACCAGGACGGAAGATTGAAGCCATGAACCGCTTTGCCGAGAGTACTGCCGACTACCTGCGCCACCTGCAGGCCCCTCCGCCCGAAAAGAGCGGTACCTTGGTGCGGTTGGTGGGTCTGCGCCTGGAAACACGCGGGATCATGGCGCCATTGGGTGCGCTGTGCGAGGTACGTGGCCATTCGGGACAGAAAGTCGAGGCAGAGGTGGTCGGCTTTCACGACAAAACCCTCTTTCTGATGCCCTACAGCGAGCCGGTAGGGATTGGTCCGGGCGCGCAGGTCCGCGTTGTCAGCCACAGTGCCCGGGTCAGACTGGGGCCTGCCCTGCTGGGCCGCGTACTGGATGGCAGGGGTCAGCCGCTTGATGGCCGCCCCATGCCTGATTGCCCCGAGGTACTCAGTCTGCAGGGTTGTCCGATCAATCCAATGGAGCGGGGTCCCATCAGGCAAACACTGGATGTGGGCGTCAAGGCGATCAACAGCATGTTGACGATCGGCCGCGGCCAGCGGATGGGACTGATCGCTGGCTCGGGCGTCGGCAAGAGTGTCCTGTTAGGCATGCTGACGCGCTTTACCGAAGCCGATGTGGTCGTCATTGGGCTGATCGGTGAACGTGGCCGCGAGGTCCAGGCCTTTATCGAAGAATCCTTGGGCCCGCAGGGGCTGGCCAAATCCGTGTTGGTGGCTGCACCAGCCAATGTGTCACCGGTGTTGCGTCTGAAAGCTACCCAGATGACGCACGTGATTGCCGAATACTTCAGGGACCAGGGAAAAAACGTGCTGATGCTGGTCGACAGCCTGACCCGCGTGGCCCACGCTCAGCGTGAAATTGGACTGGCTATTGGCGAACCACCAACCGCCAAAGGGTATCCGCCATCCGTCTTCGCCCTGCTGCCCACCCTGATCGAACGCGCTGGCGTCGGCAGGCACGGCATCGGCAGCATCACGGCGCTCTATACCGTGCTGGCGGAAGGTGATGACAGCAACGACCCGATCGTGGACATTGCCCGCGCCTCGCTGGACGGACAGGTGATGCTTTCACGCAAGCTGGCCGATGCCGCACACTACCCGGCCATCGACCTCAATGGCTCGATCTCCCGGGTCATGCCCGGACTGATCGATCCCGAGACCCTCAAGCGAGCCAACAGGTTCCGACGGCTGTGGTCACTCTACCAACAGAACCAGGACCTGATCCAGGTCGGTGCGTATGAAGCCCGCAGCAATCCAGACCTGGACGAGGCGATTCGGCTGCGACCAGCGCTGGAGACCTTTTTGAGGCAGGACATGCACGATCCCTTCAACTTCGAGGCTTGCCAGACGGAGCTTGCCGCGGTCATGTCTCGATGACTGAGCGCCACGCTGCGCTTACATGAGCACCATGCCCCTTTCCTCCCCATCCCACTGGCATGTATTGCTTGAGAAGGCACGCAAGCAAGCAGACCGCGCACGCCAGGAGCTTGTGGCCGCTCAGAGCCGCCTGGTATCGCTGCAATCCAACATGTCAAAGATCCGGGCCATGATCGTGGAGTACCAGAAGCAGGACCATGTCAGCGATGGTCAAAGCCGATTCATGCGTGAACGCCTGAACACGCGGGCTTTCATTGGGCAACTCCAGCTGGCGTGCAGCAAACTCGAATCCGAAGAATACAAAATGAGGCAGGCGGTAGAACAGGTCCGGGCACGACTTCAGCACAACGAAAAGGAAGTGCTCAAAATGGAAAAGCTGGCTGAAAATGCGCAACGCGCCATGCGTGCCGAGCAGAGCCGGCTCGAACAAAAAGGCTATGATGAATTGGCACTGATGCGGCGACACTGGGCCAACGACCTGCCACACTGATGCGAGCCAGCAGACCTTGCGCTCAGATGAGGCGACTCGACAATCGATCTGACAGACCCGTCACAATCATCGTATGATGGGCCGTGGTGCGATATGGGATTGAAAACCATGAAAAGCTTTTGGTTGGGCCTTGGGGCTGGCGCTGTTGCCGTAGCTGCTGTCTGGGGAGTCTTTGTGCTCACTGCAGAAGACCCCAGGAAGCCCCTGCGGGCCGAGCGGGCGTTGCCCCTCCCAGCAAAAGATACCGGCGTGCTGGACCTGATCTGCGAATTGAGCCTCAACGTCGAAGGCCAAGTGGCTTTGGGGTTGAAAGACCAGGTCCCCTCAAGAATGACCCTCGCTCAAGTGGATTTCGATAAGAAATCAGGATGGTTCCAGGGCAAGATTGCCATCTCCGAAAGCCGTGCCGGCACCCTCACTGTGCTGGGCCACAAGCTGCAGGTGGCAAGACCCGCCATGTTCGAGCGCTTTGGCGTCATGATCACCCGCGAGGAGTTCGTGATCGACCGCAAGGACGGTCACTTTGAACAGACCATCACCACACGCGATGGTCGCACCATTTCCCTGATCAGCGGCAACTGTGCCCAGGTGATCAAAGCGCCCTTCTGAGCGCTATCGATCGGTTTTACTGGTTCAGCAAGGTGATGCTGACCCGACGGTTGCGAGGATCTGCTGGGTTTTGCCTGATGAAGGGCTCAGTGTCCGCAACCCCTTCGATCCGAGCAAATCGTCCTGACGCAATACCGGCGAACTGAATCAGCCTTCTGGTCGCATCGGCACGTTCTGCCGACAATGTCCAGTTGCTTCTGCCTGTGCCTTGCGCAAAACCCAGACTGTCGGTGTGGCCCCTGATGGAAATCTTGTTGGGTGCGGAGCTGATGGATTGACCAATTTCCCTCAGCAGCGCAGCAGCCTGCGGTGTCAGCTCTGCCGTGCCCAGATAGAACATGGAGAAATCCGCCTTGTCCAACACATCGATCCGAAGACCGTCCTTGTCACGTGTGAAGGACACCTGATCCTTGATTTTTTCAAACTGCGGCATGCTTTCCAGTTTTTTCTGGACCGACTGCTGAATATCTTCAAAATTCTGCTTATCCTGGAGTTGCCGCTCAAATTTTTTGGCTCCCTCCCCGGACTCCCCGGCCTCACCCTGTGAAGCGCCACCATCGTCCATCGAAGGCCCCCCCTGCGCCTGAGGTGTCAGTCTTTCCAGCAAGGCTGTCTGCTTGGCCGTGAAGGGAAAACCTTCCGTATCAATGATGGACTTTCCGCCGAACAATCCATTGGAGCCGGCAAGCTCGCCAAAAACGATCTGACTGTGAGAGGCTGGCCTGAAGTAGTCGGCCACGCTCTTCCTTTTGTCCTCGTCGGTTGCGCCCAGCAACCACATCAACAGGAAAAAGGCCATCATCGCAGTCATCATGTCGGCCAGGGCGATCTTCCATGCGCCCCCATGGGCACCTGCATGCCCTTCCTCGATGATGATTTTCTTGTAGAGCTTGGGTGGCGCAAGCGCCTCTGCCTGCGCCGGCTCGGCCGCTGGGTTGGCGGCAGGTTTAGCGGCGGACTTATCCTCAGCCTTCTCAGACTTGGCGGTGGATTTGCTGGGCATCAACCACCCCTCAGGCTATCAAAAACTTCTGAGAAGGAGGGTTGGTGGTGGTGTCCGATACAGGCCCTCGCGGACTCGATCATGACTGGCTGGGCAGCGCCACGCAAATCAGCCAGGATCATCTGCTGGATGACCCGGTAGACCTGCGAATCATCATCAATGATCTGGGTCAGGCGCTGCGAGAAGGGCTCGAAAAAACCATACGCCAGAAACACGCCCAGCAGGGTACCAACCAGCGCAGCTCCAATCAGTGCCCCGAGGATGGCCGGAGGTTGATCGATGGCGCCCATGGTTTTGACCACACCCAGCACACAAGCCACAATGCCCAGCGCTGGCAAACCCCCTGCAATCGCTGCCAGTGCAGCCGGCGCCCTGAGGGCTTCGTGGTGATGCACCTTGATGGCTGTATTCATCATGGATTCCACTGCATCCGGGTCGAGATTGCCCTGAGAAATGACCGCCAGACGCAGAGGATCACAAATCATTTTCACGATGCTGTGGTCCTTGGCGAGCTGAGGGAATTCCGCAAAAATCGGGCTCGATTCGGGGTTCTCCACATGCGCTTCCAGTGCAACTGCACCTTCCCTTTTCATGACCCTAAGCAATTTCCCGACCAGAACCATGAGCGCCAGATAGTCCGCCTGTTTCCACTGTGGACCTTTGGTGCATTTGACAATGCCGAGCATGGCCTGCTTGAACACATCCAAGCCGTTCGCGACCAGGGATGCGCCTAAGGCAGCCCCCGCAATGATGATCATTTCGAACGGTGCAGCCTTGATGATTGGCGCCATCTTGCCGCCCGCCAAAATGTAGCCACCAAATACGGCTCCGAAGACGACAGCGATTCCAATAAAGAAGAACATGGTTTCAAATCACCCCAAAATGCACCAGACGCCAACACACCATCCGAAGAGGGCCTGCACCAGAAAATCCAGGACAAGCCCCAGAATCACGACAGGCAGGCCTAGGTAACTGAAGACCCAAAACCATCCCCATCCAGTGAGCCGAACAGGTCGGCCGTACGATTCAGAGGAAGGGAAGTTTTGATCCTGGGTGGTCATGAAACCCCTATGGCATGTATTGAATCGGCACCGAAATCCAGAACTTTATGTGACGGACTTTGGAGCTATTATCGCCGCATGGACCTTGCATGGCAGCCTTCAGACCCTCAGGAATGGAGCGACTTTCACCGAAGACACCATGGTGCACTGCAACAATCTTGGGCTTATGGCGAGGCCTTAAGCGCATTGGGTGTACAGGTACACCGTGTCCTTCTGCGTTCGGATGGGCGCTTGATGGGCATTGCGCAACTGGCGGCTAAACGCTGGCTGGGCTATGTGTATCTGGCGTCATGCTCACGTGGCCCTGTGTGGAGCGATGCCGCCAGCGGCGAGATGCGGCGCCGTTTTTACCATCAGATCAAGCGCACTTTGCCCGCAAAGCCCTGGCGAGCCGTGGTCTTCTCGCCGGACAGCACTTTCGAGGAAAGGGTCGAGCCCGAATGGAATGGCATGGCCCGTGTGATGACCGGTTACGCCACGGCCTCACTGGATTTGAGACAGTCTTTGCCGGAGCTGCGCGCGCAGATGGCCTCGAAGTGGCGTAATCGCTTGCAGAAATCGGAGCTCGACTCCAGTCTGCAAGTGTATGTCGAGGCCAGCATCGAGCATTGCGAGGAATTGCTGCGCAACGAAGAGTCTCAGCGCAGGACGCGTGGCTTTGATGGTCTCCCGGTGGGTTTTGTGCGTGCCTACATTCAGGCACACGCCCAGCCGCAAAGCGCTTACGTCATGAGCTGGGCGCAGCAGCAAAAGCAGACAATCGCCTCGATGCTGGTGCTGCTGCATGGCGCAACCGCCACTTACCATATGGGGTGGGCCAATGAAACGGGGCGTAAAAGCAATGCACACAATCTGCTCATGTGGCGTCTGATTGGCCATCTCAAGGACCATGGCATCAACCAATTCGACTTGGGCGGCATCAACAATTCCGACCTGCCAGGGATCACCCGATTCAAGTTGGGAACCGGCGCTGCCGCCCGCGTGCTGGCTGGCACTTATTTCTGAAACCATGAAATTCCATCGACATTCTCTCCGGTGCATGGCCCTTGCGCTTGCGGCCATCATGCTGCCCGGTGTCTGCAACGCCTGGGACCGCCTGGGAGAAACAGAGGATGTGGTGCTCTACCTCCACCGGCAGTCGGTGGTCCAGGAAGGCCAGGTCAAGCGCGTCTGGGAAATGCAGGACCTGAAAAAGGCCGACAAGGATGGCGTCATGTCACGCCGCTACATCAACGAGTATGAATGCAAAGAACGCATGCACCGCATCGGAAGGGTGACAAGTTTTACAGGCCCCAAACTCAGCGGTAAAAAAATCTTTGAAGTGGAAGAATTCGGATACTGGCGAAAGGTCCCCCCGGACGGACTCTTCGCAGTGGCCTTCATATGGCTGTGCGTGCAGTAGACCCTGCACTGACATGAGTCAGATCACGGTCTAGACGACCGGGTCTGTTTCAGCGGGCCCTTTCAGGCCCAATTTGTTGATCTTCTCGATCAGGGTTGTGCGCTGCAGACTCAACAGACGGGCCGCCTTCGAGACATTGCCCTGGCTGCGCTCCAGGGCCTGCTGGATGTAGTCGCGCTCGATGTCCAGCAGATGCTCCTTGAGCGAGAGGCCCTCGGCTGGCAGCACAGCTCGCCCTGCGGGCGCGCTGGGTGTCTGCGCGGCGTACGGTGCAAGCTGTAGATTCGCCCCACTCTTTTCAAGTGGGCTCCCGCCCGCCAGACCCTCGCCGCTGATGCCCTGGACCATCTCCAGAATGTCAGGCTCCACCGGA
>JACCDQ010341053.1_pt1 | contig 12180 bp, 9 predicted proteins | sample 7446031 | NCBI WGS metagenome assembly JACCDQ01 (sample SAMN15323442, study PRJNA562643) | freshwater metagenome | isolation source: river surface water | place: USA:Blue River Watershed | collected 2017-08-17
ATGGTCTGGTTCGCGAACGACGAGCTCATCACGTACGACGGATGGCCGGTGCCGCAGCCGAGGTTCACCAGCCGGCCCTCGGCCAGCAGGATGATGCGCTTGCCGTCCGGGAAGATCACATGATCGACCTGCGGCTTGATGTTCTCCCAGGTGTACTGGCGCAGCGCGGCGACTTCGATCTCGTTGTCGAAGTGGCCGATGTTGCAGACAATTGCCTGGTCCTTCATCTTCTTCATGTGCTCGTGCGTGATCACATGGTAATTGCCGGTCGCGGTGACGAAGATGTCGGCATGCTCGGCCGCGTAGTCCATCGTGACCACGCGATAGCCTTCCATCGCCGCCTGAAGCGCGCAGATCGGATCGATCTCGGTGACCCAGACTTGCGCCGACAGCGCGCGCAGCGCCTGTGCGGAACCTTTGCCCACGTCACCATAGCCGGCAACGACGGCGACTTTGCCGGCGATCATGACATCGGTGGCGCGCTTGATGCCGTCGACCAGCGACTCGCGGCAGCCGTACAGGTTGTCGAACTTGGACTTGGTGACCGAGTCGTTGACGTTAATCGCCGGGAAAGCCAGCTTGCCTTCCTTGTGCATCTGGTACAGGCGGTGGACGCCGGTGGTGGTCTCTTCGGTCACGCCCTTGATCTGGGCAAGGCGGGTCGAGTACCAGGTCGGGTCGGTCGCGAGCTTCTTCCTGATCGAGTTGAACAGGCACACGGCTTCTTCGGAATCCGGATTGGCCAGCACGTCGAGGTCCTTCTCGGCGCGGGTGCCGAGGTGCAGCAGCAGCGTCGCATCTCCGCCATCGTCGAGGATCATGTTCGAATAGCCGCCGTCCGGCCATTCGAAGATGCGGTGCGTGAAGTCCCAGTACTCGTCGAGGTTCTCGCCCTTGAACGCAAACACCGGCGTGCCGTTAGCAGCGATTGCGGCGGCCGCATGGTCCTGCGTCGAGTAGATGTTGCACGATGCCCAGCGCACTTGCGCGCCCAGCGCTTCGAGCGTCTGGATCAGCACCGCGGTCTGGATCGTCATGTGCAGCGAGCCGGTGATGCGTGCGCCTTTCAGCGGCTGGCTGGCGGCGAATTCCTCGCGGATCGCCATCAGGCCCGGCATCTCGGTCTCGGCGATCTTGATTTCCTTGTTGCCCCAGTCGGCCAGGCCGATGTCGGCAACGTGATAGTCGTGGGAAGCGGAAGATTTCAGTACGGCGCTCATCACGCCCTCCTTTCATTGAAAACGAAAAAAGTAACGTGAGCGCCGTTGCAGTGTTGATTTGCCAAGCCTGGCGGGAAGCAGATTCCCGTCGCAACGCTCCTTGGCAGGCCGCTATTCTAATCCAAATGCCGCAGCCGCCGCCAAGCGTGGATCAGGGTCGCCCACGCAAGCCCGCTGGCCGCACCGTACAGATGCGCGGCCGGCACGACGGGCAGGTCTGCCGATGCGCCGGTTGCCGGGTTCAGCCAGATGAGCTTGGCGACCAGCGCCGCCAGCGCGCCTGCATGCAACCGGCTGCGCGTGCCCAGCCAGCCGCTCAGCGCGGCGCCGCCCCACAGCCCATGCAGCAGGCCCGACAATCCGGCGTACCACTGCAGACCCGGCTCGCAGCGCCACAGCAGCAGGCTGGTGCCGAGCGCGCTGGCGACACACAGCGACGCGAGGTCCGCGGCGCGCCAGCGCTCCATCAACAGTTCCGCGAGCAGCGCGAGGCCGAGCAGATTGAACAGCAGGTGCCGCACGCCGAGGTGCGCAACGTGCGCGCCCAGCAGGCGCAACCAGTCACCGTCGTCGATTGCCATGCGCTGCCATTCGAGGGCTGTCAGCGCACCGGGCCATGCCGTGGCGGCTACCGACAGCAGCCCAAGCACGACGACCATTTTCCAACGCGGTGGCCAGCGCGGTGACAGGCTGCTTCGGGGCAGGCAATGCTCGCGGCGACCTGCGCGCGCCGTCTGCCTCAGCGCCGCAGCCATCGGCGCGCTGCTGCGACCACGCCGCCGACGAGCAACATCAGGTCGCCAGCCATGCTGCCGCCGCCGCCGCTGCCACCGGCAGGCGCTGCGGCGATGCTGCCGCCGCTGGTGTCGATCACCTGCAGCGTGAACTGCGCGGGCAGGCTGCTGCCGTACGCGTCGCTTGCCTGCCACGAGATCTGCTGGCTGCCGACCGGCGCGGCGCTGTGCCACGCCAGCAAGCCTGACGCGGAAAGCGTCGCTCCGGCCGGCAGCGCCGATGCGTGAAACACGATTGCATCGCCATCGGGATCGGTCGCCTGCAATTGCAGCTTCAGCGAGCCGCCGAACGTTACCTGTGGTACTGACACTGGCAGCGGTACCGGCACGCTGTTCACGCGCACGGTCGCGCCGGCGCTGCCGACGATGCCGAGGTCATCGGTCGCGGACAGGGTGAAGGCGTATGTCCCGGTGGCCGGCGCGACGAAGCTCGCATTGGCGCTGTTCGCATTCAGCAGCGTGACCGGCGCCGGATTCGATGCCGCTGCGCGCCACTGGTAGGAAACAATGCTGCGTCCACCCGGCGCCTGTGCGTTGCCGGACAGCGCAACCATGACGGTCGGTGCGACGACCTGTTTTGCCAGCGTGATTTGCACGACGGGCGCCGCAGCTGCCAGCGCCGCCTGCGCATCGAGCAAGCCGGCACCGCACAGGCCGCTGTTCTCGGGCAGCATGCAGGTGCTGCCGGGCGCAAACGGACGCGCTGCGCTGCGCAGCAACGAGGTGACCTCGGCGCGCGTAAGCGCGGGATTGACCGACAACATCAGCGCGATTGTGCCGGACACATGCGGTGCCGCCATGCTGGTGCCGTACTTCAGCGCGGCGCTGTCGGACAAAGGCAGCGTGGCCCCCGTGTTGCCGAGCGAGTAAACCGGCGGCCCGTCGGCGGTGTAGCCAGGCACGCACGAAGCGGACAGCGTGCCGCAACCGCCGCCGGGCGCGCTGATCGTGGTCTCCGCGCCGATATTGGCGTAGTCGGCATTGTCACCATCGATCGCGTGCGCGGTGACGGCGATGACGCCGCTGCAGTTGGCCGGCTGATAGACCGCATTCGAACCGCCATTGCCGGTCGATGCGACGACAATTGCACCCTTTGCATTTGCGTCATTGATCGCGCTCTGGAAGGCCGCCGAGCAGTTGCCTGCGCTGCCGAGCGACAGGTTGATCACGCGCGCCGGATTCAGGTTGCGCGGCACGCCGGCGACGTCGATGCCGGCCGCCCAGCGTATGCCGTCAACGATGTCGGAGGTATAGCCGCCGCAGCGCCCGAGCGCGCGAACCGGCAGCAGCCGCACGCGCGGCGCGATGCCGGTCCCGTACAGGCCGTTGTCCATCAGCGCGGCGATGGTGCCCGCGACATGGGTGCCGTGCCAGCTTGAGTTGCGCGCGGACGAGCCGGTGCCGCAAGCGCCGGCTGCGATGTAATCGCCCGGATCGGATGCGTCCGCGTCGCGGCCGGCGCCGTCGTTCGATACGGTCGCGCTGCTGATGAAGTCATAACCGGGCAGCATCGCCTGCAGGTCCGAATGCGGACGATAGCCCGTATCGATCACGGCGACATTCACGTTGCCGCTGCCGAGCGTCAGTTCCCATGCGGCCGGCACATCGGCGCCGCCGCGATTGGCGCCGGCCGGCGCGAGATAGTGCCATTGTCCAGGCCAGGTGGCATAGCCGGGATCGTTCGGCGCGATCGCCTGAGCCTGCATCAGCAAGTCGGGCTCGGCCGCCTGCACTTCGCCGCTCTGCCGCAGCTGCGCTGCCAGTGCGCGTGCCTCGTCGATCGTCATCGGACGCTCCAGCTTCAGCAGATGGGAGCCATCGGTGAGCTTGCGCTCGACGGTCAGCGGCATGCTGGCGAGCGCCGACAGCCGGTTCGCGTTTTTCTGCAGCAGCTGCCCATTGAGCTTGCCGCCGCGAGTCGGATGCGGAGTGACGATCAGGCGCTCGACCAGCGGGGCCGGCGTCGCAGGCAACTGCGGAACGGCAGCCGTATCGCGCAAGCCGGCCTTCGGGCGCGGCTCGGCCGGATCGGCCAGGGTGTTAACGGTGAATGAAACGAACAGCAGCGCCGTCGCTGCGCGGAGGGCAGCGTGCGATGCAAGCTGCGCGAGGTTGAAGCCCATCTCGAATGTCCGATGCTGCAGTGTTGAAGCCGCTCACTGTAGCGATGGGGCAAACGCGCGCTCGGTACTGGTAGGCCGGAAATGCAGGCCAATTCCCGCGAATGAAAATGCGTCAACGCGCGCGTCGGGCACGCGTTGCAAAACCGTCTTCTGTTTTCGTCTTCTGTTTTTGTCAGGCGAAAAAAAACGGGCAGGTAGCACCTGCCCGTTCATTCCTGCGACTGCGCAGCTTACAGCCCGGCTGCTGCCTTCAGCGCCGCGGCCTTGTCAGTGCGCTCCCAGCTGAACTCGGGCTCGTCACGACCGAAGTGACCGTAGGCCGCAGTCTTGCGATAGATCGGGCGCAGCAGGTCGAGCATCTGCACGATGCCCTTCGGACGCAGGTCGAAGTGCTCGCGCACGAGCTCCTCGATTCTGCGGTCGCTGATCTTGCCGGTACCGAAGGTGGTGACCATGACGGAGGTCGGCTTGGCAATGCCGATCGCATACGAGATCTGGATCTGGCAACGTTCTGCCAGCCCGGCGGCGACGATGTTCTTCGCGACATAGCGGCCGGCATACGCAGCGGAGCGGTCGACCTTCGACGGATCCTTGCCCGAGAACGCACCGCCGCCATGCGGCGCGGCGCCGCCATAGGTATCGACGATGATCTTGCGGCCCGTGAGACCGCAGTCTCCCTGCGGGCCGCCGATCACGAAGCGACCGGTCGGGTTGATCAGGTAGCGCGTGTTCTGCAGCCACTCGGCCGGCACGACCGGATTGATGATCATTTCGATCGCCGCTTCCTCGATCTGCTTGTGTTCCATCTCCGGCGCATGCTGGGTCGACAACACGATGGTGTCGATCGCGACCGGCTTGCCGTCGATGTACTTCAGCGTCACCTGCGATTTGGCGTCCGGGCGCAGCCACGGAAGGCGGCCGTCCTTGCGCAGCTGTGACTGCCGCTCGACGATGCGGTGCGCGTAGTAGATCGCGGCAGGCATCAGGTCCGGCGTCTCGTTGCAGGCATAACCGAACATCAGGCCCTGGTCGCCCGCGCCCTGGTCGAGGTCGAGGCCCTTGCCTTCGTCGACGCCCTGTGCGATGTCGGGCGACTGCTTGTCGTATGCGACCAGCACCGCGCAGCCCTTGTAGTCGATGCCGTATTCGGTGTTGTCGTAGCCGATTTCCTTCAGCGTGTCGCGTGCGACGCGGATGTAATCGACGTTGGCCGTCGTGGTGATCTCGCCGGCCAGCACCACCAGTCCGGTGTTGCACAGCGTTTCGGCGGCGACGCGCGCGCGCGGATCCTGCGCGAGGATCGCATCGAGGATGGCATCGGAAATTTGGTCGGCGACTTTGTCCGGATGGCCTTCGGACACCGACTCGGAGGTGAACAGATATTCGTTCGACATGCAGGCTCCCTGTGAGGAAAGTTGACACATTGTCGCGGTCAACCGAGTGAGCCTGCGACGCTTTAGCGAGATTTGTAGACCGCCTCGCAAGTTGTCCAATTAACTCGGCGGTGAAAACGCATGCTATTTTACGCAACTTGCCTCAATTCAGCAAAACCGCTTCCTCGTTTTCCCGCATGCTGCTTCGCCTGTTCCAACTCCTCTCCGTGCTGCCCCTGCCGCTGCTGCATGCCGTCGGTGTCGCCGCCGGCTGGGCCGTCTACGCTGCGTCACCGACCTATCGTCGGCGCATGCGCGACAACCTGCAGCGCGCCGGTTACCTGCACCTGCTGCCGGCCGCGATTGCCGAGGCCGGCAAAGGCGTGCTTGAGCTGCCGTTCATCTGGTGCGCGCGCCCGCAGCGCGTGCTCGGGTCGGCAACGCTGCTCGACTGGGAGGTCGCGCAGCAAGCGCTGGACAGCGGCAAGGGAGCGATCTTCCTGACGCCCCACCTTGGGTGCTTCGAGATCATTGCGCAGGCGATTGCAAGCCGCACGCCGCTGACCGCGCTGTATCGTCCGCCCCGCAAGACGGCACTGCGTCCGCTGCTCGAGCAGGCACGTGGCCGCGACGGCCTGTCGCTTGCGCCGGCCAACCTGGCGGGCGTGCGCACTCTCCTGAAACGGCTGAAAGGCGGCGGCGCCATCGGCCTGCTGCCGGACCAGGTGCCCGGCGCCGGCGAGGGCGTCTGGGCCGAGTTTTTCGGCCGCACCGCGTACACGATGACGCTGCCGGCAAAGATGCAGCAAATGAGCGGCGCGACGCTGGTGCTGTCGTATGCGGAACGACTCCCGCGCGGCAAAGGTTTCGCCGTCCGCTTCGTGCGCTTCGACAGGCAGCTGGAAGGTACGCCGGAACAGCAGGCGCGCATGATCAATGAGGCGATGGAAGAACTGATCGCCCGCTGCCCGGCGCAGTATTTCTGGAGCTACAACCGCTACAAGGGCAAGCCGCCCGTCGGAGCCGCCGGGGAGGCAGCATGAGGCTGCTGCTTGCGCTGATGTGGCTGCTGCACTGGCTGCCGCTGCCCGTGCTCGGTCGGCTGGGCAAAGGCCTCGGCAACCTGCTGTTTGTGCTGATGCGCGAACGCCGCCATATCACCCTGACCAATCTCGCACTGTGCTTCCCCGACATGCCGGCGCGCGAGCGGAGGGCGATCGCGCGCGAGCATTTCCAGGGCTATGCGCGCAGCGTGCTTGAGCGCGCGATCCTGTGGTGGGCCTCGGCTGAACGGCTGCGGCGACTGATCCGCGTCGTGCCAGCCGTACCCACGCAGCTGGCAGCCGAACGTCCGACCATTTTCCTGTGCCCGCATTTCGTCTGCCTTGAAGTGGCAGGCGTCGCGATCACGATGGAAGGCCCGCTGTGCTCGATCTATTCGCAGCAGCGCAGCAGCAAAGCCTTCGATGCCGCCCTGCGCAAGGGGCGCGCACGGTTCGCGAGCGAAGAAGAGAAAGAACAGTTTTTGTTGTCGCGTCAGGCAGGCATCAAACCCATCATTCGCGCAATGCGCGGCGGCCGTCCTTTCCTGATGCTGCCCGACCTGGACTTCGGTCGCAAGGAGTCGATTTTCGTGCCGTTCTTCGGCGTGCCCGCCGCCACACTGGCGGCGCCGGCACGACTGGCTGCCGCGACCGGCGGACAAGTCATACCGGTCACCACCCGTTTCCTGCCCGACTATCGCGGATGGGAGGTAAAGTTCCATTCGGTGTGGGACAACTATCCGGGCGACGACATCGAGTCGGCAACACGGCGAATGATGGCCTTCATCGAGGAGCGCATCCGCGAAGCGCCATCGGAATATTTCTGGTCGCACAAGCGCTTCAAGACGCGTCCGCCCGGCATGCCGCCGGTCTACAAAAAATCGATACGCTCGAGATAAACGATGACACTCAAGTTCACCAAGATGCACGGCGCAGGCAATGACTTCGTCGTGATCGACGCCATCAACCAGCCCGCCAGTTTCACGCCCGAACAATGGCGCTGGATCGCCGACCGCCGTTTTGGCATAGGCGCGGACCAGATCCTCGTGGTCGAAAGGCCGAGCCGGCCGGACGTCGATTTTCGGTACCGGATTTTCAACGCCGACGGCGGCGAAGTGGAGCAGTGCGGCAACGGCGCCCGCGCATTCGTGAAATTCGTGGTCGACAAAGGCCTGACAGAAAAACGCGAAATCCGCGTCGAAACGATGTCCGGCATCATCACACCGCGCCTCGAAGATGACGGCCGTATCACGGTCGATATGGGCGCACCGATTTTCGAACTTGCCCGCGTGCCTTTCGATGGCAGTGGACTCGAAGCACGCAAGGTGGGCGACGCGAGCTTGTGGCCGCTCGACGTCAACGGCGGCACGACTGACGTGGCAGTGCTTTCGATGGGCAATCCGCATGCAGTGCAAGTGGTCGACGATGTCGAAACGGCGCCGGTGCTGCGCGACGGTCCTGCGATTGAAAACCACCCGCGCTTCCCGAAGCGAGTGAATGCGGGCTTCATGCAGGTCATGGACCGGCAGCACGTCCGTCTGCGCGTATACGAGCGCGGCGCCGGAGAAACGCTGGCCTGCGGCACCGGCGCCTGCGCTGCCGTAGTCGCCGGCATTTTGCTCGGTTTGCTTGATTCGCCGGTGGCAGTGTCGACGCGCGGCGGGGAATTGTCGATTGCGTGGGCAGGCGGTTCGGCGCCCGTGATGCTGACCGGTCCGGCGGTTAGTGTTTTCGAAGGAAGCTGCGAGATCTGATGCTCGCCAGTGGCAGGCGGCCTGCGTCAGGCGCGGCCGCTTGCGTGGGAGCGCCTTTGCGAGATCAGGCTGCGGAATCGATACAGCCGCTGTCGGTAGGTCCCTTCCGGCCCCAGTTCGCCACCACCATCGGTGGCATCGAACATCCGTGCCGCCCGGTCCAGCGCCTGCCGCTGCTCGCCGGTCTGCACCTCAACCAGCCGACGACGGCTGCGCGGATGCACCGCGCGAATGTCGACTTCGAGGCAATGGCCGTGATCGGAGGCCTCGACGTCGATCAGCAGCGCCTCCGCACGCGTCAAGCCGAACCAGTAGGCCAACTCGATTCGCGCCGCGAGAAACGGATACTGGCTACTGACCTCCCGGCTGAAACTGGACCGCGCAGTGGCCGCCCAGTCGGCCGCATTTACCGGCGGCGCGATCTTGGCCAACAAGGCCTTCGCCTCTTCGTTGCCCTGGCCAGCGGCCTTCTGCAGCCAATACACCGCGCGGATGTCTGCGCGCATCTCGAGCCTGCGTGACCGCCACGCGACCAGCCCCAGTTCGAGCTGTGCCCGCTCATGTCCGGCGACCGCGGCCATCTCGAGATAGCGCCGCGATTCCGCGATGCTGCGACGGGAAAACTCCGGCTTCAGGTAGATGCGCGAGATTGCGAACCACGCGGCGGCATCGCCCTGATCGGCCGCCAGCGACAGCCAGCGGATCGCTTTTTTGTAATGGGCGACGCCGGGAATGCGTGCCACCCGATTGCCGCTGTCATCCATGCGCGCGATCCACAAGCCGTACGCGAGTTGCGCGCGGCTGTCGCTGCCCTCGGCGCCGATGCGCAGGTAGCGCTCGATCAGCTTGGCGTTCGGGTCCTCCACGGCCAGCATGGCTCTGGCGCAGCGCGTGAGCAAATCAAGTTCCTTGTTCGAGTAGGGGCGGCGCCGCGATTGCATGCTGCTGTTGCGCCGGTCTGCCTCTTGCGCCATCGGTAAAGCCCAGAACAAGAATTTCAGGTAGTCGTCATTCATCCACGCATGGTCGGCTACCGCCAACTGCGCTTCAGCGACACCGCCGCGAGCAGCCCGGGCCGCCCAGTCGAGCACCTGATCGCGCCTTTGCCGCTGCTGTGGCGAGATATCGGGCGACTCCTTGCCGGCCAGCAGTTCATGCATGCCCAGTTGCTGCGCATACAGCCATTGCGCATCGGCCAAGCCTGATTCGGCGGACGCCTTCAGCGCGCGCATCGATTTCTGTCGCAGCGTCTGGTCGGCACGGGCCCAGCTCGAAAAGACAAGCATCGCGAGCACCATTCCGGCGCGCGCTGATCCGCCTTCGAACGCGCGCTCGTACCACAGCGCCACGCGTAACGGATCGCCATGCTGGCGCGCAATATCGAAAGACACGTTCTCCCCGATCAGGTACCAGGCTTCCTGCTGGTTCTGTTCGGCCGCCTTTTCCAGCCAGTGAAGCGCGGTCGGCTGGCTCTGCGGAAGGCTCGCGCTGCCGAACAGGTAACGCTTGCCGAGCGCCAGCTGCGCCTGGGCTTGCCCGGCGCGTGCGGCGCGGAGGATCAGCAGTTCTTCACGGTTGGCCATCGGATCAGAGGCTTGCTGCGGAGTTATCAAAACGAAAACAATCAAACTCTGCGGCCTCAGCCGATTTGCGTCAACGCGCTCAGGTGTGAATAAAACAACAAGCTTTGCAAATCCCCAACGCGCGATCCAAAGCTTTCGCTACAGGGAAGCTCAGCTTCACGTCATTTCCAGAGCAGCAATTAACTTTCAGCACATCCGATTCACGCGGATTGCTCGAAAACTTTTACTGGGGATGACACGATGAAAAAGCTGCATATCGCGTTGGCAATCGCCGGCGCCCTGACCGGCACAGCCTACGCCGAGACGACAGTCGATATCTACGGCGTCGTCGACATGGGATTCGTTCGCGAGACGGGCACCGTCGCCGGCCTGACGAACGGCACCGGCGGTGCGATCCTTCCGGCGGGCAATAAACTCAGCAGCGGCGCTCAATCCGGGACCCGCCTCGGCTTTCGTGGTTCGGAGGATCTCGGTGGCGGCCTGAAAGCGCTGTTCGTGCTCGAAACCGGCATTGCTGCGGACGCCGGCGGCTTCAACCAGGGCAACGTTGCGTTTGCCCGCCAGAGCTTCGTCGGTGTGCGCGGCAATTTCGGTACCGTGACGTTGGGTCGCCAGTACACCTCATACTTCCTCTCGCTGAGCCAGATCGCCGACCCGTTTGCAGCCGGTCTCGCCGGTAACGCCCAGAACCTGATGTTGCCGCCTGGCGTGCCAGCCGGCACGCCTGCGGCGACCGATCCGGCCACGGTCAGCGCCGAACCTGATCGCGCGATCCGCATGAACAACGCGATCAAGTACGCGACGACGATGTGGAACGGCCTCAGCGGGGAAATTGCCTACGGATTTGGTGAAACCACCAACGGCAGCCAGCCCAACCGTGTGCTGACCGCCTCGGTGACTTACAGCGCGGACCCGCTGAACGTCAGCCTCGCGGCGTACCACAAAAACAATCGCACTGACACCGACAAGATGCAAAGCGTCCTGCTGGCCGCGAATTACAACTTTGGCGTCGCGAAGGTCTTTGCCGCCTATGCGGACAACGACTGGTTTGTTGCCAAAAGCCGCGACTTCCTGATCGGTGCCACGGTACCTGTGGGCCCGCATACCTTCATCGCGTCTTACATTCACAAAACCGGCCGCGGCGTGACCGATGGCAGCGACGCAAACCAGTGGGCCCTCGGCTACACCTACACGCTGTCGAAACGGACGAACTTGTATGCGGCCTACGGCCACATCAATAACGACGGCGCAGCGAAATACACCGTGGGCAATAACTCCGAAAACGGCACCAGCGACACGGCGTTCAACCTCGGCGTCCGCCACACGTTCTGAATCAGGGGCAATACGCCCGAAAGAATTCGGCGCCCGTCCAGTTGCACGGACAGGTGCCGGATAGGCTGGCTTCAGCCTGCAGAGTCATCTGCGAATTTAATCTCCTCTCTTTTGCGGCACCTTCGGGTGCCGCCTTTTTTTGCCCGTTGCAGATGCGCGGTTTGTTGCTGCCTGAAGGTAAAATCCCCGCGACAGGCGAACCCGGTATGTCTCTCCGCATCGCCGCTGTCCGATCAGCCTCTAAACTACATTCATGACCGAACTCCCCGACGCCGCTGCGGTAGCCGATTTCCTGCAACAACATCCGGAATTTTTCGAACAGCATCCCGATTTGCTGACAGGATTGAAACTGACCACCTCACTTGGCGGCCGCACCATATCGCTGCAGGAGCGGCAGGTCGAAATTCTGCGCGACAAAATCCGGCAGATCGAGCTGAAGCTGGCGACGCTGATGCGCAATGCGAGCAGCAATGACGTCATCATGAGCAATTTCCACCAGTGGATCTTGCGCTTGCTGGCCGATGGCGAAACCGCCGACCTGCCGGACCGGCTGCTGCAGGCGCTGAAAGAGAGTTTTGATGTGCCGGCCGCATCGTTGCGCCTGTGGAACGTCAAGCCTGAGCATGCCGACGCATGGTTCGCCGCTGATGCCGGCGAGGCGCTGGCATTTGCCGACCGCGAAACTGCACCACAGTGCGGACCGGCGGCAGACAAGCCCGGCATACCATGGCTGGATAGTTCAACGACCATACAATCGGCCGCCCTCGTTCCGTTGCGCAAACGCGGCAGTGACCAAAGTTTCGGGTTGCTGGTGCTCGGCTCGCCGGACCCCCGCCGTTTTGCCGCAGAACTGGCGACCGATTTCCTGATTCGCATCGGTGAAACGGCCAGCGCCAGACTTCAAGGACTGACTGCCTGAGACCATGAGCACCCCCGGCAACATGCCGGACTTTGCCGG
>JACCDQ010788197.1_pt1 | contig 12178 bp, 13 predicted proteins | sample 7446031 | NCBI WGS metagenome assembly JACCDQ01 (sample SAMN15323442, study PRJNA562643) | freshwater metagenome | isolation source: river surface water | place: USA:Blue River Watershed | collected 2017-08-17
GATGGATACTCGACCTCAGCCCCGCGGTGGTGGTAGCTGGATTTAGAGTGGTTTATATGTGTAATTATAACGGTATAATAAAATTGAAATGTTTAATTAGATTCATACATTTCAATATCCTTGTCGTGTAGTATCCATGTCAACCACCGTCGCCACCCAGAAGAAATACCGGACTTACTCCATCAAATCCTGGCACGCATACCAACAGAATACACCGTCCCATCTTCATTCCATCGCACACTACTACGCCAATTGTGAAGAACTCGCGAAAGGATGTCCTGAATATGTAATGGTTCTTCGCGATGAAGTTACGCGGATAACTGGATGGAATTGGACGACCGGTTGGGCTGCGCAGAATTGTGCGGATACAAATGGATACGTGGATGTCCGCACAGGAAAGAAATACCCATACGGTATGTCGTCGTTTTATGATGACATCAAATAGAAATTGAAATGTTTTCATATATTTGGTATTTTTATTGCTCGTATTCATTTTAGAAATGTCGCCGCTGTCGCGCCCATTCCGAAGAAATACCGAAAACACACCGTCGTCAAGACATGGGGTCGACGGTAGGCGATCGAGCCGTCGTATCTTCATTCTATTGAAAACTATTACGATGAATGCGTAAAACTTGCGAAGGAATATTATGAAAACGTCATGTTCCTTCGTGAAGAAATTGAATGTATTATCGGATGATGTACATGCGTTCCAGGCCGACAACCCCAGCATACTGCGGATCTATATGGGGTTGGGTCGACGTTCGCACCGGCAAACATTATATGACTACGGGTCGTTTTACGAAGACACGGAATAAAATGGAATAAAATGTAATGAATATATAAGATATGGTGTATTGCGAACAATATTGCAAATATATACAAATAAAAGTAAATGAAAAACAAGATGAAATCAAAAAAGTCGATAATAAACCCGGTAGATATTCAACTGATGAATTACAACAAATCGATAAACTTAAAACTGAACTTTATAATTTAACGTTGGACCTTCAACTTTGCATCGATGAATGTAAACTAAGAAACCGACACCGTGATGTTGATGATTATAGTAACGATGGTAAAGACGTGGGTGTGGATCCGGACATTTTACAAGAACTCAAAGCTCTTGAAGAAGAAGAAGAAGACGAATACACCGTCGGCGGTAGGACTCGTTCAACGTTTCGTCGTCACAATAAAAGTAAAACAAAAAGACGACAGACACGTAGTACCCGCCGTCGTAACACTCGTCGTCGTCGCAGTACTCGCAGGAATCGTAAGCAGTAAGATATCTATTATTATATTTTTATACGTTTGTATTATACACCCTCGCACATTTAAAATGGAACAATTTTTAGTCGTTTCACTTTAATTAGTTTAAGGTTGGGTTTTTCATCCCCTTGTATAGTTTGTTTATAGCAATTCGATAAAACTGCTTGATTACTTGTTCTACTTAGATAACTTGGTGTGTCTAATTTATTTATAGATGTTTCTGCTATCTTGTAGATGTTTGATGAACCGTTACGGTCTCTGTTCCATAAACCACAACCGCTCTTACAGCGTAGTAGCCCATGAACCAACCGCATATCATCCTTGTTTGGTCTTGGATTTTTTCGTATCCTGAATTTTTCACATATACCACCATTACAATTGGAACATTTACAACTGGTTCTAAATTCATCCACTAAAAACACCTTATAATTGTTCTTCCTGAATAAAGTCCGAATTCCTTTTCCCAAGGTTGGTTCTTTGAACTTCATGTGTTTCTTTTGTTCCCAGTCTCCAATACAAATTACAACATCTTCTGGATTTCCAAATATTTTTTGGAAATTGCTAATCATTTTTATTTCACTTCGTTTTGTGTTGATATACCTACCAAACTTCAATTTACGAAATAGTTGCTTCTCATAAAATCCAAATAAAATATGGTTTATTCTGTTTTTTGATTGTATATATTCTTTGAACCTATCAAGGTTTAATGTTTTCCTATTGTAATTAGACAGTTCCGTTTCATATTCTATAATTGTCTTTCCTTGTATTTTATTTGTTTTCATAGCAAGAATAATATTATTGTATTTTTTCAGTTTTGTTTCGTTTCTTCGTTGGTTTTGAGAATACCTAAATATATTTGCGTCTTTGGAAGCACCATCTACACAATAAATCAAATCGTCTTTGCCTGGGTCGATTCCAACTATTTTTTTATTTTGTAAATCAGTATAATCAGTCAATTCATCAATATATAATTCTTTGGATGCGTTCTTTTTGATATTCGGTATCTTATTACCAACCAAGTCTTTCCGTAAAAATAAAATACTTACTCCAACGCCATCAGTAGAAATCATGTGATGGAATGAATAACCTGTCTTGGTAAATAATTTTCGTTCTGTGCGAAAAAAGAATTCCCATATTTTATCCTCGTGCTTTTTTGTGTTTCCTTTGTCAGTATAATCTCCTTTGTTTCCTTGTTCTTTTCGTAAAAGCAAATAAACCAACGTAATGGTATCCAAACGAATATAACTGGGTGTTATTCCACTTCGTAAAGGAAATACATTACTTATGGTTTCTAACTCATTTTCAACCTGTTTCATCATCGTTATCATACAAGGAAAATAATCCATCACTTTACATTTCAAATCATAATAAATGCTATCCTTTTGATATTTGGATTTATTTGGAAGTATGCGTTCCTTTTGTTCTGTTATCCAAGAATGGTAATAGGATTTGGAAGTATAAGCAGTTTTATCTACAGTTAATAAATCATTTTTTATCTTTCTTAATTCACTACAAAGACTTCTTATTCTTGTTTCTCGTTCTGTTTTAGTTTTACACAACTTTCTTATCTTTTCAGTAATAATTTTCTTTTTCCAAACAACATTTACAAAGCGTTCCACATAATCCACGTAGTGTAGTTGTATGTTATTTTCATACATAGTAATAATGTCTTCGGTTAGATATGCTAATACGTTGCTCATGTAAGTATAATCCAATTTATCATCTTGTGTATATGGTTTATAATGTTCATTATAGAACACCGTAAGTTTATCTTTCAATTCAACCGTATCCTTATTAGGTGGTCTTCCTATTTTTTCTTCTTTTACTCCACACATAACTTTCATAACAGTATTTACCAACTTCTTATCAATAATAGGTAATGTTTGATGGTTTTCATCATAATGACGCAGTAAATACAATTTTAGGAACTGTAAAGTATGAATAACAATCTTATGCGCCTTGATAACAACATCATTTATTTTGGCTGTGTTTATTTCAGGGCGTTTTAGTATGCTCTTCAACGAGGTTTTTATGGATTTGAAAAACTCAGGCGGTCTTACTTTTTCTTCCATTCTATATTATACCTAAAGATTATAATTCTAAGTCTTTTTTACAAAATATTACTTATTCCTAAATGTTTTCATTCTTAGATTTTTCTTCAATTTCATTTTTGAGTTTTTCCTTTCTTTTCAAATATGATTGTTTATTATATTCTTTTTTTTGTTCTGGCGTAGGTTTATAATTTTTATCTTCATTATATTTTTTAACCCGTTCTTTGATAACCTCTTTGTTCTTTTCGTAATACACTTGCCTACTTGCTGGTGCTGTGTATTTTTTGAGATGTTCTTGGGTTGCTTTTAATTTCTCCTCTAATTTAGTATTTTCTTCTTCTAATAATTTATTTTTATTTAGTAGTTCATCAACATTCATGGTTTAGCCTAATATGAAATAATATAATAAATAGTTTTTATATAATTTATCATATTATTTAATTCGTATTTTGTTCCATTTAAAATATTCAAAGGTGTAATATGAACTCTATTCGCGAATTTTACCAGAAATACGACAAAATCATCAAATACTCCGCATATGCGTTTGCCGGATGGTTTCTATCGTGGGTCCTTTTTTTTATCATGCTCCCTTTTATGATTCAGTATTACGGAAAAATCAAAGGGACATCGTTGAACTATGGTTTTAGCTGGTTTTCGATGATTGCCATTATTCTCGGGTTAGAGTTTGGGTTGGGATAATGATATTATTTGTATAACAATACACGACAATGATAATATGTATTGTTATAGTTTCGCATGAAAAAAACGACACCCTGCCGCCATCGGCACCAAACTTGCTCGCGATATCGCAGTCCAAACCGCCTGAAAGGCTGGGTATTACTGAAGAATTGCGAGAGATTGGGTGCTGGAATTGTGCGGGTTGTGTTGGTTTACGAGAGATTGGAATTATGTTGTAAAGAAGAAAACTCCCAGAAAATATTCGGTTTGAATTGAATAAAATGATAGATTCCAATGGAATGGATTTCATCCAAAATCTCTCGTTCTAACCAAAAATATTCCGTTCAAAAGTTTCAAAATCAAATGGTTAACATTATATGTTCGAAATAGATTCCGTTGGAAAATATTCCGTTCAAAACATGAATAATTCAAAACTTCCAATTTCAAAACCTTGATGTATTATTTTCAAAGACTTTCTGGCCGAAAATATTTCGTTTAAATTTGCATCCCCCAAAATGGGGAATTTTATAGATTGGAATTTTACAATGACGGTTTTGGGGGATGCAAATGGTGTTTGATTTACAATATAATGGATACAATACTACAGTATCCTTATCATACTATGGTGTGGTGGCGTCGAACTGGTGAGTACCATGGTGTGGTGGCGTTATTTTTGTAGTGTGCTCAATAAATGTCCAAAATGGCGTTTGCGCTGGAGACTTTTAAAACACGAATTCGCGTATTTTCCAACAACCCATAAATATTGGGTTTGTGACTGAAATGCTCTTATTTCAGATTTTTAAGTGAAAAATGTGTGACTGATAATTTTAGGCATGTGTCGGTGGTATGATCGCCGGAGGACGTTATAGAGGCGACGTTAGTTTAGGCGTTTTTTTTTGTAGGTCTACTATATAACGCCGCTGTATCTACCACCATCATGGATAAACCCCGTGTTTGTTATAATTGCGAACCTTGCGGTTTTACAACAGACAATAAAACCGACTACGAACGTCATCTAACTAGAAAGAAGCATATTCTTAAAAGTATGCCAATAAACGAGCAACCATCCTCTATTTCTAATACATACATATGCCCATCTTGTTACAAAACATTCAAATGCCGCACAACTATATATAAACACAAGACCATATGTAAGGAAGCAAAAATAACCCCTGTTTCTACCGCCCCCGCCACCGCTACCGCCTCTGCGGCATCCACCGCAACACCAACCGAACATTATTTATGCGAGGTCCTTACTAAAAACTTCACGAACGCTATGTTGATGTTATGTCAGCAAAACGCCGAATTTCAAGGTAAAATGATGGAAATGTGTAAGAATGGTGGGTTGGGTGGAATGTCAAATAGCAACAACTCTACCAACAGTCACAATACCAATAGCAACAACAATACATTCAACATGAACCTGTTCCTCAACGAGAAGTGTAAGGATGCGATGAACATGAAGGATTTCGTGAATTCCATACAACTGACGATGACCGACTTGGAAAATGTGGATAGGCTCGGCTATGTGGAGGGAATGTCGAGTATATTCATTGACAACCTCCAGAAAACAGACATATACAAGAGACCGGTCCATTGCAGTGATGTCAAGCGCGAAACCTTGTATGTGAAGGATGATAACCAATGGGAACGTGAAGGCCCCGACCATGTGAAAATGACGAACGCGGTCCTTGCCGTGGAACAGAAAAATGTCATCCTAGTGAATGAATGGGCGAAGGCCAACCCGCGCTGTCTGAATAGCAACACCCGAGAGAATGAAAGATACTTCCGTCTCTCGAAAGCCGCCACTGACGGAGAGAAGGACGGGAATATAGATAAGGTGATACGAAAAGTAGCGAAGAAGGTTGTTATTGAAAAGGATGCGTCATAAAAATAAACATATTTATACCGAAAATATTCCTTTTAAAAAGCATCCTACCCAAAATTGGGGGGGTCATAATCCATACATGAATTCATCTTATAGTTACTGATAAATGAATATTATTAGAAATGTGTATAAACATATATGTATAATTATTATATCTATTCGATTCTATTATGTCAAATCATCAGACCGATTATTCCAATACAATTATTTATAAAATTTATTGTAAGGATGAACGAATCCAAGATGTATATGTTGGCCATACTACTAACTTCGTTAAGCGAAAAAAATCTCACATGTCATCTTGTATGAAAAGTAACTATCCAAACCATAATTGTAAATTATATCAAGTGATACGAAAAAATGGTGGATGGGATAACTGGCAAATGATGATAATTGCCTTTTACGAGTGTAAGGACTTGGATGAAGCAAGACAAAAAGAGCAATATCATTATGTGGAATTGAAAGCAACATTGAATAGTGTAGAACCATTATCTAAAGGATTACCTTATCATCAAAATGAAATCAAAGTCCCAGAACCTATCACTCCAAATAAAATATACAATTCAATGACTTACAAATGTGACAACTGTAACTTTAATACCAATAATAAGAAAGATTATAATCGCCATTTATCAAGTAAGAAACATCAAAAATGTCATCCCAAAACAAACGTTTCTCATGATAATTGTGTTGCTATTAATCCAATAACACCGCCTCTTTATTCATGCCAATACTGTAATCGTTCATTCAAGTCTAGAACCACGATTTATCAACACAAAGCAAAGTGTAGATTACGAACACAGCAAAAGCAAGACCTAAACGAAAATACGGAAAATACAGAGTTGAATTATCTAGCAGAGACAAAAGTAATTGATGATAATACGTCCAATAAATATGATGGGATAATGTGCGTAGATGGTACAATCGCACTAACCAAAGATATGTTTATGGCAATATTAAACGACCGACAAGAAATGCTAAAAATAATAAAGTCATTATCAGAACAACAAAACATTAACAATACAAATAACACAACCACCAACACCAAAACCATTCCAACTATATCAGAGTCTAATTCATTTGTTACTAACCAAAACTATATAACCGAAGTTATTACGCATAATCAAGAACTTACAGCATCAAACCAAGAGTTAAGAACTGCGATGTTATTACTTATTCAACAGAATACAGACTTTCAAAATAAGATGTTAGACATCTGTAAGAAATCTTCTCATTCGTAGAACCTGCGTCATTCGGAATTCCTATTTCTCAGCCGAAAATATTCCGTTCAAAACAATCCAAAACTTCCCATTTCAAAACCCTGATGTATTAATATTCAAAGACTTTCCGTCAAAAAATATTCCGTTCAAATTTGATCCACTGAAAATGAAGAATTCATAGAATCGTACGGGTACACTATATTTATATATAGATTGATAATAATGAGACTATATATGGTGTGGCGTAGTGTGGGTATGTAGATTATGCGTTTATTTGTAGTCCATTTGGGGCTTGTCCTATAAATGTCCAAAATGCCGTTTGCGCTCGAGACTTTTAAAACATGAAATGCAAAACATCCAAAATGGGAGTTGTGACCATAATGCTCACAAAACGCATTTTTGGCCTCAAAAAACACGTGACTGACTTTTTGAGGTGGTGGTGGTGGCGGCGGTGGAGCGTATCTTTAGACGTTTTATTATAGTATTGTAGAATAGAAGAGAATACAAGATGACGAATGAAAAATCGAGAATTTGCTATACCTGCAAATTTTGCGACTTTATATCGTATAACAAAACCGACTACGAACGTCATTTAACGAGACGGAAGCACGACGAAAACGTCAAAAACTACGAAAAAACGTTATCCAAGCCTGATCCGAATGCTTGCCCTTTTTGTCACAAGATATTCAAACATAAGACGAGTGTTTATAAGCATAAAACTATATGCGGCGGTCCTTCGCCTCCACCTACATCCACCACCCTGCCACACGCGATCTCACCCACAACCACAAACACAAACACAACCACAACCACTCCAACCGAACAATATTTACTCGAAGTGATTACCAAGAATCAGGAACTAACGTCTGCGATGATGATACTCATCCAACAGAACACAGAACTTCAGGCTAAAATGATAGAACTCTGTAGTAACAATACGACGAATAACACAACCAACAATAACACGATTACCACCACCAATAGCCACAACCCTACATTCAACATGAACCTGTTCCTCAACGAGAAGTGTAAGGATGCGATGAACATGAAGGATTTCGTGAATTCCATCCAACTCACGATGACCGACTTGGAAAATGTGGATAGGCTCGGCTATGTGGAGGGGATGTCGAATATCTTCATTGACAACCTCCAGAAAACAGACATATACAAGAGACCGGTCCATTGCAGTGATGTCAAACGCGAAACATTATACGTCAAGGATGATAACCAATGGGAACGTGAAGGACCCGACCACCAGAAAATGACGAACGCGGTCCTTGCCGTGGAACAGAAAAATGTCATCCTGGTAAATGAATGGGCGAAGGCCAACCCGCGCTGTTTGAATAGCAACACCCGAGAGAATGAACGATACTTCCGTCTCTCGAAAGCCGCCACTGATGGAGAGAAGGACGGGAATATAGATAAGGTGATACGAAAAGTAGCAAAACGCGTAGCGATTGAAAAAGAGGTTGATGGCACTTCTTCAACATAAAACGATATTATTAGTGTATGTATCTGATAATATCATTTCCACTATGAACGTAGGATTTCTCATCCCCATCGTATGTTTTTGGCATACTGTTTCAACCGAAATCGCAAAATACAAACCAAGCGCGGTCACAAACAATATTGTAAGTTTCATCCACTGTATATTATATATAGGTCATTATAACTACAATTATAATTTGGATTATGCCACACATATAAGCATCGGGTTTTACATATATGACTTACTCTATATTTGTGCTTGTATTAGGACCGCGGCCAAGACCACGACCACGACCACGATCGAAGAATTCAAACGACGCGCCCCTTTCATTCTCCACCATCTCGCAGGAATGTATATATTGAATGCGTCTCTTAGAGAAGATATTCAAGAACACGTACTATACGCGTATCACATTCTTGAAAAATCGAATATTATGATATATATTTCCTACCATTTACATAAGGAGTACACGCATTATGTTCGTCTGAATATCTTTTCCGAATTCACTCAGCTTCTTATCTATTCTTATTACCGACTGATTGAATTGTCATTCTTCATTTACTACCGCAGAAACAACTTTTTTCAGTTTCCGTACATGATACAGTTCCTTATTACAGCGATATATTGTATGGGATTTATGTGGAGTTATAAACTTGTTAGAAAGAACGTTCGAAATTTCTATTCGGTGAGAAAGGCAGAATAACAAGTAACGAAATATTCATCTGCCGGGTGAAGTAGAGCACCGACGCCCGATTTACACTCAATCTCTCGGACTACTTTGTTCAATTCGGTTATACCGTCGTACGTCATACGCGATTCGCCAATAAACGCGTCGATTTCGGCCATGGTTGGGTTGGCGTTGCCGGGGATTAGTTGAACCATCACAATTGTTGATATTATATTATTATTATTATTATGTAAATACATATATTGTAATCATTATATATCAATTTTACATAATATGACACCACCGCCACCCCAATCCGGAGGAGATCATCGTTCCGAGTTAACACTCCCACTCCCCCAGGCACATTTTATCTGGCGTTGTGCTTGGTTATCTGTACCGGCGGCTATCTATGCGGCCACATCCCCCGCCGCCCCCGCGGCGACCACGACGCATCTCGCTCTCGTCCCTGCCAGCGTATTCGCGACATCTCTCCTTTACTGGCGCAACCCCGTCCGCGATTCATGGCGTCGAACCCTGGATATGTCTGTCGTGTTTTCAGGCGTCACATATCAAACGTATTATGCTTTCAGACATATTCACAGTATGTCGTCATCCGCCATCGGAATATACACCGCCCTTATCGGATGTTCGGCGGCGTGCTACGGATTAAGCCAGTATTTACTGAGGCGTGGACACATATGGCCAGCGACTTATGCCCACGCGAGTATTCACCTGGTCGCAAATGTGGCGAATTTTGTCCTTTACGACGCGATTACAAAAACGGCTGAATAAAGTAAATAGATAAAAATATAATAGTCAGTATAAATAGTAAACAACAAGAGTTTATATATCGATCATGACGACGAACGCGCCGACCGCGACGACACCCAGCACCCGTCTCTCGAAATGGGCCACCGAGATCCGCGCAATCAAAGACACGAAACTCACACCAGAACATAAACGACAAGCGCTCATACATCTTCAAGATATCGTTACATTCAATAACGTTATTTTTTATACTGGATTCTTCTTTTCATTTTTGGATATGTCCTATATATTTCCATGGGTAATGATGGGTCTATCGATTAGTTCTCATTGGACAACTGTCAGCCACCACATAAGCCACGGAGGATACACCGCATCTGCCGCCATAGATACCGATACCAAGAACAACAAATATAACCGTTTTATATACGGCGTGAAAATGCGCCGCTTCTTCGATTGGATGGACTATATACTGCCCGAAGCATGGTCATGCGAACATAATATTTACCATCACTATATGCTGAACGAATATAACGATCCGGACAACGTTCAACATAATCTAGTGCTCCTTCGTACGATGAATGCCCCGCGTATCGTGAAATACGGTATTATCGCATTTTTCGCGCTGACATGGCGTCTCTTTTATTATTCGTCGAATTCTTATAAATATTACAAAGCAACCAAACTCAATTATACGATGAAGGACGAAGATTATAAGCAAATGACGCTATTTGGAATGATGCTCAACGAGTGGCCGTCGTGGATTAGTAAAGTGGAGTATTTCACGCTAGTTCTATGCCCGATTATAATGTACCGCGCGCTCTGTTTCGCGGCGATTTATTCCTTTCACGCGTATTTTCCCGCCATTTTCACCGCCGCCCATCTGAATAATGTCGTCGTGAATTACATCCTAGCAGACCTATTCTGTAATATTCATACATTCGCGATTATTGTCCCCAACCACTCGGGGAGTGATATGTATTTATACCGAACTCCGGTGAAGGGGCGAAGCGATGAATGGCTCCTTCGTCAGTGTATTTCATCTACGAATTATACCACCGGTAATATTGTCGTCGATTATTTACAGGGATGGCTGAATTATCAAATCGAACATCACCTCTTTCCGGATCTCTCGGCGTATGAATATCAGGTGATTCAGCGCGATGTCGAAGAAGTATGTCGAAAATACGCTGTCCCATATGTCAGCGAAAATGTCTTTATCCGACTATGGAAGACGGTGAAAATCATGACGGGTCAAGAAAGTATTCCATATTATGAGGGGAGCGAATTAGAGAAGTTTATGAATGAAGTATACGAATGAGTGAAGTATACGAACTATACTACGTTCGTACAGAAATAAAGTTTATTATATCTACGTTTGTCAGTGAATATAATAAGTAAATTCCCGGATGAATCCGATGAACCGTACGTTGGCGTTTATGTTGGCATCGTATATCGTACCAATCGCATACGTATATTACAAATACGCTGAGTCGAATAAAGAACCCTCCAGCACGCCGCGAAGTATCTCAAGTATCATTACAAGCACTGAACCTTTATTTACTATACATGACAGTATAATGTTGGGATGGGCTGCGAGTGTATTCCAAACGAGACACTTTATCGCCGCATGTATGTTCGTAATGGCGGTATTTACTGTACTCTATGAGCATCAGCGTTGTGTAATGTATATGAATTCATCATGGTGGTCTTTATCCGTAATTGTTATTCTTTTATTAGGAATTTTCGGTGTTATTTTTGTTCCTGAAACAAACCCGGTTCATTATATCTTCGCAGCGGCAGCCTTCTTTGCGATTATTGGGTTTATGACATGGCATACGTATTACGAAAGCAGCTCCGGTCCCGACCCAATCAGCGACAACCTTCGCATTCTTCTTTATGCGCAAATCCTGTTTATGGTAATCACCGTTATTGGCGTTCTACAAGACGCACCTATCTTCGCAACCGAAGTCATGTTCCTTATGAATTTCGCTGTATTTTATTTATACATTCACTTCAATTGCTTTTCACCGTTCTTCACGGTAAAAAATTGATATAAATTACTTACCGTGAAGAATAGTAAAGACACCGAAATCTAATTATAATGCCAAAAAAAGTCATCGTTGGATCCGTACCCGCCACCGCCTTACCCAC